>Ga0334889_1000118_pt1 | contig 129080 bp, 100 predicted proteins | sample GraSluR1_MG_2_FD_207222 | JGI IMG/M metagenome (GOLD analysis project Ga0334889, IMG submission 207222) | Sludge microbial communities from methane-producing bioreactor in Wageningen University, Netherlands - Granular Sludge_8_08-R1 | ecosystem: Engineered > Bioreactor > Anaerobic >...
TATCATACTTCTTACAATTAGGGTGTGATAATCCGTTGTAAGATACTGATATTCAGAGTTTTATCCAAATATTTTCATGATTATTTTGCTGATTTTCAGATATTTATATTTTTGTCATGTACTAAGATTTTTTTAACAAATCCTTCTTCAAAGATTTATAATGAAAAAACAAAAAATAACTCAACTCAATAGAAGAAATTTCTTCAAGATGCTCACTTTTGGGGGAGTTGGTGCTGTTTTACTCCCAAGTTTTGCCAAGAATAGTTTTGGCGTTCAGAATAGCATTTCCGACAAACCTGCAACCAACATCAACGAGGCTCTCTCTATTCCTCGCAATTTGAATTCGTTGCCGGGTAAATACCCAGCAAAGGTTATAAGGGTAAATCACGAAAACTCCTTCGCTGAAAACAGGATCAACGAAAATGCTACTTACGAAATGCTTTCCAAGGGTATGCTTTCTATTACTGGTGCAGTATCTTTAAAAGAAGCTTGGCTCCAATTTGTTAAACCCGGAGAGAGGATTGGACTTAAGGTAAATCCTATTGGAGGCAGTTTACTATCCACTTCTCACGAAGTGGTTCGCTCAGTAATAGCACAACTTGAAGAGTCTGGTATCTCACGAAGTGATATTACCATCTGGGATAGACGAGAATTTCAGCTTCACGAAGCTGGCTTTACTGAGGATAACTACCCCGGTATAAGAATCATAGGTACTGAATGTAAGGATGCCGATGGATCGTACTATGGTTCCGACGGAAAACTTTACAGCGAATCACGAATTGACAAGGATTGGTATTACTGGGCCGATGTTGATGGCGAATATGATGAGTACACCATGCCTTACATGGTGAACGGAGGCAAATACTCTTACTTTACCAACATACTGACAAAAGAACTTGATAAAGTTATCAATATTCCCATCCTTAAAAATGCTGGGGCATCCATTACCCTCTGCTTGAAAAACCTCGGCTACGGAGTAATTACCAACACATCAAGGCTTCATGCCCAACTTTGGGGAGAGACTAGTGCTCAAGTTTGTGCGTTCCCTCCTGTTCGCGATAAGGTAGTGCTAAATATTGCCGATGGTATTGTTGGCTGCTATAATGGTGGACCTGGCGCAAACCCACAGTTTATTTTACCCTACAAAACCCTTTTATTAGGTACCGACCCTGTAGCGGTTGATAGGATTGGCTACGATATTGTCATTAAAAAGAGAATCGAAATGGGTGCTCAAGAACAAGATACAGATCGTGGAAAAGAGTTCATAAACATGGCAGCATCCTATGGATTGGGAGAAAATGATATTGATAAAATTGATCTTCAAACAATTAACATTTCCTAGTGTAATGAGATCACAACTTCTACTTATATTCTACTTTTCTATATTTTTTAACGCATTCTCGCAGAATACGTTAACCCACAAACTATCTCCCCACGACTTGCCAGGAATGGAAGAAAGCAGATGGGAAGTTTTTAACGAAAACTCCCTTTGGGGCTACATCAATGGGGGTGCCGACTTGTACTTTGAGTATGGATTTAAAGAGATGTCGGTACAGGACATAGTATGGCAAAACGAAAGATTAAAAATTGATGCCTATATTATGAGCAAACCTGAATCTGCTTTTGGAATTTTCAGCGTTTCGCGTTATGGATGTAAAAATATGGACGAGAAAATAGCCAAATGGATTTGTATTGGAACACATCAGGTGTTGGTTACTAAAGGGAATTTATACCTATCTGTTATTGCATATAGTGGTACAGAACAGGGAATAGCTTTGGCAACTGAAATAGCCAAAAAAGTTATTGAAAAGGTTAACTATAAAGATTTTGAACTTCCAGATTTTCTTTCAAAAAGCTACTTGCAGCTAGATGAATCGTCCCTTAAACTTATTACAGGACAATTGGCCATGCAGAATAGTTTAACATCAATGGAAAAGCCATTTAGCTCTGTATCGGATTATCAGCTTTGGGTTGCTCCCATTGAGGTTAATTCTCATAAAGCAACTCTTCTACTTGTAACATTCCAAAACGAAGAGGATTGCGAAAAAGTGGCATTAAGGATTTTAGAAAATGATATTGGGTATTCTATATCGAAAAAGGATAATAAATTATTGGGCATCAAATTACTTGTTAATAATGGTCAAATCGATGAATTCAATCCAATTGTTGGTGATTTTTTGAAGGAATAATTAGTTGACTAACCTAGCAAAAAAAGAAGGGAGATCAGAATTTGATCTCCCTTTATTGTAAAGAAACAACTTAATACTCTTTAACCTCAATTTCCCCTCGAAGAGCCATAAGAGCATTCATAGCCAAGGCCTGCATCTCATCTTCGCCCGGATAAACAGCGACGGGTGCTATAAAACCTACCATTTCTTTTATGTAATCTACAAGGTAAGGATTGTGAGCTATTCCTCCTGTCAATATAATTCCGTCTACAACACCTTTAAGCACGACTGCCATTTGGCCAATACTTTTTGCAATATTATACGACATGGCATCCTGCAGTAACTTTGCCTTAGGATCCCCTTCCTTGGCTTTTGTCTCAATTTCGTATGCATCGTTTGTTCCTGCATGAGCCACTAACCCGCCTTTTCCGGTAAGCATTTTCTTAACCTCATCGTAGGTAACCTCACCGCTAAAACAGAGTTTTGCCAGCTGGCCTGCTGGAATTGTACCAGCCCTTTCGGGTGAAAATGGTCCTTCGCCATCAAGCGCATTATTTACATCAACAACTCTTCCCCGGTAATGAGCTCCAACAGAAATACCTCCACCTAAGTGAGCAACAATTATATTCAATTCCTCATACTTCTTATCAAGGCTTTTAGCATACTGCCTTGCAATAGCTTTTTGGTTTAAGGCATGGAAAATTGAAACTCTTTCGAATTTAGGATGACCTGCTATTCTTGCTACCTCCTGCATTTCGTCAACCACAACCGGATCAGCAATGAATGCTTTTGCATTTGGAAGGCTTGAGGCAATGTCATCGGCAATTAATGCACCCAAATTGCTTGCATGTTCACCACGAATGCAATTCTTAATATCCTCCTTCATTCGAGAATTAACATGGTAAACACCAGATTCGATGGGTTTTATTAAACCTCCTCTGCCAACCACAGCGGAAATCTTCTTTATGTCAATTTCAGCCTCTGCCAACTCTTTCAGGATGATTTCTTTACGAAACTCGAACTGATCGGCCACTTTTGTGAAACGAGTCAATTCATCGGTATGATGGCGAATTGTTTTTAAGAAAACAGATTTTGTATTGCGATAAACCGCAATTTTGGTCGATGTTGAACCCGGATTAATAGCAAGAATTTTTACATCTTCCATCTTATCGATGTTTTAGGTTAGTTTACTTAGCTGCATTAGCAGCAAGGGCAATGGAATACATTTTTGATTTAACACTATCGCCACGGGATGTTAAAACGCATGGCACCTTAGCTCCCACAACCATTGCACCCAGTTCGCCTTTAGCCAGTTTAGTACATGCTTTAAAAAATACATTTCCGCTTTCAATATTTGGGAAAAGAATACAATCGGCATCACCAGCAACTTCACCTGTTAATTTTTTAATCTGTGCCGATTCCTTATCAATGGCCACATCCAATGCCAAAGGTCCATCAATTACTGCACCCTTAATCTGCCCTCTGTCGCCCATTTTAGAAATGATTGTTGCATCAACACAAGCAGGCATTGCCGATGAAACCTGCTCTGTTGCAGCGAGAAGAGCAACCTTTGGTTTTTGAATATCTAAAGAATGAGCAACATCAATCAAGTAATTGGTTATGGCAATTTTTTGGCTGATATCTGGTGCAGGTATTATAGCAACATCTCCAACAATCAACAATTTAGGATAGGTTGGAACCTGTACAACGGTAACATGCGAAAGTACTGCTTTGGGTGGCATAAGACCTGTTTCTTTGTTAAGAATGGCACGCATGTATTTATCAGTACTTACAAGCCCTTTCATTAGCACGTTGCCCTCCCCCTTATTAATGAGATCAACTGCTTTATTCGCTGCTTTCATCTCATCGTTCTCCTGAACGATTCTAAATTTTGAAGCATCAATTTTATGCTTTGCGCATACTTCCTTAATGGTATTCTCATCTCCCACTAAAGTTGCTTCAACAATACCCATATCCACAGCCATACTAACAGCTTCAATGGTATGATCATCGTTTGCATAAGCGGCTACTAGTCTTTTCTTTGGTTTACTCTTAAGAATTTCAAAGAGTTGATCAAGTTTTGTGATTGACATATTTAAAAGAATTAGTATTGTTAAAAGATTATTGATAATGTTAATTATACGCTAGTTACTTTTTCATGCGACTAACAATGTAGGCCGTATCGGATGCTATAACCAGCTCCTCGTTTGTTGTTATTGCCATAACCTTAACCTTTGAATTGGGTTTGGTAAGCAGTTTATCCTTTCCACGGACTCCACGATTGGCATCTCTATCAAAATCAATCCCCATAAAATCTAAAGGAGCACATACCTCTTCGCGAAGAACGCTATCGTTTTCTCCAATTCCACCGGTAAAAATTATTAAATCGACTCCACCCATTATAGCAGCATAAGAACCCACAAATTGAGTAACCCTGTAGTCATACATGTCAAGGGCTAGTTTAGCACGCTCATGGCCTTCTGCTGCAGCATTCTCTAGATCACGCATATCAGAAGAGAGCCCTGAAATACCTGCCACACCACTTTTTTTGTTAATAAGATCGCTAATTCCCTTAAAGTTCAGGTTTTCCCTTTCTGCAATGTAAAGGAGTACACCTGGGTCGATGCTTCCGCAACGAGTTCCCATTAACAACCCATCTACTGGAGTAAATCCCATGGAGGTATCAACCGATTTACCATTCTTTATTGCAGCAATTGAGGCACCATTTCCTAAATGACATGTAATGATCTTTAGCTTTTCAAAGTCTAATCCAAGGATTTTACACGCCTTCTTGGCAACAAACTTATGGCTGGTTCCATGAAATCCATACTTACGAATTTTAAAATTTTCGTAGTATTCATAAGGGATTCCATACATGTAAGCATGTTTTGGCATGGTTTGGTGAAACGAAGTATCGAATACTGCAACCTGAGGCACACCGGGAAGCAAACTTTCCATTGAAAGAATACCCTTAAGGTTAGCAGGATTATGAAGTGGTGCCAATTCGATACACTTCTCAATTTCATGCTTCACTTTTTCAGTGATAAAACTACTCTCGGTAAAGAACTCTCCCCCATGTGCAACTCTATGTCCAACGGCTTTAATTTCATCTAAGCTTTTAATTACACCATTCTTTTCATCAACAAGAGCTTTTAGAATTAGATCTATTCCCACTGTGTGATCGGGAATATCCTTTACTAACTCCATGCGTTCTTTGCCTTCGGGTTTATGTGTAAGAATTCCATCGGTAATACCTATGCGCTCAACAATTCCCTTTGCAAGAAGTTTTTCCTTCTCGCACATATCAATTACTTGATACTTAATCGAAGAGCTACCACAATTTAATACTAAAACAATCATTGGGAAAAATATTATTTGATTATCAATCTGTTAGAAAAATTTTTTGGAATGACCAAACATACTAAAAATTAATGAAAAATTCTATTGAGTTGTTAAAATACTAACATATTAAATAACCTGAAAATCATAGAATTTTCAAAACTCTTTAGAAAATAATAGTTAGGCGATTTGGCTTACTGTCAATGTTATGATTAATAACATATATTTAAGCCCTAACCTTGGTTTTATTATATGAAACAGAATAAAATGAGCAATGAAATGATAATGCTCGAAAACCCTATCTTGAATTAACCAATAAATGGTCTTCTAAATTAATTCAAGGGTTTCGCTTGGCACCCAACCTTTATTACCATCGGCAATACGAATCTCAACCCACTGCCCAAGCGCTTTTGTTATTTCAACTTTTGTTCCTGAATGAAGAATAAATATATCTTTTCCTGTATCACCAGGAGAACTTCTTACCGAAACAGCTTGTTGAAATATGATAGCTTGATTGCGAAGGTTTTCCTTATGTTTTTCCTGCGCACTAAATACCATCGACATAATCGTTAGTAGTAGGGTAAAAACTCCACAAGCAAAGTTTAACCGTTTAACCCATCCCTTCGTAGAAAACCAGAAAAAAAGAGTACAAGTTAAGGTTAAGGTTAAGAAAATGAGACTGGTCCATGCCCAACCATTTGAAGTTAGAATGGCACGAGCCGTTCGGTACCACTTTGTTAGAAAAAAAACGGGTAGTGCTTCTATTCTATCAACTGCAAATGTTCGGGCAAATTCAAGATTAAATAGTATATCCTCATCATTTGGCTTAAACCTTTGTGCTCTTTCATAGTTTAGTATGGCATAAGGAATTCTGTTTAGCTTAAAGTAGGCGTTGCCTAAATTGTAATACAATTCAGCATTTTGGTAACCACTATCCACAAGCGTTTGGTATAACTCAGCTGCCCTGTCAAAGTTTCCATCAATATAATAAGAATTTGCCTTGGTAAGCAACGAATCAGGTGATGCATTGAGATTTATACCTAAGCAGATGATTAAGAAAGAGATAATTATTATTCTAAGTTTCATATAAATGAATTTGTTTCAATATAATTACAATGACATTAATGTCGCTAGATGAAAAAAGTAACTATCATTTTTTTGTAAACTGCTCCTATCATTTCCCAATGACACCATCTAAACGAGCAATTAGAGTTAACGCACTATCGTAAAGAACATTCATCTGCGACGGTTCGCTCTTTGGGGCAAATCGGGCATATTCGCATGCAGAAATAATTTTCAAAAACTCTTCAGTATCAAATTTTGATACTTTATTTTCAATCAGCGTTTCCTTTGCATTATCACTGGTCAAGTTTGAAACAGGAATGCTCAACTTATCAGACACATATCCCCATAAAGCTCTTAAAAGCTCTTCGTAAAATTTCTCACTATTTGATTCAAGTAAGTATTGCTGAGCTTGCTTAAGTCTTCTACGTGCCATTTTGTTAGCCTTTCTGGTCCGTACAAGGGCAAGATTGCCTCTTAACTTTCGCTGATGCATTAGCCAAAAGAATAAACCGATAAACAGAATAATTAAAAGCAATATGATAAAAATATACCTAAAACTTGCAAATAATATTGTATTTGTTGTGCTTAGAGAAAAACCATCAGTTTTAATGAATCGGATATCCTGCCCAATAAAACGAATGTCTTCTCGTCCAAAACCTACCATTTGAAGGTTTGTCGGTTCACTACCATCTGCTTCAACTTTAAGGGCAAGAGGCTTTGACTTAAGAATAACGTAATTTTCCTGAACCGGATCAAAATAAGCGAACTCTAAAGTACCCATATCATAATTTCCTGGTGCTCGAGGAATAGCAACATACTCGAAGGTTTTTGATCCGGATGCACCTTGGGATGTGGTATTTATTCTATCTGTAGTTTTTGGATCGAATATCTCAAAGCCACCTGGAAACTCGATTTTAGGTGTTTCAATAAGACGTAGATTGCCACTTCCAGCTACTCTAACCTTAAGGTTAACAGCCTCATTTGTTTTGATATCAGTTTTATCAAACGCTGCTTCAAGGTTAAAACGACCTACTGCCCCAGTAAATGAGGCTGGGGCATTTGGCGGTAAATCCCTTATTTTTAAGGTAGTTGGTTTGCTAACTAACCGTCGACGAACGGTTTGATATGTTCCGAAAAATTCGTCAAACATAGACTGGGGTCTGCCTCCTCGCTGTTGCAATAGAACAACTAATTCGAATGGATCAATGGTAATATCACCTGTTCGCTGTGGAAACAGCAAATACTTCTTTAGAACTCCCATGTTGAATATCCGACCGTTTAGGTTAACCCTTTGGAATTCGATATTATTTGGAGTTTCTACATCTTGGCTCCAAAAGCCATTGAAAGGAGGAAACTTCACATCATCAAAACCAGAAATATTCTGACGAGTATATAATTTTATGGTGGCCAAAATGGGTTGACCACGATATGCTGTCTGCCTATCGAATTCCACTGCCACAAATACATCCTCTGCATCCTGGTTTGAATCGGATTTAGGACGAGTATCTGATTGTTGTTGTCGTGCAGTTGCCGATTGACCAGCACTTCCCTTCACAACCTCAATGGAAATTTGCTGCGTTTTGTGTTCTTTTTTAGATACAGTTGCACTGGCAGGTTCAATGGTGAATTTGCCTTCGGATGTTGCTTCAAGAATATAGGTATAGGAAAACTCATAGGTTTGGGTCATTTGTCCATTGATAATCTGTATGCTGCTACTAGTAGAAGTGCTAGGTCCAGCAAGAATATAAAATCCTTCGAACGAAGGTGGGTTAAACTCCTGAGGCCGTGCATTGAGTTTATAGGTAAGCCTAAATTGTTCACCAACTGCAACAACATTTGGTGCTGTTACTGTAAACTCTACATCCTGTGCAACGACAATGCTTGCACACGACGCAAGGAATAACAGCACAGAGATTATTTGTTTTTTATGCATAAACTTCACCTTTACCAATTCTTATCAACTCTTACCTGTTTTTGCTTAGCTTGTTCCTCCCTTACCCTATCCTGAATATCCTGCTCATTATTCTGAATTGCCTCTAACATTCTTCGAGCATCCTCTGGAGATATTTTTTGCTCTTGTTCTTGCTGCTCCTGCTTCTGCTGATCTTGCTGTTTCTCTTGATCCTGCTTGTTGTTATCCTCCTTTTCGTCCTCTTTTTCCTCTTTTTGATCCTTATTATCCTGTTTTTCGTCCTGATTATCCCCTTCGTTGTTTTGATCTTGCTGCTGCTCTTGCTGTAAAAGCATTCGTTGAGCCTGTGCCAGATTGTACTTGGTTTCTATATCGTTGGGATTATGCCGTAAGGCATTCTTGTATGCCTCAACACTCTCGTTAAAGTTCTGCTGTTTGAAGTATGAATTACCAAGATTATGAAAAACTTTCGCTTTGTCTTTCGATTCGATATTAAGGGAAGCTAAATCATCGAATACCTTTGAAGCCTCATCGTACTTTTCCTGCTTGTAAAGGGCATCTCCCAAATTAAAATTTGCTTTGTACGATGTTGGGTTCAATTCAATGGCCGAACGATATGCAATTTCAGCTTCTATGAATTCACCTTTCTTGAACTCCTTATTCCCTTCTCGTACAGCTTTTTTTTCTGTTTGAGCATAAGAGAAGTTTGCAAAAAATGAAAATAGCATGAACAAAGAAGTAATGCGTATCATCTTATTTATTTTTGAGCACATAGTTTAATATATTGATAAAAGCAACTAACTAAAACTCATTATTCTTTTCTCTCACCAAATAAATTCAATCTCTGGATTAGTCTATTGCGCCTTTCCAGTATAAAAAACTCAATGAACAAAAGAAAAAGCGCAATTCCAAAAAGGTACTGAAATTGATCGTCAAATTCAGAGTAAACCTTATCCTTAAACTCTGCTCTCTCTAAACGATTAATCTCTTCAAAAAGAGGTAATAGTCCTATTTGTGTATTGGTGGCTCTTACATATTTTCCACCACCCGTTACAGCAACCTTTGATAATATTTCCTCATCGAGACGAGTAACAACCACGTTATCGTCTTTATCCTTCAAGAAGTCCTGCCTTCCTCTTCCGGTTGGAATAGGTGCCCCTTGGGGAGAACCAATGCCTATGGCATGAACAATAATACCCTTTTCTGATGCCCTACGAGCAGCCTCCACAGGATCGTCTTCATGATTTTCACCATCTGAAATTACAATAATCACCTTGCTGGTCTCTTCTTGAGGGCTGAATGAACTAGCTGCTAAATTTATTGCTGTCCCTATTGCAGTGCCTTGCTTTGCAACAATACCTGGGCTAATTGATGACAGAAACATCTTTGCAGATGTATAATCATTGGTGACAGGTAACTGTACATAAGCATCACCAGCAAAAACTATAAGCCCTACCCTATCATTTGAAAGCTGATCAACTAACCTTGATATTGCTTGCTTGGCACGCTCCAACCTGCTTGGTTGGATATCTTGGGCCATCATACTATTAGAAACATCCAACGCAATAATTATTTCGATTCCCTTCCGTTTAACTTCGGTAAGCTTAGATCCAAACTGTGGCCCTGCCAATCCAAAAACTATAAATGTTAGAACGGTTAGTAAAAAAATCAACTTGATCCATCCTCTTCGGAATGAAACACCAGGCATTAACTGCTTAATAAGCTGTGTATTGCCAAACTCCGATAATCTCCTCTTTTTCAACAATGTCGAAATAAAGTAAATACCAAAAACAATTGGTATTAATACTAATAGGTACAGATATTCTGGGTTAGCAAATCGAAACATAGTTCATTGGTTAAAACTCAATTATCATTTTATAGTAAAAAAGGATACATTTAAATATAATTTCATTAAGGTATAACTCTTAACACAGTAGATCTTAGCAAAATGTCCAGCGCCAATAATGCAATGGCAAAAAAGGCATAAATATGATACTCCTCTTTCTTTTTACTTATCTCGGTTATCTCAATCTTAGTTTTTTCCAGTTGATCAATTTGTTCGTAAACTTGTTTTAAACCCTTCCCATCAGTGGCACGAAAATACTGACCACCAGTCATTTGAGCAATCTGCTTCAATATGTCTTCATCGATCTCAACCTTCATGTCCTGCATTCTTGTTCCAAAAGGAGTTTGAACCGGGTACGGTGCGGTACCGTGTGTACCCACTCCTACAGTATAAACCCTTACATCAAATGTTTTTGCAATTTCAGCCGCTGTAAGTGGCGCTATTTCGCCTTTATTATTAACACCATCAGTAAGGAGTATTACCACCTTACTGAAGGCATCACTCTCCTTTAGCCTTGAAACAGCTGTGGCTAAACCTACCCCTATCGCTGTTCCATCCTCGATAAGCCCAAGTTTAATGTCCTTAAACTGATTAACGACAGTGCGTAAGTCAGTAGTTAAAGGGCACATGGTAAAACTCTCTCCAGCAAAAATCACTAGGCCAATCCTGTCATTTCGTCTTCCCGACACAAACTGAATGGCAATATCTTTGGCAGCCTCAAGCCTATCGGGCTTAAAATCCTGAGCAAGCATACTGCTGGATATATCCAATGCAATCATTATATCAATCCCTTCGGTCTCAACCATTTGCTCTATGTTATGCGACTGTGGTCGAGCAATAACAACAATTATCAATGCAAACGATATAATCTTTAGCGCAAAAGGTATGTGCCTTAAATAAACTCTGGGCGAAACGGGAGCATTACCAAATGCCAAAAGACTTGATATTTGCATACTCGCACTTGAATCTTTTTGCTTATAGATATACCATGCTACTAATGGTAGTACCAAAAGCAACAAGTATAGTAATTTAGGATAAGCAAACACCACACTACTCATTTCTCTGTAGATTTGATGGGTTCAACAAACTCGTTAATATCCTCGTTACTATTTTCTTCCGGTTTATCAATACTTAAATCATCTTCTTCATCTAAAACTTCCTCAACCTTTGTTTCGTTAACAAAGCAAAAACCAAAATCAAGACATGCTTCATTTTCTGAAATTTCAGGTTTAAGTCGTGCAAACTTTACCAAATCGGCAAGGGATAAAGTATCTTGCAATTTTTCGATTAACTCGGTTTTAATGAGCTCGCCTTGCCTAATACTGCTTATTATTTCGTATGTTGTTTGCTCCATCGCAGACACACCAAACCTTCCCTCAATGTAGTAACGAATAACATCAGTAAGCAGGGTATAGTAATGCTTATGATTATCGGTATTCCACAACTTCTGCTCTTTTATCTTCTCTAGTTGACGTAAAGCAACAACGTGAGGTGGTTCAATTCGTTTGGTGGGGAAGAATATTTTCTCTCCCTTCTTTCTTTTAATCAGGTAGAAAACCAAAAGTGTTACAATTGCTACAATAAGTAATCCTAAACCAATCCATGGTGCTAGCTCAGCAAAAGTAATAGGTTCACCATAAGGCATTTTAATATCGTAAATAACTGCCATAGTAGTATCGGGAGGCAGTGTATTAACCATCAACCAGATTGGTGATGTTAGGGCAGTATCAACCTTCTCTCCATCGCTGAACGGCAGTAAAATTCGTGGTATACGGTAGGAACCCTCATCGAATGATGTTAAAAGAAGATGATATGTTAACTCTTTTTGCCCGGACCGATTTACTAATGTATCAATTTTTGGAAGTCCTAAAACCTCAATTCCAGCAATAATAGTGTCAGCGAAAAAAGGAAACTGGACATCATACTCCATTGGCAATGTAGCCTTTAACTGAAATTCTACTTGATCACCAATAAGAATTGTATCGGCTGAAAGAGAAGTCTGAAAGCTATACGCTGGTTGCTGGGCATAAATTGCACCAGAAACAAAAAAGAGTAAAGCCAGTGTCAAAGGATGATATGTTTTTTTGACTCTCTTTACTCTTAAGAACATAAATGAGATAATTTGCAATGATAGACGGTTCATATGTTTTGAAATTCTCATCATCTTACCGAAAACTTGTTTATGCGCGTTGCTTGAAAAGTTTAATAAGTGGTTTAACATAATCCTCGTTAGTTGAAATGGGCACCCAATCGACATTACTACGAGAAAACGTTTGCTTTAGCGAAATACCTGTTTCATTCCACCATTTGGAATAAGCTTCACGTAAAGAAGTGCTTGATGTATCAACCCAAGAATAAGTACCTGTTTCAGCGTCTTTTAGCTTCATCAAACCAATTGGAGGAAGTTCAATTTCTCTTGGATCATAAACCCGAATTGCAACAACATCATGTTTATTTCCAGCAATGGTAAGGGCATTGGCAAAATTTGGTTCAACGGAATCAGGGATAAAATCCATAAAATCGCTTAAAATGAAAGTGGTACATCTTTTTTTAATGGCATTTGTAAGATATCTAAGAGCTTCTGACAGGTTTGTACCCTGACTAGTGGGTGTGAAAAATATCAACTCACGAATTATATGAAGAATATGTGTGCGTCCCTTTTTAGGGGGAATAAATTTCTCAATTTTATCGCTGAACATTAGCACACCAATCTTGTCGTTATTCTGAATTGCAGAAAAGGCAAGAACTGCTGCTATCTCAGTTACCAAGTTTTTCTTGAGAAGATTGGTTGTTCCAAACATACGCGATCCACTAACATCAATAAGAAGCATTACTGTAAGTTCACGTTCTTCCTCAAAAATCTTTACGTAAGGTTGGTTAAACCGTGCGGTAACATTCCAATCGATATTACGAATATCATCGCCGTATTGGTAGTCGCGAACTTCGCTGAAAGCCATTCCACGTCCCTTAAAGGCACTATGGTACTGTCCTGCAAATATATGTCGCGATAGCCCACGTGTCTTTATCTCAATTTTTCGTACTCGTTTTAATAATTCTGATGCGTCCACGATTGCTGATTTAAAAAATCACTTTTTAAGTTTTATTAAAACAGTTATAAACCACTCTCCTTTAATTAATTCAACTACAAACTTCTTCCCATCTTTTTCTTCTTCCCATATTAGCCCCTTCTGTTTTCCATACTTATCATTCAACTCATCCCGTAATCTATTGAAAAGCCACGTGTTATACATCCTTGAAACAGAAGTACAATACCCATCAGCATTAAGCATGAAAAGAAGAGTTTGTTCTTCGAAAGTATTTTCAAATTTGATAAAGCTACGATCAAGATTAAAAACTTCCTTTGTAAATGCAAAACCGGATAACTCTTGCTTTACCCTATCCCGAATCTCATCCTTATGCAGCCCGATATAATTCTGTCCTGAGCCAGAAGATGCAATGAATAGTAACGCTGCAAAAAAGAAGTATCGGGTTAGAATACTCATAAGCTATGGGACTTCAATGGTATTAAGAATTTCGGTAACTATATCCTCAGTTGTAATATTTTCTGCTTCTGCTTCATAGGTCAATCCAATTCGATGTCGAAGAACATCGTGGCAAACCGAGCGGATATCCTCAGGAATAACATATCCTCTACGCTTGATAAATGCAAATGCCTTAGCAGCCAGCGATAAGTTAATACTTGCCCTTGGTGAAGCACCATAGGCTATCATACTCTCAAACTTCTCCAACTTGTATTCCTTTGGGAATCGGGTTGCAAATACAATATCTAATATGTACTTTTCAATCTTCTCGTCCATGTACACTTCTCGAACCACTGAACGAGCTTTAATTATGTCCTCTGGTTTTATAATCCTATCGGCATGAGGAAAAGTTAACGCAACGTTTTGCCGAATAATCAACTTTTCTTCCTCTACCTTGGGATATGTGATTTTAACCTTAAGCATAAATCGATCGACCTGCGCTTCGGGAAGAGGATAAGTACCCTCCTGCTCAATGGGGTTCTGGGTTGCCATTACAAGGAAAGGTATTGGCAACTTAAAAGTTTCATCACCAATCGTAACCTGTCGTTCTTGCATGGCTTCGAGCAATGCGCTTTGTACCTTAGCAGGAGCACGATTTATCTCATCGGCAAGAACAAAATTGGTAAAGATGGGGCCCTTCTTCACATGGAACTCCTCCTTTTTCTGGCTGTAAACCATTGTCCCTATTAGGTCTGCAGGAAGCAGGTCGGGGGTGAATTGAATGCGAGCGAAACTAGCATCTATAGTATTAGCAAGCGTATTGATGGCCAATGTTTTTGCCAAACCAGGAACACCTTCAAGCAGGATATGTCCATCGGCAAGCAAGCCAATTAGCAAAGACTCAACAAGATGTTTCTGCCCAACAATAACCTTACCCATCTCCATGTTAATAATATCAACAAACGAACTTTCTAATCTTATGCGTTCGTTCAACTCCTTGATGTTAACAGTGGTTGTATCATTCATTTTTTTGAAAATTAATTATTTAGAAAAAAAATAGTTTTATACTCTAATTCAGCTGCAAATTTGCAGATTTATAAGGCATTTCAGCGTTAAAAATCGTTAAAAAAAGTAAAGGTATGCTAATAGAAAATGGCAAAGTAAAAGGTTTAGGGCTGAGGTTAGGTATTGTTAATTGTTCGTTATGCTAATACCTACATCTAAATGCTAATGATGAAAAGATAGCTCAATGGAGTGTCTGATTATAAATAAATAAAAGTACTGATGAGTTTTTCGAGCTATTGACCAATTAGATTATATAAATGGCTATTTTTACGCTAGAATTTGTAAAAGATATGATTAAACCCTTGAAATGCTTTTATTTAAAAACACTCGTGGTACTTAGATATGGCTTTATTACGCTGGGTATCATTTTTTTCATAATGATAATACTCAGCTTCACCTCTCAACCATTCTGGGCTTATCACTGGCTGGGCACAAAAAAAAGTAGTTTTGAAACAGATCCTCGTTATATCGTGGTTATGGGTGCTGGAGGTATGCCTAGCCCCGAAGGTTTAATGCGATGTTACTATACCGCAAAGGCAGCCAAGCAATACCCAAATTCAGAAGTAATTATTGCAATGCCCACATTAATTGATTTTTTTGAGATTAGCCATCCTTACAGAATGTATAAAGAAATCCACAGCAAAGGCATCGACTCTACACGATTTTTATTTGAAATACAGGGCACTAACACCCGCACACAAGCCCTTGAAATAGCCAAAATGATACCCAACTTTGATACCGTATCTATTGTAATTATTACATCACCTGAACATATGCTTAGAAGTGTGCTTACATTTAAAAAAATGGGATTCGCAGAGGTTGGTGGAATACCCACCTTTGAGGATGTTTTGGATGAAGAGCTGCTATTGGATGAAGCTGAACGCATGCAAAAGGTCAAATCACTCGATAGGAGTGTTACCATGCGTTACAATATGTGGAACTATATTAAATACGAGTTACTTGTTATTAGAGAGGTAATAGCTCTTACATTCTATTGGCTAAGGGGTTGGGTTTAATTATTATCAAAATTCTAATCAAAAACAACTCTTATTTTTATCATTTTTTAATATTTAGTGACTGTAAAATAATATTTATATTTGAAGTCTTTCAATTTGCAAAGAAAACATAAACAATATAATAAATAAAATGAATGTCATGATCAACAAAAAATCCCTTACTGAAAGGTTTTTAAGGTATATCCAAATTGACACCCAAAGTGACGATACAGTAACTGATAAGTACCCAAGCACTGATAAGCAGTTAGAATTATCCAATCTATTACTAAAAGAATTAAAGGAAATAGGAATCAAAGATGTTACAATTGATGAATATGGCTATGTAATGGCAAGTGTTCCCAGCAATATGGATAAAAGATTGCCGACCATAGGATTCCTTGCACATGTGGATACTGCCCCTGACATGAGCGGAGCCAATATAAAACCACGATTTATTGAGAACTACGACGGCTCTGAGATCATATTGAATAAGGGAATCAACGTAAACCTTTCACCCATTGAGTTCCCTGAACTCAAAAACTATATTGGGCAAACGCTAATAGTTACCGATGGCACGACCCTTCTGGGAGCTGATGACAAGGCAGGGGTTGCAGAGATAATGGCAGCAGTTGAGTACATGGTAAACACCCCTTCGTTTAAACATGGTCCCATTCGAATTGGGTTTACTGTTGATGAAGAGGTTGGAAGAGGGGTTGACCATTTCGATGTGAAGAAATTCAATGCCGATTTTGCCTACACCCTCGATGGAGGTGCTATTGGAGAATTGGAGTACGAAAATTTTAATGCTGCTGGTGCTAAGATAACCATACAAGGGCGAAATATACACCCTGGCTATGCAAAGAACAAAATGATAAATGCCATTCTGGTAGCCATGGAGTTTAACAGCCTTCTCCCAGCAAACCAACGCCCTGAACATACTCAAGGATATGATGGCTTTTATCACCTCATTAAAATGGATGGTACCGTTGAGAATGCCACATTCCAGTATATCATTCGCGATCATGACCACGAAAAGTTTGAGGCTCGCAAAGCATACATAACAAAAGTTGCCGAATTCATAAATATGAAGTATGGCGAAGGTACAGCCTTACTTGAACTGAAAGATCAATACTACAACATGCGCGAGCAAGTTGAACCCGTTTTTCATGTTGTGGAAACCGCCATAAAAGCAATGGAAATGGTTGGAGTAAAACCCAAAGTTAAACCCATAAGAGGAGGAACCGATGGTGCCAGGTTATCGTACATGGGGCTCCCCTGCCCTAACCTTTTTGCCGGAGGTGAAAATTTTCATGGAAAACAAGAATACGTTGCCGTTGAAAGTATGGTTAAGGCAACTGAGGTGATGCTTAAGATTATTGAACTATACAGCCAGAAGTAGTAATATTTCAATTACATTCAAAGACTCAAAGAAAACAATCTTTGCGTCTTTAATATCACAACATGCAATCCCTGAAAGACAATACATTATCAAGCAATTGGCAAAAGGCTACTATTATTGGAAGCGTTTGGGGGGCATTCGAGATTGTTGCAGGAAGTATTCTACATAACTTTTCCATTCCCCTTTTTGCTGGGACAATTCTCTCAGTATTAGGGGTAGTAATAATGGTTTCAGGCTTTAAAGTTTTTGGGGGTAAGGGCATCTTTTTACGCTCAGCGTTAGTATGTGCAGCCCTTAAAACTGTATCACCAAGTCATGTTATCCTTTCTCCCATGATAGGCATTACGCTGGAAGGACTTCTTATGGAAACTGGGGTTTTTGTTTTGGGCTATAATATGGCTGGTTTAATGCTCGGAGGTGGGCTTGCTGTATTATCCGTTCTTGGCTTCAAGTTTATCCGGTTGATAATGATTTACGGGATAGATCTAGTTGATGCTTATAAATCGGTTTTTAGCATTGCCATAAGCAACGATTTTATGAGTTCAAAGGGTTATCTTCTACCCATACTTTTCCTTATTATCTTATACCTTATCATAGGTGCTACAGGTGCCTATATAGGATATAAAGGGGGATCAGCCATTCAATTCAGGTTTATGAAAAAGAATATCCAACTTCTTCCTCTTAATGATCAGTACAAACCCCCAATGATAAAAGGGTATAAAGGGGGCATTGGATTCCTTGCTTTTCATATCATTTGGTTGATTGCATTTATTATGCTAAAGAATCTTGTGCCCAACATTGTCTGGATATCAGGTGGGATAATATATGTTGCTCTGTGCATCTTTCGATATGGAAGGATCAGAATACTTTTGGCTAAACCCATTTTCTGGTTGGCTATAACCATTGTATCGATAACATCAGCTTTTTTTATCCACATTGGGAAGCGTGGAGGATTATATATTACCAGCGAGCTTATACTGCAAAGCTTTCAAATCCTGCTCAGGGCATTGGTTGTAATCATATCCTTTGCATCAGTTGGCATTGAGACAAATAGCAAAGGGGTAACACGACATTTTAGGAATGGTAGGTTTTCAACTTTGGTAAAATCCTTTTGTCATGCACAAGAAGCATTGCCCACACTTATTTCAACATTAAAAGCTGAATCGAAGTTGATTTACAAACCTTTACCTATAATCGAGAGGATGTTTTCAGTTTTTACTTCGCAAGATCACATTGAAAATTCTCCAAGTTCAATTTATATCGTAACAGCCGATAAACAGGGTGGAAAAACCACTTTTATTAAAGAGCTTATTGCATATCTTGTATCTCATGGTATAAAAATATCGGGTTTCTATGCTGATGGCTTTTGGAATGAAAATCAACAAAGGTCTGGCTTTAACCTTGTTACCCTACCTACAAAAAAATCGCTACCTCTATGCGATAGGTTTTCAAAGCAATGGAAAAAACATGGTGTATTCTACTTCAATCCAGAGGCCATTGAATTGGGAAAAGAAACTCTTCATAATGCTGAAAGTAAATCGGTTATTTTTATTGATGAGATTGGGCTTTTTGAGCTGGATGATAAGCTTTGGGCTGAATCATTCTCTAGAATACTGAAAAGTAATTTTGGTCAACTAGTTATATCAGTTCGTAGATCACTTATAAATGAGGTTACAGAAAAGTGGAATCTCACTAACGTAACCATTGTTGATTCCACTATAGAATGTCCACATAATATTGGAAAGACAATAGTTGAAAGAATGTAATTTTTGCTTATCTAAAAAAAAGAAATAAGGATTACACCGAATACCATAACAGATGATCCAATTAACCGGTATTTAAAATCTCTCTCCTTAAAAAACCATAAACCTACCAGAACAACCAATATCGCGCTAGTCCTTTTAATAGCGATCACATAAGCAACAAGAGCCAAATTTATGGCCAGCATTTGAAAAATTAGGGTTAATGCGCTAAACAATCCTATAGGAGCCAATCTTTTAATGCTGGTAATTATCTGATTGAATTCTCCTCTTGCCCACACTAAAATAACGGGTATCATTGCAATGGAAATAAATATGCTCACAGTGATTGCCCAAAAAATGGGTGATGATGATTTAATCCCTATCTTATCAATATTTGAGGTTATCGACCAGATAAATGCCACCAAAAGCATATATCGAGGCCCTTTCTCGCTTACCAAAGCTTTAAAAGGAGCCCAAATACCTCTCCTATTCTGGTTATAATTCAGCAAGTATGATCCCAATACAATGGCAACAATACCCAAAGCACCTACTAGACTTGGGAATTCGCCAACAATCAAAGGTGATGTAAGAAGAAGAAATAAAGGGGTGAAAGTAACCAATGGAACCGAAACAGATAAATCTGCATGCTTAATTGCCTTCATATAGAGAATGGATGTTAGCACATTCAAACTTCCACCCACAAATAAAGCCATCCAGTATTTCAGGCTCAACTGAGGAATATCGATAAAAAAAAGCAATGGCAGCAAAAAAGGTAAGGAGTAAAGTCTGTAAGCCCATGCAACTATATAAACGTTGTTGGTTTTTAGCCCAATCTTGCTGAAGATATCCTTTGCTGCTTCACAAATTGCCGTGAGAAAGGCATATAATAGCCAACCCATGTCTTGATGTTTTAACAAACTTATAGGTTTTTTCCATAATCTAAAATAGTTTATGTTACTCGTTAAATATTATTGACTTTCATTAAATATTTATTTACTTTTATATCTTAACAGTCCAATTCAATATTATCATGAAAAAAATTACGTTGTTTTTGTTGCTTGGGGTCTTCCTATGGCAAAGCTTTGCACAAGTACCCCAAAAGTTTTCATACCAGGCAGCCATTCGGAATGGCGAAGGAATTGCAATTGCCAATGAAGACGTTGATATAAAAATATCTCTTCGAAAGTTGACAACTGATGGAGAAATTGTTTATTCAGAAAATCATTTGGTTACAACAAGCCCACAGGGTATTGTTTCCCTTTCGGTTGGTGCAGGGAACTTGCTTGCTGGCGATTTTTTGCTAATACCCTGGAACAACGAAATCTATATTCAGGTTGATTTTAGGCTGGCAGATGAGAAGGGGGAGTATGTTACTCTTGGTATCTCACAAATCCTTGCAGTACCCTACTCGTTGTACGCTGGAAATGCCATTCAGGGAGAAGGGGTTGAAGGTTTCATTGCTGCTTACGATGGAGCTAATTGGGCTAGCACCAATCAGATAAACCTTTCAGTCAACTCTGTGGAAATAAAAGCGATGGATGATCGGGATCAAGAAGAACCCATCTTTAAAGTTCTTAATTCCAATAATGAGATTGTTTTTGCAGTCTACGAATCAGGTGTGAAAATAAACATTGCCGAAGAGCCTAACTCGGGTAAGGGCAATAAAGGAGGTTTTGCCATTGGGGGTTTAACAGGAATGAAAGAAACAACAGAGACTACTGATTACCTTACAATTCTGCCCGATAGTGTAAGGTTCAATATTATTGAAAATAATGAGCAAGGTAAAGGCAACAAGGGGGGATTTGCCATTGGAGGGCTCACTGGACAAAAGTATACACCTGTTGATTTGTTATCTGTTAATATTGACACAACAACCATTTATACTACCCTTCAGGCAACTGGAAACGTTGATATATTGGGAAACATTTATACAGGTGGAACCATATCCACACAGGTAACCTATAATGGGTATACCTACCAAACCATACAGATAGGAAGTCAAACATGGTTTAAAGAAAATCTTCAAACCCTTAACTATCATGATGGGGAACCCATCAATCCCCTCAACGAAGTTTTCGATTACGAGCTTGAACCAGCCAATAGGCCTGTTCACGGGCTACTTTACGCCCAATCGGTTATAATGTCTGCAAACGGATTATGCCCAATAGGGTGGCATGTACCCAATATGGGTGATTGGGATATACTTTTCAACTGGCTTGGCGGTGAAATGTGGTTTGAAAATTATGATTTAATTGCCATTAGGCTTATGGAGGTAGGCTCATGGGATGAAGCACCCGGAGATTTAACTCCAAATAACATTTCAGGTTTTTCTGCCCGTCCAGGAGGAAGAGGTGCTCTGGATATCCCAGATCCTATTTTCTTTGACATAAATCAAAAAGCCTTCTTCTGGACCAGTGGTGACGGAATAGGTACTTTTGCGTATGCCTATGAAATCTCAAAGAATTCAGGTACATCCATCGTTCCAATTTCTGAAGTTTCTGGTAATGAACTCTTCTATGTACGCTGTATTAAGGATAATTACTAACTAATAATGCTTTAACTCTAACAAAACGAGCGTTTTGCATATATGCAAAACGCTCGTTTTGGTTTGAACCAGCTAATTATCAGTTTGCTGAATAAGGTTTAACTATCTCTAAGCCTTTTTTTATGGCCTGCTCATTCATTGGAATTAGATGGTGATGCCTCTGGGGTAATGATTTCTCAAGTCCTTTCACCACATTTTCCATCTTTACAATTGGTTTGATCTTAAGAAATGCACCAAGTACAATCATGTTAAATATTTTTGCACTCTGCATTTTGGTGGCTTCATCAGTTGCATAAACTTGATACACCTTAATATCCTTACGAATAGGATGTCGGGTAATACCATTTGGATCATAAATAAGCACTCCTCCTGGTTTAACAGAATTCTCAAACTTATCGAGCGACTGTTGGTTGAGGATAATTGCTGTATCGAACTCTTGAAGAATTGGTGAACTAATTCTGCTATCGCTTAGAATAACAGTAACGTTGGCCGTTCCACCACGCATTTCAGGCCCATAGGATGGCATCCACGAAACCTCTTGATCCTGCATAATACCAGAGTATGCTAAAATTTTTCCCATTGATAGGACTCCCTGTCCACCGAATCCTGCTATTATTATCTCTTCTGTCATGATTAATATCTTTAGTAAATTTACTTTTTAACCTTTCATATCGCCCAATGGATAGAAGGGGAACATGTGTTCAACCATCCATTCGTTGGCCTTAACAGGTGATAATTTCCATCCTGAACTACATGTTGAAACAACCTCAATAAACTGGGTGCCTTTTTTCTGTCCAATATTTTGAAAAGCTTTTAGTATCGCTTTTTTGCATTTACGAACGGCAGCTGGTGTGTGCACCGCTTGACGAGTTACAAAATCTGTTCCCGGAAGTTGAGCAATAAGCTCAGTGATCTTTAATGGGTGACCTGCAAGTTTAACATCCCTGCCGTAGGGTGAGGTAGAAGTTGGCATTCCTTCAAGTGTTGTTGGAGCCATTTGTCCTCCGGTCATTCCATATATTCCATTGTTGATAAAAATAACAACAATGTTTTCACCCCTATTGCATGCATGGATTATTTCAGCAGTTCCAATTGAGGCTAAATCACCATCTCCTTGGTAAGAAAAAACATACTTATCAGGCATTAACCTAGCAGTTGCTGTAGCCAGAGAAGGAGCCCTTCCATGAGCCGCTTGTTGCCAGTCGATTGACAAGTAGTTGTAAGCTAAAACCGAACAACCTACTGGTGAAATGCCTATGGTTTTTTCCTGAATATCCAATTCCTCAATAACCTCAGCAATCAGCTTATGAACAACACCATGACTACAACCTGGACAATAGTGAAAAACTTTGTCGGTTAGAATCTTTGGTTTACTGTAAACCAAGTTCTCTTTTTTAATGATATCCTTAACTTCTGTCATGTCTATTTCCCTTTAATAATTTTTTCTTCCAATGCATTAACCACTTCGTTGGGGGTAGGAATCATTCCTCCAAGGCGACCGTAATGCTCTACAGGTACCTTACCATTAACCGCAAGCATAACATCCTCAACCATTTGTCCCGCACTCATTTCTACAGCAAGGAATCCTTTAACATGCTTAGTCATATCCTGAATAACCTTTGATGGGTATGGAAAAAGGGTAATGGGTCGCAGAAGCCCAACTTTAAAGCCCTTCTCACGGGCAAGTGTAACTGCTTTTTGACAAATTCGACTGGAAGAGCCATAAGCTACAAGTACATAGTCGGCATCGTCACAATCAAAAGTTTCGTAACGAACCTCGTTTTCAGTAATGGTTTTGTACTTTTCTATCAATTTATGGTTAAATTTTTCCTGCCTGGCACTATCCAATTCAAGTGATGTTATCACATGATAATTTCGATCTGGGGTTTTTCCTGTTGTCGCCCAAGTTCCGCTTATTTTTTTTATCTCTTCATCAGTCCAGCGAGGCTTAAACTCACTAAGTTGCACTTTCTCCATCATTTGTCCAATTACACCATCTGAAAGGATCATTACTGGATTGCGATACTTGAAAGCAAGGTCGAACCCAAGTTCAACAAAGTCGTTCATCTCCTGAACTGATGCGGGAGCAAGTACTATAAGATGATAATCACCATGTCCACCTCCCTTAACAGCTTGAAAATAATCGCTTTGTGATGGTTGGATGGTTCCCAATCCAGGGCCACCCCTAACTACGTTTACCACTAAACATGGTAGTTCTGCTCCAGCAATATAGGTTATACCTTCCTGCTTTAGGCTAATCCCGGGGCTCGATGAAGAAGTCATTACTTTTTTTCCGCAGGATGCACCCCCATATACCATATTGATAGCCGATACTTCACTTTCGGCCTGAAGTACAACCATTCCGGTTTCCTCCCAGGGCTTTCGCATCATGAGAGTCTCCATAATCTCTGACTGAGGGGTAATGGGATAGCCAAAGTATCCATCGCAACCACAACGGATAGCTGCTTCGGCAATAACCTCATTTCCCTTCATTAGTCTGTATTCTGCCATTTTGTTTAAAATATTTTTTAGTTAAATAAATCTTTTTAGGATTAAGGTTTAGGCTTCAACGCCAACCTTTACCTTGTAAACCTCAATAACGCTATCGGGGCAGACAAGCCCACAGTTTGCACAGCCTATACAAGCTTCTGGAACAGCCATATATGCATAGTTATAACCTTTTGCATTAACCTCTCGTGCAAGTGCTATAACGTTTGATGGACATGCAACTACGCAAAGGTTACAACCCTTGCATTTTTCCACATCCACCTTGATTGCACCTCTTACTTTTGCCATTTTACAATTATTTTGAACGGTGAATATTAGTAATAAAAAAATTATGTAAATACTATCTGGTTACTTGATGATGGTTATGAAATTCTTTCAGCCGATACTCTAGATCAACCAATTGTTCTCGCTGAACCTGAGATACGCATGCCCTCAGCCCTTCAAGGCGTTCGCTACCTGTAATTGAAAGTGAAATTGCACTAATACCATAGTATATCAACTCTTCAATGAGATCCTCACCGCTTAAACCTGGATAAGAAATTGTGAAATAAAATCCATCGGCTAAAGGCTTATCCTCGTCCATATCATAAACTATCTGAAAGCCGTTATCGGTAAATAATTTCTTCATGATCTTTGCCCTCTCTCCATACTCTTTAACCACTTCCACAAAATTAAATTCACCTTCGTTAGCCGCTTTTAGCATTGCAGCTAATCCGTACTGAGCTGAGTGTGTTGTCCCTGATGACAGGGAGTAAACTGCTCCATATATCATGGCATAGCCAAACTCGTCCGATGAAAAGAAACGTTTGAGATCGGGAAATCTTTTTACAAAAAGTTTATTGCTGATCACCATGGAGCCAATTCTTTGACCAGCATAGCTGAATGCTTTAGAACTTGAAATCAGCATAAGCCAGTTATCGGTGTAATGGGCAACTGAAGCCTGGTAGGGTGGAACTCCTGGTTTAGAAAGATCTTTCCTGAAGTCCATGGCAAAGTATGCCAAATCTTCGATTACAACCACTTCATATTTTGTTGCCATCTCTCCAATAATCTGCAATTCTTTTTCAGTAAAGCAAATCCATGAGGGATTGTTGGGGTTTGAATAAAGAATGGTGCTAATATTACCTTTACTTAGAAAGCTTTCGAGTTTATTCCTAAGTTTTTCTCCTCTGTAATTATAAACATCAAAATTCTCGAATTTCATACCCAACACTCTAAGCTGCTGCTTCTGAACAGGGAATCCAGGATCTATGAAGAGAATTGTATCCTTCTTGGCATAGCATCGGTTTGTCAATAGGAAAGCAGCCATTCCACCCTGCATTGAGCCAACGGTTGGAATGCAACACTTTTCGTCAACATCAATGTTGATAAAGTTCTTAACAAATCTTGAAATTTCTTTCTTGAGTATGGGTACTCCGTCAATCATAGGATATTTTTGGGCAACCCCTCTATTGAGAGCATCTATTTCTGCCTGAATTCCAACCCTTGAAGGTTCAAGGCCGGGAACACCCATCTCCATTCTGACATACTTTGTACCCGTAGCATTCTCTATCTCATTCACCAATCTCACAATTTCTCTAATAGTAGCTTTTCCAACTTTCGTCAGCTTTGATTCTTCGATCTTTTTCTTGACTACATCAAATGGAATTGGAGTATCCTTCATATTGTAAGAGTATTAATAGCCTTATAATAAAAATACCTTATTGGAAACTATTCAATTAGACCCCTAAGGTAACCATTAGTTTTTAAATCACAATTTTAATTAAGTTTTTTATAAACTAAAAGCAAATTAACCATTTTTAATAACAATTTGTTATATATTCTGCAATATTTAGACTTATTTTAAATAAATATGATAATTTTTATTACAATTCTTATTTATAGTATATATCTTGAATTTCATAATTATTAAAAATAAAAAACCACTCAATATTGAGTGGTTTGATATTATTAGAGTAAATATTACCTAATCGAAAACCATTTTTAGCCTATCAACCCATTCCTTTATTCTCCTATCTGTAAGGTCAGATTCAAAGTCCTCGTCAATGGGTAAACCAATAAATTGACCATCGATAACAGCTTCGGAATCGGTAAATTGATATTCGCAGGTAGGCACCCTTCCTACTATTTTAGCTCCGTTTTTGAGTATTTCCTTCGCAAGAATCCCCATGGCATCTACAAATACTGCTGCGTAGGTTACAGAATCGCCTAAACCGAATAGAGCGAAGGTTTTTCCCTTGTAGTCAATCTTATCAATTTCGGGTCGGAAAATGTCCCAATCGGGCTTTGGTTTATCAGCTTGCCATGTTTCTTTTCCAATGGTTGAACATCCAAATATTATGTTTTCATATTTATCCAAGTCTTTTGCTTTACAGTCTTTAACAGCATGCAAATCTGCTAAATCATTACCAAAAACTTCCTGTATTTTTTTTGCAACGCGTTCAGTTGACCCTCCAATTGGTCCATAAAAAATTCCTACTCTCTTTCTCATGGTAATTAATGATTATTATTAAATAATTTAAATTTTTCACAATATTATACAAACTACAAATATATGAAAAACTGGTTGGCAATTCAAGTTAAATGATTCATTAAGATTAAAACTCTATATATAATTTGTGTTTAGCACCAAAAGTTTGCATGTAAACAACAAAATAATTTCACTTTTATATTTATTTAAATGGGATTGTTACACCAAGAACGGGTAAAGCAAAAAATTCGTCCATTTGATTTGACATGGGTATATAAAGGCCAAAATCCAAACCCACTTTTTTAACCATATACCTAAGGCCAAATGATATAACAGTCATATCAGAATCATCCCCAAATCGTAATAAGTAATTCTCGGTTAACAAATAGCCTCTTGAAGTTACCCTAAGCATGCCGCTCAAGTTAATTATTGGGTAATCACCCCAGTCACCTCCAGCATAGCCCCAACCTATCCCAAAATTTAAATTTTGGTTTCTATCGCCAATAGTTAAAGTGCTAAATAAAATACCAAAACCTGAATCGCTTTGACCAAGAATACCCATAAAAGCTCCTCCACTAAAATTAACTTTATCTTCCACAATTGGAATTGACACCTTTGGTACAATCCATAATGGATTAGCATCTAATCCAGCTCCAAATAAAAATAATGGTATAATTCCAAAACTAAATGAGAAATTATCGCTAAGCCCTAGACTAACTTGGTTGTACAACACCCAAATATTCTGGTAATATCCCTCTCCTGATTTCAATCCATATCCATTGGGTGTCCAAAGATACCGTGTTGCCTGAGGGTTGTCGTCCCATAATTCTCCACCAATTATTTTCGAAGGATCAATTTCTGTTCTTTTTATGATAACATCCTTCTTTATGCTTATATCGCCAAATGAATCAGTTTTAAGAATTATCTTTTCATCATCTTCGCTAATAATTATCCCAACAAACTCGTTTTGATCTTTTGTAACAATCTTCACAAGTGTGCTATCCTCCTGCCCAAATAAGGGCTTTGTAATTAGACTAAGGAAAAAAATGATAGCAGTTAGATAGGTAATAAATGTTGTTTTCATAGCAGTAGATTTTTGATGGGTTAAAAAAAACTCTGCAAAGCAACTTTCTAAAGCATTTATTTCAAAGAGTATTACCTGTTTAATATATATTCAAAATTACAAATTATATTGAACTGCTATTCTGGAGAACAAAACTTTCTCGTTGGTAGTACTACTTAGTTGATCGGTTGTGGAACTATAATTTTTAACAAAACCTCCAACCTGTAAATTTAGTTTAATGCCTTTAATTCTGTAACTACATCCAATGGATGGTTCAAAGTAAAATTGTGATGGAATTTTACTATTCTCAACCAACTCATCACCATTAATTTCATACTCTTTAAACGTGTTAAACATAACATAAGTAGTACGAAGTGCCATTGAAACATCAAATTTATTGATCGTTTTTGTTGCCGATAATTGACAAAACATGTTTTTATAATCATACTCCCTTTTTTTGTCTAAAAAACCTTCATGCACCGCAAACGATAATCTATCGATATTTGAATAGCCTAATCCCATTTGTGTTTCGAATATATCTAAAAATCCATCAAGTCCCGACTTAAAATATTCAACACCAAAGGATGTAGTTAAGTTGTTATATTTATAATGGTACCTGGGGCGAATAATACTCTCTTCTCCCATGTAACTGTACGAAAAAGGATTGAACGTTGTGCTGGCAAAAAAAGCAAATTTTTTTGTAAATGAATAAGATACATTTACATCTACTGATCCATGATCAACAGAAGATGCAAATCCTCCTGAAATATGAATTTGTTTTGTATCGGTATGGAAAGGAATAATTAAAGCTCTTGGAGTATATAGCGTTGCTTGTGAAATAGCCTCAAATCCGCAAAATGCTATAAAACTTAAAGCTAGAATCAATCGTTTCATACCCAAAGATTTTGATTTGTAATTTTAATTGAATTAATTTTCGTGACAATATATTGTCTTTAAGGGTTTTACTACTTTTATTTTTTAAAGAGTTTCGAAAACGAGCTGGACATTTCGCTCCAAATCCATTCCCATCTATTTACTATGAGAAAAATAAGTAGAATAACGGTACCTATTAAAAGCCATTCTGTAATCGTAATCTTCTTGATTCTATCAGTAAACTTTCTCATAATTATTTTTCAACTCTAATCCTTGCATCCACAGCCACAACCTTATCCTTACGGCCTAAAAGTGGATTTAAATCCATCTCAAATATCTCAGGTGCTGCAATTACCAAGGCTGAAACTCTTGACACCATTTCTGCAAAAAGTTCAACATTAACAGGCTCCTGCCCACGTACTCCCTGTAAAATTTTAAACCCTTTTAATCTTCTAATCATATCAAAACTTTCATCAAATGCAAGGGGTGCAAGCCCAGCGTTTACATCTTTAAGAACCTCAATGAATATTCCACCCAATCCGCACAAGACCATATGACCAAACTTATCCTCGCGCTTAGCCCCAACAAAAAGTTCAACCCCCGAAAGCATAGGCTGTATTAGTACTGCAGTTGTGTCCTTTATGCGAATCATTCGGTTAAACTCGCGGGTTACGTTCTCAGCATCCTTAACATTTAGCACAACGCCACCCACGTCGGATTTGTGAACGGGGCCAACCACCTTCATAACCACTGGGAATCCTAGTTTTTGTGCCGACTGAACAGCGGCTTCGGCCGAAATTACTACTGCTTCTCCAGCACGAGTAATTCCTGCTGCATCGAGCAGCTCCTGTAACTTATCGGGCGAAAGATACCCATTACTAGCACCATCGATAACCTTACGAATTGCAGCCACATTAACCTGAGGAATTTTGGTTTCGGCATCCTGTGGTTTTGGCGTATGGTAAACCTTTGCCAAGGCGTTTCCAAACACCACTTCATCAGGAAAGTTTACCCTTCCTTTTGCAAGGAAATGAGCTATTTCGTCTTTTACATTAATAATTGAGGGGAGAATGGGGTAAATAGGTTTTTTGCATTCCTTCATTTTACGGTCGAGCAAATCGTAAACATCGAATACTGGGAATAGACCAGGACTCCCAAAAATTACTGCCATTGCATCAATATTGTCGAAGTCGTTTTCGCAAGCATCGATTATATGTCCTAGTTGCTCGGCTGTTCCGGTTGCCAGAAAGTCGATTGGGTTAGCCACCGACGAGCCTGCAAACAGCTTTTCGAGAAGTGTTTTTGCCTTTGGCCCATCGATATTTGGAATTTCGAGCTTATTATTCGAAAGCGAATCGGTTAACATAACTGCAGGGCCACCTGCGTGGGTAATAATAGCAATGCGTTTCCCTTTTAGTTCGGGGTGCATAAAAATGGCGGCAACTGTTGCAAGTTCCTCACGACCATAGCAGCGAACAATTCCTGCTTTACGGAAAAGCGCATCAACTGCCACATCGCTGCTTGCAAGCGCACCGGTGTGCGAACTGGCAGCACGACTACCCGCTTCGGAACCACCTGCCTTTATAGCTGCAATTCTACAACCTTTTCGAATTAACGATGTGGCATGCTTCAACAGCTTTTGTGGTTTATTTACACTCTCGATGTAAAGCAATTTTATGCGTGAGCTGCTAACGGGATCAAAATGCGTGTCCATGTACTCAAGAATATCCTCCACACCCATTTGTGCACTGTTGCCAACGCTATATACCGATGCAAACGAAAGCCCTTTTGGCATTCCTGCTTCCATGATAAAAACTGCCGTTGCGCCTGAACCTGAGATAAAATCGATTCCCTTGGGATCGAGCTTGGGAACAGGTGTTGTAAAAACCCCAGCATAGTTAGAGTTCATAACACCAATACAGTTTGGCCCTATTAAGCAGCCCCCTGTTGAGTTAATGATATCGACAATCTGCTCTTCAAGCTTTGCTCCCTCCTCGCTCTCCTCATGAAACCCTGCTGAAAGGATAATGAAAGCTCTTGTTTCCTTCTGCTTTGCCAGAATATCAATGGTCAACGGACAAAATTTTGCTGCGATAGCAATAATTGCCAAATCAACCTGAGGTAATTCAGCAACATCCCGGTAGGATTTTACCCCTTGCACCTCATCAAGCTTAGGGTTCACAACGTATAGTTTCCCTTTAAAATGGTTGTCGATTAAATTCTTGAGGACTTTCCCTCCTGGTTTCTGGATATCGTCCGAGCCTCCAACAATAACAATACTTTTCGGATTAAGTAACTGCTGATTAATCATTATCTTGTTTTTAACTTTTTTTAAACGTTTTTTGAATTAAAAGAGTCAATCTTTGAAAAAAAGCTGAAGACAGGATTGACAAACAATGAAACTAGCATACCAATGGTTCCTGCTCCGGGCGAAGAGAAATACCAGGGTACTTTTGTTCCAGTCTCAACACTCAACCCCATAAAGTATAGAGTTAAACAAGTTCCCAGTCCTAATAATGCCGATGAAATGGCACCATATCTGTTAACTTTTTTGCTAAATAAACCCCAAACAAAAGGCCCTAAGAAAAATGATCCGATGGCTCCCCATGAAATACCAAGTATTTCAACAATTACATCGAACTCAACCAGGGCAAGCAGAACTGCAAATAGGACAAAAATACCGCTCATCACGCGCATTAGCATTGTAAGGGATTTATCTGATGCATCCGTTTTGATAAAACCAGCATAAAAATCTTTTGTGATAGATGAGCTGGATATCAGTACCAATGCTGCTAGAGTTGACATGGATGCTGAAAGAATTAGCAATAAAATTATTACCGAAAGGGATGAGGGAATTATGCTGGTTAGCAGCTCGGGCATTAGCTTATCGATTAAGGGTGATCCATCACTAAAAACATTGGGATTAGCATTGGGTGTAAGAAAGATTCTTGTGGTTGAACCTAAAAAATATGCTACTCCGCCTATTAATACTGCAAAAATGGTTGAAGCAAACATACCAATACGAACCGATTTTCTATCGCGTATGGCATAAAATTTCTGCACAAGCTGAGGCATGGCAAAGGGTGCAACACTTGTTAAGAAAACGAGTGAGAATAAAGGCCAAAAACCGGGAGGTCCTATAGGTTTTGAGAGTTTTGGTTGAATGGCTGATAAAGAATCTATAATATTAGGAACTCCACCACCCTTAGTCGTGGCAAAAAAGTAAAGAATGATAACGCTCAAAGTCATTATAATTCCAAAAATCATATCACTAAGTGCAATAGATTTGTAGCCTCCAAGAACTATGTAAACGGCTGTAAAAATACCCATGAATAAAAGGGCTTGCCAGTAATGAATATTGAAACTTGTTTCAAAAAGGTATGACAATCCCATAAAAACGGCTGCTGAGTAAGGTATTAAGAAAATAAAAATTACGATTACCGCAGCTAACTTCAAGAAAGAACTGTTGTAACGTTTTTCAAGAAATTCGCTCATGGTAGCTACACCATACTCTTGAGACATACTCTTAATTTTCCATCCAAAGAGAGCCCAAACCAAAAAAACTCCTAAGAAAGCATTGAAAAAAGCAATCCAAAGGCTCGATAGGCCAAAATTCCAACCGATATTTCCGGCAAATCCAATAAAGAGAACGGCTGAGAAGTATGCAGTTCCATATGAAAAAGCTGACATCCAGGGACCAACATTGCCTCCACCAAGAAAAAAGTCGTTAAATGATTTGGTTTTACGTAAACCATAAATACCAACTAATACTATCATAATGGCATACACTGCAATGACTATAATTTTTACTATCATGTTATTGGGTTATTGAGTTATTGGATTATTAGATTTTTGGTTATTATTTATGTATCAAACAACACATGTTATTAATTATGAATTGTTTAATTAGCAAAATTATTGTTGTTATAAAATGTGAACAAACATACAAAAAATGATTAATATCTTATCTATGATAAAAAGCATGATGAGTATATGATGGAAATCATTTATGCTAAGATCAATATTTACCTTATACATTCATATCTTTGTTGTTCTTTTTTCAATTAACTTATATGAACCAAATTGAAGAAATTCTTAGTAAAGATGAGCTGACGAAGCAAGATATTATGCTTCTTCTTCAATGCGATCAACAAGAAAAAAACATACTATATACAAAGGCAGCAAAGATTAAGAAGGAACATGTTGGTGATGTGGTTTACTTCCGCGGATTGATTGAAATGTCAAATATCTGCCGTAAAAACTGCTTTTACTGTGGGATCAGGATTGGTAACACTTACATAAAAAGGTATAATCTTTCAGATGAAGAGGTAGTGGAAGCCTCTATTTATGCATGGCAGAATAAGTATGCCAGTATAGCTCTTCAAACAGGTGAAGTTACTAATAATGAATTTGTTAAAAGAGTTACTAACCTGCTGAGAAAGATCAATAGTGCAACCAACGGAGAGTTGGGAATAACCCTGTCACTGGGTGAGCAATCGGAAGAAACCTACCGTGAATGGTTTGAGAATGGTGCCGTTAGATACCTACTTAGAATTGAAACCACAAACCGCAAACTCTATTCAAAACTTCATCCTCAGAATAAAATTCATGATTTTGATGAGCGAATAAAGTGCCTAAAATTACTTCGCAAAGTTGGTTATCAAGTAGGATCAGGTGTGATGATTGGGCTCCCATTTCAAACCATAGATCAACTTGCAGAGGATATAATTTGGATGAAAGATATGGATTTGGATATGGTTGGAATGGGACCTTACGTTGAGCATCCCGACACTCCACTTTATAAGTATAAGGATTTACTACTTCCACTCGATGAAAGGCTAAGCCTTTCATTAAAGATGATTGCCGTTCTAAGGATTATCATGAAGGATATTAATATTGTTGCCCCAACAGCTCTTCAGGCAATCGATAACCTTGGACGCGAAAAAGGCATTTTGGCTGGTGCCAATGTTGTAATGCCCAACATCACTCCGGGTTTATACCGGAATGACTATAAACTTTACGACAACAAACCCTGCGTTGACGATGCAGTTGATGAATGTAAAAACTGCCTTGAAACCAGAATACAGCTAACTGGCAACTCCATTGGCTACGGTGAGCATGGCAATTCGAAACATTTTTATTCTAGAAAGAAAAGTTAAAGGGGTAAGGTTAAATCCATCTCAAAAATCGCTATTCCTTAGTCCAATTCCTCTTTTTACCGACTAAAATCGGCAATTCACCGATTTTCTATTCTTTGCATAATGATCTCACCATATTTTTGCGGTAAACATTTAAATTTTATTACTATGGAAACTATTGATCAACAACCAACACGCTCCAACAATGCCAGAATTATTGTTGGATTAGTTTTTCTTACCCTTGGTGCATTCCTTTTTGCCGATAGGTTTGATATTATTCCATTTAACTGGAACCAGTACATCTTTACCTGGCAAAGTTTACTGATTGGTATTGGACTTATCAGTTTAGCAAAGAACGAATCTCGAGCAACTGGCTTAGTTCTAATTGGAATCGGTGGATTTTTCCTAGCAGCCAAGATCCTTGGATTTCATTATCCAGTCAGGCTTTTCTTTTGGCCAACGGTATTCGTTGCATTGGGTCTAATCCTTATCTTCCAGCGAAAAACCCATCATCCAAGGTATAGATTTACCAAAGGAGTTACTGATATGGATTATATTGACGACGTAGCTATCTTCGGAGGAAGTGATCAAAAGGTTACATCCAAAAATTTTAAGGGTGGAAAAATTACCAATATTTTTGGCGGTAGCACTTTTGACTTGAGCGATGCTGAAATGGCCCCCGGACGCAATACAATGGACATGTTTTGCCTTTTTGGGGGATCAAAAATAATTCTTCCTCCTAACTGGAAGGTGAAGATTGAGATCACAGCCATTTTCGGAGGTTACTCTGATAAAAGGAGAAATGCTCCAAAAACTGTTGAATTCTCCGACGAAAGTGAACTTGTATTGCGTGGTGTGGCAATCTTTGGAGGCGGTGAAATAAAGAGTTATTAAACTATACTCATTTCAAAAACATGAAAGCTGCAATTATTTACCAAAGCAAAACTGGAATAACAAAAAAATATGCTGAATCGATTGGTAATTTCCTAACGAACAAGGGTATAATTAATTCGATTGTTTCTATTAAAGATTATAGACCAGAAATAATTGATGAAGTTGACCTTGTTATGATTGGATGCTGGACCAGTGGGCTTATGATTTTTTTCCAGCACCCCGATAATAAATGGATTAGGTTTGCGAAAAAACTACCACCATTAAACAATAAAAAAGTGGGACTGTTCACAACCTACAAGTTGGCAACTGGAAGTATGTTTCGTAAAATGCGTCAGTATCTTAAAATTGAAAATCCAGGAATTGAATTAAGATCGAAAAACGGAATGCTTTCAAAACAAGATCAGGAAAGAATCATAGCATTAACTGAAAACATGTAAGTTTTGAAAAAATATTTTTCAATAAGCTGGGTGAATGGCAAATCCATCACCCAGCTTTTGTATTATTAATGTATGTGGCAAACAATTTTACTGAATGAATCAAAAAAAAATACTTATCATTAAAAAAACAACCAATAATTCATAATAAACATAAAAACATACTCCAAAAGGTTACCAACTTGTATCTAAACTATTATACATCAAACCTTCCATAATCCTTACTGCCTTTTCTTCATCGCTAAGGTTCAAAAATTCTTTTCGTTTCTCCTCCGAAATGGCGTTCATTTCAAACTCTATCTGTTTTTTCAGATCGTATACTTCCTTCTCCTTCCTGTTTGTAAGATAATTTTTGGCAACGTTTGGAAATAGTTCAAGGAGCAATTGTTCCTCCTCGTTACCAGCCAACTTTATTCCACCAAAATCTTCAAGAATAATTGGATTTTCTTGCGCTTTATAATTCTGCGAATTGAATGGTACCTCCTCTTTCTGTCCACAAATCTTCTCGCGAAACTCAGGTTCAATGGGCATGGGTGTTTTGCCATATAATCCCATCACAAGATTGTTGAATTGCTTTGAGATATTTGAATACATGTCTTCCTTCTTGCTCAAAGATATTACACAGTTTACAGCCTGAGCACCCACAATCTGGCTTGTAGGTGTAACAAGCGGAGGGCATCCAGCATCAATACGAACCATGGGAACCATTTCCAATACCTTAGGAAGTAGTTCTTCCATCTTCATTTGTCGGAGTTGAGCCAACATATTGGTATACATTCCGCCTGGGATCTCCGCATTGCGAACCCTGCTATCGGGGGGAATAAGGTTAAACCACTCCTCAATTTTTTGTGTAGTCAACAACAATTCCTCCTCCTTATCTTCCTTAGCAAAACGAATGGCATCGTTAAATAGCTTATCTATATGCTTTGGAAGATCATCGGTAGTAATATCAAAGTCAACAGGGAACTGCTTATATGAGTCGAACTCTGCAAGCTCTTTGCGGACTGACAGTAGTTCTGCATTAATTTTTACTACAGCATCTATGTTAACACCCGTGTTGAGGGATAACTTATCGGCAAATATTTGAATAATCTCGAAAGCGGGAGCTGCAGGACCTCCAGCCAAGTTTAGTATTGATGTATCAACTATGTCAACTCCGTTAACAATGGCCATAAGGGTTGAAGCTAAGCCATATCCTGGTGTACAATGAGTATGAAAATCGATGGGCAGCTTAACTTCGGCTTTCAGCCTTCGGATTAGCTCACCCGAAAGTGATGGAGTAATCAGACCTGCCATATCTTTAATGGTAATCATATCTGCACCCATTTTCTCCAATTCCTTTGCCTTTGTTATAAAATATTCGATATTGAAAACGTCGGTTGGCAATTTTTTGCCTCTCAAAAAAGCAAAAACCCTTTGCCTATGGGAAAATTTTGGGTTAACGGTATAACATACGGCACAGTCGGCAATACCGCCATTGTCCTTCACATATTTAACGGTTGACCGCATATTTTCGAGGTCGTTAAGGCAATCAAAAATACGCATAATGTCGATTCCACTCTTTACCGCTACCCGATTGAAACCCTCAATAACCTCCTCGGGATAAGGGTCATAACCAAAAAGGTTTCTGCCACGTGATAAAGCTGTAAGCTTACAGGAATTGCCAATTGCATCGTTTATAACCCTTAAACGATACCAAGGATCTTCGTTCAAATACCGCATCACGCTATCGGGAACGGCACCTCCCCATACCTCCATGGCGTAAAATCCTGCATTTTTATAGAAGGCTAAAAGTCTTTCTACCTGAGGAAGAGTCATGCGAGTTGCAAGCATCGATTGCTGTCCATCGCGTAGAGTGAGATCGCGAATTTTTAATTCACGCTTGTACTTTGCATTTTTTCTGGCATTAGCTTTAACCTCACGGTTTTTCTCCTTTTTGAGTTCATACTCTTCCCTGCGCTTCTTGTAAAGAAACTCTTTTGCAACGCTGGGAAAAAGTTCCAAAAGAAGGTACTCTTTTTGATCTTTGGCCAATTTTACACTCTGAAATTCTTTAAGCTCGGGATTTTCTGGTGCTTTATACTTATTAAGATCGTAAGGTAACTCCTCAGCGAAACCGCAAATTTTCATTCGAAAATCCGGATGTATTACTATTGGGGTTTTGCCATACTCACCTTTAACCAGGTTGAAGAATTGATTTGAAACATTGGAATAGAACGATTTCCCTGCATTTTCATCGATAACACAGTTAACCGCCTGTGCTCCAACAATCTGACTCGAAGGAGTAACTAGAGGTGGACAACCAGCATCGAGACGCACCACAGGAACAACCTCAAGAACTCTATCGAGAAGATGATCCAGACCCAATGTTTTGAGCTGCGAAAGCATGTTGGTGTACATTCCACCGGGTATCTCAGCAAGTTTAACCCTCTCATCGGGTGCCGGAAAATTGAAGTATTTTTCAATGGCATGGCAAACTTCTAGCAACTCTTTCTCTTTTTCTTCCTTGGCAAGGATGATGGCTTCGTCAAAAAGCAAATCTATATTTTGGGGTAAAATGAAGTTCGCCAATTCAAAATCAATGGGTATCTGCCTGTAACTGTCAACTTCGGCTAAACTATTCACTCTTATATCTTTCAGAATGCGATTAAGCTGATCGACAATTGCTGGTTCACCATCAACTGAAATACCCATTTTTTTGCAGAAGATGTAAATAAGCTCATAAGCAGGGGCTGCACTACCCCCAGCAAAGAACATTAGGTTTGTATCTACTATATCAACTCCGTTGATAATTGCTGTAAGAGTAGATGCCAAACCATACCCGGGAGTACAATGAGTATGAAAATCAACAGGAATCTTTAAATTTTCCTTGAATTTCCTAATGATCTTTGCTGTTTCGCTTGGAGATGCAAGCCCTGCCATATCCTTTAGTGAAATTATATCGGCACCCATTGCCTCCATTTGTTTGGCTTTATTCACAAAGTAATCGACACCAAAAATCTTTTTAGGTAGATCCTTAACCATTAATTTGTTCCGTAACTCCTCTTTCTCAGGCATTCGAGGATCGATTGTATAGCATACTGCACAGTCGGCTAAGCCCCCTGCAGCCTTTACGTAATCAATGGTTGTTTTGATATTATCCACATCGTTCAGGCAATCGAAAATCCGCATGATGTCCACACCCGACTTCACCGCATTGGTATTGAATCCCTCAATAACCTTTTCAGGGTATGGATTATATCCAAAAAGGTTTCTCCCTCGCGACAGTGCTGTTAGCTTTGATCCCTTTCCAACCACTTTTTTAATGCTCTCAAGCCTTGTCCAGGGATTCTCATCAAGAAATCGCATTATTGAATCGGGCACTGCCCCTCCCCATACTTCCATTGCATAAAAACCAGCCTTGCTAAAAAGGGGTAATACCTTATCGACCTCGCTCTGAGGCATTCGGGTTGCAAAAAGCGATTGCTGTCCATCGCGCAGAGTTAAATCGCGGATTTTTAAATGTCTGTTCATGATTAAAATGATTCTACTTATGTACAATATTCTCGTTGTAAATGTACCTAAACCACCTACAAAATGTTACTGTTTTTTACATGATAATTTTAGGTTATACAGCATACTAATAAGGATAACATTAAGTGTTAATAATTTTGAATAAAAAAAGGTGCAACCGTTTGACTGCACCCTTTATTTATTAGTAAGATAAAAGTTTAATACCCGAATATCTGTTCGCGTGTTAACTTGGTAACCGGGCCAAACTTTTTCTGAACTTGTTTGAAATCTACAACATTTTCATGTCCAAGGATAACATAAGTTTTAGGCTTGTTTTTTATGTACTGCTCATTAAAGCGAATTACATCATCTATGGTCATGTTTGGAATTGTTTCGAAATATGTCTTACGGATATCCTCCTTATAACCCATCTTCTGAGCATTAATGTAATTCATAATTACGCCCATCTTGGTAATACGCTGATTACGAATTCCGCTAATGATTGCATCCTTTGCCAATTCAAATGAGGTTTCTGAAACGGGCATTTCATCAAATAGCTCATTAAATGCTGTAAAAGCTTCTATGACTTTATCATTTTGAGTGCCTATAAAGGAGTTGTTCATGAATGATCCGTTAGGATTAGATGGAGTATTGTAGTATGAACGAGCCGTATATGCCAAACCTCTTTTTTCCCTTAATTCTTGGAATACAATAGTATTCATTCCTCCTCCAAAGTATGCATTGTACATTCTGGCTTGGGGTAAAATATCAAAGCTATAATCAACACTTTTGCTAACTAACTGTAAATATGACTGATTAGCCTCATAATGTGAGAATACAACTCTGTTTTTATCAGTATCCAACTCAACAAATTGGCTTCCTTCCGGGGAAGCAATAAAGATATTAGTTACAGCATGAACTTTTTCGAGCATTAGTTTCAATTCTTCCGGATTTAAGGTTCCATAGTAAAGCACTTTGTGCTTATAATTTGGCAACTCTTTAATCTTTTTGGTTAAGGTTTCGCCGGTAAGTTTCTTCAAATCATCATTTGAAATGATATTGGTGAAAGGAGATTTTGCACCATAAGTTGCATAGTTAACCAAACCATTAAAAACAGATTGTTGGCTTAATTTGGCATTTTCTCTCTCCTTTAAAATCTTATCAATGTACTTTGCTAAAGCTTCCTCATCGGGTTGGCAATCGGTAAGAAGCGACTCTAGCAGCTCTGCTGCTTTTTCCTGATTCTCACTAAGACCTGAAACATAAACATAGGTTTCTTCATTGGATGAGAAAACATTGAAACTGCAGGCAAGTTTATAAAACTCCTGCGCTATCTCCTCTGCCGAAAGATTGGATGTTCCTATGAATTGTAGATAATCAGCTGCAATGTTTATCATCTTATCATGATCTCTTCCAAAGGGGAAATAGTAGTAAAGCGAAAAAGTGGCATTCTCAACATTCTCTTTATGCAATACCTCTAAACCATTTATCTCCATTTTATTGATATCCTTATCGAAATCAACAAAAACAGGCTCGATATCAGCAACTTTTCTTGCTTTAAAATCGACTAAGAATTGTGATTCTTCATTCCTATTTATATGGATGGGGGTTATGGGTGGTTTTGGCACAATTTCAATATCAGGTTTACCTTGCCGTTTGTACACAACAACATAATTGTTGCCAAGGTTTTCCTGGGCGAATTTCACAAGGTCGTCTTTGGTTACTTTGCTTAATTCATCAATGTATCCAACTGCATCTTTCCATTTAATGTCATTGAGGAAGCTATTTGACATCATCCAAACCCTACCAAAGTTGCTCTCTAACCTTTTCATCTCAAATAACTTCAAATTATTGATTGTCGCTTCGAGCATCCAATCGGGGAATTCCCCCTGTTTAAGCAGTTCAACCTGCTCCAAAAGAATGTCCTTTGCTTCTTCAAGTGTTTGTCCACTCCTGTTTCTTGCATTTAATACTATACTTGAGTAATCGGCCAACTTGCTGCAGTATGCTCCAGCACTTAGGGTTCTTTGCTTTAAGTTGACATTTAGGTCAATTAAACCCGTTTTTCCATTGGAGAGCATGCGCGATAGCAAATCAGCCATCATGGCTTCGTGCGAGGAAGCACCTCCAAAGCGGTAACCAATACTTAATTGTTCTGCCTCGAGACCAATCACTTCAAGTTCTATAGGTTGCTCAATCGGATTCTCATTTTCGAATTTTAATTTAGGAACATCTTTCCTTTTCAATGTGCTAAATTCCTTATCAATGATAGCTATCGCTTCTTCAGGGTCAAAATCGCCAGACATTATGATGGCCATATTGTTGGGAACATAGTACTTATCGAAGAATTCGCGAATATTCTTCATGGAAGGGTTCTTCAGATGCTCTGCTTCTCCTAGGGTGGTTTGCTGTCCGTATGGATGGTTAGGAAATAATGCTTTGTATAATTCTTCTCCAACTTTTCTTCTATCATTTGTTAACGATCTATTCTTCTCCTCGTAAACAGTTTCTAATTCTGTATGGAATAACCTTAATACAGGGTTTGAGAAACGCTCGGCTTGAATGATTGCCCAATTCTCTAACTGGTTGCTAGGAATATTTTCAATGTAAACTGTGTAATCATTTGATGTTCCTGCGTTGGTTCCAGTGGAACCGATGAACTTCATCATCTTATCGTACTCGTTTGGTATTGCCAGCTTTGAGGCTTCATAGGAAATGCTGTCAATGATCCTGTATATACTAGCTCTTTTTTCCAGATCAGTTTCAACTCGATACTCCTCAAAAAGATTTTCGATTTGCTCAATTAAAATTTTCTCATTCTCCCAGTCTGTTGTTCCAATGTTTGATGTTCCTTTAAACATCATGTGCTCAAAGTAATGTGCCAATCCTGTTGTTTCCGATGGATCATGTTTGCTGCCAACCTTTACGGCAACATATGTTTGGATTCGAGGCTCATCTTTATATACACTCATGTATACCTTAAGCCCATTTTCAAGGGTATAAATCCTAGCATTTAAAGGATCATTCTTTAAAGTCTCGTACTTATAACCTTTTTGGCACGAAGACATTACGCCAAGCACCATTGGAATTGCAATAAGCAGTAAATGAATTTTTTTTAGTCTATTCATTGTTTGAATTTTTAAAAGGTGAGGTTAATGGGGATTAAAATTATGATTATTAAGCTTAAAAATAGGTAAAATGTTTAACTACGAAAAATAAACTTTAAGTTCAGATTAAAAATGTAAATCACACTTAATTGACTTAAAAAACAAAAAAAGGTTTATATAAAAAAATATGACTTGCAGTAAAAAAGGAGTAAATTGCGCATTAGAATAATATCCATCTATTATCTCTTAATATGCTTAAGAAAATAATCATTACAAAAATACTGGCTTTAGTAATATTTTTGAATTCTTTTGCACAAACCCAGTATTTTCATAGTCAATATGCAGGAGTTGATAGTAGTTACATCTATAGTCAGGTAAATGGGTTGGAATTATTGGATATTGATTTTTCGTACACAGGAGAAAACATCACCTGGGATTTTTCAGGTATCGAAGTAATATCACAACAAGAAGAATTTTTTATCAGTCCCAACCAATCGGGATATTTTGAGAGCTTCATGTTTACCTGTTTAACATCTGGTGGTAATTATTACAGCTGTTACACTCAATGGACCTCACTTAGTAATCTTGCCCTAAAAACAAATCGAGAGTTTTATTTGGTAGCTGCCGAAATATCGAATTTTACTGAATTTCAAAAGAAAAGTAATACAAAAGTTGAATCTACAATGCTTGGGGTTAATGTTCAATATAACAATACTCAAATCCCTTTCACCATAACATATAGCGAACCTGATGTACTGATTAATTTTCCCGTTTCGTTTCAGGATGCCGATACAAGTATATCGGGATTCCTGGTAGATCTTTCGCCTTACGGATACGAGCTGGAAGCAAGGCGATGGCAAAAAAGGATTAATACCGTTGACGGCTGGGGCAGCCTAACAACTCCTTTTGCAACTTTCCCACAGACCCTTAGAATGTTTACCACAAACGAAATAATCGATACCATTATTTTTCAGAATGACACAATCGCTCTCCCAAGAATCGAACTGCTCATTCAATGGTTCTCACCTTTGTACGGGCAAGCTGTTTTTAGGGCACATGGGTTGCAATCTGAAGAAGGCAGTATTTTTCATTCAGTCGATTTTATCGATTCGCTTCGATGTCTTCCAGCAAGTGCAGGATTTTTATACTACCCAATATCACCCATGATTGATGCTGAAGAACGTTTTGTTGACGTTTCTTTCATCAACTCCAGCTTGAATGCAACACACTATTCATGGGATTTTGGCGACACTGAGAGTGGTAGCAACAATTATTCAGATTTAAAGAATCCCATACATACCTTTACCAATGGAGGAAATTACTATGTAACGCTTGCTGTTCGAAATGAGATATGTGAACCGGTTACATTCGACACTATGTCACTAATGGTATTAATTGCCGATACCGCTGATGTAACTGCAGCTTTTAGCCATACTCCAGAGGTTGCTTGCTTGGGATCTAATTTCTTGTTTAACTCGGAATCTCAGAATGCATATTTATTTCACTGGGACTTTGGCGATGGAAATACATCTACCAGTATGAACCCGAATCATTCATATAATGAGGCAGGTATCTATTCTGTAACGCTGACTGCATCAAACACTACAAAATCGGACGAGGTTACTCACGAAGTTTCAGTGTATCCCATTACCATTGCAAATGCCGGACCTGATACAACCATTGTAAAGGGGAATTCTGTTACCCTACAGGGAAGTGGTGGCGATTTCTTATCGTCATACGTATGGGATGATTCTGAATACCTTAGCTGCACAAACTGTCAAAACCCATTGGCTTCGCCACAAGAAACAACTACCTTTTATCTAACCGTATCGGATCTGTGCAATGAGAGTCGAGATAGTGTTACAGTAAATGTGGTGCCTCCTGTATCTGTACCATCAACATTAGAAAAAGGATTTATCAGCATTTATCCCAATCCCAATAATGGAATGTTCACCATTTACCTTCCCTATGCAATTACCTGTGAAGTTGACATTGCTATTTATAGTACATTAGGACAAACGGTTTGGAAAAGCACTAAATTAACAATATCTGAAAAAAGCATTAGTGTTAATTCAAGCAATTTACAAACAGGTTTTTACATCATCACAGTAAAAACCTCGGAAGTTAATCTAAAGGGTAAACTACAAATTCGACGGTAACCCAATCCTTACATTATACCTCTTCTACTTATATGAGAATGTGCTCCCTCCTAAAAATTCTCTAAGAATTGATGTGGGTGGAATTTCATCGTAGGGAATGCTTACAAAGTAGCTGAGAAACTTTAAAAGACGTTTGGCTTCGGCGTATTCAGGAACATTCATTGGCACTTTGCCAAGAATAGGTTCGGCAAAAGATTTGAGTATACCAAACTCGTAAAGCAAAGATGTGTTAAACATCACATCGGCTTCCTCCTGAAATGGAAAGATGTTATGATCCTCTCCCCTGCGAACGCTTTCCCATCGGGAAATGGTATCAAGAGCACTGTATCCACGGTAACGATAATCCCGAATTATTCGTCTGATCAGGCGATTATCCGTAGTTGGTATTCGATTTGTGCCATCGATAGAAAGGGAGGTTAATGCCGAAATATAGATTCGATATTTCTTTTCGCTTTCAATTAAATGGGTTAGCTCAGGATTAAGGGCATGAATTCCCTCAATAATTATTATACCATTATCCTCTATCTTTAATCGTGTACCATCGAAAAAACGCTTACCAGTTTCGAATGAAAACTTTGGTAATTCAACCTCTTTCCCTTTTAACAATTGAATAAGGTCGTTGTTAAAGTAATCGATATCCAACGCATGGATCGATTCAAAATCGTATTCACCATGCTCATCCCTTGGAGTATTCTCTCTGTCGACAAAGTAGTTATCTAGTGAAATGGTATACGGCTTCAAACCTGCAACTTTAAGCTGAATAGCTATGCGTTTAGCAAAAGTTGTTTTACCCGATGATGAGGGACCAGAAATGAGAACAATTCGGGCCTTATCCTTTCGAGAGTATATTTGATCGGCAATTTGTATTACCTTCCTTTCGTGCAATGCTTCTGAAATCTTTATCAATTCGCTAGCTCCGCCCTGCTGAATCTGTTTATTTATAGTAGCAACGCTGCTAACACCAATTATATCAACCCATTCTCGGTACTCTTGAAATATTTCAAACATCTTATTCTGAAGCACAATATCTTCCATTTCATCTGGCTTCCTGCGTTTCGGAATCATTAAGAGCATACCCTGGTAATATTTAACCAAATCAAATACTTTAAGGTAACCTGTTGATGGAACAAGGCAGCCAAAGAAGTAATCTGCAGAATCGTTTAAGTAGTATACCGATGTGTAGATAGTTGATCTGGTTTCAAAAAGGCTTGCCTTCTCCTCTTCCCCTAACTCATGAAATAATTTAACCACATCAGTAGTAAGAACCTTATCCCTACGGAAAGGTAGATCTTGAGCAATTATCTCACGCATTCTATCGCCAATGGCAAATATCAAAGGATATTCAAGGGGTTCATCACACCCATCGATTTCGCAGTAAAAACCCTTGGAAACGGAATGTTCAATTCTAACTTTACCTCCAGGTATAATATCCCTAACGGCCTTACTAAGCACAAAGAAAAGGCTTCGTTGATACATTCTCATGCCCGCGGAATGTGTTATATCGATGAAGCGAATGGTTTTGGGGCTATACACATGATAATCTAATTCCTTCAACTCATTGTTAACCATGGCTCCAAGGATTGGATGATCCAACTTTAAACCTATTGCTTTTGCCACCTCGTAAAGGCTTAATCCAGGCTTTACTCTCTGCCTTTTGCCTGTGTTCTCACAAATAATCTCAAGATCTTTTCTCATAATGTCATTTTTTATGGCATACATCTACCAAAGATAGCTATTGAAACCATTAAAAACAATGATTGTATTTGCAACGACTATTTTTCGAAACATACCCAATGGATATTTCCAAAAGATTTGAAACCAATTGATTTAACCATTTCAAGTGATGGTATTTTAGTGGGTTCAACACTCGTGTAAGGTATTTGATATTGGTAACGACATCTTTTACATAATTCGATAACCAACTCTCGGGCAATTCCCCTCCTCCTATAATTTTTCATTACATGTAGTAACCCCATTGCACCATCATCATGGAACATAGCCCAAGCAACCAGCTTATTACTATCGTAATACGCAACACCTGGACGTAACTCTAATTGCTTGGCAATATAATCTGGACTTGTATAGGTCTTGTAATTGGAATTATTATAGATACACTGTACATCTGTGTCAAGGAGCTCCTTAACGACTATTCGACTTTCTGGCAGTAATACTTCTTCTGGCAAATAGAATTTATTACATGTTAGCATCCAGTGGATATCAAATCGATTCTCCAATTCTCCCAGCATCCAATCATTTGTTAGCACAATATAATGTTTTCCATTACCAAGATCTTCAAGAAATTGGCAATAATCGTCAATATTATCACAATGTACGTACCACCATAACTCATCGCTTTGACCACAAACCATAAAGGAATTATTTATTCTTATCACATCGCTTGGCTCATGATATTCAAAAAATCCCAACATATTACTATTATCCAAAGAATCTGTAAGGAGTATATCCAGAATATTCTTTGGTAATTTGCTCATTTGTTTAGTATTAAATCTAACGAAGAATTAATCTTTTTGCAGTGTTTGAAGAATTAACTCCATTTTGTGCTCTAAGGATAGATTCCCATCAATCCAATTTATTTCAATGCCACTTCTCTCCATCTTCCTGAACCAAGTCATCTGGCGCTTGGCAAACTGGTGTATGGCTGTATTCAACCCTCTGAACATATCATCAAATGTTATTTCACCCAGTACAAATCTTGTAATCCACTTATATTCTAGTCCATAATAAATTAACTCGGAAGGTTTTACACCTCTATCAATAAGTTGCCGAACCTCGTCAATCATCCCATCAGCAAGTCTTTGTTTTAACCTCTCGGTTATTCTTTTGCGCTGCTGATACCTTTGAAATACAACCCCAAAAACTAAATTGCGAATCGTTGGATATTGGTAGTTATCCTCTCCCATCCTTGCATAGAACTCTTCTATCTCAATGGCTCTAATAAGTCTTTTTCGATTAACTGTATCGGTTTTATTGTGTAATTTTTTATATGATTTTAATTTTGTTTCCAACTCTTCCTGTGTCTTAACAGATAGCTCCAATCGAAGATCATGATTTTCTGGCACAGCAATCAACTTAAACCCTTTGATGGCTGCCTCAATGTATAATCCCGATCCACCACAGAGGATTGGAAACGATCCTCGCTTTTGGATATCGTTAAAGGCTTCAAGAAAATGTGACTGGTACTCATAAACATTCATCTGATACCCCGCATCCACTATATCGATTACATGGAAGGGTATTTGCTTACCGTTGACTAAATAATCATGCAAATCTTTACCCGTTCCTAAATCCATACCACGATAAACTTGGCGAGAATCGCCACTAATCACCTCCCCTCCTATTCGGTAAGCTAGATTTGTGGCCACAGAGGTTTTGCCTCCTGCAGTGGGACCAAGAATCGTGATTAGATTATATTTGTTTGGGTTCCAATTGGTCATAAAAATTAATTTGCATAATACCTTAAAATCAAATTGCAATAAACACCATTCAGTTTTGAATGGTGAATGCTGTAAATTTAGCTATTTTTGCGCTCTGGTTTTAAAGTTATTACTAATAAACAATGATTTTCAAATATATAAATATTCTATATCGTCCCAATTATAGATGGAATGAGATAAATAACACTCCACCAAAGCCACTATCAACATTTATTAACCTATTAATACCTGTTGCATTTATTTCCACCTTATTTGTTTTTATTTCAGTACATTACATTTTCAAGGGTTCAATCGATGAAACTTTTAGACATTCTGCGTTTACATTTTTCAAATGGATAATCTCTATTGTAGTAACAGGTTGGGCCGTAAATGGTTTAACGGGAGGGTTCAAGGGTGTTAAAAATTTCAACCTATCATTTTTTCTAACAACATTTTCCGCAAGTGTTTTCATATTAATTTCAAGTACAGGCAAGCTCTTACCCATGTATAATAGGATATTCAATATTGTAGGGATACTTGGTATTATTATATTTTACAATGGTGTTAAACATCTACTAAAGATTCCAAAAGATAGAGTGGTTGGATTTTCTTTTATTTCATTTTTAATCTTCGCCATTACTACATCTCTTTTTGATATATTTTTGGGCTTGATTTTTAACGTTCCATTTCACCTGTAATAATTGATTATGAGTTCTGGTAATAGGGTTATAATAAAGAATAAGAAGGCATTTTTTCAGTTCGAAATACTGGAAACTTTCACAGCTGGAATAGTTCTTACAGGTACCGAAATAAAATCCATTAGGCTCAGCAAGGCAAGCCTTGTGGATGCATACTGTAAATTTGTCGAGGGTGAACTATGGTTAACAGGAATGCATATTGCTGAGTATACATACGGAACCTACAACAACCATGAACCAAAACGCGAGAGGAAATTACTCTTAAACCGAACAGAACTCCGTAAGCTTTTCCGCAATTCACAAGAAAAGGGGTTAACCATTGTAGCGCTAAAACTTTTTATCAATGAAAAAGGATTGGCAAAAGTGGAAATAGGATTAGCAAAAGGCAAAAAAATGCATGATAAACGTGAAGATCTGAAGAAGAAAGATTCGAAGAGGGAGATGGAAAGATTGAGAAAATACTAAGGGGATGGGCATAATCGATTTCATCCAAGATCCTGAAAATTTATATACCTGGCAGGTGATCACCATTCTTATAACTGCTGGATTTATGGTAGGTTTTATCAATACCATTGCAGGCAGTGGAACCGTTATAACCTATTCCTTGTTCATGTTCATGGGTATGCCAGCAAATATTGCAAATGGGACCATAAGACTTGGTGTTATACTTCAAACACTCAGTTCAACTCTCTCCTTTAATAAACAAGGTGTACTCAACTGGAAGAAAGGGTTAATGATATCTATACCGGTAGCTGTTGGATCAATACTAGGGGCACAAATTGCAGCTATTCTCAATGTAAAGGTATTCGAAAAGGCACTTGCCCTTATAATGATCAGTATGATATACTTTCTATTCCGCAACCCAAAGCTATGGGCTGAGGGACAAAAAGAAAAAATGGAAGGTAAAATAACTTTAAATCAACTTATAATTTTTTTTGGGATTGGGCTCTACGGAGGGTTTACCCATATAGGCGTTGGGATTTTTCTTTTGGCGGCTTTGGTAATGAAAGCTGGTTTCGATTTGGTAAAGGCAAATGCAATAAAAGTTCTATCTGTTCTTGTTTACAGCCCCTTTGCTTTATTGGTATTTGTTCTTAATAATCAGGTTGACTATAAAATTGGGTTAATATCTGCCATTGGAAATATTTTTGGGGGTTATATAGCCTCTCGGTTGGCTGTTAACTGGGGTGCTAGTTTTATTCGATGGTTTCTTGTGATAATCATCCTACTATTCAATGCTAGAGTATTTGGTTTAATTTAAATATTTGCTGTAATGCTTTTATCAAAAAGAGGCTGCCCTTTTCAGACAGCCTCTTTCCCTTTTATTAACAAACAAGAAAACTATTCTCTATTTGTTTCAGCTAATTTCTATTCCTTAACAAACCTTGCAATAAAAGGTTCTTTTAAATCATCTAAACGGATCATGTAAATACCTGCAGCAAGATCTGAAACATTTATCTGATTTTCATTATTATAAATCTCTATTCTTTTAACGAGCACTCCTATATTATTGTATATGCTTACTATGCCATATTCAAGATCAGCATTCAACCTAACGCTAAGCAATTCCGAAACAGGGTTAGGGTATACTGAAAGAGTTGTAGGAGGTTCATTGTCATCCTCAACGCTATTGTCAAACTGCTTAGGATTGGGAGCACTGTTGTTAACAACATTAATTGTGTAATCCTCAACCTCGCCATAGCTAAAGGTTTCGCAAGCTGTAGGTGCTGCGTTGTACTTCATGGTAACACGCATTCTTGTAGTTCCCAATGCTGCTGTAGTTGGCACTGTAAAGGTTTTACTCAATGTGGTCGCAAGTTTTGACGAAGATGCGTTGATTAATTCAGTGCTTTCAAATACACCATTTTGGTTCCAGTCAATCCAAATGTACCAATACTCAGTGTATGCAGTACTTCTGAACCCTGCGCTAAAGTATATGGTATTACTGGTACCTCTGCCAAGAGTTGCTACCATACTTGTAAAGTCACCATATCCACCATTTGCAGCCGTAACATTATTTATCTCACCCAACTTAACAAGGTCAATCCATTCATAGGTTACATTATTACCTTTTGATGAGCAATAAGTAACTGTGTTCGAAAGTGTTGTTACGCTTATGGTGTTACTTGCTGCTGAAACATTTCCAGCTGCATCGTAAGCCTTAACGTAGAATGAATAAGTTGTGGCGGGCGTTAAATTGCTAATACTGCACGATGTACTTGTAACTGTTCCTAACATAGTACTACCTTGGTATACCTGATATCCAACTACACCTACATTATCAGTGGAAGCAGTCCAACTCAAAGTTAATGTGGTTTGGGTAATATTGGAAGCTGCTAAATTGGTGGGTGCAGTAGGAGCCTGAGTATCGGGAGTTGCTTGGGTAATGTTTACTGTATAATCCTCCACCTCTCCGTAGCTAAATGTTTCGCAGGATGTTTGAGCACCGTTATACTTCATGCTCACACGCATGCGGCTACTAATAGCTGCTGTTCCAGCAGGAATAGTTAAAGTTCCTGTAACTGTTGTTTTGCTCATTGTACCTGCATCAAAAACTAACTCACCAGAATCGTCGAAGTCACCATCTCCATTTAGGTCAACCCAAATCTTCCAGTACTCGTTATAGGTTGTGCTGGCAAAACCTGGTGTTAAACTAATGTTATAAGCTTGTCCTGCCTGAAGATTAATAACCTTTGAAGTAAAATCGGTATATCCTGCAGCTCCGGAAGAATTTGTAAATGAACCTACAGTTACGCTTGCAATCCACTCGTAGCTATAGTTGTTTCCTTTTGATGTACAATAAGTTATTGTCTGATCTGGGGTAGTTACACTGATTGTGTTGCTAGCATTAGATACATTGCCTGCCGCATCATAAGCCTTAACATAGAATGAATAGGTTGTTGCAGCCGTTAATCCACTAACATTATATGAAGTGCTTGCTGTTGTACCTATGAGCGTTCCTCCACGATAAACCTGATATCCTGTAACGGCTACGTTGTCCGTTGAAGCTGTCCAACTCAACATTAATGTGGTTTGAGTAACATTGGAAGCTGCCAGATTGGTGGGTGCAGTAGGAGCTTGAGTATCGGGAGGTGCAAGTGTGGTAACCGAAATGGTATTACTGGCAGCAGAAATGTTGCCGGCAGCATCCTTAGCCTTAACGTAGAATGAGTAAGTTGTGCTAGCAGTAAGTCCAGTTACGTTAGCTGATGTGCCTGTAACTGAACCCAACAATGAACCATTACTGTAAATGTCGTATCCTGTCACTCCAACATTATCAGTTGAAGCTGTCCATGTTAATGTTAAAGTGGTTTGGGTAATACTAGATGCAGCTAAGTTGGTTGGAGCTGTTGGTGCTTGAGTATCTCCCGTAGATTGGATAACAACTGTGTAGTCTTCAACTTCGCCATATGAGAATGTTTCGCATGAGGTTTGAGCAGCGTTATACTTCATCGACACCCTCATTCGGGTTGTTTTTGATGCTGTTCCAGATGGAATTGTCAAAGTTCCCGTAACCGTTGTTTTACTCATTGATCCCGGATCAAATACCAATTCACCTGTATCATCAAAATCACCGTCGCCGTTAAGATCAATCCAGATTTTCCAGTATTCATTGTATGTTGTGCTAGCAAAACCTGGGGTTAACGATACATTATAAGCAGTTCCTGGGTTTAAAGTAACAGTCTTATTGGTAAAATCAGTATATCCTGCTGCACCAGATGCATTTGTCAAACTCCCAACTGTTACACTTGCAATCCACTCGTAGCTATAGTTATTTCCTTTTGATGTACAATATTCAATAGGAGCGTCTCCTGTAGTAGTAAATGTTCTTTCTGTTCCATAACTTGTTCCTTTTGAGTTGGTAGCATAGGCACGAACGTAATAGGTTGTACCAGAAGTTAATCCTGACATGGTTAAGCTGTATGACCCAGAGGTGACAACAGGTGATGTTGAAACAACAGTCCCTGTTGTCAACGTTGGTGAGGCAGTTTTTGCGTATACTAATCCGCTTGCTGTTACTGTTGCTCCTCCATTCGAAGTGATATTTCCACCAGAAACAGCTGAATTATCACCAATAGAGGTAACGGTATTGGTTGTTACAGTTGGAGCAGTGGTCCCATCATTTTCGTAAACCATATAGCAAACTGAACAACCAACACGAGCAGAAGTAGCTTTAATCCTCATGTAACCACCTTCTCCCCATGAGTTTCCCCATGAATTACGAAGAATCCAGTAATCTCCATAGGTAGCATCATACCCCCAACCAACAAGAGAAATGGCATGGTTTGTAGGAGTATTATAGCAAGGGTTGCTAGAGCAAGTGGTGTAACTGTCAGTAAAAATTCCCCCTGAATAGTTTTGGAATGAAGTAGTAACGTAAACAGCCGCATCAACCACTCCATAAGTCATAATAGCTGTTTTAATTGCTGCAATATCGTTGCAATTTACCCTATGCCAACTGGCAAACTTTGTTTTTGGCGCATTGGTTGCTGCTGATGGGCAAGACTGGTTATTGGCATCGCTATATGGAAAATATGATTCATCAATTGTACCAATATCGCAAAGAGCTTGCAATTCCATATAATCATAATCGGCACCGTTACATCCATAAAAATGGCTGTTATAGGCGGACATTGCTCCTAGGCACCATGCGATGTAAGATTCAGAAAAATCTGCAACATTACTACCATATTTTCCCATGGCAAAGTTATAGGTTCCTTCGGCTGCCGCTGTAGCACCAAATGCGTAGCATGATCCACAACCTCCTTGATCCCTAGGTGTTCCAATGTAAGCATTACCATTGTAGTTTCTCCAATCGAATGATGCTGGAAGATCTTTTGATGGGATAAAATCTGGATCGTAGTTAGCATTGGTATGAACATCTTCCAAACTCCTGTTTTCGTCATCCATAAGTTGATCGCCATTTATCTCCATAAACTCCTCAAGCGAAATTCTGACAACTTCTCCCTTCTCGTAAATAACACAAACTGCTTCCTCGATGATAAAACCATCTTGCTCAATAGTTCTTGTTTCAACCTCGTAGCCATGGCGAGCGGGATAAGAGTATTCCTGAGCAACTTTCCCCTTGAAGAAATCCCAAGCATTTACAATTCTGCCATCGGGAAGATGAACCATTCCTTGGTCGCCCATATTCTTAGAAGATACTATCTCATAACGATAGCCTAACATTTCGCAATATTTTGCCGCAGGGTTCACAAGTCCTTTTTGTGAAAAAGCCGCAAAAACAATATAAAAAGAAAACAATGCGAATAAAAAAGTAAATTTTTTCATAGTACAAAAGATTTTAGTTTTGGTTTTAAAAATTTTGCAAAAGTTAATTATTCTTAGTAATGTTAGAATGCAAAATAGACAGACAGCAAATTACTATATACAAACAACCACTTTCTAGGAATTTTTAAAACAAAGATTTTGATATAGAAAATCGCAAATTCTTCCATAAAAAATATATATATTGCTCAGAATTTTAAAAAATGCTAGCTTTTTCAAAATTTATGAATATTTATGATGTTAAGTTGTGCAATAGTTGATGACGAACCCTTATCTGTTGAAATATTAGAAGGTTTACTCAAAAGGATTCCAACCATCGAAGTAGTTGCTACTTTTAACGATGCTTTGTCTGTTTTGGATAAACTTTCGGAGTTGGATGTTGATTTCCTATTTCTCGATATTGAAATGCCCAACCTATCAGGAATTGATTTATTAAAGAGTCTTCCCCACCCTCCATTAACTATTATTACATCCGCCAATAAGAATTATGCTATTGATGGTTTTGAACTAAATGTTGTAGATTATCTTCTGAAACCGCTAACTTTTGAAAGGGTTTTAAAGGCCATTAACAAGGTAATTGAATTAAAATCTACCAAATCTCATCATTCAATTTCAATTGATCCTGATAATTATATCTATCTTAAAGAGAATAAGAAAATGGTTAGGGTTAGAATCTCTGATATCAAATACCTAGAGAGTATTAAAGATTATGTCAAGGTGGTTACACAAGGTAAAATAGTAATAACTAAACAAAATCTCAGCCATTTCGAAAAATCTCTAGATTCAGAGAATTTTATTCGCATACATCGATCCTTTATTGTTGGGGTGAAACACATTGATGCCTATAGCTGCTCATCTGTTGAGATTGGAACATTAGAAATTCCAATAGGAAGACTTTATAAAGATCAGACATTAAAACGAATTGGCGATATAATTGATAACGAGTAATTTGAGTATACTATGATTTTTTTTCGCAGAATATTTTCGATTCTATACATTACATATTTTCTTCTGATCCTTTTTCAAACAAACGGCTTTACTCAGGAAAAGGGATTGATGTTGTCGAAGTATTACTCAACAAAAGATTATAATGCCAGTACACAGAATTGGGCTATAGCCCAAGATAATAGGGGGATTCTTTACTTTGGTAATGCCAGTGGAATATTAGAATTTGATGGGGAATCATGGAGGCAGATCAAGGTAACCAACAAATCAACTGTTCGCAGCTTAGCATTAGATAATAACAGCATCCTTTATGTAGGGGCTTTTAATGAATTGGGCTACCTACTCCCAGACCAAACAGGAGATCTTAAATATCATAGTTTAACGCATTTGATTGATCAGCAATGTTCTGATTTTGGTGAAATATGGGATATTAATTGCTTTTCAGACACAGTATTCTTCCTTACTGACAATTATATATTTAGATATGAAAATGGGAAATTCACATTCTGGAAAAATGAAAATGAAAGATTCTATTTAAGTCATAAAGTTAACAACAAATACTTAGTCCAAGATATAGGCAAAGGGTTAATGATATTTTCTGATGATTCTTTTAATCTTATTGAAAATGGTGAATTTTTCTCAAATATTAGAATTCATACAATTTTACCTATAGATAATGAACTTCTAATCTGCACACGAAACGATGGCTTGTTTTTGTACAATAGGAGCAACGGAGGTTCAATAAAATCATTTTCACAAGTCTCACCTAAAACAAAACGTATAAATGATTACTTTATAAAGAATTCCTTCTATCATGGGGTTGAGCTCTCTGATGACCTACTAGCCTTTGGCTCGATATTAGGAGACATAGTAGTTCTGGATAGAAATTGGAATGTTGTTGATATCATAAATGACGGTTCAATTGGCATAAAAAGCCCTACCCTTTACGTTCACTATCAGAAAAACCACTCGCTATGGTTGGCTCTTGCAAATGGAATAAGCCAAGTTGAAGTGATGTCACCCTATAGGTATTGGAACGAGGAGTTGGGGTTGAGTGGTGTTATAACAGATGTGGCAAGAGTAAGAAATATTCTATACATTTCTACAGGAACAGGAATATACTATGCCAAATCAACAGATTACGATGATTTCTCGCTCACATCATTTAATCCTGTTGAGGGGACCTTTGAGCAAGCCTGGGGATTTCTTTATTTCAAACCGTTGAGTTTTTTACAAACGTTAGACCACGACATTCCAAATAATAATCTGGGTTACGATGTGAACGATAAAACATTGCTTCTAGCAGCCACCAGTAGAGGTGTTTTTCAGATTAATGAAAGTAAGTCCACTAATGTTGCTAATTATAATGCTGTCTACACACTTTTTCAAAGTAAAAGTGATCCGACTAAATTACTAATTGGCCTTAATAAAGGTATTGCATTGGTATCCTATAATAATGGTAAATGGATTGATCATGGATTACAGTATGGTATTGACGCTAATATAAGAAGCATTAATGAAGACAATGATGGAAATATATGGCTAAGTGCAAGTTATAAAGGGCTATACAGAATTAATAACCCATTTTCCAGGATTGTTGATTCTGTCAGAGTAGAACTTTTCGATACATCGCATGGGTTGGAATCGATCAATTCAATTCGAATATTCGAAGAAAAGGGCAAATTAATTTTTCGATGTGAAAATAATATCTTCAATTATAGCCAATCTGACAATAAATTTCAACTTTTTGAACACTCATCAATCTCCAATTCTTCTTCAACTAATACACTACAATACATTGATACTCTTTCATGGCATAGAGTTCGTGGTGAAATTATTTCAAACTTCTTTGTTACCTATCATAACGATTCAGTAGTTTGGTTTGGCACTAATGATGGAACCTTAAAGCACATGGGAGGCACAACCAGAAATTATTTTGACCTGCCTCCAACTTTAATTAGAAGAGTAATTTCTGAAGACTCGATTTTATTCAATGGAACAAATTATATAGAAATTGTTGATGAGAATGGCTTGGAAAAAAATTATGTTTCCACAGAACCGTCTATTGATCTTGGCACAATATTAAAATATAAAAGTAATTCTCTCACATTTAACTTCTCATTCCCATTTTTCGAGAGTGAAAAAAAGAACCTTTACAGCTTTTTCCTCGAAGGATACGATCATGGTTGGTCTGAATGGAATACCGAAACCAAGAAAGAATATACAAACCTTCGTGAGGGTAGTTACACTTTTAAGGTAAAATCAAAGAATTTATATGGTATAGAAAGTATACCCGCTGAATACCACTTTAAAATTTTACCCCCTTGGTATAGGACTTTTTTAGCTTATTTAGGATACTTTACTTTATTTTTTATTGTAATAATCCTTGTGGTTAAACTTTATACATACAGACTCATAAAAGAAAAAGATAAGCTTGAGGGTGTTGTCAAAGAGAGAACGCAAGAAATATTGATGCAAAAAGAGGAAATACTTGTTCAAGCAGAACACCTAAGAGAAACCTACGATTGGATGAGGGCAAAGAATATTGAACTTGAATACCAGAAAAAAGCTTTCGAGAAGAAAAAAGATCAACTTGAGATTAGCAATGCTACAAAAAATAAGTTCTTCCGAATAATTGCACACGACTTACGAAACCCAATCAGCACACTGGTTAGTTCAACAGGATATATTTTAACTGATATCGAAAAATTCGATAAAGTAAAAATGAAACGCATAATAGAAGAACTCAATAAGTTGTCCCTTACTACATATAACCTTCTCGAAAACTTGCTGGATTGGTCAACAAGTCAAATGGGTGAAATTAGATTTGATCCTAAAAAAGTTGAATTAATCAGCGTGGTAAGAGAAAACATTGAGCTTGTTAAAAGTAATATTGATTCCAAGAACATACAAATTGACGCATCCGTTCCTGAAGGTCTAAGCGTTTTAGCCGACGAGAATATGGTTCATAATACTATAAGAAATCTTATTACAAATGCCGTAAAATTCACACCCGATAATGGTTTAATTAGAGTATTCACAGAGGTTAAGGACGACTACTGCTCACTAAATATATCAGATAACGGCGTTGGAATCAGCAAAGAAAATTTAGAAAACCTATTTCGAATAGATAAACATGTTTCAACCCCTGGAACTCATAACGAAAAGGGTTCTGGCCTTGGTTTAATCCTCTGCAAAGAGTTTGTTGAACGGAACGGTGGAACAATATCAGTGACAAGCGAACTAGAAAAAGGGAGTACCTTTACCATCAGTTTTAAACTTGCATAATTATTTACTTGAAATTTTAATGGCTTTTAAGATAAACCTTATAGGGTATCTAAGAAAAGTAAACCTTCCTCTAAATCTTTTGGCATTTGGATTAGTCTTTTCCTGCATTTTCTACTCCAACTTAACGATTGATCAAACCCTTTATCCAAGAATTTTTACACTTTCAATTTTTATTCTCATCATTCTAGTATTCAAAATATTCTCAAGTAAGAAATATTTTTTAACAGTAGATTTTATCAACATAGTCTACATTTGCTTTATTATTCTTTCTCTTATTTCAATCAACTGGTCAATCAATAAAGCCGTTGCCATTTCAGAATCTTTAAAAACATTGTTGTTCCTGTATGTCTTTCTAATAGCTCATAGGTTTAATACCGATAATTACCAAGTGTTAAGTTCAGCGATTCAAAAATCTGTTATATGCATCTTCATTCTTTCTTTTTTTGTAGCCTTTTTTCAGATTATTGATTTGCAATCATTTTCTCGCTCCGATATTTACTCAGTTGTAGGTTTAATTGGCCATAAAAATTTATTTTCTAGTTTTATATTTCTATGCTCTATTTTCACATTACTTGTCTACGTCAGCAAAAAGGGATTTTGGAGAAGATTAGCTTTAGTATCCCTTTTTCTTCAAGTTTCGTTAGTAATTCTTTTACAAACAAGAACCGTTTGGTTGGGTTATATTGTATTCATTTCAGTATTTTTTTTGTTTTGGGCTTCTAAAAAATACGTGAAAAAGGTCAGTTTATCGCGGATTATCTACTCAGTGATTATAAGTATTGCATTAACAAATTTATTCTTTGGCCTTTTATTTCCAAGATCAATTGATTACTACTTATGTCGGGATTTTAAGCATAATAATATTACAGAAACCGTAGCAGATTTTAGCACCTTAACAGAAAGGGCAATTATATGGGACAAGACCTATAGAATGTTACCAAATAGAGCATTTTTGGGGGTAGGAGCCAATAACTGGAAAATAAATTTTCCAAACTACTCTCTAGATGGTTTTTATCGTGCCGAAGAATTTGGTATAAACTTCCAACGACCACATAACGATTTCTTATGGATTCTTTCGGAGTATGGTTTTTTTGGCTTTAATCTATATCTGTTGTTTCTCTTTTCAATTCTTTTTCTTCTTTTCTTTTCATTATCAACAAATTTCAACTTCTCAAAGCTCGTTATCTTAAGTGGAATTATTGGCTATCTGTGCATTTCTTTTTTCGATTTTCCTAAGGAAAGAGTAGAGCACAATATTCTTTTTACAGTTTTGCTTGGATTTGCATACTATACAATAAAAAGTGAGAACTTGTTAAGGACAATTTTTGCAGTTAAAATTGGTAGGGTTTTATCATTAATATCAATACCCATATTGCTTACAATAACATGCTGCAGTTTTCAAAATATTAGGGGTGAGTATTTCACTAAAAAATTGATTGATGCTCGATTAAAACGAGACCATCATAAAGTGATTAGGTTAAGCACAATGGCTTTATCTAATTGCTATAATCTCGACCCCACCTCCACCCCTATCCATTGGTATAGGGGTACAGCATATGCCAAACTGAAAAATAATGGTAATGCTCTTTCTGATTTAAAAACTGCACATAAACTTCATCCATACAGCCATTATGTTCTTAACGATTTGGGTACTGCTTTGGTTTTCAACAACGAATTTGACAAGGCAAAAGATATTTATAAAAAAGCTGCAAGCATAAGCCCCCGTTTTGATCAGCCTAAGCTAAACCTGATAGCCCTTTTAATAAATGAACATAATTACCAAGAAGCTTTAAAATGGGATGAGTTATTACTTCACGATTCAGAGAGAAGGGATTACTACAAAAAAATTATTGAAGAAAACCTTAAGTAAATAAAACCCTTTATTATTTATCGAAAATTTTACATAGCTAGAAATTAAAACGTTAAAAGTATTTTTTGCTTTCCAACCTTTTTATTAAGCAGATTATCTAATCTAAAAAATAGGATGCCAATTACTACAACTCCCGTAATAATATGAACTAAGGATCTATAATCAATCCCTGTGTCGAGAACTAAAATTTTTGCAGTAATCCCTCTCCATAATTCAGGAAAAACTGATAAAAATACCATAATGCAAGAGCATAGCATTAACAAAACAACTAAAACTATAAGCAATATGGGATCTGTTTGGCTCTTGTCAATTGATTTATCTAACTTAGCCATAATCCTTTGCGAAAGATTTTCTGAAGGCTCAACCATTGTTTGTTTAAGTTGATCTCTCAACCACATTTCGAATTCAGGATCATTATAATCATCTTTTTGAATAACCTGCTTTTCCATAGTATTACTTATTATAGGTTTAGTACCTCGTTATTTAGAATTTTTTTTAGTTGATCTTTCAGGATATTACGTGCTCTATGCAACTTTACCCTTACATTTCCTTCAGAAATACCAATTACCTTGGCTATTTCGTGGGTTGGTAAATCATCCATATAGAAAAGGGAAACTATTGCTATATCGCTACTACTTAGAGTACTTAGTGCTTGATTCAAATATTTTACATTATCTTTTTGCTCTAACGCACACAACAATTGAGTTGTAGGGTGCTCCTCTAGTTTAGCTTTACTTAAGCTGAATGTATTCAACCTTTTTTTTCTTTTGTAAGTAATACAGGTATTGAAGCATATGCGGTAAAGCCAGGTGCCAAGTTGGCTATCGGCTCTAAATTCATGAATAGATTGAATTGCTTTAACAAAAGTATCCTGGGCCGCCTCCTCGGCTTCATGGAAATTGCCAAGGAGACGGAGAGCCAGGTTAAAAACCATCACCTTGTGCCTATTGATCAATTCATTAATGGCACCAGAATGATTTTTCTTAACTAAACTGATAAGAGCTTCATCGGATATTCTATCCGTTTGTGCTTCTATCATTCTTTTTTTCAATAATGTAGTAAATTAAAAGACCTATGCCACCGAATAAAAATATCATGCTAAAGTAACCAGCAGCAGGATCTAATGAAGTTGCCTTGTCGAGAATAGCACCCAGAAGTATTCCGATAGCTAAACCAGCAAGGAATAATCCGTATTTCAGCGCAACGGAGACAGAACTTCTAGGTTTTTGAATAAAGATTGAAGGGTCAACACCCTTATCAATCATCGACATCCTTTCGCGATTTCTGTTTCTGAAGTAAAAATACAATACTCCAAAAACTAAACCATGGCTAAAAATAATAGCAACAATGGGAATAATTTCAAATGAATTCATGTTATGATAAGTTTTAGTTAGTACCTGTTTGACTACAACAAAAATAGTATTGTTACAAAAAAGGTAAAAAAAATGAAAGCAGCTCAAAAATCTCATACAAACAATGAATTCTGGTGTTTTCTTATAATTTTCTGATATTAAACATAGAATTCCTTTTTAATAAATATGCATTTAAAAGTATATCTTTGTTTTTTGGCGGGTCGATGGTAACGAACCGCTATATTATTTTAATACCAATAAAAAAATGAAAAACATAGATCTATCACCCTATGGAATTGGCAAAGCCAAAGAGATTATCTATAATCCCAGCTATGATCTGCTTTTTGAGCACGAAACAGAACCCTCTCTTGAAGGTTTTGAGAGGGGTTTTGTTACATCACTGGGAGCAGTTAACGTGGATACAGGTATTTTTACCGGACGTTCTCCAAAGGATAAGTATATCGTCAAAGAGCCTTCATCCGAGAAAAATGTTTGGTGGGCACAACCAGGGAAAAAGAGTTCAGATAATAAACCCATAAACCCTGAAATATGGGAATACCTCAAGAAAATTAGTGCTGAACAGTTAACAGGGAAAAGGCTCTACGTAGTTGATTCATATTGCGGAGCCAACGAAGATACACGTTTAAGCGTTCGCTTTATCGTTGAGGTTGCATGGCAAGCTCATTTTGTTAAGAACATGTTTATCCGTCCAACAGAAAAGGAACTAGAGACCTTTAAACCCGATTTTGTGGTAATGGTTGCCTCAAAAACCTTTAACCCTAAATGGAAAGAGCAAGGATTAAACAGTAATGTTTACGTTGCCTTCCACCTAGGTGAACGTATGGCGGTTATTGGCGGAAGCTGGTATGGTGGCGAAATGAAGAAGGGAATATTCTCCATTATGAACTACTACCTACCATTAAAAGGTATTGCGGCCATGCACTGCAGTGCAAATGTTGGCAAAAAAGATGATGTAGCCATATTCTTTGGCTTATCCGGAACAGGCAAAACCACCCTTTCTGCCGATCCCAACCGTGCTCTTATTGGTGACGATGAACATGGCTGGGACGATAATGGCATTTTCAACTTTGAAGGGGGGTGCTATGCCAAATGTATTGATCTAGACCCTAAAAAAGAGCCTGATATCTACGCTGCCATTCGGCGTGATGCACTCCTCGAAAACCTAGATGTGGATGAAAAGGGAATTATCGATTTCAGCTCAAAAAAGAAAACAGAAAATACACGGGTTTCATACCCGATATACCACATCAATAACATCGTAAAACCCATTTCAAAAGCAGGACATGCAAGTCATGTGATTTTCTTAACCGCTGATGCTTTCGGGGTGTTACCACCTGTAGCCAAACTTACTGCAGATCAAACTCAGTATCACTTCTTAAGCGGGTTCACCGCCAAGTTAGCAGGTACCGAAGTGGGGATAATTGAACCTCAACCCACTTTCAGCAGCTGCTTTGGCCAGGCATTTCTTCTTCTACATCCCACAGTTTATGCACGAGAACTTGTTAAAAAAATGGAACAGCATGGTTCAACTGCATTTCTTGTGAATACTGGGTGGATTGGAGGTCCATACGGCGTGGGCAAACGGATTGATTTACCCGCAACCAGGGCTATAATAAACTCGATACTTGACGATAGCATTGAAAATGCAGATTTTGAGATAATGCCTATTTTCAATCTACAGATACCAAAATCGCTCAATGGTGTTGACCCAAAATTCCTAAATCCTCGAAACAGCTGGCCTAACCCCAATGATTGGGACATTGCCGCAAAGGATTTAGCCCAGAAGTTCATTAAGAATTTTGAGAACTTTACAGATAATGAAGCAGGCAAAAAACTAATTGCTGCAGGTCCGCAAATCAAATAGCTATAAAATTAAAGGGGCTTAAAGCCCCTTTAATTTTTATGCATCATCTATTTCAATCCTCTTTGCCTAAGCAGTGGATCAATTGAAGGTGCTTTACCACGAAATTTTATGTATTGCTCCATACCCTCTCCCATTGAGTTTTCGGCAAGAATATGCTTGCGGAATTTTGCAGCTAATTCCTGATTGAACAAATCACCTGTTTCCTTGAATGCCTCAAAAGCATCCGAATCGAGCTGACCAGCCCAAAGGTACACATAGTAACCAGCAGCATAACCTCCACCAAAAATATGTCCAAAGTTAGCTGTGCGATAACGAGGAACTATTTCTGGGATAAGCCCAATACGATCCATCGATTTCTTTTCGAACTTGTTCACATCAATATCATCAGTAATCATTGATGTATGCCAATCCATGTCCAAAATTGATGCTGCCACATATTCAGTGGTGGCAAAACCCTGGTTAAACTTACTACTGCGTTGCATCTTTTCAATAAGCTCATCAGGTATGGATTCACCCGTTTCGTAATGCTTAGCATAAACTTTTAGAACCTCAGGCTCTCCTGCCCAATTCTCCATGACCTGCGATGGTAACTCAACAAAATCGCGTGGAACGCTTCTGCTGGTACGACGATATCGGCCATCAGCAAAGAAATTGTGAAGGGCATGGCCAAACTCATGGAAATAGGTTTCGGTCTCATCCCAACTCAGCATGGCTGGTTTATCGCCCACTGGGCGAGAGAAGTTTAGCACTATTGTAACCACAGGGGTTATCTTTTCTCCATCTTTATAAGTCCCACTTCTGTATGTTCCACACCAAGCACCACCCCTTTTAGTTGCCCGTGGATGAGGATCAACCAATAAAACGGCTAGGTGTGAACCATCGTTATCTATCACCTCAAATGCTTCAACTTCTTCATGGTAAACGGGAATATCGGTACGCTTCTTAAATGTTAACCCGTAAAGTTTATTGGTAACATAGAATATTCCTTCACGAACATTATCAAGTGTTAGGTAAGGTTTGATCTCATCCTCATCCAAATCGTATTTCTCCTTGCGAACCTTCTCGGCGTAGTACCACCAATCCCACGATTCCAATTTGAACTTACCTCCTTCTTTGTTAATAATAGCCTGCATATCTGCACGTTCTTGCTTAGCACGTGCAATTGCAGGTTTCCAAACTTTATTTAAAAAGTTGAAAACATTATCGGGAGTTTCAGCCATTTGATCAGCGGTGAAAAATTGTCCATAATTATCATAGCCTAAAATTTTTGACATCTGCTGACGAAGCATCATCAACTCAAGAAACAATTCTTTGTTATCATATTCATTATTATTGTCGCCACGCATCAAGTAAGCTGTGTAGAGTTTTTCCCTTAAGTCTCTGCGTTCTGAAAATTGCAAAAAAGGTATCCAGCTGGGTTTAGATAGGTTAAACATCCACTTACCTTCCATTCCAGCTTTTTGAGCCATTTCGGCTGCTCCTATCCTAACTGCTTCTGGAAGTCCAATTAAATCAGCCTCATCTTCAATTATAAGGGTATAACCATTATTCTCCTTTAACAGATTCTCATTAAGAAGCAGCGAAACCATCGACATCCGCTCATTTATCTTTTTTAATTCTTCACGTTTCTCTTCAGGTAGAGCAGCACCACCACGTTCAAAGTCTTTATATATCTTCTCAACAACCCTCATCTGCTCAACATCCAGATTAAAAGCCTCACGATTATCGTAAACCGATTTTATTCTAGCAAAAAGATCCTGATTTAACCTAATAGAGTTGTAATGTGCCGATAGCATGGGTGTGGTTATTCGTGCAATGGCTTGCAAACTATCAGAGGTATTGGCACCACGAAGTCCACCGAATACAGCACCTACCTTACTCAATAATTCACCCGCCTGATCGTAAGCAACAATGGTATTCTCAAAATCAGGCTCATTAGTATTATTAATAATGGCATCAATCTCAGCTTTGTGCTGAAGAATTCCCTCTTCATAGGCTGGGAGATAGTGCCCTTCTTCAATTAGATGAAATGGTGGAGTACCAAAAGGAGTATCCCATTCAACGAAGAAAGGATTTGGCTTTTCGGTTTTTGTGCAACCTAGCATCATAATCGCAGTAATTAGGAAAAAAAGTAGTTTTTTCATTGGAAATTGATTTGATTAATATTTGATTGTTAGTAATATAATTGTCAATTAGTATTTAAAAAACACCTTTATTTAGAATGAAATGCCCTTAGAAAGTTTAATGTTTTGTTAAAAAAATTGATGAAAAGGATTTTTTCTTACAAACGCTTCTTTATGGATTCGAGCGAAAGTAGCACCAACTCGTTGGTTGCAGGTAATTCAAAATTTGGTTCATTCTGATGCTCCCCCACCGATGAAATGGCATCTTTAATGGCAAGCCAAACCGAAAAAGCAAGCATAAATGGGGGTTCACCTACAGCCTTACTTTTGCGAATTACTGGTGGGTTGGGCACATGTTGTAATAGCTCAACATTGAAGATTTTGGGGATATCGCCAATACCAGGTATTTTATAGGTATCGGGAGAGTGATTTAGCAACGAACCATCCTTACCCCTTTTTACTGTTTCTGCAGTACACCAACCCATGCCCTGAATGAACGCTCCTGTAACCTGTCCAAGGTCAATATCATGGTTAATGGAATCGCCCACATCATGCACAATGTCAACTCTCATAGTTTTGCTTCTCCCAGTTAGGATGTCAACCTCAACCTCGGCAACCGCTATGCCATATGCAAAGTAGTGAAATGGCGTACCCTTTCCCTTATCCTTGTTAAAGTTGATACCAGGGGTTTTGTAGTAGCCTGTAGCATGAAGGCTGATCTGTTCAAAATGTGCCCGCTTGGCAAGGTCAGCAAAACCAATCTGTTGATTGGGATTACTTGAATAATAAACAAGTCCATCGCTAAATACAATATCATTATCGCATTCAACATTAAACTTCTCCTTAAGCATTTTAGCCGCACAGGGCTTAAGCCTTTCCTTTAGCTTATCGATGGCATTCTTAACTGCCATGCCGTTAAGATCGGTTCCCGATGAAGCTGCAGTGGGCGATGTGTTAGGCACCTTTGAGGTATTGGTGGCGTTAACCTTAACCACCTCAATGGGTACTCCCAGCTCAAGGGCAGCAATCTGCCTGATCTTAGTGTGTAGCCCCTGCCCCATCTCGGTTCCCCCATGATTTACCAATACTGTTCCGTCTTTATAAATAAGCACCAATGCCCCAGCCTGATTGAGAAATGACGTGGTAAAAGAAATGCCAAACTTAACGGGTGTTAGAGCAATCCCGCGTTTTTTAAATTCGTATTCATCATTAAACTGATTTATCTCCTTACGCCGTTCATAGTAGTTACTCGATTTTATAATTTGATCCCAAATTTTGTAAAGCCTATTGTTCTGAATAATCTGTCCGTATGGGGTCTCGTTTCGGATATCTGTACCATAAAAGTTTTTGTAGCGAATTTCGGCAGCATCTTTTTTCAGATACCTTGCAATCCTATCAATGGCATTCTCAATAATAGCAATTCCTTGGGGACCGCCAAAACCTCGAAAAGCGGTGTTTGAAGGAAGATTGGTTTTCCATGTATGACCGGTTATCCTTATATTAGGTATATAATACGCGTTTTCTGCATGAAACATAGCCCTCTCCAAAATAGCCATTGATAGGTCAGTTGCCATACCCACATCGGTATTCATGTCAACAATATAGGCTTCAATCAGGCCATCATCATTAAAGCCAATGGTATATTTTGATTGGAAAGGATGCCGTTTACCCGTAATTTTCTGGTCATCATCACGGAAAAGTGATATTTTCACTGGCTTACGCGTTGCATCTGCAAGTAAGGCTGCCCATGCTGCCACATGGTTTCCCTGACTCTCTTTTCCACCAAATGCACCCCCCATACGCCTAACCTCACAAACCACCTTGTTAGCAGGTAGTCCTAAAACCTCAGCCACCACCAGTTGCGTTTCTGTGGGATTTTGCGATGATGCATAAACAGTCATGTCTCGATCCTCACCAGGAATACAAACGGCTGCCTGTGTTTCGAGATACCAATGTTCCTGTGCTCCGGTTATCAATGTACCGGTTAATGTGTGTTTACAACTTTTTATTACCTCATCAACATTTCCATTCTCAATTTTGCGGGGTGGTTGTAACCTGCTTCCCTTTTCAATGGCTTGGTCAATAGTTAGTATTGGCTCAATCACATCGTAGTTCACCTTTATTAGCTTCTCTGCTTCAATGGCAATTTCATCTGAATCGGCAGCGATTAGAAACATGGCCTGTCCAATACAATTTACGGTTCCATTAGCCAGACAAGGTTCATCGTGCGCAATGGGATTAAGCTGGTTATCACCAGGAATTCTTTTGTAATCAAGTATGTCGTAAACACCTTGTAATTTAAGAGCCTCAGAAAAATCGTAGCTCACAATCCTGGCATGAGCATGCGGACTGTAAACCACCCGCCCAAATAACGTTTTTTCCGCAGGAAACATGTCGCCAACATAAATAGCCTGACCAGTAACATGCTCTGTAGCGCTTTCGTGATGTGATGTTTTATTCATACTTTAGTCATTGGACGAAATGGAAAAATCATTGAAACTATTCAACCACCAATTTTAACAATAGATTTTCTGCAACCACCATTCTATACTCTTTGCTGGCACGGGCATCAGAAATCGGGATAAAATCCTTTGGAATAAGATTCATTGCCTTTTCAACCGTTTTCCTTGTCCATTCTTTACCCATTAAATAATCCTCAACATGATTTGCACGCTTGACTACTGCTGCCATTCCCCCGTAGGCAAGGATTATTTCTTTCACAATGTTTTTAGAATCAAGTTTTAACCTGCCTGCTATGCTTACAGTAGAAATATCAAGGTCGCGACGATTGGACACCTTCTCGGTTTTTATTACCTCATCCTTATCTATTCTAGGAATATGTATTCCCATTAACAGCTCATCGGAGAAAAGGCAGCTCTTTCGGTATCCCACTATGAAATCCTCTGCGTTAACCCATCTTCCACCGTTTTCCGAAACAATCTCAAACTTTGCCTTAAGAGCAAACATTAGGGGGATTAAATCGCCAATGGGCGATGCAGTGCATAGGTTTCCTCCAAGAGTTGCTACATTTCTTATCTGGTGGGATGCGAAAACGCTGAGCATGGGTTTTAGTTCAGGAAAAAATTTACCTGAAAACTTCTTAATCTCTTCAATACTTACCCCCGCTCCTATGTAACAGCCCCCATCCTCGCTACGAATTTCCTTTAACTCAGGAATTGCAGAAATATCAATAATCTTTGGCAAATACTCATGCAACTTATTCTGTCTTATAGCAGTATCAGTAGTACCGTTAACAATGTAGGCATCAGCATTAACATCCTTAATGCTAAGTGCCTGTTTCAAATTTTTTGGAAGAAAATAGGTTTGCTTGTTATGAATTAACTCAAGCATTTCTACTTTGGCGTTAATCTGCTTTAGCAATTCAACGATTACCTTCTCATTATCATCAAAATGGTCGGGCTGACGTAATGAACAAACCGCTTTGGCAGCGTTGTAGATTGATTGATAGCCGGTACATCGACAAAGGTTACCCGAAAGAGCATTAACTATATTCTCTCTGGTTGCCTTTAAGTTTGATTTATAGAATGCAAATAACGACATTACAATACCTGGAGTACAGAAACCGCATTGACTTCCATGCTCATCAACCATTGCTTTCTGGACAGAATGAAGTAGTATCTCATTCCCTTTACGCTGAGCAAGATTCTCAACGGTGATAAGCTGTTTCCCATTTATAGATGCTAGAAATAACATACAAGAATCCACCGCTTTGTAATGAATTCTGTTATCTTTCCCCAACTCGCCAAGTACAACGGTACAAGCACCGCAATCGCCCTCGGCACACCCCTCCTTAGTTCCTCTATGCTCTGGCAGCATACGCAGGTAGTTGAGCACCGTGGTTGATGGGCGAAAGTCTGTTTTGGAAAAATCAATTTCCACAATACGATTATCCAGTACAAATTCCAAAGTGTTTTTGGTCATCATAATCTTTGTGTGTTTTTCACATCGATAAGTTTAGCCACAATGCTAATAGCAATCTCGCGAGGAGTTTGCGCATTGAAGGGAATGCCTATGGGCATATCAACGCGGTTTAATTCGTCCTCTGCGAGCACCTTTTCTGAAAGTAAGCGCTTTCGAGCCTCGGCCACCTTTCGCTTGCTACCAATCATCCCCACATACATTAAGTTCTTTTTTGCCATTAGAGCCATGATTTGCTCATCGTACTGGTGGTTTGGAGTTGTTACAACAACAAAGTCGCGAGTGTTAAACTCTATCTCTTCAATAGCATTAAAATAATCATTCACAATGCATTTAGCATATTCACACGGAAATTCTTCATAAATGCCTTTGCGGTTATCAACATAAATCACATTGAAATCCACATCAGCAGCAAAACGACCAACTTCTCGCCCCACATGCCCAGCACCAAAAATGTAGAGGTTTAAATCCTTGTTAAACGGCTCAAAGTAAATTTCAACGCTTCCTCCACAATGCATTTGCAAATCGATTTCGAGTTGGTACATCTTCTTTTGTGGTTTACCCATTTTAAGAATTTCCAATGCATCGGCAATGGCTTGATGTTCAATTGATCCACCGCCAATGGTTCCAGATATGCTTCCATCCTCAAAAACGATCATCTTTGCACCCTCCTTGCGAGGAGTTGAACCCTTTGCGTCGATAATTATGCAAAGGGTAAATGCTTTGCCCTGACTTTTAAGTTCGCTAAGCTGAAAAAGAAAATCTTTCATTACAATACTATTTTTATACCCAGTTTGTTACCCTTTGAGGTAAACAAAAAATAAATAAAAATTGCCATAGCATAATGCTCTGGCAATTTAGCAAAATCATAGTAAAAATGATAATTATCGTCAAAAAATCTACATAAATCCGCTCTTTGTAAATAGTACAGTTACCTTAATCTATTGCCCAACCTAATCCCAAAGTATACTGCGCGTGGTTGATTTGGACCATACATATAGCCTGGGTCACGATCAATATCCATATCAAAATCATTTTGATACGAGTTTAAAATATTTTTCACTCCTCCAAAAACCTGAAGGGTTGCTCCGTTTACTTTTATATCATAGCCAATCCTTAAGCCCAAATCAAAGAAAGGATTGCTCTCTCGCAACACTCCATCCTCAGGATTTTCAAGGGTATTCCCAAAATAGGGTACTAGCATCTTCCCAGTGTATGTTCCTGTAGTGCTTAGGGCTAACTTTCTTGTTGGTCGCCAATCAGCTATTATAAAGCCATAAGAATTTGGAGTACGTAAAAACCGTTGCTCATCAAACTCCTGCTCCACCTCATACTGGCTCTGCTGAGTGGTAAAACCCATACGGAAAGATAGATCTGAAGAGGGAATAACTGTTAACTCCATGTTAATACCTTTTACTGTTGCTCCTTCTTCAGTATTTACCCTAGTATACTCAACTACTCCATTCTCATCCATTTCTCCATATTCATTGGCAAAAGGATTTTGAAGTCTGGTGTAAAACCCCTCAACAAGGATGTTTGTTATGGTTACCCCAATTTGATGCTGAAAATCAACTGATGCCATAAAACTATGGCTTGTTTCCTGTTTCAAACCAGGGGTATTACGGAAAATAATTTTTCTTGACCCAGAGGTAAGAATATGCAAATCTTCATCGAAAATTTGGGGTGCTCTATAGCCTTTTGCATAACTTGCCCTTGCTTGAACATGCTGGCTTACATCGTACAATAGTGTTATCCTAGGACTAGTAACGTTACCTATGATTTCGTTTTCAGGCTTCTCCTCATCGAATATACGGTATCGATCGAAACGGACACCCACAGTAGTCTTGAATTTTCCCCTTTTATAGTCCATCTGTGTAAATGCTCCTGTAATGTTTATGATTTGATTAGCTACAATTGTATTGTCATACTGAATTGTATCAATAACTCCATTATCTAGCACAAAATCGCGGTATCCCAACTTTTTATCCAGAAGTTTGCCTCCTTGATTTTCAAAACCAAATATTAAACCTATACCATTTAACTGCATTTTATACTGACCACCTAAGTTGTATGTAAGATCATTTGTATGGCCATAATCGCTATGCGATTGATTGGCACCATAGTATGAATTCCTATCGACATGCTGAGCAGACACGAATACCGAAAGCATATCAGCTTCACGAAAAAACTGATCGTATGTTAAAGCACCTGTGGTAATATTATGTTCAACAGCTTCGGCAATACCAGCCTCGTGCAAAGGATAATCGTGCTTATCGCCACCTCTTCTGTCTTCACGGATATTGAAGAAATCGGCGGATAGCTTGCTCCTGTGACCAAATCTATGAAATGCCCTTGCACCAACGCTTGTATTGGAAATGGATGCCAGTTCGGAAAAACCATCGTTGTTAGCATCAAAAGGATGGCGGTCGCGAACAAAGCCAAAAACGGCAAGGCCAGTTTTAATGTCGGAAGAAACTACTGTTGCGCTAAACGTCATACTGTTGTCTGGAATTGCTGATACATTGACAAGTCCAACTCCAGTTAAACCGCCATTAAAACTCATCTCGTAGGAATTGTTAATGGGATCTTTTAGAATTAAGTTTACTGTTCCAGCAATGGCGTTACTGCCGTAAAGTGCCGAGCCACCACCACGAATAACCTCCACCCTATCAACCATATTTGATGGAATAAGTTCAAGTCCATAAACACCTGCTAAACCGCTAAAAATTGGACGACTATTAATGAGTATCTGCGAATAAGGCCCTTCCATGCCATTCATTCTAAGCTGGGTAAAGCCGCAGTTCTGGCAGTTATTCTCTGTTCTAAGACCAGGGCTAAAGTTTAACCCTTCACCAAGCACAACCGATTGTGTCATGGTAAACATCTTGGGGGTTATGGTATTCACCACTACCGACGATTCACGCCTGCGCTGTTCGTTTCTATCACCCGTTACAACCACTTCATCAAGGCCAATGGCATCCTCCTCAAGGTTAAAGTTAAGTTCAAGTGTTACTCCGGCAATAATTGTAACCACCTTTTCCACAGGCTTATAGCCAACAGCTGTGGCAATAACAGTAAAGGTTCCTTCGGGAAGATTTATGATTTGGTAATGTCCCGTTTCATCGGTAGCTGTTCCAATAGTAGTGCCTTTTAATATTACATTAGCGAATGGAATATGCTTACCCCCATTAACCACATGACCTATAAGGTGAGCGTCGGTTTTTCTATGACCTTGTTTACCATGTTGATGACCTTTGCCATGTTGACCTTGTGACCCACCGCTTCCGTATTGCGCAAAAGCTACCACTGAAAGAAAATGAAACAAAAAAAAGAATAAGAAAAATGATTTCATACAAAATTGATTAATAATACTTTAAACATTTCGTAAACTATTTACGAAATAAAAAGTGATTTAAAGAAAATTGATAATTAAACTAGCCTGCTTAATTCATAAACTTTGTGATTCCTTTGTGAATTAGTGACTTAGTGGCAAATGTTTTTCCGCCACAAAGACACCAAGACACTAATTTTTACTAAGATGTATTTATTTATGAATTAATCAGACTAGAAAAACAGGTAAAATCAACCTAAAAAAGATGGGTGGTGCTTTATTGAAAACTATTTGAGGAGAATTCTCAAGAAATGCAGATCGGTAATAAACTTGCTCTATTGGTTTTGCTGCAAATAATAGACAGCTAATAAACATAAGTCCTACCGAAAAAAGCAATAGTATACGATCAAAAAAGAAAAATTCTTTTTGAGTATGCTTATGCGATTGTATTGGGTCTTGATTATGATTGCTTTTAGAATAGGGATGGGCATGAGCAATTATACTTCCATCGGGCTGCTTATGAAAATGGTAAAAAGCAGCATTATTAATGGTAATCATAGCAAGAACGCCTATCAAAGCAATTGCTATGATTTTTTTTATTGTTGAAAGGATTACCATTTTCATGTCTGCAAAGATAGCATAGCTAATCGACTAACACAAGATTGAGAATATGACTTAAATCAACCATTACAGTTTAATCACTTTTTTAAAATTTCCCCCACAATTTCCATTGCAATTAATCAATTGTTGAAAAAATGAAAACCTAAGCACAGTTAAAAATTAACATAGATTGTTAGTTTTGCATTTCTTTTTTAATGTTTCAAAATATTAAACAACTATGATTGATGCCGTACTAAATAAACATATCGAAATAATAACCAGTGAACTTAACCTCTCCTTTAAGCAGGTTTTGAACACAGCTAAACTTATTGGTGAAGGGGCCACTGTACCCTTCATTAGCCGCTATAGAAAGGAATTAACAGGAAGCCTCGATGAGGTTGAAATAACCGCAATTCGCGATCGCCTAGCCAAACTGGAGGAATTAGCTAAACGGAAGGAAACCGTTCTGACAACCATAGATGAACAGGGAAAATTAACCGACGAGTTGCGAAAACGCATTGAAGAATGTTACGATCCGGTGGAGTTGGAAGATATCTACCTGCCATATAAGCCAAAGCGCCGAACCAGAGCAACCATAGCAAAGGAAAGGGGTTTGGAACCACTGGCAGAGATTTTAATAAAACAAAAAGATAATGATGTTATTATTATCGCCATGCAATTTATCAACGATGATGTGCCATCCGCAGAGGATGCACTTGATGGTGCTCGCGATATAATTGCAGAATGGATCAGTGAAAATGAGAAAGCACGAAATATTGTTCGTAACCATTTCCGCCGAAGTGCTATTATCCGATCGAAGGTTGTAAAAGGGAAGGAAGAAGAGGGTGTTAAATTTTCTGACTACTTTGCATGGGAAGAGCCTGTAAAAAAATGTGCTTCGCACCGTTTTTTGGCCATGAGACGTGGACAAACCGAAGGTTTTTTAAAGGTTTCTATTACACCCCCAAATGATGATGTTCTCGATGACCTCTCTCAAGCTTTTGTGAAGGGCGATTGCGAGGCAGCCGATCAGGTTGATTTTGCCATTGAGGACAGCTACAAGCGTCTTATTGAGCCAAGCATCGAGAACGAATACACATCCGAACTCAAGGAAAAAGCCGATGATGAGGCCATAAGGGTTTTTGCAGAAAACCTAAGGCAACTGCTGCTATCCCCTCCACTTGGCCAAAAATCGGTTATGGGCATTGATCCTGGATACCGAACTGGATGTAAGGTAGTTTGCCTCGATTCGCAGGGAAATCTCCTGCACAACGAAACCATATACCCTCACGCTCCGCAAAACGAATCGGGCAAAGCCATGAGCAAAATATCAGCTCTTGCCGACTCGTACAAAATTGAAGCTATTGCCATTGGCAATGGAACCGCCAGCCGCGAAACCGAGTCATTGATCAAGCGGATTAGATTTAACAGAGATGTTCGAGTGTTTGTTGTTAGCGAGGATGGTGCCTCCATCTACTCAGCATCAGCAGTAGCTCGCGAAGAATTTCCCGATTATGATGTTACCGTACGTGGCGCTGTTTCCATCGGTCGAAGGCTTATGGATCCACTGGCAGAACTGGTAAAAATCGACCCCAAGTCCATTGGTGTTGGGCAATATCAGCATGATGTTGATCAGTCTAAACTAAAGCAAGGGCTTGATAACTTGGTAGAAAGCTGTGTAAACCATGTGGGTGTGAATCTTAATACGGCCAGCAAGCATCTTCTCACTTACATTTCAGGTCTTGGTCCTCAGCTTGCCAAGAATATTGTTGATTATCGGAAGGAAAATGGTGAGTTTAACAGTAGAAACCAGCTAAAAAAGATACCCCGTCTTGGCGAGAAAGCCTTTGAGCAAAGTGCTGGTTTCCTAAGGATAACCAATGCAAAAAATCCACTTGATAACAGCGCAGTTCACCCCGAAAGTTACCATGTAGTTGAGAAGATGGCAGAAGACATGAATTGCACAGTTATCGATCTTCTAAAGGATGAATCTTTTAGATTAAAAATTGATATAAAACGATACGTAACTGAAAGCATAGGTATTCCAACCCTAAAGGATATCATGGCAGAGCTAGCTAAACCCGGCCGCGACCCTCGGCAAGGCATAAGGGTTTTCGAATTTGCTGAAGGCATCTACTCTATGGAAGATCTAATACCGGGAATGGTAATTCCAGGCATAGTTACCAACATCACAAATTTTGGTGCATTTGTTGATATTGGTGTCAAACAGGATGGGTTGGTGCATATTTCTCAGCTGGCAGATAAGTACGTGTCGAACCCCAACGACATAGTAAAACTGCATCAACATGTTATGGTTAAAGTACTTGAGGTTGATATTCCAAGAAAAAGAATACAGCTATCGATGAAAGGAATAGAGAGTGATAATTAATGCAAATCAATAGTTGCTTAAACTATTTCATAAGAATCACAAAAAAATCAATTATTAGATTGAAAGGTGTTTCTCCAAAATTTTTGCCACTTGCACAATGGCATTATTACAAACCCTTTCAAAGATTCCAGTCTCATTTGCGAACTCCCTTTGGACAGAATCTTCAAGGTTAATCTTGATAAGCTCCTTACACTGGGTTCCGCCAATTACTTGTTCACATTCATGCACAAACGAACCCACAAGATTTGCCATTCGTTCTTTTGCGTGAGAATCTGTTGGTAAAAAGTTGGCAAATTTTAACCCAAGGATAATGGCTCCCCCATTTATTGCTCCGCAGATATGCTGCTTCCTGCCAATTCCTCCACCCAGTCCTGCCCCTATTCGAAATGCTAATTCTTCATCAATTCCAACTTCTTTGGCAAACGCCATTAGGATGGATTGGGCACAGGAATAATCTTTTCTGAATAGTTCAAGAGCATAATTACCTTTTGTCATTGTGTAAATTTTTTGTTAGGTCTAAAGTTAAAAAAATTGAGCCAACTAATAAACAATTTTCTTTTGTACCTTTGATTACCAAAAAGGATCAGCATTTTATAATATTGGCTAAAAGAAATCTAAATCTAATCAAATTTACACTAACTTTTTAATGATATCAGGTACATTAATTAATATGGCAGCGGTGGCTGTAGGTGGTAGCGTTGGACTTCTTTTTCATTCCCGTCTTCCCGAACGCTTTACGAAAACCTTTTTTCAAGCCATTGGTCTGTTCACACTTTTTTTGGGCTTTAGCATGAGTCTAAAGACAGAAAATCCTTTACTACTGATTTTCAGTTTGATTATAGGCGCACTGGTTGGCACAATGCTCAAACTTCAGGAACGAATGGAACAAAGCGGAACCAATCTTCAGGCAAAGCTAAAGCTTAAGGGAGGAAAATTTAGTGAAGGTTTGGTAACATCATTTCTAATGTTCTGCATGGGGTCAATGACCATTTTAGGGGCCATTGAGGAGGGTCTTGGTAATGAGCCTAAACTTTTACTTATTAAAAGTTTGATGGATGGCTTTTCATCTGTTGCGCTGGCAGCAGCATTGGGGGTTGGTGTGATATTCTCAATAATTCCATTGCTTATCTATCAAGGAGGACTGACCCTACTGGCTGCATGGTTTGGCCATTCAGTTAGCACATTGATGATAAACGAAATAACTGCCACAGGGGGCATTCTACTTATTGGATTGGGTATTACAATTTTAGGCATTAAGAAAATTGATGTGTTAAATCTTATCCCTGCACTACTAATAATTATTCCTTTGGTTTACTTTTTTGGTTAAACATTCTAAAAATGAATTCAGAAATATCAGGTCTATTATTTATTCTCTTCAAAAACCATTTTGGTGATGAAGATGTTGATGTTATTCCTTTGCCCCAGGGAGGGTCTGATAGGCTATACTTCAGGCTAACCAATGCAAAGCAGAGTGCTATTGGCGCTTACAATCCCGATGTAGAGGAGAACAGAGCATACTTTTACCTAACCAAACATTTCTTTAGTTTAGGTCTCCCTGTAGCAGAACTTTTATGTGTATCTGAGGATGAAACATGCTATCTTATCGGCGATTTGGGTGACCTTACCTTACTACATAAGCTAACCTGCACTATTTGGGAGAAAGATAAGTATTCACCTACTTCAAATACACTAAAAAAATCGCTCGAACTATTGGCAAAAATGCAGATTGAGGGGGTCAAGGGTTTAGATTTCAGCAAATGTTACCCCAAAAGCGATTTTGATCTGCAAAGCGTGATGTGGGATTTCAACTATTTCAAGTACTGCTTTCTGAAACCTTCGGGTATTCGGTTCAATGAGGCAAAGTTGGATGATGATTTTATGGCTTTCGCCAATTATTTGCTATCACACTCTAGTTGCTATTTTCACTACCGTGATTTTCAATCGCGCAACATTATGTTAGTTGATAACGAACCATACTTTATTGATTACCAAGGTGGAAGACGAGGACCTTTATTATATGATGTAGCATCGTTTCTTTATCAAGCAAAAGCTAATTTTCCTCAATGGCTCAGAGATGAAATGTTAGATTATTACCTTGAAAAGGTAAAAGAACTTACATCAATAAATATCAAGGAGTTAAAAGAGCATTTTCCTATTTTTGCACTCTTTAGGGTAATTCAAACCCTTGGTGCTTATGGTTATAGGGGATTTTTCGAACGTAGAGCGCATTTTTTGCAGAGCATACCTATGGCTGCATGCAACCTTCAAGGCCTCCTTGATAATGTTTCTATTTCACTTCCTACGCTAACTCCAATCCTTGGTAAGATATTCAAAAAATATGGAAAGCAACCTGAACAATCCAACGCATTTGATGGTTTAACTGTCGAAATAACCAGTTTTTCATTCAAGAAGGGTTACCCCTTTGAACATGCAGAACACGGAGGTGGTTTTGTTTTCGATTGTAGATCATTGCCAAATCCAGGGAGGCTAGGTGAATTCAAGGTTCTGAATGGATGTGACAAGCCCGTGATTGATTATTTGGTTAGACACAATGAGGTTTTACAGTATTTTGATAGAGTTGATGAAATTGTAAAAGAATCGATTAATGTATATTTAAAAAAGGGGTTTGATTACCTTTCGGTTGCATTTGGTTGCACCGGAGGGCAACACCGCTCGGTGTTTATGGCTAACCAACTAGCACAATCGCTTGGAAAAATTGAGGGTATTCATGTAAACTTGACTCACAGAGAATTAAAATAGTATCAAATGGGTAAAAAAATCTGCGAAAAAGAGTCTAAAAAAATAATGGATATGGATTTGAAGTTTACTTGCAAAAAATGTGGACTAAAATCCAGCAAGAAAAAAAAACTTTGTAAGCCAATTAAAAGCTAAAAAATATATGAAAGCAATGATTTTGGCGGCTGGATTAGGAACAAGGCTGGGGAATCATACCCTTGAGCGACCTAAGGCTTTAGTTGAGGTTGACGGAAAACCATTACTTGCATATGTTTTGGAAAAAATAGTTTCTTCCGGGTTTAAGGAGGTTGTTATTAATGTACACCATTTTGCTGAGCAAATAGTAAGCTACATTGAATCCCACGATTTTGGCGTTAGAATTCATATTTCTGACGAGTCTGATCGTCTACTTAATACAGGTGGAGGAATACTTAATGCTCGTCCATTTCTCGATGGAGATAAACCCTTTCTTGTTCATAATGTTGACATTCTCTCCGATATCAACATTAATCATCTTATTGAATTTCATATTAAGCAAAATGCGCTGGTTACACTAGCTGTGGGTCAAAGAAGATCAAACAGATACTTTCTTTTTGATGAGCAGATGATACTTTCAGGGTGGCGAAATAATATTACTGAAAAAGAGGTTATCCCAAAAAATAGTGGTACCCCTCTTAAGGGCTATGCCTTTGCTGGTATACATGTAATTAGTCCCGAAATATTTCAACTAATTCACACCAAGGGAGCTTTTTCGATTGTAGATGCATACCTAAGTTTATGCTCATCGCAAACCATAATTGCCATGGATACTTCAAATAACTTTGTTGTTGATGTGGGTAAACCTCAGAACCTTGAAAAAGCGAAGGAATTTGTACAAAAGATTAACAGGTAACTACTTTTGATTTTCCTCACCTATACTATCTTTTTTCCTAATTTGTGGTTGATTTTGCCTCGATTTCTTTGAGAAAAAATTCAATTTAAATTTTGTTTTGCGAATTAAGAAGTATGTAGCACCCAAAGCTAAAAGAATTGCAGAAAGTCCAAATATCTCAATAGTACTCCCATCGTTGAAGTCCCAAATAATAACCTTCCTTGATACAGCGATTATAGCCACTAAAACTACAATTTCAACCTGAATGGTTTCCTTCATGAGAAAAGCTTTCACGGTTTCGAGCAGCTCGATTCCAATAAGTATAACTAGGAATAAGCTGAAAAGTTCCATTAAGTTACCTGCTGTAAATTGTGCCATGGGCTGCTGAACAATATTCTTAATAATAAAAAAGATAATGTTCAGAGTAGCAAAAAGAAGTATTAACGACATTATAAAAAGAAGCAATATTATGATAAGCCTTTGAAGTAACCTAAGATACTTAAACGAAGGCTTTGTTTCACAATCAGGGTTAATGGCCATTTTTCAATAATTTTAATATTATTAAGTAGCTAATATAAACAAAATATTATTCAATCATCCAACCACCCAATCACCCAATTACTCCCGATCCCATCAGCTCATCCTCTTGATACCAAGCGGCAAACTGACCTGCAGTGATTCCCCTCTGGGCATTCTCAAAAACTATGTACATTCCTTCTGGTTCACGGAAAAGTTTCGCATTTTGAAGGGGCTGGCGATATCGAATACGAACTAAAAAATCTTTGCTTTCACCAATGCTCATCGTAATATCGGGACGAACCCAATGGATATCAACCTCAGGAATAAAAAGCCCCTTGCGGTAAAGCCCACCATGTTCCTGTCCCTGCCCAACGTAAACAATATTGCGCTTAATATCGGTGGCAATCACAAAGAGAGGTTCGGGTGTTCCACCCACATTTAATCCCTTTCGCTGTCCGATGGTGTAGAAATGTGCCCCTTTATGCTTGCCAACCACCTTACCATCAGTTGGTTTGTATCTAACTGGTGTTGCAAGTTCATAAAGATCTTTATTGCTTTCCTCCGATTCGTAAACTGAAAAATCCTTGGGGATTTCGATGATGCTTCCTGATTTTACCTCGAGCTTCTGCTGGAGAAAAACGGGTAGATCCACCTTTCCCACAAAGCAAATTCCCTGCGAATCCTTTCGTTGTGCTGTTGCTAAGCCCAGCTCCTTGGCAATCCTTCGCACCTCGGGTTTCACCACATCGCCAATCGGAAAGAGTGCCTTCTCCAGCTGCTGCTGGCTAAGCTGACAGAGAAAATAGCTCTGATCCTTGTTAGGATCCAATCCAGCCAGTAGGCGGTACATTGGCTTGCCATCCACAATTAATTCCTCCTTTCGACAGTAGTGCCCAGTAGCAACAAAATCGGCTTTGAGCACCATGGCAGCCTTAATAAACTCGTCGAATTTTATCTCGCGGTTGCAAAGCACATCGGGGTTGGGCGTACGGCCGCGAGAGTACTCGCTGAACATATAATCGACCACGCGTTTGCGGTACTGCTCGCTTAGGTCTACCATTTCGAATGGTATTCCAAGCTTGCGGGCAACCATGCGGGCAAAGTCGTGATCCTCATCAAAGGGGCAATCGCCCTTGAGAACGCCAGTGGTGTCGTGCCAGTTCTTCATAAAAAGCCCTACCACATCGTAACCCTGCTGCTTAAGCACGTATGCAGCAACGCTGGAATCCACTCCACCCGATAGACCTACTACCACTCGCTTCATAATAAACCCTATAAAAATAATATCTGCAAATTTACGCTAATTTGTGGAATTTGTTATAAACAGCCATCCATTGCCCAAGGCAAACGCATTTAAAAATGTTTAAAATTTCAAGCAATAAACTAAGAAACTGTTTAAGTTTTGCGTATATAAATTTTAAGGTGCCCTCGTAGAGGGCATATAGCGATTGAAATATGTAAAACTAAACTAAGCACCCCAGAGTGGGTGCAATATTGAAAACAACTTATTGCGCTCTCTACGAGGCGCTAAGATATATTTAAAACTTTTTCAATCGTTATGTGCCACCTACGGCGGCATCATAAAATGAATTGTTCCAAAAAACTTAAACAATTACTAAACATTGGCTTAAAAATAATGTTAATTGTGTTGAGTTTGTGTTATTCAAGTAATAATATTAACTTCGTTATGATAGTTGTCTAATCGGTTTAACCATTCATTATCAATGAGAAAGGCATTAATTGTTGGAACAGGGTTGGGTGGATTAACCACTGCAATGCGCTTATCAACAAAGGGATATGAAGTTGAAATGGTGGAGAAGCACCATCAGGCAGGTGGGAGGCTGAATCAATTCAAGAAGGATGGTTTTACTTGGGATCTGGCACCAACTTTTTTCTCCATGAGCTACGAGTTTGAAGAGTTTGCCAAGAGCTGCGGCATTGAGCTGCCATTTGAACTTTTCGCCCTCGATCCGCTATACACGGTAAACTTCTCTGGAAGCAAAAAGCAATATACTATCTATAAGGATTTGGCTAAACTTGCCCAAGAATTTTACGATGTGGAGCCAGACTTTGAGAAGAGGATGAAAACGTACCTAGAGAAAACAGGAAAGCTTTTTCACGATACTGAGAATAGGATAATCCGAAAGAATTTCAACAATCCTGTTGAATTTGCCACAGCTTTAGCATCAGTGCCATTTCATCATGCTCCTTTAATGCTCAAAAGCATGTGGAACGAGATGAACAAGCATTTCACCTCCTACGAGGTGAAGGTAATTTTCTCGCTGGTGGCTTTTTTCCTTGGAGCAACTCCGTTCGATACACCTGCCGTTTACTCTATGCTTACCTATACTGAGCTGCTGCACGATGGATACCATAACGTAAAAGGAGGAATGTATAAAATCGTTGAGGGGTTACTATCCGAATTGGATAACCGAAACGTTAAGATCAATTTTAACTCTGAAATAGTTGATTTTCAAACTGAAAACGGTAAACTGAAATCGCTAATCGATTCGCAGGGAAAGAAATGGGATGCCGATCTTTTTGTGGTTAATGCCGATGCAGCCTTTTTTAGGGGAAAAGTGCTTAAACGTAAAGAATTTACTGAAGAGAAACTTGACAAAATGAAGTGGACACTGGCTCCCTTCACCATGTACCTTGGTTTAAATGGTAAGATTGAAGGGCTAAAGGTGCATAACTATTTTCTGGGTCAAAACTTTGAGGAGTACAGCTCAAAAATCTTCAAGAATAGCATCAGCCTCGAAAAGCCATACTACTACGTGAACGTGCCCAGCAAGGCAAATCCCGAATATGCGCCCGAAAATGGCGAAGCCATATTTGTATTATGTCCCGTTCCCGATTTGCGTTATAAACCCAACTGGGACGATAGCCAAACCCTTGCTCAAAATATTGTTTCCGATCTATCTGAGCGAATTGGGTTTGATATCCAAAACAACATAGCATCTCAAACCATTCTGACCCCGCTACACTGGGAAAAAATGTTTAACCTATACCGTGGTAGCGGTTTAGGATTAGCGCACGATTTAAACCAAATTGGTTACTTTCGCCCACACAATACCGACGAAAAGTACAAAAACCTTTTCTATGTGGGATCAAGCACAATTCCTGGAACGGGTTTGCCCATGGCAGTAATTAGCTCGCGACTAACAACCGAACAAATTGTAAAACGTTATGGATCTGTACAATAATACCTGTTTGGGCTGTAGTAAACTCTTTACCACGCAGTACTCCACCTCGTTCTCGAAGGCAGTGTCGCTTCTTCATCCATCGCTTCGCGATTCGATTTACGCCATCTACGGATTTGTGCGCATTGCCGATGAGATTGTGGACACATTCCATCAGCATCCAAAGCTTGAAATGCTTGCCGAATTTAGAGCGCAAGTTTTTCAGGCAATTGATCAAAAGGTAAGTAACAATCCAATTCTCAATAGCTTCCAGTTGGTAGCCAATAGGTATAGTATTCCACACGAATTAATCACCTCTTTTCTTGATAGCATGGAGATGGATCTGCATAAGCAGGATTACAATCATGCTGAATATCAGAAGTATATATATGGAAGTGCCGAAGTTGTGGGGCTAATGTGCCTGAAGGTTTTTTGTAATGGGAGCAATACGCTTTACGATGAGCTTGCTCAACCCGCCCGTAGTTTAGGCGAAGCCTTTCAAAAGGTTAACTTTTTACGAGATGTAAAGGATGATTTTCAGAAGCGGGGAAGGGTTTACTTCCCTGATGTTGATTTTACGAAATTCTCCGAATCTCAGAAAAGGATCATTGAGGAAGATATAGCAATTGATCTTGATAAGTCGTTGGATGGCATCCGTAAGTTACCAAGAGATTCTATACTAGGCGTTTACGTTGCTTACCTTTACTTTAAAGCTTTACTCATAAGGATAAAAAGGGTAAAAGCCGAAAGGATTATGCAGGAACGAATTCGGGTACCCGATTTGGTTAAGAGTTTGATCATCATAAAGGCAAGACTAAAAGTTGCCTTAAACAAAATTTAAACAGTTTAGTATAAACATTTATGCTGTACTATTGTTATAGTATTGATATCTTAATGTATAACAATAAAATCTCTATAAAAATGAGAACAAAACTATTTTCCTTAGCTATAATTTTTTTAGCTTTCTTTTCTCACTCGATAAAAGGTCAGGAAAAATTTGTGTTTCCCGAACTGCCATACAGCTACGATGCGCTGGAGTCATTCATCGATAAAACAACTATGGAAATTCATTACTCACGTCACCACAAGGCTTATTACAATAATTTCGTAAAGACATTGAATGAATGCGATAGTGGCGATAAATCCATTGAAGATCTATTTGCCAACGTTAGTAAGCATGTTGTTTCTATACGAAACAACGGAGGTGGTTACTATAATCACAATCTCTTCTGGGAAATCATGTCGCCAGATGGAGGAGGAGTTCCCAAGGGTGAATTGCTAAAGGCCATTGAGAAAGCCTTTGGCTCTTTTGAGGAGTTTAAAAACAAATTTGAAAGTGCTGCCAAAACTCAATTTGGAAGTGGCTGGGCATGGTTAGCTCTTGATTGGGAAGGAAATCTTTTCGTTTCATCAACCCTAAATCAGGATAATCCTTTAATGGATGTAGCAGAAAAACGAGGCACTCCAATTTTGGGCCTTGATGTTTGGGAACACGCCTATTATCTTCATTATCAGAATAAAAGGGGCGATTACGTTTCAAATTTTTGGAAAGTTGTAAACTGGAAAGCAGTTGAGGAGAATTATAAAGATGCTCTGAGGAAAATAAAATAGTAAGATATGACTATCCGTTTAGATACCAAAGCACCCAACCGTCATTGCGAACCACGAAGTGCTAGACGAAGTCAAACCCTTGCCTTTTAAGGGTTGAAGCAATCTTTATTTTACTGAATAATAATAGATTACCTTCGGTGAAATCGCTGCGCTAAGTTGCTTCGTCGTAAAAAACACTCCTCGCAATGAACTGTGTTAATATTTGTAACATTTAGGTATGTTAGCGGACAATCATATAGTAAGAATATTTAAACAGTTTGATCAATAAATCATTTCGAGAACAACCCTGATAGAAATGTAATCTGTCAGGGTTATTTTTTACCTTTGCGTGAAAAAAAAACATGTTCGATTTTTCAGAAACCACCATACAAGGAATTGCTATTCATAGAGTTGGGAACAAAACCCGTACAAACGAGTTTTCCCTTTCAAAAAGTTTGGTTCAAATAGCCGATGATGATTTGCTGGAACTCCTCCGAGTATTTTTTCTTTCGCCCTTTAAGCAACCCGAATTCTATAGCTTTGCACACGAAACCGAACTTGCTTTGAATGAGGTGTACAATTACTCGGAAAAACTTTTTGACAATCCCGCAGATCTCTTCGAGAAATCAATCAGCATAGCGAAACACCTCTATCAAAGCAGCAATCACCCTAATATAAAGGATGGAGAACTTTACGTTGTGTACTTCTCGAATTGCGTTGTGGAGGGTGAACTGGTTGATGCTATTGGTTTATTTAAATCGGAAACCAAGGATACTTTTATAAAGGTATATGAAAAGACCAGTGGCTTTGAAGTTGAACAACACCAGGGCATTAGCATAAAAAAGTTAGACAAGGGTTGTTTGATTTTCAATACCGAGAAGGATTTTGGTTACAAGGTGGTTGCCATCGATAATACCAATAAAAATGATGAGGCAAGATTTTGGAAGGAAATCTTCCTTAACATAAAACCCCGAGAGGATGATTTTTACCAAACCAGCGGATACATCAACCTTTGTAAGGATTTTGTGAAAGACGTTCTGTATCAGGATAGTAACCTCGACAGGGCAGAGCAGGTTACGCTCCTTAATAAAACCCGCGATTACTTTGCAAAAACCGATACATTCGATCAGGAAGAATTTGAAGAACGGGTTATTCACAAGCCTGAAATTGTAGAAGCGTTTCGAGAGTATAAGGACGAGTACCAGAATGAGCTAGGATGCAACCTAAAGGATTCGTTTACCATTTCAATCGATGCCGCTAAGCAGGCAAAGAAGGTATTCAAGAGCGTAATTAAACTCGATAAGAATTTTCACCTCTATATTCACGGTGGGCGCGATAGAGTTGAAAAGGGCTTCGATCACGATAAGGGATTGAACTACTACAAGCTTTTTTTTGATGCAGAGGGATAGACCAATAAAATGAAACTGTTTGATTTTGAAATTCAATATATGGTATGGAAAATAGCATTAACGAACTGATATTTAGCCGCTCTGTTGTGGAGTTTGTTACCGTAGCAAAAGAGTATTGCGCTTACATTGAAAATGTTAGCGACTACAAGCGAAAGAGTTTTGTTAGGGTTATGAGCAGCCTATTGCCATTGCTCTACTACAAGGCTTCGCTACTTCCCCAAACCGAACCCATTTACGAAGAGGGCAACATAAAGCACGTAACTGAAGAGTACTATATTGCGCTCAACCTTAGGATTAAAGATCTTCTTGGAGAGCATGATGCATTCCCCGAGGTATTCGATTCACGGATTTCCGAGATCGATGAGCAGTTCTCGGCCAGCATTGCCGAGTACCTTTCTGATATTTATCAAGATTTGAAGGATTTTACAATGCTATACCAAAAAGGGCAGGTTGAGGAGATGAACGATGCGCTTTGGGAATGTACCCTAAATTTTCAGGAATTCTGGGGAATTCGGTTAGCAAATGCCATTAGAGCAATCCATGTACTTCAACATTCTGGCATCGATATTGAGAAGGATGAAGAAGAAAATACAATTCCAGAGAAGGATATAGATACCAGCCAGTGGATAATTACAAAGCGCCAAAGCGATTACAGGGAAGATGAGTAGATCATTCTCAAATAGTATCAGCAAGGAGGAGGTGACAGCGCTCCCAAAAGTTGAATTCAGCGGAAAGATCGTTGTGGTTTCTTCGGAAAAAGAGCTTGAACTTTGGTTGCCCCAACTAATTTTCGAGAAGATTTTAGGATTCGATACCGAAACGAAGCCTACCTTTCGTAAGGGTGAATTAAATAGCATTGCATTACTGCAACTGTCAAACTCAAGCCTTGCATTATTGATAAGGCTTCAACATACTGGAATTCCAAAACCCTTACTAAACTTTCTGCAGGATCCAACAATTCTAAAGATCGGGGCAGCCATTCGCGATGATTTAAAATCACTCCAAAAAATTAAGAAGTTCACCCCAGAGGGCTTTATCGATCTTCAGAGCATTGTTCCACAGTATGGTATTGAGGAGCTAAGCGTTCGGAAAATGGCGGCCATTGTACTGGGAAAAAAAGTCTCCAAATCGCAGCAGCTATCCAACTGGAATGCGCCAACGCTTTCCGAAGCACAGCAGCAGTATGCTGCAATTGATGCCTGGGTTTGCCGAGAAATATACAACAAACTAATCACCAGCAAATTATTAAAATGAGTCTCATTCGTATAACTCTAAAGCCCGGGAAGGAACAGTCGATACTAAGATTTCATCCATGGATTTTTTCTGGTGCAATTAATCAAATTAGCGGGGAACCCGCTGAGGGTGATCTGGTTGAGGTTGTTGATAGCCGAGGGAATTTTCTCGCTATTGGCCATTATCAACCCAGCTCTATTTCGGTACGGATTGTTAGCTTCGTGAAACAAGATATAAACTCCCATTTCTGGAAAGCTAAGCTTTTGCAAGCACTGAACTTGCGTAAAAGTTTAGGGATTTACCTTACCGATTCCACAAATATCTTTAGGCTTGTACATGGTGAGGGTGATGGTTTGCCGGGTTTGATTATTGATATCTATGGGAAAACCGCGGTAATGCAAGCTCATAGCTATGGCATGTATACACTCAGGGAATTGTTTGCTCAACTTGTACTGGAAATAATGGACGGAAAAGTAACCTCGGTTTACGATAAGAGTTCGGGTACTATATCCTATAAATCACCAGTTTCTGCCGAGAATGGATACATTGCGGGTACTCCTGAGGATTGTGAGCTGATGGAGAATGGCAATAAATTCATGGTTTCGTGGGTGGACGGGCAGAAAACAGGGTTCTTCATTGATCAACGGGAGAACCGGCAGTTACTATCACGCTACTGCAGAGATGCAAAGGTGCTTAATGCATTCTGCTACACTGGCGGATTTTCGGTTTATGCTGCCCGTAGCGGAGCAAAAAGTGTGATAAGTATTGATAGCTCCGAAAAAGCCATCGACCTCACTGAAAAAAACATGGAGATCAACTTTGGCAAGAATCCTTCATACAGGGCAATTAACGCCGATGTGTTTGATTTTCTAAAAGATGACAAAGAAACCTACGATGTAATAGTGTTAGATCCTCCTGCCTTTGCCAAGCATAAACCAGCGATAAAGAATGCCTTGCAGGCATATAAGCGCCTCAATGCTGCTGCCTTTCGTAAGCTGAATCCGGGGGGAATCCTTTTCACCTTCTCGTGCTCACAGGTGGTAACCCGCGAGGATTTTCGCAATGCTGTGTTTTCGGGAGCAATTATTGCCAACAGGGGCGTGAGAATACTCCATCAGCTAACCCAGCCAGCCGACCATCCCATTAATATCTATCACCCTGAGGGTGAGTATTTAAAGGGCTTGGTGCTTTATGCCGAGTAGCTTAGCGTACAAATACCCAATCGTTTCCCTTCGATTCATTGGGGCTGAAGTAATATCCCTCGTAGTCGAATAGCTTGATTTTTTCCACATCATCAATCTTATTCTTGATGATGAATCGTGTCATTAAGCCTCTGGCCCTCTTGGCGTGTATGGCAATGGTTTTGTATGTGTTCCCCTTCTGCTCCTTAAAAATAGGAGTGATAATCTCACCCTTAATTGCCTTAAGATCAATAGCCTTTGAGTACTCGTTGGAAGCCAGATTCACCAGAATTCCTTTACCCAGCCCGTTGAGCTCAGTATTGATATACTCAGTTAATTTTGTTTTCCAGTAATCGTAAAGGTTTTTACTTTTCCCAATGCTAAACTTTATTCCCATTTCCAGCCTATAGGGTTGCATCAGATCAAGCGGTCGAAGTGCCCCGTAAAGACCCGAGAGTATCCTCAAATGATTCTGGGCAAAGGCGAAATCATCAGATGTAAAATCCTCAGCATTAATCCCTTCGTAAACATCACCTTTAAACGAAAGCAGCGCTGGGTGGCTATTGTTCTTATCGAAGGGAGTGCTCCAGCTAATAAACCGTTCAACATTTAATCTTGCCAACTGTGGGCTAATGGACATCAATTCTTCAATACCTTTCTGCGAAAACTTTCGAAGCGCATTAACCAAAGGTTTTGATCTATCCAGAAATAAGGGTTGACTAGGAGTTTGATTAGCATTTGAACTAATTTTCTCAATTGTTTTTGAAGGTGAAAGAATAATTATCATCATTAAAATATTTTTTATTACTATTTTTATTCTATCTTTATAAATAACACCCTATTGCAATTATTGTTGATTCTCAATAATTGTTGAATTATCACCAATGATATGAAAAATATGTCAAATAAAGGAAATCTAATAAAAATTCTATTTTTAGTCTTTTCATTATTATCTTCAATAGTTTTTGGTAAACCTGGCCATGATAAGGTCATATTACAGTTAAAGTGGAAACACCAATTCCAGTTTGCTGGTTACTACGCTGCTTTGGAAAAGGGTTTTTATTCTAATGCAAGGCTTGATGTTGAAATACGCGAGATTTCGGATAATTCACCAATCATTGAGGTTATTGAAGGAGAGGCTCATTTTGGGATAGGAAGTGGAGAATTAATTGCTTCATATATGAATGGGAAACCGGTAGTTCTTCTAGCATCAATTTTTCAACACTCTCCTTCTGTAATAATTGTCAAAGAAAATTCCGACATATATAACCCACATGACCTTGTTGGGAAAAAATTAATGGCTGAGCCTGATGATAGGGGCTATGAGATTCTAAGTATGATTTACAATGAAGGGGTTAAGCCCGATCAATTTGAATTGATAACCCACTCCTATTCGATAAATGATCTTTTAATTGGAAATGTAGATGCCTTAGGAGGTTACATAAGTAACGAAACCTATTTTTTAGAGTCCCATGGTATTCCTTTTAGGATAATCAACCCAAGAAATTATGGCATTGATTTCTACTCAGATTGTATTTTCACATCTCAAAAAGAAATCTTCAGAAATCCTGATAAGGTAAAAAGATTTGTAGAAGCATCGATTAAGGGATGGGAGTATGCATTAACTCATAAGGAGGAAATTGCCACTTTAATAATCTCTAAGTATAATCCTGCCAAAACTTATCAACAGTTAATATTTGAGGCTAACTCGATTCATGGATTAATAAATCCTGATCTTGTGGAAATTGGACATACAAACAGGGGCAGATGGTTTCGAATGGCCGAAGTTTTATATCAATTAGGAATTATAGAGAAACAAAAAAATATTGATGGATTTTTCTATTCACCAGAGTACAGCTATGGAACAAATTGGTATAAAATTTCTTTAATTATATCCATCGTCTTTCTTTTTACATTTCTAGTGGGTTATATTTTGTATAAACATTTTTACATCGCTGTTAGGAAAAGAGCTGAAAAAGTCCAAGAGTTAGTGTCTAAACTCGAATCCCAGAACAAAGAAATCTCAACCATAAACAATGAGCTCATTAAAGCAAAGGAAACCCTTGAAGATGATTTTAAAGATAAATCATTTTTCTTTTCTGGTCTAATAGGTGAATTAAAAAATCCCATTACCAGCTTGGTTGATTTGGCGGATCAAATTTCCTCATCAACCATAAATCAGGAACAAAGGGAAAGACTTTCATTGGGTATAAAGCAAAGCAGTAATTTGCTTCTTAATTTCATAAAGAATATTATAAATATTTCAAGCATCGATTCAACAGAGAATCGTCTATCATACAAGTCTGTTTTTTTAGATACTCTTTTCGAAAATTATTATGAAGATTATCAAAACCACTACTTGCATAAAGAAGTTGATTTTAAAATTAACTTCCCTTCAAAAAAGGATCCATCAAAATACCTTATAGACGATGATAGGTTATTGAGAATTGTTGATGCTCTGATCAGAAATGCCTTTAAACACACAAAAAATGGCTACGTTGAAATGGGTTTTAAAATGGTAGAATCAGATGTACTCCAATTATGGGTAAAAGATACGGGTAAAGGTTTTAATTCTGAAGTTGTCAAGTTGATTAATCAATATTTTGAGAATCCAACCCAGATTTTTTCGAAAAAAATTGGCTTCGGATTGTCAATCATTAAGAGTCTGGTTTTGAAAATGAAAGGTAATCTAAAAGTAGAAAGTATCGAAGAATCAGGATCATGTTTCTTTGTCAATATTCCGATAATACCAATTGAAAACCTGAGACTTAAAAACGAAACTTTAAAAAAATTCGAAGAACTTTTACCCAAGAATTTAATACAAAAGATTCACGCTAAGACAATATTATTATCTGATAAACATCCAAATAATTATGTTCTTATCAAAACACTACTCAACGGTACCGGATGCAATTTAATTTACTCTGAAAGCCATCGTAAAACAATTGAGATTTGTCTCGGATACCCAAAAATCGATATGGTAATAATGGGAATGAGTGTTATTTCAAATTACGAAATGGATACTGCAAAAACCATACAAGACTCAAAACCATTGCTTCCCATCATTGCCTATGTTACTTTTGGTTTTGAGCATAAGGAAAAATACATTGAATCAGGCTTTTGCGACGTAATACAACGTCCATTACCCCAACTGCAACTAGTAGCAAAAATCATCGAGCATATATAAGTTTATTCAAAGTTCAAACAACACATTCACTTAAAAGGGTAATCTAGCCATGGGTACTGTATCTTGTCCTGCAAAATCACCTTTTAAAAACTTGTAATAACCTGTAATGGCAATCATGGCTGCATTATCAGTAGTAAACTTAAACTCTGGAACATACACATGCCAACCCAGTTGTTTTCCTGTTTTAATTAAAGTATCCCTTAGTTCAGAATTAGCTGCCACACCTCCAGCCAAAGTAATCTCATTAATTCCAGTTTGTTTTGAGGCTAAAACAAGTTTATCTATAAGAATGTTAACAATGGTTCTCTGTAAAGTGGCGCAAAGATCTTCCTTCCTTCTCTCAATAAAACAATTATCTTCATGAATCTTATCTCGAAGGAAATAAAGAAATGAGGTTTTCAAACCACTGAAACTAAAATCGAGTCCTTTAGGGAGTGGTCTAGCAAAATGAAATGCTTCAGGATTTCCTTCTTTAGCAAGTTTGTCTACAATAGGTCCACCGGGATAGTCTAATCCCATTAGTTTTGCGCATTTATCAAAAGCCTCACCAGCAGCATCGTCAATGGTTTTTCCAATTATTTCCATATCCAAATAATCATTTACTACAACAATCTGAGTATGTCCACCAGAAACAAGTAAACACAGGAAAGGAAATTTTGGAAATTGACTAGATATTTCTGTTTTTATGAAATGGGAAAGAATATGACCCTGTAGGTGATTCACCTCAATAAGTGGAATTTTTTGGGCAAGAGCAAAACCCTTTGCAAACGATGCCCCAACTAAAAGCGATCCTAGTAAACCTGGACCCTTTGTAAAAGCTACTGCGTTGATATCGTTTGGGGTTTTTGATGCTAACTTCATTGCTCTATCAACAACAGGAATAATATTAGCTTGATGCGCTCGCGAAGCAAGTTCTGGAACAACACCTCCATACTCTTTGTGTACCTGCTGATTACTTATAAGGTTCGATAGCAACAAGCCATCCTCAATAACCGCTGCAGATGTATCATCGCATGATGATTCTATCCCTAAAATTACTATACTCATCTACAAATTATTAGCGATTAGACAAATACTTAAAAATAATTCAGTAAAACTTGGATTTAAATCCTTTGTATTTTACTAAATTCGGGCACTTTTAGCGAATGGCATAGTTTATGATATGCAATTTACTAAATATGTAAAAAATCAGAGGTCAAAGTTATCAAAAAAGCGGTTAAAATAATCCTAATCATGGTATTGGTTTTACTTTCAATACCTACTGCTATTTGGTTTATAATTCAAAACAACCAAGTACAAACTTGGCTTGTGACAAAAGCCACACAGATCATAGAGGAAAAAATTGAAACGAAAGTAACTATTGAGAAAGTTGATTATCGTCCTTTTAATCGATTACTGCTTCGTAATGTATTCATTGCCGATTTAAAGCAAGATACCCTATTTGCCGCTGAAACTGTAAGTGTTAACCTTATGTGGTTTAGCAGCAAAAAGAAAATCATTAATCTAAACAGAGTTACTGCTGAAAGTGCCCAAATATACCTGAATACGGACAGTCTAGGAGTAATGAACCTTTCCGCACTTTTACAATCGTTAAGAAAAGATACCATTAAAGAGCAAGGCGACCCTTTTTCAATCAACATTCGACATGCACGATTGAAATCAACCACCTTTGCAATGAAGCATGAAAATGCTGACAGCGTTGAGTCTGGTATAAACTTTCAGGATTTGTATATTACAAATGCCAACCTTGATATTAATTACATTGAAATTGCTGGTGACACTATTAGTTTTACCATTGCCGAAATGGATTTTTTGGAGAAAAGCGGTTTTCTAGTCGAAAGGTTTAGAACAGATGTTAGTTTTAGTAGTCAGCACATGAATTTTGAGAAACTTCGATTAGTAGCAATGGGTAGTAATTTGAGTCTCCCCTACTTGAGAATGAGTTATAACGACTGGGAAGATATGGGTAATTTTATTGAAGAAGTTCGCTTAAATGGAGTGTTGGATAAATCGATATTAAATACAAATTTTCTTTCATCATTTTCATCAGGTCTAGATGATATTGATCTTTCTCTTACAATTGCCTGTACTTTCAGGGGAACTATAAGCGACATTAGAGTTAGGGACATGGATGTTAGAACTGGTAATAATACAAACCTAAACGCCAATATTAATATTACTGGATTACCCGACATAAATAACTCTCTTCTTATAATTGATATTAAAAGTTTTACAACAGACCTTTCTGATATAGAGACAATAAAAGATCACAATACGGGTCAACCTTTAATAGATTTACCAGATAATTTTTTGGTTTTTGATAACTTATCCTATACAGGTAATTTCACAGGTTTTCTATCCGATTTTGTTGCTTTTGGCACTTTAAACTCAGCAATTGGAAGCTTATCCATGGACATTGCCATAAAACCAAACCAGCAAAAATCAACAAACTTTAGCGGCGAGATATCTGCAAAAGGATTAGATCTTGGAAAATTAACAGACAATCAATTACTTGGACGAACCAGCCTAAAAGCATCCATTAAGGGAAGCACTGATTATAGCAATAGCATAGAAGCCTTAACCGATGCTACTATTTATTCCATTGAAGCTAATGAATACGAATATACAAACATAAAAATTTCAGGAAACCTTACTAATAAAACATATGTTGGTACTATTTTTCTAGACGATCCAAATTTAAAGTTGAACTTCATGGGAAAAGTAGATTTTTCAGATACTATTCCTGTTTTTGATTTCTCTGCTTTTGTTCCAAAAATTGATCTGGTTAAACTTAACCTGAATAAAGTTGACAGTATTTCACAAGCTTCATTTCTACTCACCTCAAAATTCTCAGGAAGCAATCTCGACAATAGTCAGGGTGAAGTTAAAGTGCTAAACTGCTTTTACAAAAACCAAAATGGAGAGATAAAAACATCCGATATTACCATATTAGCTAATAACTCCATAGATAGTAAGTTGATTTCTTTAAAATCAGAGTTTGCAGAGGGTGAACTAAGAGGAAAATATAATTACGCTAATATTTTTTCATCACTCAGTCATTTAGTCTATCGTTATATCCCGGCACTTAGTCCTGACAATAAAAAGCCTGAAATATTGCCTTCGGGTGTTGAAAATCCTGAATACAATGATTATATCATTAAGTTGCGCCTGAGAAAAACACAAAAATTGTTTGATGTCATATCGCCCGGTTTTAAAATTGCCGAAAACACTAACCTATTTGGAATATACAATCCTGACTTTCAGTCATTAACGCTAAAGGTTATGATTCCAGAATTAGTTGTTGGAGGAAATCTGATTAAGAATATATCCATTGATGGTCAAACATATGATACTACATTTGTTGCTAGTATTAGTACACCTTCATTAGAAATTGGTCAAACACATATCCGAAATATCAATGTAACAACTACAACTAATGAGAACAATATATTTACAAAACTTTCGTGGGATAACAGAACTCAAATTAAGAATCAGGGCTTAATAAACGCAATAACACATTTCGAATACGCATCGAAAAAAGCTGACAGTTGGATTAGCTTTCAATTTCAACCCTCACAATTCTTCCTTAACGATACCCTATGGAATATTAATCCCTCCCAAATTATTATTGATTCATCCCATATTGCAATTAACAATTTTGCACTGGTCAACAGAGGTCAAAATTTAAAGGTCAGAGGTAATATTTCTTCAAATCCGAAAGATTCAGTTGTTGTTGAGCTTAATAATATTGATATTTCCAATATAAATCTTTACACAAAAGATTTGGGTTACCAGTTTGAAGGGCAAATAGATGGGTATGCCAAGGTGACCAATATAATTGAAAATCCGCTATTCTATTCTGATTTAACTTTAAATGATTTTTACATTAATAAGCAGGAAGTTGGGGATTTTGTTTTTACAAGCCAATGGTTTGCAGATGCAAAGAAATTGAGTATAAATGCAACCAATTCGCTTTATAACGAATTTACATTTAGGGCACATGGAGACATATACCCTGATTCTAAAAACCTTAATTTTAAAGTAAACATCAATCATATTCTGCTAAGTCATATTGAACCTATTCTTGATGGAAATTTGCTCGATGTTGAGGGTTCCCTTTCGGGAAATATTACAGTTGGTGGTTCTTTTGATAAACCCATTGTTAATGGAATACTTTCCATGAATAATGCTGGAATGACTGTGGATTTCTCAAAAACCCGCTATAGAATTTCCGATGTTATATACATAGATAACAGTAACATTTTCTTTAGGGGGTTTAAAATTCAAGATGTTAACAACCGTACAGCCATACTCAATGGATCCATTCAAACCGATTACTTTAAAGATATTAACCTTGATCTAAACATTACGCCTAACAACTTCCAGTTTCTTAACACTACTGAAAGGGATAATGAACTCTTTTATGGTATAGTTTATGCGACAGGACTTGCAAGAGTTTGGGGATCTCCAAGTAGTTTAAATGTGGATGCATCTGTACGAACTGAACCTAGAACCGCCATTTTCCTTCCCTTATCATCATCAAGTGATGTGGCAGAAAGCGATTTTATCTCTTTCGTCAACAGAAGTTCAGATATTATAATCATTGAGGATATTATTGGGATTGAGGAAACACCAAAAGCCAATTTAGCAATAAATTTAAACCTTGAAGTAACCCCTGAGGCTGAAGCACAAATCATAATTGATAAACAGCTAGGTGATATAATCAAAGCCAATGGTTCGGGTAATTTAAAAATGGAAGTAAACCCAAGCAAGGACATATTTAACATGTTTGGAGAATATATCATTGAAAAAGGAGACTACCTTTTTACACTTCAAGGTGTAATCAATAAACGATTAAGAATTGGTGAGGGTAGTACTATTAACTGGAACGGGGAGGTTGATGATGCAAATATGGATATAAAAGCCATATATTCGCTCAGAACATCCCTTAAACCACTTTTTCCTGCCCAACAAGATGAAAAATTTAATAAAAGATTACCTGTAGATTGTCAAATATTCCTTACAGGAAAATTAATGGAACCTACCATTGAGTTCAACATTGATTTACCTGGAGCCGATAGTGAAACCAAAGCACAGGTTCAAAGTATACTCAATACAGAAGAAAATATGAGTATGCAATTTCTTTCCCTTCTTGTAATCAACAGTTTTATTGATCCCTCTGGGGGAGATAATCAAGCTGGAGGTCAGTTCAGTCAGGGACTTGCATCAACTGCCAGCGAAATGCTCTCCAATCAATTAAGTAATTGGCTTTCTCAGTGGAGCAACACTTTCGATATTGGATTAAATTATCGCCCAGGCGATCCTGCTGCCGAATTAAGCTCCAACGAAGTAGAATTGGCAGTATCAACACAGCTATTCAATGATCGGGTTACCATTAATGGTAACGTTGATATGGGTACTCAAACATCAAGTAGTCCAATAGCGGGAGACTTCAACATCGATGTTAAAATTGTTCCCTCCGGTAAAATACGACTTAAAGCTTTTGCCCGCTCAAACGATGATGTACTCTACGGTAGCACGCAGTCACCATTCACCACAGGTGCAGGTGTAATGTACCGCGAAGATTTTAATTCTTTGAATGAATTATGGCGTAGATACTTAAATATATTTAAACCAAAACCTTCACAGTCCCAAGAGAATGATATTCCAATACCCGATTACGATTCATTCTTTATTCCTCTCGATACCTTAAAGAAGGATGAAAATGCTTTTCTCGGAATAAAATAGTTGGATTACATTTGCGTTTTTTTATTAACTTCGACCAGTTTTTCACTTAATAAAATTACTGTTATGCATCTTCTTCAGGTAGATATTGCCTCACAGGCGTTAAACAATCAACCTACTGAAATTACGCTTAATTTCTGGGAACTTGCCTTAAAAGGTGGATGGATTATGATCCCAATTGTTCTACTATGGTTTATTGCCGTATACCTTTTCATTGAGCGGTATTGGGCCATAAAAAAGGCAGCACGCGAAGACATTAACTTCATGAACCGTATAAAAGAATACATTCACGACGATAAGATTGAGTCGGCTCTTGCTTTATGTCAAGCTCAGAATACTCCCGTTGCAAGGATGATAGAGAAAGGTATTCAGCGAATTGGTCGCCCATTGTCAGACGTTAATGCTGCTATAGAAAATGTGGGAAACCTCGAGATATCCAAACTTGAGGGAAGCCTTCCAACTCTAGCCACTATTTCGGGTGGTGCACCCATGATAGGGTTCTTGGGCACTGTAATAGGCATGATCAGAGCTTTTTACGATATGTCGATGGCAGGAAATAACATCGATGTTGGACTTTTGTCCAATGGAATCTACACAGCGATGGTTACTACTGTAGCAGGTCTGATTGTAGGGATTGCTGCTTACTTCGGCTACAACATTTTAGTTGCAAAAGTTGAAAAAGTGGTGTTTACCATGGAGGCTAACACTACTGAATTCATGGATCTTCTCAACGAACCTGTTTAATATTTTTTATTCAAAAAAATTAATAAAATGGCACTAAAGCGAGGATCTAAGGTTAACCCTAATTTCAGCATGTCGTCAATGACTGACATAGTTTTCCTCCTGCTCATATTCTTCATGGTTACATCAACATTAATTGCTCCAAATGCATTAAAACTATTGCTTCCGCAAAGCGATAGCCAAACTCCATCGAAGCCCATTACCTCAGTGAGCATTACAGAGGATCTGCGCTTTTACATTGAGCAAACACCCATATCTTTCTACGATTTAGAACCCCTGTTGGCACAAAGATTGCAAGGACAACTAGAGCCAACCATATCACTTCATGTTCATCGGACAGTGCCCATGGAAGAAGTGGTTAAGGTTATGAATATTGCAAAGGACAACCATTACAAATTGATCTTAGCAACTCAGCCTTTAAAGTAAAAGTGTAGAGTCATGTCTGACAAAACCAAAGGGATATTCGGTTCATTTCTTGTGCACATTACAATCATTGTGCTGCTGATAATCTTTGGTTTCTCAACACCCCTCCCCTTACCTGACGAGCAAGGAATTCTCATAAATTTTGGCACCGATGAAATGGGTATGGGAATAACAGAACCCCGTCCTTCTCCCCGAGAAGTATCACAGCCAGTTAGCCCTGCAACGAGCGAGAGAGTGGAAGAATCTCCATTAACTCAAAACTATGAGGAAGCACCTTCTATCCCTCCCACTAAACCCGAACCAAAACCAACTCCTGAAAAACCTAAGGAGACAAAACAGCAAGAGACTCCTACTCAACAAGAACAAACCCAACCCGAAGAGGTAAAACCCCGTGAGGTTGACAGAAGAACATTATTCCCTGGTCAAAAAGCCGACGGTGATGATACTGGCGAAGGGGATGGCAACGTTAAGGGAAATCAGGGTGATCCCGAAGGTTCTCCTGATTCCAGTAGCCGTACAGGTAGTACTACAGGAGGTGGCGATGGCATTGGCTTTAGCCTTTCTGGTAGGAATGCACTATCATTACCCCAACCCGACTATCCCAAACAGAAGAGCGGAAAAGTTGTTGTTGAGGTTACCGTTGACAGGAATGGTGTTGTAACCAAAGCTGTACCAGGAGTAAGGGGTTCAACAACCCTTGATAGTGATCTTTTAAAAGCTGCTGAAACTGCTGCCCTTCGAGCTAAGTTTGATGTAAGCCCAGGAGCTCCAGCATACCAAACTGGAACAATTACTTATGTTTTCAAACTTCAGCAATAACGCCACACGATACTAAAAGAATAGCAATTTCACAGCAAAACCAAATACTGTAATAAGCAGCACCCAACGGATAAATTTCGATCCCTTCTTCACGGCTACACGGGTAGCAATCCAGGCACCAAGCATACTTCCCAGACCTAGAGTAAGACCAATCTGATAATTAATCTGATTGTTATAAACAAAAACTACTATTGCAGCTACTGTAAAAACTAAAACTATTAGCACTTTAATGGCATTGCCTTTCAGTAAATCGAAACCGGCACCAAGCACCAAGCCTGCAAGAAGGAAGAAACCAACCCCGGCTTGAATAAATCCACCGTAAAAACCGATCCCAAAAAAAATAACAATCTGAAGAATGCTGGGTTTTGCCTTCACCAAACCTGCATGTTTCTTTATCCACTGCTCAGGTTTGAATAGAATGATAAAAAACATGAATATGAGCAAACCTCCAATAATCCTATTCATCAATTGGTCGTCCAGATTAACGGCCATGGCAGCTCCAATGAACGAACCGATGGTTGCAGGTATTGTTAACCATATTCCCTCCCTCCATTCAAACACCTTTTTCTGCTTAAACCCTCCAACGGCAACCAAACTCTGGAGTAAAATGCCTATTCTATTTGTTCCATTGGCAACATTTGCAGGTAATCCCAAAAAAATGAGTAAAGGTAATGTAATCAATGAGCCGCTACCCGCCAGAGTATTTATAAAACCTGCAAAAACTCCGGCTACAATAACCAAAGCGTACATCCAAATATCAATATCCATGAAAAAATTATTAAAAATCAATTTTCCAAAGATATAGGTAATAGTTAAATGATCAGCTCCATCATTAATCTTTGATAATTAAAAACATTCTAAATATTGTCATATTTGAATATTGGTCATTGATATACTCTAAAAGTTGATTAGATTTGAGTGTTTTAAAAAATTTGACAACATGGAAAAGAGCATAAAAGGAACTGAAACTGAAAAAAATCTGCTTAAATCTTTTGCAGGTGAATCGCAGGCAAAAAATCGATATACTTTTTTTGCGAAGCAAGCCATAAAAGACGGATATCAGCAAATTGCTGAGCTTTTCATGCAAACCGCCATGCAGGAAGAGCAGCATGCAAAGGTTTTCTTCAAATTTCTGGAGGGTGGAATGGTTGAAATAACCGCTTCGTACCCAGCAGGCGTTATTGGCACAACTGCCGAAAATCTGAAAGCAGCCGCCATGGGCGAGCATGAGGAGTGGGCTGATTTATACCCATACTTCGCTGAAGTTGCTGAGAAAGAAGGCTTCAAACAAGTTGCAACTGCCTTTAAAATGATTGCAAAGGTTGAAAAGGAACACGAAGAGCGTTACCTTAAATTGTTAAAGAATATTGAGGATGGAAAAGTTTTTGAAAAGGATGAAGAGGTAGTTTGGATGTGCCGCAAGTGCGGTTATCACCACAAGGGCAAGAAAGCGCTTAAAAACTGTCCTGCTTGTCAGCATCCCATGGAATACTTTGAGGTACTGGCGGAGAACTATTAATACAAATAAAAAAGCGGGTATAAAACCCGCTTTTTTAATAAGGATTATTAAATCTACTTTTTAACCTTAATGGTACAGCCAATAGCCTTTGTTTCGGTTACCGAAACTTTTTTGCCAGCGAGCAGCTCATCAATTGCAGTTTCCAAGAACTTCTCCTTCACTTCCGAGACATCCTTATAGTTATCGTCTATTGTACCGATATACTCAACGATTAAGTCGCCACCTCTTTTGCTAAGCAAGTAAACATGGGGAGTACGGGTTGCACCGTAAACCGGGTACACCTTTTGTCCCTCATCGAATAGGTAAACAAAGGGGAACTTCTTTTCGGCAGCACGTTCAATCATTTTTTCGTAGCTATCCTGAGGTTGAGCAGCAGGATCGTTGGGATTAATAGCTATTACAGGAAATCCCTTGGGAGCGTACTTGTTGTGAAGATCAATCATTCTATCCTCGTATGCAATAACGTAAGGACAATGATTGCAGGAAAAAATAACCACAAAGCCCTTCGCATCATGGTAATCAGCCATGGATACCATTTTTCCATCAACATTTTTTAGCCGAAAGTCCGCTGCTTTGTCGCCTATATTATAGCCTTGAGATAAGGCAATAGTAATGGTTGATACCATTACAAACATTATTAACAATAATCTTTTCATAGCATTCTCGTTTTTGTTAGTATTTATCAGAAATTATCAATTATACCTTTAAGTTCACCATAAGTGAACTCCTTTTCGTAAAACTCTCTTTTACTGCTATTGTATATAAGTGTAGCTGGAATTGCACCTGTCCACGTTGGATCCACCTCATTGATCCAGTAGTTTGAGTTAGGATCATCAAGCATTATCACCTTCGATTTAATGTTATTATCATTAATAAAAGGAATGAGTCTGGAATCATAATGATTTGGAAAATCCAGGTTGACAAGAATTACGGATAACTTTTCATTAGCATAATCAGCAGTAAGTTTCTCGAAATATGGTATCTCCTTTATGCATGGTGCACACCAGGTTGCCCAAAAGTTAATAACATAAGTTGTATCATTTTCCTTTGTAAGCGAAGGTTTAAAACCTTCAAAATCAACAACGGGAACAATAAGTTTTTTATCATTAACCGTAACAGGTGAAGAGCATGATATATAAAAAAACATACTTGAAAACATGATCAAAAAAAACTTTATAAATTTTATTTTCATATAATTAAAAAATTAAATATTCCTTTTTTTAAAAAAATCTACTCTTGTAAATGGATAACATTAAATTTAAGTTTATGTTCACTATTACTTTTTATGTTCTAAACAAAAAGAGTTAACTTTTGTTTTGAGTGTGAAATATTTAAAATATATTTGAATAGTTTTTTAAATTTTTTCTCTCCCATTATTGAATTAATACAAACTTAATATTTGATATAATGAATAGGTTAAACACATTTGCAATTGCAATTCTGATTTCATTATTAATTAGTAGTTGCACAACAGCGCCAGTTCCTCCCGTTGCTGAAAAGAAGCCTCAAGAATTAGTAATGTTTGGAGATACCCGAATTGATCCTTACTTCTGGATGAACCAACGTGATGCAGAAGAGGTGTTGACATACCTTAATGCTGAAAATGCCTATACTCAGGAGGTAATGAAAAAAACAGAAGCTTTACAGGAGAAACTCTTTAACGAAATCAAATCAAGGATCAAAGAACAGGATGAGTCCGTTCCCTACTTTGAAAACGGATTCTTTTATTACAACCGCTATGAGGAGGGAAAGGAATATCCCATTTATTGCCGAAAAAAGGAAAGCTTGGATGCCGAAGAAGAGATTATGCTCGATGTTAATCAGCTGGCTGAGGGATACAACTACTATTCGGCAGTTGGGATAAATGTTTCACCAAATAATAACATACTTGCTTACGGAGTTGATACCGTTAGTCGTAGGCAATACACCATTTACTTTAAGGACTTAACCACTGGTGAACTCCTCGACACCAAAATATCCACAACTACAGGATCTGTGGCATGGGCAAACGATAACAAAACAGTATTCTATACTGTAATTGACAACTCATTACGACCCTACCGCATTTACAGGCATTCACTTAATGAAACCAATGCAAAAAATGATGTAATGGTATATGAAGAAAAAGATGAAACCTTTAGAGCATTTACATACAAGTCTAAATCCAAAGCTTACATATATTTTGGTTCAGGAAGTACAATGTCAACCGAATTTAGCTACCTCGATGCCAACGATCCATTTGGAAAAATTAGGATAATTCAACCCCGTGAAAGAGGTCTGGAATACTTTGTAACTCACTATGGAGATAAGTTTTATATTACCACAAACCTTAATGCGACCAATTTTCAGCTAATGGAAACGCCAGTATCAAAACCTGGTAAATCGAACTGGAAAGCTGTTATCCCCCATCGGAGTGATGTGCTTCTTTCAGGAGCAGAAATTTTTAAGAATCATATGGTGGTTGACGAGCGAATCGGTGGACTAAAACAGCTTCGAATAATTAATATGAATACAAAAGAGGAACATTACCTCGACTTTGGAGAGGAGGCTTACACAGCCATGATTTCAGTTAATCCTGAATATGATACTCCTTTGCTCAGATATTCATACACTTCGCTAACCACTCCATTCTCCACTTACGATTATAATATGGATACACGAGAAAAAATCCTAAAAAAACAAAGTGAAGTTTTAGGAGATTTCTCACCCGAAAACTATGAAGCTAAAAGGCACTGGGTAAAAGCCGAAGACGGTACATCTGTCCCAATCTCGCTAGTATACAGAAAAGGAATTGAATTAAACGGAAACAACCCTGCTTTAATCTATGCCTACGGTTCGTATGGTTCATCTACTGATCCATATTTCAGCTCATCAAGGTTAAGTTTGCTTGACAGAGGATTTGTATTTGCCATTGCTCATGTTCGTGGGGGGCAAGAACTAGGAAGAAAATGGTATGAAGATGGAAAGTTGCTCAATAAAATGAATACCTATACTGATTTCATTGCCTGTTCGCAGTACTTAATTGATAATAATTACACAAATCCTGATAAACTTTTTGCAATGGGAGGAAGTGCAGGCGGATTACTTATGGGTGTAATTTCCAACCTAAGACCCGACCTTTACAAAGGAATTATAGCTCAGGTTCCATTCGTTGATGTAGTTACTACTATGCTTGACACTTCTATACCTCTAACCACCAGTGAATATGATGAATGGGGTAATCCCAATGATTCCATATACTATTTCTACATGAAATCCTACTCTCCGTACGACCAGGTAAAGCCACAATATTACACAAACATGTTAATAACTACTGGCTACCACGATTCTCAAGTGCAATACTTTGAACCCGCCAAGTGGGTGGCTAAATTAAGGGATCAAAAAACCGACGACAACCTAGTATTATTCAGAACAGATATGGATGCAGGGCATGGTGGAGCTTCTGGACGCTTTAAATCGTTGAAAGAAGTTGCCTTTGAGTATGCGTTTATGTTAAAACTTTTAGGGATAAAAGAGTAAATTTTCACTCTAAACATAAAATGAAAGACTTTTAGGTTATACTATAAGTCTTTCGTTTTTTTTTGACCTTTTTATTATTATCATTCTCTTATTATTGTCGTTGTTTTTGAAATAGAATAAGCAGTAAAATAACCAATGGCATCGTTGTTAAAATTTGAACGAGGGTTTGCCGGAGGGCCACTAAAAAGAGGAACCGATGGTCCCGATGCTGTTTGAACCTCAACAAGATATTTATAGTAATCCTCGGTAATTCCACAAAAACCAGCAGTTATTGTATCGCCAATACTAAAACCATCCTCACCAAATACATAGTAAATCACAACTCCGTTTGTATAGCTTCCATTAAAGAAAGAGTCATCGGTATAGTTAATATTCTGTAATGAATCGGAATGTAACTCTCCATTTCGGTAAACTAAGAATTTGTAAAAATCATTGGTTTCGGGAGGATCCTGTGCAAAAGCTTGTATAACCCAACCCCGCCAAAGGGGTTGATAAAAAACTCTGATTGAATCTGGATCAGCAACTGGTTTCATTTCACAAGTGGCTTGATAGCTCGTAAAGTATCCATCACCTAATAAATCAACATTATCAACATAAAGAGTGTAACTTTTACCTGGAACACCATAAACGTTTGGCTCTGTGAAATAGTTCCCCGGTTGCTCAACGTCTTCATAAAGTGGAAAGTCAATTTCCCCATCGAAAATTCGAACCTGAGCATTGGAAATACCCTCTGGAGGAGTGTTTTTGAAGTAATCTCCAGTTCGGGTTATGGTTATTTTGTGCGCAGTTGTATCTGTAGTTATTTGTCCATAAATCACACAACGAGTATAGGTACCATCTAGTTCTAAATCAATCTTTTCCGTACATGAAAATGATAATGTAACTATTGATGTTATAAAAGTTATCTTTCTAAATATTTTAATTATTGTCCTCATTACTATAAAACTATCTAAAATTTAAAGTTGTAGGTTAAAGCAGGCAAAATTGAGAAAAGGTATGTTTTCTCAGCATAAGTTAAGTTAGGATTATCTTCATCGTTAACAAAGTTTATTGCCCAAGCATTCTTTCTGTTGTAAGCATTATAAATCGATAAATTCCATTCGCCCTGCCATTTCTTTGAAGAATTTACATTAGGTCTGTATGTTATAGCCAAATCGAGCCTATGATAATCAGGGTAACGGTAAGAGTTACGATTGGTGTAAAGGGGGATAATAACGCCCAAAATTTCGTACCTGCCTGCTGGGAATGTGGCAGGTACACCCGTTGAGTAGACCCAATTTCCAGAGATAGATACTTTAGGATTTAACTCGTAATTCATTACTATTGAAATATCATGGGGCTTATCGTAAAAAGCAGGATATGAGTTACCATTATTAATTTCAGGCATAGTAATAAAAACTCTTGAATAGGTATAGCTAATCCATCCATTTAGTTTACCCCTGTTGTAATTAACCATAGTTTCAAAACCATACGCTTTGGCTCTTCCTATTCGTAATTCACCTTCTAGCTTATCATTGAGAAGAATATTGGCAAACTCCTTGAAATCAATAACATTCTTAACGGTTTTGTAGTAAAGTTCAAATGATGTTTCAATTGAATTGTCCATTAAATTCTTGAAATAACCCACTGCCCATTGGTTTGACAATTGAGGTTTTACGTTTGGTGAGGCAGGAAACCATATATCTAAGGGAGTTCCTGCGGATGAGTTTGATGCTTGCTGGATATACTGCACTGTGCGAGAGTAGCTGGTCTTAACCGAATTCTTATCGTTAAAAGCGTAAACCATTCCTAATCGAGGTTCAAGGTTTGAATACATGTTGAAAATTTCACCCCTTTTATATTCAGTAAAACCTTCTTCTTCATAATCATCGTTGAAGCTATAAACTTTTGCTTTTCCCATATTCTGAATGGCAGAAAGTCGTATGCCATACTTTATAGTTAGTTTTTTAGCTATATTCTGTTCATTCTGAGCATATATACCATGTTCTAGACTATAGTTATCGGGCATAAAAATTTGTCCGATAATTGAATTATCGCCTAGTCCTTTTGCCCTTCCAGGGCTAATATAGTGGTAGGTTGACTGAATGCCAAACTTTAAGTTATTCTGACTGTTTAAAAAGTAGTTAAAATCGAATTTAACGCTGTAATCCTGCATTTCGGATTTCCATATAAAAGAAGTAGCTTCACCCGATTCGGCTCCCAGGTAGTAGTCGTAACTACTGAAAATTGCCGATGTATTTAAAAATAATTTTGGGCTGAACAGATGGTTCCATCGGAAAGTAAGAGTCTGATTACCAAATCCAAATTGGGCAAAATCGTTTTTAAAAATGTCACGACCAAAGTAACCCGAAAAGAATAATCGATTTTCGTTATTGAGCCTATGGCTTAACTTTATATTCATATCATAAAAGTAAAGTCTGTTATCTCTTATGCTCTTATTAGGGGCAAAAGGCAAAAAAACATCAGCATAGGTTCGGCGTCCTGAAACAATAAAAGAAGTATTCTCACTCATTATGGGACCTTCAAGGGTTAATCGGCTGGAAATTGTTCCTATACCACCAGTTGCAACAAATTCTTTTGAATTACCATCCTTCATTCGAACATCCAGCAATGAAGCTAACCGCCCACCGCTTGAAGCAGGAATATCACCCTTGTATAGTTTTACATCCTTAATGGCATCGTTATTAAAAACGGAGAAAAATCCCATTAAATGGGAAGCGTTATAAACTGTTGCCTCATCCAAAAGTATTAGGTTATGATCCATCGCTCCCCCCCTAACGCTAAACCCCGATGTACCCTCGGAAGTGCTCTGAACACCTGGAAGCAGTTGAATTGATTTTATTACATCCACTTCACCCATAAAAGCAGGCATACGTTGAATGGTTTTTATATCTAGTCGAGCTACGCTCATTTCAGCCCGTGTTATATTTGCATTGGGTTTTTCGCTTGAAATTACCACCTCTTCTAAAAGTGTAGTTTGCTCCTTTAGCTCAATTGATAGGGTAATATTCTGCTTAAGAGTTACTTTCTTCTCAACTGGTGTGAATCCAACAAAAGAGTAAACTAATGTATAATCACCTGGTATAATGCTAATTGAATAAAATCCATAGGTATTTGTTACCGTACCAACTCCTAACTCTTTTATCAGTATCGTTGCTCCTATTAACTCCTCACCATTAGCTGCATCTTTTATATAACCGCTAATGCTATGCCTTAATACAGCATTAGAATCGGCTAAAGCTATTACACTTGAATATACTATTGTAAGTGTAGCTAATAAGGTTACTATAAACCTTTTCATGTAATATTTGAAAATGTACTATAAATTGTTGATCAAGATTGAGACATACTAACAATTAGTCTTGCTCAATTGTTTTGTTTTTCCCATTTCTTCCATTTAGTCTTGGCCCAAAACTACCAAAATGCAACTTAATTGAGGCAACTGGACTAGAAAACTGATTAGATTCAAAAAGTTGCATAGATTCCCCGTTAATGTTTGTATACATATCTTGATCAACACCAATTACCTGACGATACCCTACGCTCATTCCAATTTTAAACCAACGTGCAATATTAATTTCAAAATCAATTTCGGGGGTTATTACAGCCACCCAATCGCTATGATGCTCATCGAAAGCAGAGAATTCAAGGTCTTTATCAAAAAGGGCTATTTTGCCTGTTCCTAACCTAACGTTTGTTCCCAAATGCCAAAGATCATTGGGTTTATGTATGTAACCCATCCAAATCCCCCCATGATGAAACCTAATCCTGTTGCAAAAAAATTTTGGATCCAGAGGGTTTGTATCAGGATTATGTTCAGCAGGGTATATATCTTCCCTAAAATGTTTAGTTTGAATATCCTGATTGTAAATACCTAAAAAGTATTTATAGTTAAAAAGAAATGCACCACCAGATCCCGATGAGTAAGCAAAAGCATCATCTAATAGAGAAAATTCACTATGTGTATTTCCAAAACCCGAAAGTTTTACCTTATTAAGATCAATAAGATATTCTGGCTCTTTAGTTTGCTGGGCATAAATAATTTGCATCGAAAAAATGAAGCAAAAAAGCATTATGATATTAAGATTGTGTCCGTTCATTTCGAAAATATTTATTTGATTTTTTTGGCTTTAACCATTCATTACATTTTGTATAACTAAAAATTGATAATGATTACTAGAAACTACCGAATTTAATTGATACAGAACCTGTTAAAGTATTAAATGCATTTGATGAAACGTCAGGCAAATCGACTCCATGTGCATAACGGTAGTTTAATCCTATGGCCAATCGCATGAATCTAATCACATTAAGTTCGATTTCTAATCCTGGTTCAATTACGAAGAAGGCTTTATTACAAATTATATGATCATTCATATTATTTCCTTGACTGCTTATATAACGTTCATCTGTGAATTGAAAACCTCCAGCACCAATTAGAAGGGGAAATGAAATATGAAGAACTTTATAGGGTTTAAGAATATACTCAAGTTGTAATCCACCATAACCTCCTTCAAGATATACATCATTATATGTTGAGTCTTTGTATGTTATATTTGAAAAATATGGAGAGTTAACAATACCATATCCAGCACCACCAATGGAAAAAACATGATTGAAAATTGCGCCTCCACGTCCACCCACAAGCCAAATATCCTTGCCATCAAACTGAGAAAAACCAACCCTTGGTCCACCATATCCACCAACAATAACAGGTCCATTTCCAAAGAGTGTTTGCATCTTTTCATCATCATTGCCCTGAGCATAAATAAAAGAACTAGATGCAAGAATAAAAATGATAAATAAAATTAGTTTTGGTTTCATTACATTTTAGGTTTTTGTTCGACAATATAAATCAGCTTTGGATTTCAAATCTAATGCCAAAACCATTGTTAATGAATTAATCTTTAAAACTTCTTGTATATATTTAAATTTTGTTAACTATATCGTTTGCATATTATTTCATTTGGGTGTAATGTTTTCCAAATTGCCATTTCATTTTTTTTAATAATTTTGTAAGTTCATAAAAAGTGTTGTTAAAATAGTATAAATCAATATAAATCAACTTAAAACAAATTAAGATGTCGAATGTAAAACGTGTTTACACCTTTGGGAATAAAACAGCCGAAGGAAAAGCAGACATGAAAAATCTGCTGGGAGGTAAGGGCGCAAACCTTGCTGAGATGTGTTTGTTGGGACTTCCAGTACCTGCTGGTTTTACTATTACCACTGATACTTGCAACGAGTATTACAAAAACAACAATCAATTGCCTGGTGAACTCATTCCTGAAATATGGAAAGCTATGGAGTTTGTTGAAAAAGCAATGGGCATGAAGTATGGTGATTCTGAAAATCCACTTTTACTAAGCTGCCGTTCGGGTGCTCGCAGTTCAATGCCTGGTATGATGGATACCGTTCTGAACATTGGATTGTGTTCAGCTACAATACCCGGTATTATTAAAAAGACTAATAACCCACGTTTTGTATGGGACTCATACCGCAGGCTTATAATGATGTATGCCGACGTGGTAATGGAAAAAGCCGAAGGACTTGAACCCGCAGGAGGAACTGGCATCCGTAAACAGCTAGACGAAATGCTGGATGAGTTTAAACACAAAAAGGGCGTTAACTCCGATACTGAGCTTAGCTCTGATGACCTTAAAATCCTTGCTGAAGAGTTTAAAAAAAGAGTAAAACAGTCGCTGGGCAAAGAGTTCCCCGATGATGCAAAAGCTCAGCTGCTGGGAAGTATTATGGCAGTATTCAAGAGTTGGAATGGCAAGAAAGCTGTTTCGTACCGTCGTATTGAGGGTATTCCCGATGATTGGGGAACAGCTGTTAACGTTCAAGCTATGGTATTCGGAAACATGGGCGACAGTTCTGCAACTGGAGTTGCATTTACCCGTAACCCTGCTACCGGCGAAAATATTTTTTACGGCGAATGGCTTATCAACGCTCAGGGAGAGGATGTGGTTGCTGGAATTCGTACTCCAAACCCCTTAAACGACGACACCAAAAATGAGCAAAATAAGCACCTACATAGTATGGAGGATCTTATGCCTAGTACTTACAAAGAATTGGATGATATTCGTTTACGCCTCGAAAATGCGTTTACCGATATGCTCGACATTGAGTTCACCATTCAGGAAGGTAAACTCTACATGTTGCAGTGCCGTGCTGGTAAACGTACAGGTACCGCTGCATTGAACATGGCCATGGATATGCTTCACGAAAAACTGATTGATGAGAAAAAAGCTGTTATGCGTGTTGATCCTTCACAATTAGATGAGCTGCTTCACCCAATTGTAAACCCAAATGCTGAGAAGAAAGTTGAACCTGTTGTTAAGGGTTTACCTGCTGGGCCTGGTGCTGCAGTGGGCAAGGTGGTTTTTACAGCCGAAGACGCGGTAGCTTGGCACCGTAAGGGCGAAAAGGTCATCCTACTTCGCGAAGAAACTAACCCGGAAGACGTTGAGGGAATGCGTGCTGCCGAAGGTATTCTTACCGCCCGTGGTGGAATGACATCACATGCTGCTCTTGTTGCCCGTGGATGGGGAAAATGCTGTATTGTTGGTGCAGGTGGAATTCACGTGAATGCTGCTGCCAAAACAGCCAAAATTAGTACAAATGGTTTAGTTATCAAGGAAGGCGATACTATTACCCTTAACGGTACAAAGGGACATGTTTATACTGGTACTCTTGAACTTATGGATTCAACTGAAAACCCAAGGTTTAGGGAATTCATGACTTTAGTTGACAAGTTCCGCAAACTTGGTGTTCGCACTAATGCTGATACTCCTGCCGATGCTAAGGTTGCTCGCGATTATGGAGCCGAAGGTATAGGCCTTTTCCGTACCGAACACATGTTCTATGGTGAAGGTTCTGATAAACCTCTTTTCTTGCTTCGTAAAATGATTCTTAGCGCTGATGTTAAAGAGCGTCGTGCTGCTTTAGACGAACTTTTCCACTTTGTGAAGAAAGATTATAAGAGTACTATGGAGGTAATGGATGGACTACCCGTTACTGTTCGTTTACTCGATCCTCCTCTACATGAGTTTGTTCCACAGAGCCTAGAAAAGCAAACAGAGCTTGCAAATGCTCTTGGTATCAAACCCGAGGATGTTGCAAAACGAGGTGAAGCACTCCACGAATCGAATCCCATGATGGGACACCGTGGTGTTCGTCTTGGAATTACCTTCCCGGAGGTAACCGAAATGCAGGTTAGAGCCCTTTTCGAAGCTACAGCCGAACTTCTTAAAGAAGGTAAAAAACCCATGCCTGAAATTATGGTTCCTGTTACATGCGACGTAAAAGAACTTGATGAAACTAAAATTGTGGTTGACAAGGTTTACGGTCAAGTGTGCGAAAAATTTGGTCTAAAAGAGTTGAAGTACCTATATGGAACCATGATTGAGATTCCCCGTGCAGCCCTGCTAAGCAACGAAATGGCTAAGTCGGCTCAGTTTTTCTCATTTGGTACAAATGATCTAACACAGATGGCATTCGGTTTTAGTCGCGATGATATTGGAGGGTTTATGCACGATTACCTCGACAAAAAGATTCTTGCAGCCGATCCATTCCAAACCATTGATCAGAATGGTGTTGGTCAACTTATTCAGTTCTCCGTTGAACGTGGACGGGCAACACGAAGCGACCTGAAGATTGGCATTTGCGGTGAGCAAGGTGGTGACCCCGCATCGGTTGAGTTCTGCTTTAAATCAGGGCTTAACTACGTTAGCTGCTCACCTTACAGGGTGCCAATTGCTCGGTTGGCTGCAGCACAAGCTTCTATTAAAGGAGAATAATATTAAATTTTTATACTCGAAGAAAGCCATTCCTTTAGGAATGGCTTTCTTTACATTTTCAATTTCCTTAACTGAATTACCAACTTTAATATGGCATCTTAACGAAATTAGAATAATATAAATCAATGAAGATGATCAATTTTAAAGTGATTCATTTTATTGTAGAGTATCGATACTCAATTTTGTCATTAATTTAGGCTTCATAACTGGGTAACAATAAAATTTACCTAATCATCTCAATCAACTTTTTTCTATTCACAATAATAACTTCCCTACGATTTATTAAAAGGATTCCATCTTCTTTCATCTCAGCAAAAACTCTTGCCAACGCTGGACGTGTAACACCAAAAAACTCGGCTAACTCCTGATGCGATTTTGGAAGCATAATGGTTGTTCTTGTTTCACTCTTTGCAAGCGTTAACAGGTAATGCGCTACTTTTTCCTTGATGGTTTTGAACGATAGAAACCAAAGCTTATTGGTAAGAAAATGGGCACGATTCGAAACAGCTTTAAGAAAATTAGTCAAAAATATTTCGTTGGATTGCATCATACGCAGTACATCGGCCCTGGAGATAAAAAGAATCTTACAGTCCGTAAGGGCAACAACATCAACCGGAAAACGGTTAGCATTGCTGAACATGACAGCATGAGCCAAAGGTTGAGAAGCTTGGATTTCTTCAATTTTTAGAATTTTACCAGTAAAATCAACCATTTCGCCCTTAACAACACCTTCAACTACAATACAAAGGTTCTTCATCTCTTCTCCCCGTTGAGCAATGGTCTGCCCCTTTGAAAATGATTTTATCGAGAATGATATACGGCTGAATATCCCCTCCAACTCCTGAGCGCTAATTCCAATAAAAAGGGGTGATTGTGAAAGTATCTCAAACATGATTTCTATCTTTACATGCAAAAATAATGAAATTAACCATGAAATCGCGCGAATACTATCTCGATCTGCTACATCAGCATATAAAAAACCCAAAAATGATCGCTCATAGCCTTGCATCCGAAGCTGTTCTGCGAGCATTGGCAAAAAGACTTGGAGAGGATGAAGATAATTGGGGAATCGCTGGACTTATGCACGATATAGATGTTGAACTTACCAATGCCGATCCAAAACGACATGCCCTTGAGGGCGCTGAAATACTCAAAGCCGAAGGCTTATCCGATGAAGCAGTTGATGCCATTCGTATGCACAACGAAATGGCTACGGGTTTGGATCGATCAACTCAGTTTCATCATGCGCTTGCTGCTGGCGAAACTATAACAGGGCTTATCTTTGCCACCGCACTGGTATACCCCGATAGGAAAATTACCAGCGTTAAACCCAAGTCGGTGGTGAAACGAATGAAGGAGAAAGCGTTTGCCGCCTCTGTAAACCGCGATACCATTATGGAATGTGAGCAGATTGGTATTCCAATCGGGGAGTTTGCTGAGCTGTCGATTGAGGCGCTAAAGCCTATTGAAACAGAATTAGGGTTTTAGAAAATTACAATTTTCCAAAACCCTAATAAAAATTTATTCAAAACTTTCAGCATGCAAATTAATAATCTACACCATCGCAATTTTCATCAATAGCATTGCCTGGTATTTCTTCCGCTTCTGGATGAATGCTTGGATCATTATCGTCACAATCTAAAGAGTTGGTAACACGACCTATAACTAAACTTTCATTTGAAGGATAAAGACATTCGTAAACATAATCATTTGGATCGCCATAACCATCACCATCGGCATCAGCGAACCACTGGATTTGGTCAATTGCATCCTCGTCAACTATTCCATTACAATTTTGGTCTACTCCATCACAAACCTCAGGAACCCCTGGGTTAATATTTGGATCCAAATCTTCACAATCAACTTCTGAATCATATCCATCATTATCCTTGTCAGGATCACAGGCATCACCAATATTGTCAAGGTCAGAATCATACTGATAGGAATTTGCGGTTGTAGGACAATTATCGCACACATCGCCAACACCATCACCATCCAAATCGCTCTGATCAGGATTTGGAACATTAGGACAATTATCCACTCCGTTCAATATGCCATCTTCATCATCATCCCAAAAGGGATATTCGTTTTCATCGATTTGCCCATCGCAGTTATTATCAACCCCATCGGTCACCTCCTCGGCAAAGGGATTGATATCCGGGTTTTCGTCATCACAATCATCATAATTCTCAACATATCCTGTGGGTTCAATGCATGATTCCATAGGGAAATCAATGTTTCCAAAACCGTCTCCGTCCATATCCTGATACCATACAGGCATATCTTCAACGTCATCAACAAAACCATTGCAATCATTGTCTTTGCCATCACAGATTTCCTCAGTAGCCTGATCTTGGCTTGAACAAATTGCTAACAACCCGCTAGGATCGCAGATAACCATTCCCATTCCACATTCGCCGTTGCCATCGCAGGCATATCCCAATGGATTTCCGTTGAATAAAAAGTCTTCATCAATTTCTCCATCACAGTCATCGTCAACTCCATTACAAGATTCATCAGCTCCTGGATGTATAAAAGGATCATTATCGTTACAGTCAACATCAGAGGGATATCCATCCTCATCCATATCTACAATTCCTTCACATGCATCGCCAATACCGTTTCCGTTGCTATCCTGCTGACCTGGATTTGGTTCATCCGGACAATTATCACATGCATCGCCAATTCCATCGCCATCGCTATCAAGCTGATCTGGATTTGGAGTATTCGGGCAATTATCTATAATATTGTGAACTCCATCACCATCAATATCATTGTTTGTTCCACATTCTGAGTCACAATCGGGATCATCGCAATCGATAAAGCCATCACCATCATTGTCCACTCCATCGCTGCAATCTTCTTCAGGTGGCTCGGGCACGCAAATTCCCTCAACAGAACAAATAAATCCTACAGGGCAATCCCCATTCACAAAACAATAAATGATTTCATCATCGCAGGCATCCCCTACACCATTCCCATCGGTATCCAACTGATCAGGGTTAAATACATAAGGGCAATTATCATACTCATTTAGAACCCCATCATTGTCAATGTCAGGATCGCAGGAATCTCCCATACCATCTCCATCGGTGTCTTGCTGTTCGGGGTTATATACATAAGGGCAATTATCAAACACATCCAGAATTCCATCATTGTCATCGTCGGGATCACAGGCATCGCCTATGCCATCGCTATCAAAATCGTGTTGATCCTGGTTAGGAACTAAAGGACAATTATCAAACGCATCCATTATTCCATCATTGTCGTCATCCGGGTCGCAGGCATCTCCTAACCCATCGCCATCGGTGTTTTGCTGATCGGGGTTAAATACATAAGGGCAATTATCATCTATATCCAAAACATCATCATTATCGTCATCCGGGTCGCAGGCATCGCCCAACCCATCGCCATCAGTGTCTTGCTGGTCGGGGTTATAAATATCTGGGCAGTTATCGTACTCATTCGCTGTACCATCTCCATCAGAATCCAAACATTCTGATGTATCTGCAATGTCTGGATCATCACAATCAATAAAACCATCGCAATCATTATCAATTCCATCTACAACTTCAACTTCACCGGGATTTATGCTAATAGAGTTATCGTTGCAATCGTCAGAGTTTATTACATATCCATCGGGTGCAAAAGGAGCATAAATTGCACTGTAGGGATCGCCATAACCATCTCCATCTCGATCGGCCCAAAAAAATAGAAACTCGGGTTTGTTTAAAATATTATCGTATTCTAGGCTCATCGCCTTTCCTGCAGTATTGGCAAACAAGGCGTAAGGAACGCTTAAAATCTGTGACGTTCCCAGATGAGTATCATCGATTGTAACCGAAATAAAGTATGGGGGATCCGACCAATCGATTTCCAAAAATTCAATGGAATTGATTGAACCAATCGTGATGTTAACCAAACCCTGAAGATTTGTTGTTACATTGTGAATTTCAGAAAAAACTTCTTCTCCTGACACCGACTGATGTAAAATGGAAATCTCCAGTTCAACCTCGTGAATGGGCATTATTTCCCCAGATGTGTTACGAATAATTGCTTGGTAGTTAATGCCATTGGGTACCTGCCCCATTAAACTTAACGGCATTAGTAAAGCACTTATAACGAGCGCATAGAGTTTTTTCATTAGGGTTTGTTTTTGGTTTAAGAAAAGTGGTTTAAAGGAATTTTTGGTTGAGCTAAATTAGTAGTTATTTAATACAAGGGCGTTTTTTTACCAACTATTTTATTCGTTTAAACAAATCACAAGAAATTTACACCAAGCAAAACTAACTGTTCAAGAAATAAAAAAAAATACTTGATATGAACTAATTTGAAATAATTGAAAGGCATATCCATAAATAGTCAAAAAAAACAAGCCCCGAAATCTCCCTTTTTTAAAATGGAAAATTTCGGGGCAGTAATGCTTCATTTACTACAGGGTTATTTATCAAGCCTTCTAAAGGCAAACCACGATACAAACGAGAAAATGAAAAGCACGAATCCGTAAACTGGGGCCAGCAACGAAACTTTAAACCCTCCCGCAATTAACGCAGGAGAAATGTCGCCAACAGCTTCAACGCAAGCCAGCGCTTGAATCATTCCTGTAACTTGTCCCAGAATTCCCCAGAGAAATGCCAAACTACCAAGGAAAAGGATCAACTCCTTAATTCGCTTTGAATCGCCTGTCTTCTTTACCGCCAATCGGTATATAAGCGCAAGATTTAGGGCAATAACAACAACCCAAAGGATGTAAATTGGAAGCATAAACAGTAGGCCTCCTTCAACAAGATTTTGATACAACATGGCTAATAATTTTAGGTTAATACTTGGCCAAAGTTGATGCGCCGAAAGTTTGAAAAAAAACTTTTTAGGCCAACAGCAAATCCTCCTCCCCCAACAGCAAAGGAAATGCGTTTACGCATAAAAAACACGCTTTAGGGGTAAAAAACTTCTGTTCGCCGAAATTACACAAGATATAGTTCGATATTAAACAATAGCCTTTATCTTTGAATTCACTATGGAAACAAGGATCGAAAACATTAATTTTCTCAATCGGCACAAAAAGATTTGGCAACCCCTTTACTGGGTATTCGCCACGTTAATTCTATTCTTTGTGTTTAGCAGTAGAACTTACGATTTAAACATTCGGATTGTGGTTGTTCTCACCCTAGCAACCATGAGCTTTTTCCTAACACTGGTAATCAACAAGTACCTTATCCCAAATTTTCTTTTTGCAAGAAGATACTCGCTTTTTCTCTACCTTCTGGTGTTTGCCATTAGCATCACCATATGGATAATTTTTCTGTGTTTGTTTTTAATACTTTGGTACACTGCAAGCTATTTTCACGGCACCGCACTTCCTAGCTTTACCGATTTAATCCTTTTAATTTCTGGTAGTTACCTAATTACGCTTTTTGCATCCATCGTCCATTTCGTTAAGGAAACGTTTACCAAGCAGATGGAGCACGAGAGAATCTCGCAACAGAAGGTCGAAACTGAACTTAAGCTGAAAGAGGCGCAGCTAAAACTGCTACAGGGACAGCTTCAGCCACATTTCCTTTTCAATATGCTCAACAACCTTTACGGTCTTTGGATGGAACGATCGGATGAAACTCCAGAGGTGATTCTGAAACTTTCTGCCCTGCTCGACTACATGCTCTACGAGTGCAATCAGGAGAAAGTGCCCCTAAAAAAAGAGGTTCAATTTATCCGCAACTACATCGATCTCGAGACAATACGATTCGATAATAGGCTAAAGCTAAATATCAATTTCCCCGATTCTATTGATAATCAAACCATCGCTCCATTGATCCTTTTCTCCTTCGTGGAGAATGCCTTTAAACATGGGGCCAATCGTAACTCGGGCGAGAGCAACATCTCAATCAGCTTGATATCAATAAATAAAAGCATTGATTTTATGGTGGTTAACAACTACTTTACTCTATCTGATTCGACATCCACAGGAATTGGGTTGAAAAATGTTGAGGAACGATTAAATTTGCTCTACAGAAACAAGCATAAACTTATAATAACCACAGAAAACAACCAGTTTATCGTATCGCTTCATCTGGAAATTGAGTGAAAATGAAAAACACCCAATACTCGTGCATCATTATCGACGATGAACCCATTGCTATAAGAGTGATAGGCAGCTATCTCGAGAAATTTGAGGAGTTTAAGAATGTTGGTGGATTTACAAATGCCATAGATGCATTAAAGATTCTTCATCAGCAACCGATTGATTTGATATTTCTCGATATTCAAATGCCCGGCATCAACGGGCTTGAATTTATCAAGTCGATAACCAAACCCCCAACAGTAATCTTTACCACAGCTTATCGCAACTATGCGGCCGATGCCTTTGAGGTTGATGCCTTGGATTACCTGGTAAAACCAATTCCATTTGAAAGATTCCTTAAGGCCATAAATAAGTTTCTCGATCAGCAAAAAAGAGCTGTAAACGAAGGACATGATGAGAATGAACCCAATTTTATCGTTCTAAAATCCGAGAAGAAGAACCATAAGATCAAGGTGGACGATATTCTCTACATCGAGAGTTTAGACGATTATGTTAAAGTCCATACAACACAGGGCAAACTTGTGTGTTACACAAGATTAAACGCATTAGGGGATCAGCTACACCATTTCGACAACATACTAAGGATACATCGTTCTTTCATTGTAAACACGAAATATATCTCAGCATTTACCCATTGCAATGTGAATATTGGCGATAAGCAAATACCAATTGGCCGTAGCTATAAGGAGAGCGCATTGAAAAGGTTGGCTCAATAGCTTTTATTAACAATGAAAAAGGGTTAACTTGTCTTCTTCTCACTATTTTTGGGTAATATTTTAACTTTATTGGAAATGAGATTAGTAGTTCTTTTAGCCGCTTTATTTACGTATGCCAGCATTTGCTTCGCTCAAAATTTCAACCACGCACTTACACTTTACAGCCAGAAAGATTACGATGAGGCGTATAAAGTATTTAATGCTTTTGCCAAAGACAACAAACACTACGCGGAGAGTCGCTATCATATGGGCTTAATATCAATGCATAAGCAAGATTTCATAAAAGCGGAGGAATACCTTAAGCAAGCATTATCGGTTAATACCGAGGTTGCAAAATACCATGTAGCCATGGTAAATGCCTTGGGCAATATTATTACTAAAGCAAACAAGTTTAGCCAGGCAACCATGGCTCCAACCCTTCGAAAACACATGGAGGAGGCCATTAGGCTAAACCCAATGGACATGAACACCCCATTAATGCTCATTGGTTACTACATGCAGGCGCCTGGGTTTATGGGCGGCGGAAGCGACAAGGCAATTGCTCTTGCCAATAGCATAATGAAACGAAGCAAGGCAGATGGTTACAGAGCCATTGGATTGATTGCCCATGCAGAGGAAAAATACTCAGATGCCGAATCAAACTATAAAAAGGCCCTAAACATATCTCCCGACAGCGTTAAATACCATTACTCCCTGGCTTCGGTTTACCAATCGCAATCAAAGTTTGATGAGGCTATGGATGTTTACGAAAAAGCTATTGAGCGATTCCCAACCAATCGAAATTTGCTGCTCGTTGCAGGAAGAATGGCATCCTTTAGCGGCGAAAAGCATAGTGAAAATGGGGTTAAATATTTGAATTCCTACATTGGAGAAAACCCTGACATGGCAGACAAGAATATTGGGGAAGCTTATTACTATTTAGGAATGATTGAAAAAAACAGAGGAAATAAAACCTTGGCTCGAAAACATTTTAACTCTGCACTCAAAGTCAATCCCGATCACACCAGATCACAGCAAGCCTTAAAAGAAATGAGTTAAAAATATAATTATTGTGTACAACAATCTCATTAATCATTTAGTTGTACTTAACCTCTGATAGCCAATAATTCTTTCGTACCTAGTTCCAAGGGGTTTATAGTATACCAATACCATATAAGTGTTTTCTGTATCAAAATGGCTTCCTTCAAAATGGGTGACATCCACCTCCCCGGTTTTATTATCTGCCAATACATAGCGATAGCTATATGCTCCCTGTTTAAGTAAAAGTCTGGTTTCATAAGTCTGCCTTTGATAATTATACTCTAAACGATTATCAGGGCTTATTTGCCAGCCGGTAAGCTCACCAAATAGGTAAACGCTTTTACCTTCATCCAACTCCAATGGTGCTTTCAGGGTAAAGTATGTCCACAGATAATCGGCCTCGATATGGCTTTGTGAACTTCTTTCCAGACCCACAACATACCTTCCGTTTAAATCGGAGTAGTAAGAATATTTTTGTCTCCGACGGTTTTCATCAGGTTTTAGGAGTACCTGAAAAACTCCCCCGTAATAATCTATAGATAAAACCCCTTGACCCTGTTGCCTAATATTTCTGGTATCGAAAAGCCTAAATTCATTCACCCCTTGGAAAATCAAAGCATCAGGATGCGAATAGTCTAACTCACCGTTCTTGATATAAGTAGGTTTTATGTTTTGGGAACAACCCTGAAATAGATAATTCTGACAAACATTGGTCTTTATTTCGGAGTGAGGGTCCGAGATTCTAATTCCAGTTGTATTTATTTTTAAATCAATTTGTTGCCCGCTATAACGATATTCTCCTGTTGATGGTTGGCGGATTTGTGCTGAAATGGACAAAAGGGATTCAAACACAATAAAACGTCTTTGTATCAAAACCTCCTCAGGATTATATGTGCTGAAAATTCTTAACAGATAGTTGCCTGAAATTTTTAGTCGTATATCCTGGTTAGGAATTTCCAATCGAAAATGCATGTAATCCATGATTGTTCCTGAGGAAAAACTGAAATCCTTTACTTCGTTTACCTCAAAACCTTCCATAAAATCATTTATGAAGATAGGGGAAGGATTCCATTCCGAATCGCAGTGAATTAAAGAGTATGAATAGGTTTCCGGATTCCCTGAGATATCATCAAAGCTAACTTGTAACTTATCATTTGCATTCAATTCAATGGCAGGTTCAGATAGTTCCCATCCCAACCTGTGTAACTTAATAGATTTAATATTCGACGATTTATTATATTCCAATGTACTACTGCCATTGGTTTGAACATTTTTTTGCGCTTTGATGTTATTTGTTGGATAACAAAAAAACAATAGCAGCAAAAAACTTAAAATTTGAAGTGTTGTATCAACAGGAAATCTTTTCATTGATATTTTTTAGATGTGTAAAAGTAACGTAACAAAACCTGATGAATTGTAAAACTTGGAATTTTATAAGTTTTTTTTGATTTAATTACCGACAAAATATAATAAAATTGTTTGAGAAATGAATTAACATTTCTCTGTTTAATTAAATATTAAAACATGTTGAATATTATATTTGTCGTTTCTAATTTTAAAGATCAAGATGATTTATTTTTTTAACTTTGTTTTCTGTTAACATAAATCCATAATCATGCCAAAGGTATATAAGATTCGAAAAGGCTTGAACATTCCCTTAAAAGGCGAATCCGAAAAGGTATTTACACGAGCAGAACAGGCTGAAGCATATGCAATTAAACCTACTGATTTTCCTGGCACTACTCCAAAACTTAGTGTCAAGGAGGGTGATAGGGTTAAAGCAGGGTCCCCCATTTTCTTCGACAAGTACCATCCTGAGATTGTCTTCACCTCACCTATAAGCGGAGAGGTTCATTTGGTTAAGCGTGGTGAGCAAAGAAGAATTCTTGAGGTTATTATTATACCTGATCCAGAGCAGGAATATGAGAATTTTGGAACAGAAGATCCTAAGCTACTTTCTCGGGATGAGATCATCGGTAAGATGCTTAAAAGTGGGCTGTGGCCAACCGTAAGGCAACGCCCCTATTTTATTGTTGCTAACCCAAAAGATACTCCAAAAGCAATTCATATCTCAACATTTGATACCGCTCCTTTATCTCCAGATATTGATTTTTCAGTAATGGATGAAGTTGAAGCATTTCAAGCAGGTGTCGATGCGCTTTCCAAGCTTACCAGTGGTAAAATTCACCTCAATGTAAATGCCGATTATCCTCCTAGTAATGTATTCTGCAAAGCCAAGGGTGTGCAAATAAATAAATTTTCCGGACCACATCCCACAGGAAATGTGGGAGTTCAAATACACCATATCGATCCTATCAATAAGGGAGAGGTTGTTTGGGTGGTGAATCCCTTGGATATTATAATTATTGGACGATTATTTATTAAGGGTATTTACGATGCCACAAAAGTTATTGCCCTTGCTGGTTCGGAGGTACTTAAACCTCGATACTTTATCCTTAAAACTGGTGCATCCATTAAAAATATTGTTAAAGATAATTTAGCCCAATCTCCAGATAAGCTTCGCTTCATAAGCGGTAATGTTCTAACCGGTAACAAGATTAGTGAAAATGGATTCCTCGGTTTTTATGACAATATGGTAACCGTGATTCCAGAGGGAAACCACTATGAATTCATGGGATGGGCTAATCCTGGTTTTGGGAAATTTAGCATGTCGCATACTTTCTTTTCATGGCTTACTCCATGGAAAAAATATTATGTACATACTAACCTCAATGGAGGCGAAAGAGCCTATGTGATGACAGGGCAGTTCGAGAAAGTACTACCTATGGATATTTTCCCGGTTCATCTTATTAAAGCAATTCTTGCGAAGGACATTGATAAAATGGAAAACCTTGGAATCTACGAGGTCGCAGAGGAAGATTTTGCCCTTTGTGAGTATGTTTGTACTTCAAAAACTGAAGTTCAATCTATTATTCGAGAAGGAATTGATTTGATGATCAAAGAGTTGGGCTAATTATTCAGAAATTGTCTATTGTATAACTTGATATGCACTTATAAATGCCAAATAATGAAAGCACTTCGAAACATAGTCGATAAAATTAAACCCCATTTCGAGAAGGGAGGTAAGCTGGAGATGTTTCATTCCACTTTCGACGCCTTCGAAACTTTTCTTTTCGTACCCAATAAGGTTACAAATAAAGGGAGCCATATTCGTGATGCAATTGATATGAAACGAACAATGATCATTGTTGTGATGGCACTTATGCCCGCCCTGCTATTTGGCATGTGGAATGTTGGTTATCAGAATGCTATGGCTACTCACGGATCTACAGATTTCTGGAGTGTTTTTCTCTACGGATTCATAAAAGTGGTTCCCATCATTATTGTTTCATATGTTGTAGGGCTTAGCATTGAATTTGCATTTGCCCAAATACGTAAGCATGAGGTTAACGAGGGTTTCTTGGTTACCGGAATGTTAATCCCACTGATTGTACCTGTTGATATTCCCTTATGGATGGTTGCATTGGCAACAGCTTTTACTGTTGTTATCGGAAAGGAAGTTTTTGGAGGCACCGGTATGAACATATTTAACCCCGCTCTTCTTGCCCGTGCATTCCTTTTCTTCGCCTATCCATCGCACATGAGCGGCGATTACGTTTGGGTATCAGGCTTAACAAAAGGAGAAGGGATTGTGGATGGTTTTTCGGGAGCAACACCTCTGGCACATGCTGCAGCATACCAGATTGATAAAATTCCATCATCATGGGACATGTTTTTAGGTATTATCCCAGGCTCCATTGGTGAGACTTCAACCCTTGCCATTCTTCTTGGAGCCATCATACTAATATTCACAGGAATAGGTAGTTGGAAAATAATAACATCCACTGTTGCGGGGGGGCTAGTAATGGGATTAATATTCAACGCATTTGCTGTTAATCCATTTATGGAGATACCAGCATGGCAGCACATAATTATGGGAGGTTTTGCCTTCGGCGCAGTTTTCATGGCTACCGATCCTGTAACCGCCTCACAAACCGAAAGAGGAAAATGGATATACGGTTTTCTTATTGGTATACTAGCCGTTTTGGTTAGGGTGGTAAACCCTGCCTATCCCGAAGGGATGATGTTATCCATACTTTTAATGAATGCTTTTGCACCCTTAATAGATCATTACGTTATACAAGCTAATATTAAAAAACGTCTAAAACGTGCAGCTAAGGTTGCCCAATCCAGCTAAAAAATATGGTTATGAACAAACAGAGCAATACATACATATTCGTTTACTCCTCCATAATGGTAATTGTGGTTGCAGCGCTGCTCTCCTTGGCTTCAACCGCACTTAAGCCATTCCAACAGAAGAATATCGAAACTGAGAAAAGGTTAGATATCCTTAAATCGGTTGGGGGAGCAGACGAAGTTACCACTGCCAAGAATAAACACGAATACGTGGAAAATGAGTTTAACAGGGTCATAGTTGATCAATTTGCGGTAAACAATAATGGCGAAATGGTAGAAGGGGTTGATCCCTTTGACATTAACCTAAAGTTAGAGTTTTCGAAACCTGCCACTGAGCAAAATCTTCCTGTTTACGTAGCACAAATGGATGATGGATCTCTTAAATATATATTACCATTACTTGGTAGAGGTCTTTGGGGTCCAATTTGGGGTTATATTTCGCTCAACGATGATTTTAACACTATTTTTGGAGCATCTTTTGCCCACAAATCTGAAACACCAGGACTGGGAGCCGAAATAGCAACCACCGATTTCCAATCTCAATTTAAAGGTAAACAAATATTCCAAGATGGTAATTTTGTATCCATAGCAGTAGTTAAAGGTGGAACTCAATCAGACGATATTCATGGCGTTGATGCTGTTTCGGGAGGAACCATAACAAGCCAGGGGCTTGAGGATATGATTAAGGATTGCCTTAAAAATTATCAAAATTTTTTTACTAAATCAAAAGCACTGAACCATGAGCGTGAAGATTGAAAGTGAACCTTTGTTCTCAGCAAAGAATGTAAAGCTGATAACTGATCCTTTAAACCGAAATAACCCAATTACAGTACTTGTTTTAGGCATCTGCTCCGCTTTAGCTGTCACTGTAAAATTGGAACCATCGGTTGTTATGGCTATTTCGGTCATCGCTGTTTTAACAATTGCAAATGTGATAACATCGCTATTAAGGAATACTATTCCCTCCCGAATCAGAATTATCGTCCAGCTTGTAATAATTGCCTCGTTAGTAATTTTAGTCGATGAAATCCTCAAAGCATTTGCCTACGATGTAAGTAAGCAACTTTCGGTTTTCGTTGGTCTAATCATTACCAACTGCATCATCATGGGACGACTCGAAGCCTTTGCCCTTGGAAATAAGCCCTGGCCTTCAACCCTCGATGGGCTTGGCAATGGAATTGGGTATGGTATAATACTAGTAATAGTAGGTTTTTTCCGAGAGTTGCTTGGTTCGGGAACTCTTTGGGACTACAGAATAATACCCGACTCATTTTACATTAAAAATGGTGGTTTTTACGAGAATAATGGACTTTTCATTTTGCCCCCAATGGCTCTAATAATTGTGGGGATTATTATTTGGATTCAGCGAAGCAGAACCAGAGAATTAATTGAAAAAGAATAAATTGAAATACTCTAGAATATGGAAAATCTAGCTAGCATTTTTGTTAAGTCTATTTTTGTCGACAACATGATATTCGCATACTTTCTGGGTATGTGTTCTTATCTAGCAGTATCGAAAACGGTGAAGACATCAACAGGATTGGGCATAGCAGTAATCTTCGTGTTGGGCATTACTGTACCAGTTAACTATCTTATAAACAATTACCTACTATCATCAGGTGCTCTTGCATGGCTTAGTCCTGCCCTAGCCAATATGGATCTAAGTTTCCTCTCGTTTATCATGTTCATAGCAGTTATTGCTTCCATGGTTCAACTGGTGGAAATGATCATCGAAAAGTTCTCGCCTGCTCTTTACAATTCCTTAGGAATATTTTTGCCCCTTATAGCCGTAAACTGTGCAATTCTAGGTGGATCACTGTTTATGCAGGAACGAGAATATGTAAATCTAACTGAGGCAACCGTATTTGGTTTGGGTTCTGGTGTTGGATGGTTCCTAGCCATTGTTGGAATAGCTGCAATAAGGGAAAAACTTAAGTATTCTAACGTACCTGCTCCACTTCGCGGCTTGGGTATAACGTTTATAATCACAGGGCTTATGGGTATAGCCTTTATGACCTTTATGGGGATAAAATTGTAAAAAATTGAAATACTAACAATATGATACTTTTAGCATCAAACTTTTCAATTATACTTTCGGCTATTCTTGTTTTCTTAGTTGTTATAAGCTTGCTGGTCGCTCTTTTGCTATTTGCAAAGAAGAAGTTAACTCCTCAGGGAGAAGTTACCCTAACCATTAACGACGAAAGAGAAATAAAGGTAGAGCCAGGTAGCACTGTGCTTACTACACTTAGTAATAATGGTATTTATCTTCCTTCGGCATGCGGTGGAGGTGGAACCTGCGCCATGTGTAAGTGCCAAGTGCTCGAAGGGGGAGGAACAATTCTACCCACTGAAGTGGGATACTTTACACGACGTCAACAAATGGAACAGTGGAGGCTGGGTTGCCAGGTAAAAATTCGCGAGGATATAAAAATCAAAGTACCCGAAGAGGTAATGGGCATTAAAAAATGGGAGTGTGAGGTTGTTTCAAATAGGAATGTTGCTACTTTCATCAAAGAATTTGTGGTTAAATTACCTGAGGGAGAAAAGCTAGAGTTCCGTTCTGGAGGTTACATACAAATCGATGTACCCAAGATTGAGGTAGATTTTTCCAAGGATATATTTGTTGATGAAGAATTTCGTGACGAATGGGACAAGTTCAAGATGTGGGATCTGAAGATGAAGAATTCAGAGGAAACATATAGGGCTTACTCAATGGCTAGCCACCCCGCTGAGAATGAAATTATTATGCTAAACGTGCGAATTGCAACCCCACCATGGGACAGAACTAAAAACACATTTATGAATGTAAATCCGGGGGTTTGCTCAAGCTTTATCTTCTCACGCAAACCTGGTGACAAGGTCTTTATCAGTGGTCCGTATGGCGAGTTCTTTATTAAAGATACCGAAAATGAGATGATGTTTATAGGTGGTGGAGCTGGTATGGCTCCCATGCGATCGCACATCTTCCATCTTTTTAACACATTAAAAACTGGACGTAAAGCTAGTTTCTGGTACGGAGCTCGTTCCAGAAGAGAAATTTTCTATGAGGAGCATTTCAGGGCGATTGAGAAGAAATTTCCCAACTTTACCTTCCATATAGCTCTCTCTGAGCCTAAGTCAGAGGACAATTGGGATGGCTACACAGGATTCATTCATCAGGTAATTCTTGATAACTACTTAACCAACAATGATGCACCCGAAGATATAGAATATTACCTTTGTGGACCACCTATGATGAACGAAGCTGTTTTCAAGATGCTTTACGATCTTGGTGTTCCTGATGAGATGATTGCATTTGACGATTTTGGCGGATAATATTCGCAAATCATTAAAAAAGCAGCGTAAATCGCTGTTTTTTTTTTTTTTTAAAAAAGATCCTTAATTAGAGAAACAATATTTTATTTAATTGACGATAAACACGTTACATAATTATTAATAGAAATCTAATGCTTATTCAACTTAATAATTGATTGTTAATTTTTTTTCATTTTTAATTTTTTCTCTGTAATCGTTTGCATTTGAAGTATCGATTCATAAATTTGCACATGTTATTAACTCTATTTAACAAACCCTAAATCTTATTCTATGAAAAGACTATGCGTATTCCTTGCATTGATTGCGTTTGTAGGTCTTAATTTTCTACATGCGCAAACTGTGCAAATTACCGGTACTGTAACCAGTGCCGAGGATGGGATGCCCATTCCTGGAGCATCCGTACAGGTAAAAGGAACAACCATTGGTACTTCCTCCGATGCGGATGGAAAGTACTCCTTGGGCGTTCCGCAAACAGCAACAACCCTTGTTTTTTCATTCGTTGGTATTGCTACCACTGAAGTGGAAATTGCAGGGAGAACTGTTATTGATGTTGCTCTTGAATCAGAATTTGTTACCCTGGAGGAAATCGTGGTTACTGCCCTCGGTATCTCACGCGAGAAGAAAGCGCTGGGATACTCCATTCAGGAGGTACAAGGTGATGACATCAAGCAGGTTGGACAAACAAACGTACTGAACTCACTAACCGGTAAAATTGCTGGAGTTCAAATTACTGGTTCCAGTGGAAATACAGGTGGTTCGGCAAATATCGTCATCCGTGGTATTGCTTCTGTTACTGGTAATAACAGTCCTCTTTTTGTAGTTGATGGGGTAGCCATCGATAACTCAAGCTATCACTCAGCAGATGCTGCTCGTGGTGCTGGTGGTGTTGACTTTGGAAACATGGCCCAGGACATCAACCCCGACGATGTTGAATCAATCTCTGTTCTTAAAGGTGCTGCAGCAAGTGCGCTCTATGGATCGAGAGCTTTGAACGGAGTAGTACTTATAACAACAAAAAAAGGAAAAGCACAGAAAGGGCTTGGTGTTACTTTCAACTCTGGTGTTACTTTCGAAAATGTAGCCTATAGTCCAGCTCACCAGAAAGTTTATGGTGGAGGAAGTATTGCTTCAGGTGCAACTTCACTGGATGGATTTGAGACTGCAGAGATTAATGGAACAATTTATAGAATTCCTGATTTTGCCCTTGATGAGAGTTGGGGACCAAAATATGACCCAAATATTTTAGTACTTGCTTGGAACTCTTTCGATGAGTGGGATAGCAAAAACTACCTGGTTCCTAAACCATGGGTATATCCTGATAATAATCATTTAAGCATGTTCGACACAGGAATTTCTTATACAAATTCAGTAGCTGTGGTTGGAGGAAACGAAATGGGAGATTTCAGATTATCATACACAAATATGTCCATTGATGGTTACACTCCTAATAATAATATTACAAGGAATGCTGTAAACTTTAACGGTACCGGAAAATTTAGTAAGTATCTGGAAGCTTTTACAACATTTAACTATGTACGTACCTGGGGTAAAGGACGCCCAGAGCATGGTTACGGAGATCACAACCCAGTTATGCGTATGAATCAATGGGGTCAGAATCAACTCGACTACAAAGAGATGAGTGAATACAAAAACCCCGATGGAACACAAAGAACTTGGAATAGAACTTCGTGGAGCAACCCTACACCCGTATACTCCGATAACCCATACTGGTCGTATTTCGAAAACTATCCCGAGGATTTACGTAATAGGGTTTACGGAAATATTGGTTTTAGTCTGAACCTATTTAGCTGGCTTAAATTCCGCACAAGAATCAATATGGATCATTATAATTTTAATGCTGAAACCAGGGTGGCAGTTGGTTCACAGGCCGAATCAGGTTATACGATAAACCAAAGGGTACGCACAGAGATGAACTACGAAGGAATGTTCTTAATTGACAAGAATATTACCGATGATATTACTCTAAATGCCATGCTTGGAGCCAATAGAATGGAATATGAATTTAGCCGAACTGGTGGCTACACTCAAGGTGGACTACTTCTCAGTAACTGGTATCATCTAAGCAACTCTGTTGTTACAGCAGTTCCATACTACTACCTGGAAAATAAAAGGGTAAACAGTACTTTTGGTAGTTTAACCCTTGGTTATCGTAGCATGATCTATGTTGATGCTACCTTCCGTACTGACTGGACTTCTGCACTGGGAGAAGGAAATAACCAATATTCTTACCCTAGCATTACCACAAGTTTTATTTTCTCAGAACTTGGTGCCCTGAAGGGTAATAACTTATTATCATTCGGTAAGGTTAGATTAAACTATGCTGAAGTAGGGGGTGATACAGATCCTTATAGAACCGCAGTAGCATATAATTCTAACACAAACTTTGGTTCTAATCCAAACTATTCGTTACC
>Ga0334889_1000121_pt1 | contig 126709 bp, 100 predicted proteins | sample GraSluR1_MG_2_FD_207222 | JGI IMG/M metagenome (GOLD analysis project Ga0334889, IMG submission 207222) | Sludge microbial communities from methane-producing bioreactor in Wageningen University, Netherlands - Granular Sludge_8_08-R1 | ecosystem: Engineered > Bioreactor > Anaerobic >...
TAGCGCTGCGTCAATCGCACGTGTCACGGGACGGTCAGCTTATCCGGCGCGGTTAGGCGCTGGGGCCGACAGGTTCGCCAAGGCGTTCCGGGCACTGCGTGAGCACTTGATATATGGCGCGTGAATGCGGTGGGGTCAAAGAGTTGGGGTGGGATTGTTGGTGGCTGGCGGTGGGCGTTGCGGGGTGGTGGATTTTGGAAACGGGGACGAGGCGGTCGTGGCCGAGCCGGCCGAGAGGTCCAGCACCTGGGCGACGTTGCCGTTGGCGTCGTACGTGAACACGTAATCGCCGGCGTCGACGCCGCCCGGCACGTTCTGGCCTCGGAGCCGCTACGGGAACATGACGAACGCGGTCCACATGCCCGGATCGGCCTCCCGCCAGACCACATTAGGTCTGAGAAGCTCGGGTGGCGGCTCGACGTCGTCGGCACCGATCAGTACGAATCGCATCCATCGAAACCAGAGACCCTGCCACGCGAGCAGCACACTGCTATCACCGGGCAGCCTTACCTCTGCCGGAGCGAGCCTCGCAATGGCATCGGGCAGCTCGCAGTCGACACAATCTCCTACCGGCATATCTTGTTTCAGTGTGGGCCACCATAGCGGAGCCGAGCAGGCAGTACGCGCCGGACTGCTGCGGATCCACGCGCGTATCTCATCCCCTGCCACGGCACCGCGCGCCCAGGTGTCGAAACCGTCATGAAATGGCTCGTCGCCCAGGACACGCAATCCGGCGAGCCCCCAGGGGCATACCAGCAATGCCCACGAGAAGGCGACTATCGTCAGATCGAGCGCCCGGGTGCTTGGCGCTGGACCCCAACGAGCGTAGAGGAGGCTCGCTGACAGCAGGAACAGCACGAGGACACCCGCGCACCAGACCAGAAGACTGAGCCAGCTGAAGACGATTCCCGAGATGCTCCCATTCGTCGACCCTTCGATCCACAGCCAGATCCCCCAGTGCGCCGCAGTCAATACAGCGGCGCTCAAGAGGGCGCAGAGTAACAGCGCGAGGCGATATAAAAGTGCCGTTCTACCTGACATATGGAGTTCCATAGTAGCGCCCGATGCTGACGCCATCCAGTCCGTTGACATGCCAGTCAAAAGTCCCCGGCCACTGCTCGCTGCACGGTTTGCAGACCTGAAGACCCGCCGGCGTCCGTGCCGCAAACGGGCTCAGGGGACACCTCCCGCGCGGATTACCGCGGCCGCGCGAGTTGCCTCCTCCTCGGTGGAGAACGCTGGGATCACCACGTGATGCTCCACGCGTCCACTCGCGATGGTCACAATGACAAGGCGCCCGCCCAACACGACGCCGACGTGCGAGCCGATGCGCCTCCGAAACCAATCGTGAAATAGCGCGCTGTTGACCGGCCCGTCAACGGGCAGCAGAATGCCCCACCGATCATCAGGCCGCTCAACAACGTACACCTCGCGATAGTCGCACTGCGCGAGGTTCAGGCCGGCATCCGGATCTATGCACCACCGCTTTCCATCCGGGCCAAGCAGCGATTCTGCCGGCCCGTCCTCTGTACACTCCGAGAGTGATACCACTCGCATGTAATCGGGGTTGGCGGGCGACGGTTTGTTGGCCGGCCTGGAGCGATCGCACGAACCGCTCAGGAGAAATGCCAGACCGGCCAGGAGCAGCATCCTCGCGGGCGCATGTCCTCGTGACATGGCGATCAGCCTTGCAGCATTCAACATGATGTTACCTCTGAACCTCGCTGCCACGATCACAGCAATATCGTGGTGTACCCTTCGGCTCGGGACAGTCGCAATCGAAAGGCGCACGCGTCGGCATAAACCGGATTACCTGTCCGACTCAGGACGGGTGCGTAATAGCGATTCATGGTCCGGGACCTCGCCAGGCACGCTACTCCAGGCGAATCTCATGCCTGTCGCGGAAAGGTGTTCCGCACTCGGGACACACACCTGACATGTTCTCCCTCAGGCTATAATCGCAGAGTACACATCGCTGTCCCCGCCGTACTGTGTGCCGCCACGCCAGCAGCGACAGCCTGAGCAGCACAACGAACGGAGGCATAAACACCCAGATGGCACAACTGTACATGACGCACCTGTCCAACGGTACACGTGATAGCCACACAGTTCCGTGCCCGTCGCGTTGCCACAACTTTGGCCACAGCCAACTGCGTTCGTGTTCAGCGATTCGGTCGATCGCGAAGTCACAGGGCGCCGTGGACATATATATACTCTCAAGTTCTGTCGCAGTGCCATCCTGCCGAGCCACGTACAGGTGGAAGGCACCGGAACTGCACGTCAAGAGACTACTAAGCAGCTTGGTGCCAAGCTCGATGCGATATGATATGCTGCCGATCCATAGCCCAGTGAGGGCGGTCAACATCGCCGTGGAGGCCCATACACCGGTAAGAGCACGTCGCCTGCGGCGGCGCAGAATGTGGTCGGCGTGCTCTATCATACAGTCTGTGTATTCACGCGCAGCAGTGCCCGGGAGCGGTAGCTCGGTGTGTGCCGCATCAGAAACGCGGACTGCAACACGGACGTCGACAGAGCAGCTTCTTGTATTCTCCTGTCCATCCAATTCCGCCCTTCTCGCTAAAATACTCCATCCTCTGCGAGTATGGGCTCCGCCAGGGCCTCAGGAAGCCCGTTTGTTCACTAACCCGCCTCGCAAATACGTAACCTTTGTATTCGTAGCACGGTGCGCCCTCGATGAAGTGCAACGTCACGGAGTGGCCACCCTGGGTAGCCCCGCCAACGACGGCGCTAACTCCCAACTTGGCGTGCTTGTACAGGCTCACACTCATGCTGGCGCCAACCTGCCACGTCTTGAGCTCTCCGAAATGAAGGGTGACACTGGAACTCAGGTTTCTGCCGCAAGCAGAGACCTCAACGGCATCAACTCGTTTCACCCAATCGTACTTCAAGCGCGCGTGCTTGATCAAGTGTCGGAACCTGAACATCTGGTCAACCATACGGTTGTCGCCGACTGCCTGCCAGGGCGTGTACGAAACCTCATCGATGCCAGTCTTGCCGTCATCTCCAGGGACTGGTACCCACCCGAGGCCACAGGTCTGTTGCGATAATGATGCTGGAGCCGCCCCGACTCCTAGGCGACCCCGCGGCTGCGTCGTGGCTTGCAGCCCGAGCGGATCGAAGCCGCTCAACGGATCGTCAGCGTACGCATAGACGTTCAACCCGCCGTCTTCTCCCAGCGGATCCCGGCTGAGCCACCTTCCTAGCCGCGCCGAGTAGTAGCGGTAGCCCCAGTAGCCCAGGCCGGTTTCGGCGTCGTGGTATTTCGTGCTGAAGCGGATGGGATTCGCCTCCGCGTAAGTGTAGCCGCTCAGGTCATTTACGACGCCGCCGTACGGGTCGTACTCGTAATGCGCCACGACGGCCGCCGCGGCCGAGCCGGCCGACAGGTCCAGCACCTGGACCACGTTGCCGTTGGCGTCGTAGGTGAACACGTACTCGCCGGCGTCGACGCCGCCCGCTGCCGACCCGCCGCCGACCTGGGCCTGGGCGACCGCCAGCAGTCCGCCGATCCCGCCGGCGGATTCGAGCGAGTTGCCGGAGCCGTGGCGCCCGGCTAAGTCCAGTCCCCACGTGTACTTACGCACGAGGTTGTCGCTCCCGTCGAGTTCCATGAGCATCAGCCAGCCGCCGGCGTCCGGGCCGCCCCAGGCGAATTTGCGCTGCACGCGCGGCGTCGCCTGCTAAGCGGCGGCCTGGTCGTCCCAGTCGAAGACCTGCTTGTCGAATGCAGAATATCGTACATCCGGCGGTGAATCGGACCAAGGCCGGCAGTCCGTATACGCCTCCGGCTGCCGGCCGGGCGGCCTCAAGGTCACGGCCTGACGTCGGGTGCTAGGGCCGTTCGATCTCATCGACAATTCGTGCTCGCGCAGGCGCATCGAAGCGCGCAAAGACGTCGCCGAGAGTACGCCCGCAACGGAGCAGGAATGGCTCAACATCATATCCGTACCACGGCAAGGTCCGGACATACGGATCGTACTCAAGTGCGCTCAATAGCACGGCGACCGGATCCAGTGGAGAATCGCTGCGCACAGGCTCCAATCCGAAAACGCGCGCGGCGTGATCCGACAGCAGATTCTTCCCGGGCACGATCTGACGCGCTGTGCGACACGTTTCCAGAATATCTCTGTATCCAAACCTGCAATCGGCAGCGCTCGTCAAGGCGTGCCGAAGCGGCGCCCCCGTCCCGGTTATCAACATCAACAAGCCGGTGATGTGCCGCGACGCGATCCCGTGAGTCCGGCAGATCTGTCGCTGTAACTCCTGGAGTGCTGGAACCATGAGGGCGCAGTCGTCGCGACTTGCACCGTACTCGGCCCAGGATTCGACTTGTGTTAATTCGTCATGCAGCATCTGATTGAGAAAGCCCGTGTCCGAGACACGCTCGATCAGTCTGCCGACGCACGAGCAGTGAATCCAGAGCTGGCCGGCGGCATCTGCTGTTACTGGCAGGGGGTCCTGGGCGAATATGGCGGCCATTCCGTCATCGCTGCGAGTGAACTGTTCGAGCGAAAGCCCCAGCGAAGCCAACACACGAGCCGCCGCCCTAACATGGTTGTGGGATTTCAGAACGTCAGTCCACAGCATGGCATACTCCAGCCGGCTGCCGACCCGCCGCCGATCTGGGCCTCGGCGACGGCCAGGAGCCCGCCGATTCCACCGGCGCCCGTGCCGGCGGGGCGGGATGTCGCGCTCGTCTAAGGACTTGGCGGATAACCAATATCCTTCTCGAACAGCAACACGAAGTTTCCCAGGCCGTTAATGCGGTCCTCCGCAGCGGCGGAGATGGTACAGCCGGCGATCGAGGGCATCTCGACCACCCGCCCCGGCTCGACGCGGACCTCGAGCACGTCGGCGGCCACGCGGTCAGCCGCATCGAGAGCGTCCCAGCTTTGCGGCACAACATCGAACCAGTGGGGCCTCAACAGGCTGGGTTCCTTCTCATGGATGTTGAACGCAATTCTGACTCGCAGCAGCGGGAAGTCCCGGCGGTGGATCATCAGCCATAAGGCGCTCGTCTCACGGTGCTCGTTCAGGACGGTCAGGTCGACATACTGCTGCCCTTGCGGACCCAAGCCGTGCGAGCCGAATAGCGCCAAGGGTGCGCGATCTTCGCGGTAGCGCCCCTTCTGCAATCGCACGGAGGCAGTCCGATAATTGCCGGCGATCACGGTCCACTCATTGTAGAACGCTGCAAGCGGCTCCGCCATTTCCTCCAAGTGCTTGTGTGCGATCTCAAGTATGTGCTCTTGGTACTCGCGCCGTGTTACTAGAATCCCCCTTTCTGGCAACTCCTTCAGGCGCCCAGTACCACCTGGGGTGCCAGACCGGTCACAGCCCAAGAGAAGCACAAGGCACACGGCACCAAGAGTTCTCAATAATCCGCGTACTCGAACGTAATGCATCTTCTTTCACACTCCGGTGGAGTACCACAAGGACGCTTCGAACCGCAGGCAGCCCCGGCTCGCGCGGCCTCCGCCTCGACGCACTGGTTTGGTACTCACGCACAACGTTGTCGCTCTCGTCTAGATCCATCGGCAGCAGCTAGCCGCCCGGGCCAGGTGGACCTGCGCTAACGGCAACTCAGCATAGAAACGGGATCCAGCGGCTACCATAGTGTGTAGACCGGCCACTCAAATGGGGGATTCACATTCGGTACGACTCGACCGTCCTTTTCGATGAACGCGGTCCCGTACGAGTCTGACTCTGAGAGCAGCGTAACGCCATTCACAGTGACACTGTTTTCGCTGACGGAAATACTACCGCCAACCCACTTCAGAGTCCCCGTGCCGCGTACGATGAATCCTCCCTTGCCTGCTTCCTCTACAGATAGGCCGTTCACCTGTATGTAGTCGCGCACTGCCTCGGGGTCGAAGCGCGTCCACAAGTAGAAACGGGGCGTCTGCAGGTCGAAGGTGGAGCGCACTGGGGGCGTGCAACCCACGGAGGTTCCGAAGATAGAAAGGGCGGCCAGAATGAGTACAAGCCGAATCATGCGTAACATATCTCACCAGGTCGCCATTTTTGAGTCTGGGGGCGTCCCCGTCGAGGACCTGCTTCCGGATCCGCCGACCGAGGTAATCATAGGCGAACAGGAGTTTCTTGTCGCCGGCCTGCGGTGCGGTCGGCGAGTTCCGGTCCTACGCAGAGGCACCGCTTTCTTCAATGAAGCCGGGTCTTGTCAAGCGGGGTGCTCAGAAGAACCGCTTCTTCACAGGCGCGGCTCGGTTTGGATGGCGCGGGGCGGGTCGGACGGCGCGGGTTGGATCGGTCGGATTGGAGGTGGGGGCGGGGGATGCGGGGGCGCGGCCAATAACCTGGCCTGATTGGCGCGCGGGAGACGGCGGGCCGGCGGTTCGGGGCACGGTGAATAAGCGCCTGATTCGGGCGCGCTGCCCCCTGCCAGCGATGCGGCGCCAGGCGCGTTGCCCCCTGCCGCCGATTCGGCGCCGGCCGCATTGCCCCCTGCCAGCGATGCGGCGCTAGGCGCGTTGCCCCCTGCCAGCGATTCCGCCGCCCGCGGCGGCTTGGGGAAAGGGGCGGGGCGTGGTAGGATAGCGTGTTTCTGTGCCATCGCGGCTGGAGAGTGCTGCATATGACGTCGCGGTTCAAGGCGTTCGAGGACATGACGCTCGAGGATTACGCCGCCCTGGGCTTCATGTGCGGCCTGGAGGTGCACCAGCAACTGCTGACCGACACCAAGCTCTTCTGCCACTGCCCGGCCGGCCGCTACAGCAACGAGTATGACGCGGAAATCCTGCGGCACATGCGGCCGACGCTCTCCGAGCTGGGCGAGTACGACGGCACCGCCCTGATGGAGAAGAAGACCCGCAAAAACATCTTCTACCGCATCCACCACGACACGGTCTGCACCTACGAGTTCGACGATACGCCGCCATTCCTCATGAATGACCCGGCCCTTGACATCGCGCTCGAGCTGTGCCTGCTGTTGCGGCTCAGCGTCGTCGGCGAGCTGCACATCGCCCGCAAGCAGTACCTGGACGGCTCGATCCCGACCGGCTTCCAGCGCACCGGCATCATCGGCGTCACCGGCACGATCCCCTACCGCGACCGCCAGATCGGCATCCGCCAGCTCTCCATCGAGGAGGACGCCTGCCGCGAGGTGTCCGACGTGGGCCACGACCGCGTCTACCTGACCGACCGCCTGGGCATGCCGCTGGTGGAGATCGTCACGGAGCCGGACATGCGGACGCCGACGGAATCGGCCGAGGTCTGCGAGATCATCCGGCGGCTGTGCCGGAGCACGGGCAAGGTGCGCACGGGGTACGGGGCGGCGCGGCAGGACGTGAACGTCAGCATCCGCGGCGGCACGCGCGTCGAGATAAAGGGCGTGCCGCAGATCTGGCGGATCCCACGGCTGGTCTACAACGAGGCGCGGCGCCAGTGGTCGCTGCTGCAGGTTCGGCAGGAGCTGCGGCAGCGCGGCATCACGCCGGAGACGCTGGCCTGGGACACGCATGACGTGACGCGCTTCCTCGCCAACGCGCAGTACGAGCCGATTCGCGCGGCGGTGGCAGCCGGCCAGCGCGTCAAGTGCGTGGTGCTGAGGGGCTTCGCCGGCATCCTGAACACTCCGACGCAGGAACACACCACGCTGGCTAAGGAGTTCTCGGACCGCGTGCGCGTCATCGCCTGCCTGACGCGGCTGCCCAACATGGTGCATTCGGACATGGCCACGGAGGCGCTTTCGGCGCCCAACTGGCAGTTGCTGCGCAGGAGAACCAGGTCCGATCAGCATGACGCGCTGGTGCTGGTCTGGGGCAGCGAGGCCGACACGCAGACGGCCTGCCAGGAGATCGTGATTCGCGCCCGGGAGGCCGCGGCGGGCGTGCCCGGCGATACACGCCAGCCGCTGCAGGACGGCACGACCGGCTTTGAGCGGGTGCTGCCGGGGGCTGAACGCATGTACCCCGACACGGACCTGCCGCCGCTGGCCATCTCGGCTGATCGCGTGGAGCGTATCCGCGAACAGGTGCCGCCGTACGTGTGGGACCGCGAGGCCGAGTATCACCGGTTGGGCCTGCCGGCCGACACGATTGCCCCCCTGCTGGTGTCAGCGCGGGCCGGACTGTTTGCCCGCCTCGTCGATGAGCTGGAAGTCAGCCCGACACTGGCGGCGGTGGTGCTCTGCCGGCATCTGAAGGCCCTGCGCCGGGCGGGGCGGAAACCGGAGCGGCTTGCGGACCAGGAAATTTACGACGTCTTCGCGGCGCACGCGCGCGGCGAACTGTCGCGTCCCGGCATCTTCGTCGTGCTGGAGCACCTGCTCGTGCACAAGTGGTCCGACCCGCCGCCGCCGAAGCGCGTCGCCATCGTGCTCGATGAACTCGAGTTGCAGCCGTTGGACACCGAGCAGCTCCGGGCGCGCGTTGCGGCGCTGCTGGCGGGCCAGGATCGGAGGCGGTTCGGCACCGCCGCCCAGCGTCAACGGCACCTCATGGGCCGGCTGATGCGCACCTGCCGCGGCCGCGTCGATGGGGCCCTGGCAGCCCGGCTGGTTGCTGAGGAACTGGCCCGGGAGTCGGCTGCGCGGCTCAGCCCCGGGTGTGAAGGCGCGTTTTCGTGAACATACTGCCACGACCGGGGTCCAAGAGCGGATGTGCCGTAGCACCCGCGGAGCGGACGTGTCGGCCGAGACCACAGAAGACATGACAACCACGCAACAGCCCGACCACAACAGCCTGGACCTCAAAGGCTACCGCGGCAGCGGGGCCGCCGTCCTGCGTAAGCACGGCGTGCAGGTGTGGAGCGATGTCGTTATAATGACCGACTCGGCTCGCTTCGAGGGCATCATCCTGCCGCGCTCGGAGACCGCCGACGACCGGCACATCGTGCTCAAGCTCAGCAGCGGCTACAACATCGGCATCGCCGCCGAAACCGTTACCGGCATAATTGAACGCGGCCGCCGCGAAGCCTGCTACAAGATCCCCGAGAAGGAATTTCCGTACGACGAAGGCAAGCCCAACGTCGTACTGTTCGGCACGGGCGGCACGATCGCCAGCCGGCTGGACTATCGCACCGGCGCCGTCATCCCCGCGTTCTCACCCGGCGAGCTCTACGGTTCCGTCCCCGAGTTGGCTGATATCTGCAACCTCCACACCGAGAAGCTGTACGGCGTCTTCAGCGAGAACATGGGGCCCGAGCAGTATGTCAAGCTCGCCCAACGCATCGGCGAGGAGATCGAGCGCGGCGTCAGCGGCATCGTGATCGGTCATGGCACCGACACCATGCACCACACGGCGGCGATTCTGACATTCATGGTCCAGAACCCGCCCGTGCCGATCGTCATGGTCGGCTCGCAGCGCAGCTCTGACCGGCCGTCGTCTGATGCCGCCCTGAACCTGATCAACGCCGTCAAGGCGGCCGCCGAGGGCGATATTGCTGAAGTCGTCGTGTGCATGTTCGGCCCCACGTCGGACGAATACTGCCTGCTGCATCGTGGGACGCGCGTCCGCAAGATGCACTCGAGCTATCGCTCGACGTTCCGCACGATCGGCGACGTCCCGCTGGCGATGGTCGCGCCGCGCCAGATCACGCCTTTGCGCAGCGATTACAGCCGGCGGCGAACTGACCGAAACGTCGTGATCAACACGGCCTTCGAGGAGAAGGTCACGATCCTCTACTACTACCCGAACATGCTGCCGGACGTTGTGGACGCGCTCGTAGAGAAGGGCTATCGCGGCATTGTCATTGCCGGCACCGGGCTGGGGCACGTGAATCGGCCGCTCTATCCGGCTCTCCGGCGCGCGACCGAGGCCGGCGTACATATCTTCATGACGGTGCAGACGCTCTGGGGCTACGTGCAGATGTACGTCTACGAGACGGGTCGGGAGATCATGGAGCTGGGTGTCGTGCCGGCCGCCAACATGCTGCCCGAAGTGGCCTACATGAAGCTCTGCTGGGCCCTGGGGCAGACGGATGATCGGGAAGAGGTGCGGCGCATCATGCTCACACCAGTTGGTGACGAAATCACCATGCGCGAGCCCTACAACGGTTATCTCATCTACCAGGGCGAGATTCCCGAGGTACAGGAGTTCATCCGGTCCATCCGCAGGTGATGGTCGCGCCGCGTCCTGCCGATCGAACGGGGGTTTTCGGTATGGACAGTCGGTAATTTCGCGCTAACGATACGCGGGGAGCGACAAGCGACAGCCGCCAACCGGCATAAGTGAGGAATCGGCATGGCCACGCCACCGTCCAACGATCGGACCAAGGCCGTTGCGACCCCAACCACGCTCACGCAGCGCATGCTCGACGGGCTGGAACGCCTCGGCAACCTGCTGCCCGACCCGGCGGTACTGTTCGTCCTGGGCCTGTTCGCGACGTGGATTCTGTCGTTCCTGCTGTCGGGAGTGGAATACGCCGACATCGACCCGCGGACCGGCGACCCGATCCGAGTGGTGAACCAGCTAACCGGCGCGGCGCTGGCGGGGTTCCTGGCGGAGATGGTGACGAGCTTCACCTCGTTCCCGCCGCTCGGAGTCGTGCTGGTGGCGCTGCTGGGTGTGGGTGTGGCGGAGCATTCCGGGTTCATCAATGCCTGCCTCAAGGGGCTGCTGCGGTTCACGCCGCGGGCCTTACTCACTCCGATGCTGATCCTGGTTGCGATCGTCAGCCACACCGCGGCCGACGCCGGCTACGTCCTGGTGATTCCGTTGGGCGGCGTAATCTTCTACGCGGCCGGTCGGCATCCGCTGGCGGGGATCGGTGCGGCCTTCGCCGGTGTGTCGGGCGGGTTCAGCGCCAACTTCATTCCCTCCGGCATCGACCCCCTGCTGGCGGGGCTCACGGAAAGCGGCGTCAGCGTGCTCGATCTGGAGCGCAGCGTTAACCCGCTGTGCAATATCTACTTCACCGCCGCCTCCTGCCTCGTGATCATTCTGCTGGGCTGGTACCTGACCGATCGGGTGATCGAGCCACGGCTGCGGCGTGCGGCCGTCGACGGCGACCCGGCCGAGATGCCGAAGATGGAGGAGCTGTCGCGGCGCGAGTACGCGGGAATGGCGGCCGGGCTGGCGGTGATGGTGGTCGGGTTGCTCGGGCTGTTATGGTGGTGCCTGCCGGTGGATTCGGCGCTGCGCGCTCCGGACGGTTCGCTTACGTCGATGCGGCCGGCGGCGCCGCTGATGGACGCCATCGTGCCGCTGATCTTCCTGCTGTTCCTGCTGCCGGGCATCGTGCACGGCTACGTATCCGGCCGCTTCAAGAGCCATCGGGACGTCGTACAGGGAATGTCGAAGTCGATGGGCACGATGGCGTATTACCTCGTGCTGGTGTTCTTCGCGGCGCTGTTCATCGCGGCCTTTCGGGATTCGAACCTGGGCGCGTTGACGGCGCTCAAGGGGGCCGCCTTTCTCAAGGACCTCGGCGCGCCGGAACCAGTGACGATCGTCGGGATCATCCTGCTCAGCGCGCTGGTGAACCTGCTGGTCGGGTCGGCTTCCGCGAAGTGGGCACTGCTGGCGCCGATCTTCGTGCCGATGCTCATGACGCTCGGCATCTCGCCGGAGCTGACGCAGGCGGCGTACCGGGTCGGGGATTCCACGACGAACATCATCACGCCGATGATGCCGTACTTCCCGCTCGTGGTCGTCTTCTGTCAGCGCTACGTGCGCAACTCCGGCATCGGCACGCTGGTGTCGCTGATGCTGCCGTACTCGGTGGCGTTCATCGCGGTCTGGACGGTGTTCCTGCTGGCTTACTGGCAGTTGGGAATACCGCTAGGTCTCCAGGCGCCGTACGTGTACCCGTAAGCGCCGCGGCGTCAGCGCTGCACGATGCGGCAGATGGCGTAGCAGGCCGCGACCTGCACGCGCGCGTCCTGGCCATCGGCCGCCAGGCGCTCGAGCGCGGGCAGGGCCCGGCGGTCGCCGATCTCGCCCAGGGTCAGGGCGGCGTTGGCCCGCACCCGCATGGTCTCCGCCGGATCCTCCGGGTTCTTGCCCACGAAGCGTGTGCTTCTGAGGGCCAGGTCATAGCCGACGTTGGAGCCGAGCTTGGCCAGGCCGCGGGCCGCAATGAGCCGGTGGACGAGATAGTCCTCGTCGGGACCAGCGCGGTAGCGCAGCGCGCTGCGGGCTTCCTCGGCTCCCAGTTCGGCCAAGCCCTGCAAGGCGAGCAGCCGCATGGCGGAGGTGCCCTGCGTGTAGTCAATCAGCCGGCGCACGGCTTCCGTGTCGCCGAGTCGGCCGAGCGCGGTGTAGATCTGCACCAGCACCTTGGGGGCGCGCTCGTTGGCCCGGATGCGCCCGGCGTAGCGGAGCCGCTTGACGGCGCGCGGCTCATCGAGCAGGCCGATGAGGTGGGCGGCCTCGGCCCGCACGTTCTCATCGGGGTGGCCGTTAAGCGCGTTGACCAGCAGGGCGGCCTGCGTGGTGTCGCCGCAGCGCCAGAGGGCATAGGCGGCGGCGAGCCGGACCATCGGGCTGGTATCGTTGAGATGTGCACGGTAGCCGCCGGGGGAAGCGCATTCGCGCAGCGAGCCAAGGGCAACCAGGCCGGCGAAACGTGCCAGGGGAGATTCCGCCGCCAGGGCCGCCCGGAAGAAGGGCAGGCCCTGCTCAGGCGCCACCTGCACCAGGGCCTCAATGGCGTTGGAGGCCAGCTCCGGGTCTTCGGAGCGGGCGGCGCGCAGCAACAGGTCCACGGCGCGCTGTTCCAGCGTCAGGTCGGCGCGTGGCACCCCGGAGCGGGTCGTCGGGGTCTGGCAGCCACACCAGGGCAACAGGAGCGCCAGCAACCCGATCGGCAAAGCGGCGGCCGGCAAGCGTTGTATGCGGCTATGGTTAAGCAGATGCATCGTTGCGTTCTCCCTTGGCACGCCAGGCGGCGAGGCGCTGTTGCAGCGCCAGCACCCAGCGTTCGACTACGGCGACAAGCCACAAGGCGGCTGTGAGCACGAGGCAGAGGCGCGCGAACCAGTCTCCGGTGCGGCCGTAGAAGCTGCCGCGCTCATCCAGCATAACCCGATCCACCCGGTACCCGATCACGCCCCGCCCGTAGCGGCGGCCGTCCTGTTCCACGACCGAGTAGATGCGTCCGTTCGGATCGATGAAACCACTGATGCCCGTGTTGACGGCCCGCGCGATGGGCACGCGGTTCTCGACCGCGCGGAACGCGCAGATGGCCAGGTGCTGCGGCAACTCATTGCCGTAGACGAACCAGCCATCGTTACTGATGTTGATAAGGAAATGCGCGCGCCGCGTCCGTCCGTCCCAGACGAAGTCGCGGATCACGTAGGGCATGACGTCCTCATAGCAGATCGGCGTGCCGAACGTGGTCGCTCCCGCGGGGCCCGGAAGCTCGAACACGGCCGGCTCGTCGCCCGGCCACAGCGAGTAATCGATCGTGCCGCCCTCACTGAACGGACTGAGCCGGTTCAGCCAGCGGTACAGCCAGTGCAGGCGGCCACCGCGGAAGGGCACGAACTCGCCGAAGGGCACCAGGTGCATTTTGTCGTAGCGGTTCGGCAGTTGGCGACCGGTGTCATCGTACAGCAGTGCGGAGTTGTAGCGCTTGTACTTCGGATAAGTGGCTTCGGGGAAAGTCTCGATGGAGGTGGCGCCCAGAATGATATTCACCGCCGGTCCCGCCGCGGTCGGCAGGCGCGGCAGGCCCCCGCCGTAGCGCCGCTCCAACTCTTCCAGCACCCCGTTGACAACGGCGTAGTCGCCGCGTGCGAACGCCGAAATAGCCTCGTGACAGAGGCGTCCGTATTGCCAGGCGCCGACCCAGGTGTCCTCGACGGCGCCGCGGTCCACGGAGAGGAAGTCGATATTCTGTGTAGCGCCCCAGACAGTCTCCGGGAACACCAGCAGGTCAGGGCGCTCGGCGGCGGCTTCGGCGGCCAACTGGACGTACTTGCCAAAGATAACGTGTGCCCGCTCGCCGTAAGGCGGCTTGCTCTCGAGCGGGAAGTCGTGCTGCACAACGGCGATGCGCGGGCCGGGTGTCAAGGTCTGCTGTCCGCAGCGGTAGTTGCCGTAGGCCAGCGTTGCCACGAGCAATACGGTAGCCGTCGCCACGCCGGCCCAGATCTGGCGGGGAGACTCGCGCTGCTCGCCGGCGGCCGGAGGCCGGCGCACGAGAATCAGGCTGGCGACCACCGCGTTAACCAGCGCCACCAGAAACGAGACTCCGTATGCGCCCACGAGATCGCTGATTTGGATGAGCCAGCTCTGGCGATAGAGGCTGTGCGCCAGGAAGAGCCAGGGGAATCCCGACATAAGCCAGGCGCGCAGATACTCGCAGGCGACCCAGATGATCGGGAAAGACCACAACGGGGCGATGCCGTGGCGGCGGCCGGTGCGTACGGCCCAGGCGGTAAGTGGCCAGTAGATGGCCAGATAGAACGCCAGGGCCGCGTAGCCCAGGCCCGTGACCGGCATGAGCCAGCGCAGGTTGATGAGGAAAAGCAGCCAACCGAACACGAAGCTCGACCAATGCACGAGCCAGGCCCGCCGAATTGTCAGAACCGACAAGAGCCAGGGGGCCAGGCAGACAAAGGCGAGCGGTGGGAGCGCATAGGGCGGCGAAATCCAGGAGAAGAGCGCAACTGTCAATCCTGACAAGAGCACACATTGGCCGATCTCACGCCACAACGGCGGCAGGATTACGGCCGGTCGACGTTGGGGGTTGGCTCGGCTGGACCGATTTCGGCTCATGCAGGCTCCCGCGGTCAGAAACGCTCGCGCCAGCGTGGCGGCGCGCACAACCGCGTGTGCGCGCAAGCGATTGTGCGTGGCCGCGCCAGGGGCGTCAAGCCGGCGCCGACCGGCCGAAAAGCGGCGCGACGGCTTGACAATCGGCGCAGCGGGCGCACATACTAAGTATGTTGGAGGCTTGGGAACGGACCTTTTTCGGGGCATGTCGCCGCGCAGTTCCACTGGCAAGGCCCCAGGTCTCGGACTGACGCCGGGCTTGTCTTGGCGAGCACACGGGGGCAAAGGAGGAAGATACCATGTCAGGACGTTGGTCTGTGCGTCGCCGCGGCTGGTCGTTGATCACCATGGCGGTGGCCGGCGCGCTGCTGGCCGCTGCGCAGCCACAGGAGCCGGTGCGGTACAGTATGCTGGAAGGCACGCGTTTGTTGAAGATTAGCGATGTGGGCGTGCCCGAGGTAACGCCGCTGCGCGGCACGTTCGACCTGACCAGGAATCCGAATGAGGATACGTTCCTGGTAACCTATCTGCGGGGATTCGACGAGTTCGGCACGGAGCGCGTGACCGGCAACGGGACCTATGTGACGGACCCGGCCACTTGGTCACAACATATGATTCTGGACGTGCTTATCGACGGCGAGTCGTGTCACCTGGACAGCGGGGAGGTTTCGAACGACGCCGGCTTCCCGATGATCGATATCGCTGTAACACAGGTCGTCACTACGCCGGACGAGCCGTACTATGTATTGCGGCTGCTGGGCGTTCCCGCGCTGCCGGTCTGGTTCTCCACGGAGATGTCGTTTACGCGACCGTCCGGAGCAGTGGTCAGCGACGGCGACGTGCTGACCTCGCTGGGCGCCGTCTTGTGGACGAACCAGCAGCTTACGGCGCAACTCGGCATCATGTCGCCGACACCAGACATCGGGCTCGACGCCTTGTACCCGGTGGAGGTTGATGACCGCTTGCCGTGGTGGGAGGCGTGGTTTTCGAGCGAAGTTGGCGCGTTCAGCGAGACGCTGGGGCCGCTGTCCGACGGCGATCTGCTCTCGGAAGGCGGGTTCATCGTGGCGCGCAACGCCGAACTGCTGATGCACTTCATGCCCGAGCTGCCCGAGGACTGCGGTTTGGACGCGATCACGTGGGGTTGGTGGTGCAACGGCTGGTACTTCTCGACGGAGGTCGACTTCTGGTCGTGGAAGATGATGGACATGGTCAGCCACGGCGACCTGCTATGTGCGCAGGACGGCTGGGTCGTTTTCCGGAATGCGGAGTTACTGGCGAATTTCGAGCCTTTGGAACCCCTGCCCGACCTGGGGCTGGACGCGGTGTACATGTGGCCGAGCGGACACATCTGGTTCTCCCTGGAGGAGGGCTTCCACGACGCCCGCTACGGCTTGATCAGTGATGGCGACGTGTTGTGCAGGAACGGCTGGGTGATCAAGCGCAACCGCGAGCTGGTCGCGCGTTTCGAGCCGCTCGAGGACGTGGACAACTTCGGCCTCGACGCCCTCCACCTGGCCCCGGTTCAGCGGGGCGACATGAACGGCGACGGGCGCATCAACGCGTTCGACATCGACCCGTTCGTCATCGCGCTGGTTGACCCGGAGGCTTACTACGCGCTGTACCCGGAGCTGATTCGCGACGTGGTCGGTGACATCAACTGCGACGGCGTCATGAATGTCTTTGATATTGATCCGTTCGTGCAGCTTCTGACGAGCGGCGGCTGACGATAGTGCCAGGGTATCTTGGGCGCAGGCCCGGGTGCTCAACCGGGGCGGGATTGCAGTGGGCCGGTCCAGCGGGACCGGCCCGTCTTCTGTCGCAGCAGCACGATCGCCAGGCAAACCGTGGCGGTTCAAGCGCTGCGCTGCTGCGGTGGCGAATTCTCAGTGCATGTTCGGGCCTTCGCCCCAGCGCAGCTTGCGCCGCAGCGCGTGCCACTCGGAGTGCCGGGGGTTGCGCACCAGCAGGAAATCGGCACCATAGCGCTCGATGACAATGCGATCATCCGGCTGAAAAGACGGCAGCACGCCGCCATCGGCCGCGACCGCCGTACCCGCGTTGGCTTGCTGCACGCGCATGACGATGCGCCGCCGGGCGTCGAACACCAGCGGGCGATAGCTGAGGGCCTGCGGGCAGATCGGCGTGAGGATGAATGACTCCCCGGTCGGCTCCAGGATCGGGCCGCCGGCCGCGAGGTTGTGGGCCGTCGAGCCTGAAGGCGTGGCCAGGATCAGCCCGTCGCCGCGCACTTCCGCCACCTCATCCCCGTCGACCGCGACGGTGACCTGGATCATGTGGAATGGTGGACCGGCCTGGACCACGCAGTCGTTGATGGCGGGCGTGCTGTCGACGGCCCCCGTACCGTGCTCAAGCGTGATCTGCATCATGATGCGGCGCGTGATGGGCAGTTGACCGCTGAACAGGAAGTCGCCCTCGCGCTCGAGTTCCTCGACGGTGTAGTCGGCCAGGTAGCCGAGCTTCCCAAGGTTGACGCCGACCGCCGGCAACTGTCGGCGTCCCAGGCCCTTGACCGCCGCAATGAGCGTACCGTCACCGCCCAGCACGAACAGGAGGTCAGGGCTCAGCGGCAGCACCTGTTGGCTGTCATAGGTCAGTTCCGCGAAAACCACCTCGGCCCGCCCGCGCAGCCAGTGACGCATGCGTGCGAGCGTCTCGACCGCGGTCGGCTTGTCGGGCGAGGCGATCAGGGCCACGCGTCTGACTTTGACTCTGCTAGCTGTAATCGTCTCACCTGCGATTGCGGCCGTTTGCTCAGCGCTCATCTCACTCCCGCCAACCCGGCGGCGACTGGCCCGCCGCGCGCGGCTGCTCCGTCTATGCCCGGCCGGCCGCCCATCCTCGAATTGTAATCCCGGTCGGGACGTGCAAGCGAGCCCAAAACATGGCGGCGTGCAAGGCGTCTGCTTCACTTCTGCCGCCCAAGCGGCGAGAATACCGCGTTGCGAGACGCCAAGGAGTAAGCTGGTGCGCACCGGACTGCCATACGATCTGCTGGCCATCGACCTGGACGGGACGCTGCTCAATTCCGAGCATTGTCTGCCGTCCGAGAATCGCGCTGCGCTGCACCGGGCGCATGCGGCGGGCCTGCGCATCGTACTGTGCACGGGCCGGGCGTACCCGGAAACGCAGCCGATCATCGCCGAGATCGGACTGGACCTGGACGCGGCCGTCACGGTGTTCGGGGCGCTGATAACCGACGTGCCTACCGGCCGGACGCTGGAACGGATCGGCATGCCCCTGCCGACCGCCTATCGGCTCACGGACTGGTTCAGAGAACGCGAATTCACCGTATTGTGGCTTAACGACGGCCAGGAGGCCGGCTTTGACGGCTACGTTATCGACGGTCCGCGCCGCCATGCCGCCGTCGACCGCTGGGTCACCCGGACGCCCTGCCAGGTGCGCTGCGTGGACCAGTTGCCGGGTGCAGTCTGCGCCCCCGTCCGCATCTCCGTCATTGACGAGCCCGACGTGCTGGCCGAAGTCGCGGCGGAACTGCCGCGCGATCTGGGACGGCAAATCGCCTATAACCTGCTGCGGGCCCCCGCCTACGACCTCACCATCATCGAGGCATTTGCGCCTCAGGTGAGCAAGTGGCACGCCATCCAGCGCCTTTGCCAACGCTGGGACATCGATGTTCGCCGCACGGTGGCCGTCGGCGACGACATCAACGACCTGGCGATGGTGCGGTCGGCCGGCCTGGGGGTGGCCATGGGCAACGCCCATGCCGAAGTGCGAGCGGCGGCCCAACACAGCGTCCCGGACAACGATGCCTGTGGCGTAGCCACGTTGATCCACGGGCTGCTGGACGGGTAGCGGAGAACGAGCGCCATGCTGACAACGTCTTATGCCCGGGTCGAGATCACACTGATAACCGTGGTGGGGGCGGCGGCAACGGCCCTGGGCGTGTACTTCTTCCAGTACTGGGGCAGCGTGCCGGCCTTGCTGGCGTTGTCGCTGCTGGCTTTCTACCGACACCCGCGGCGGCGCCCGCCGGCCGGCAACAACCTGATTCTCGCGCCGGCCGACGGGAAGATCGTCGAGATTTCGCGGGGGGTGTCGGACCCGGACGGCGCTGGGCCCAGCCTGCGAATCATGATCTTCCTGAGCGTGCTGGATGTGCATGTGAATCGGAGCCCGTGTGGCGGCCGCGTGACCGGCGTGGAGTATCGGCCCGGCAAGTTCCTCAGCGCTCTGAAGCCCGAGGCGGACAAGGTCAACGAGTCCAACACATTGACCATCGCGCCGGCCGGCCCCCTGCCCGGCCCGGTGCGTGTGCGGCAAATCGCCGGGGTGCTGGCGCGCCGCATCGTCTGCGCGGTTCAACCCGGCGCCGTGCTGGCGGCCGGAACGCCGCTGGGTATGATCAAGTTAGGCTCAAGGACGGAAGTCCGCCTGACCGAGAATCCCGATTGGGAACTGTGTGTGCGACTCGGTGACCACGTCAGGGCCGGTTGCAGCATCCTGGCGCGGCTACGGACCAACGTCGCGGCGAGTGCGGCTGCCGCTGACGACCCGGAATTCGGCCGCGCGCCAGACTGAGCCGGCGGACATGCGCCGCAACGCGAGTTCAGGATGCTGACCGACCAGAAGAACTGCCAGGAGCCCGTCAGCACGGAGCAGCCGCACCGGCTAATCGGCATCAGTCTGTTGCCGGCGGCGGCGACGCTCGGGAATCTGCTGTGCGGGTTCGCGGCGATCTTCTGCTGCCTGCTGGCGATCCGGGCGGAGTACGCCCAGTCATTCAACATCCAACCGCGCGTCTTCTATACGCGGCTCGAGCAACTGTTTCCGACGCACGTGGCCGCGGGCGCCTACCTGATCGTGCTCGCCATGGTCTTCGACGCCCTGGACGGACGTTTGGCTCGCATTACACGGCGGACGAGCGAGTTCGGGGCACAGCTCGACTCGATCGCCGACATCGTCAGTTTCGGCATAGCGCCAATCGTGCTGTTTGTTACGATGCTGCTGCGGCCGCTGGCGAGCAGCGCGCTCGAAGTGCCGGACGTATCACGCCTGCAATTCCGGGTCGGGATCATCTGCGCGCTGGTCTACGTGAGCTGCGCGGCGATTCGGCTGGCCCGCTACAACGCCGAGAATGTCAAGACGGAGGCGGCGCAGCGGCGCTTCAGCGGGCTGCCCAGCCCCGGCGCGGCGGCCGCCGTAGTGGCGTTGATTGCCATGCACGAGCATTTGCGCAACAGCGGTGCGGTTGCGGTCGCGGAGTGGGCCAACCTGTCGCGCTGGGGCATCGCCGCGGCCGCCTTCGCGGTTGGTCTGCTGATGGTCAGCCGGCTGGACTACGTGCATGTCTTCAACGTGTACGTGCGCCGCAAGCACCCGCCGACCCACCTGGTCTGGCTGGTGGTGATTCTCGCCCTGGGGGTGTACTCATTCGAGCTGCTGCTCGTCACGCTGGCGTTCGCCTACGTGATCAGCGGGCTGGTTCTGAACATCGTGCGGCGCGCCCGCGCGGTCCCGGCGGGGGAGGCAGTTGAATCCGCGCCGCCTAGCGGCGATTGAGGCGGGGGCCGCCGCGGCCGCGCAGCCGGCCTACAATACGGGCGCGCCAACATCCGGAGTATCACCATGCCCGACAACTTCGCCGACAAGGTGGCCGACCTGAATGAGCGTCTGCGCCGACTGGGCTCGGTAGTGGTCGCGTTCTCCGGCGGCCTCGACAGCGCCGTGCTACTGAGCGCGGCGGTGCGCGCGTTGGGCCGGGCCCACGTGCTGGCGGTCACGGGGCGCAGCCCGAGCCTGCCGCGGGCCGAGCTGGAGGCCGTGGCGGCCCTGGCGGCCGAGTGTGGCGCCGCCCACGAGTTCGTGGACACGGGCGAGTTTGCCAACCCGGAATACCTCGCCAACTCAACCACGCGCTGTTATCTGTGCCGGCAGGAGCTGTATGGCCGGCTGACGCAGCTAGCCGCGGCGCGTGGCTTTCAGGCGGTGGCCGGCGGCGCGAACGCGGATGACCAGCACGATTTTCGGCCCGGCCTGGCGGCGGCGCGCGAGTTCGGCGTACACGCGCCGCTGGCCGAGGCCGGGCTAAGCAAGGCCGAGCTGCGCCGGCTGGCGGCCGAGTTCGGCTTGTCCATCCGCGACAAGCCGGCTTCGCCCTGCCTGGCGTCGCGTGTGCCCTACGGCGAGCCGATCACGATCGAAAAGCTGGGCTGCATCGACGCGGCGGAGACGTTTCTGCGCGAGCTGGGCTTCCGGGAATGCCGGGTGCGCCACCACGGCCGGCTGGCCCGCATCGAGGTGCCGGCGACCGAGATTCAGCGACTGGCAGCGGATGGCGTGCGCGTCCGGGTACTGGCCCACTTGCAGGAACTTGGCTACCAGTACGTGACGCTGGACTTGCGGGGGTTTCGCTCGGGCAGTCTGAACGAAGTGCTGCCGGACACCCAGGTTGGGGGCCGGCGGAGGCCGGCCGGCAACTGAAAGCCGCGGCACCTGGCAGTGCCGCGCAAAAAAGAAGCCGCCCGGAGCGCGATGCCCCGGGCGGCGGCTAATTGGGTTACTCAAACGGGCTGGCGTTCTGGGTGTAGTTATCGAAGGGCCAGCCGGTCATGTTGCGAATCATGTCCATGTTGAAGATGCTGCGCTGGGTTACGAAGCTGTACGTCTTGGTGAGCGCGCCGGGCGAAGGATAGCAGTCGGTCTGCCAGGTGCGGCCGCGCCGCAGGAAGGCGTAGGGGTCGTTAATGTAATCCGGAGCGAAGTTCATGTCCTCCAGCGTCTGCTGATCCCAGTCCTCCAGGCGATCGACCTTCGTGAGGCGCCCCGAGCCGTCGGCGTAAAGCACGTTGTCAGACATGGCTTTGCGGTGCCAGCCACGAATCTGCATCTTACCGACGTCCAGCTCATCACCGGGAGTCAGTGTCTGGCGGCTCCACCAGTAGAACAACGGCTCGCAGAAGAGCGTGGTGCGGGCAGGGTGACTGATATCCGCGGGCGAGTGTCCCTTGGGACCAGTCGACAGGCTGCCGCGCGACGTTGAGCCCGACTTCCAAAATACGCCGCAGGTGTTTGTGCGGTAACTGTTGCCCGCAATATTATACAAGGGCAAGCCGGCGCTCTCAAGTGGGAAGTCCCAATCCGACTCGTCTCCGGTCCATGCTCCACCATCCTCGATCTGCGGATAGCCGACGTCGGAGGGGCACTCATACAACGGCATGTTGAAGAAATCGCCTTCCGAGGCTTCACCGTAGAGATACTGATTCATCGGACGACTGGGGGCACCCCACCGCCAGTGGTTGGCTTCGTCGCCGCCGGTGTTGGGATCGGCATTCATAGTGTCGATCTGCCCGCCGCCGTGAGGGATGCTCCTGTTCGGTGAACGGCCGCCCCAGGCATACGGCAGGCCCAGCCGGAAAGCCCAGCTTGAACTACCGGGCCATCCCTGACCGTGCTCGCTGGAAACGTCCATGCGATGCATGGGTACCAGCAAGGGACGCTTGGGCAGATCAGTCGCGTAGGCATGCGCCGCATTGCCGATCTGCCGCAAGTTGGACAAGCACAGGATCCTCTTGGCCTGGTCACGGGCGCCCTGCAATCCCGGGAGCAGAATTGAGATCAGCAGTGCGATGATGGCGATTACCACCAGCAGCTCGATCAGCGTAAATGCCTTCTTGTGCGGAACTCTGGCCATGTTATTCTCCTTCTCGAACACCTTTCGCGGTCACGGCCGGTTGACCGGGCCGCTTCTTGCTCAATCCGTCCCTATTACGGCATCGGGCCGGTGTGTCAAATGACCGGCCGCCGCAAATCGCACCGCGCGTCAGACGCGCCGAGGTCGGCAGGCCGACGCGGACGCGCAGACGCATCTTCACGTGTTCTAAGCGTACTCCGAGCGCTAGACTCACGCGCCGTTGGCGTTTTTCCTGGAATAAGGGCAAGGTTGAGTTACAAGGTTAGCCCTAAGCATGCTTTTTGGATAATTGCAGACGAGCCGGCTGACCTTGCCATGACACCGGGCGACTATTAACCTGGATAGGGTTGACGCCAACTTGTGCGAACCGAGCCTGAGCTGTCGTATGTCCTTATCAGAAAGCCATTTAATCTCTCGGGCCATGCTGGGTGACACAGACGCCCTGACCGAACTGCTCGTTAGCGAGGGCCCGGCGCTGCGCGCCCGCCTGGCAAACGAGGTCCCCGCCCGGTGGCGGTCGGTGCTATCCGCGGACGACGTGATGCAGGAAACCTACATTGATGCCTTCTTGGATGTTAAGCAGTTCGTGCCGCGTGGTCCGGGCGCGTTCACGGCCTGGCTGGTGACGCTGGCCCGCCGTAATCTGGTGGACGCCATCCGGATGCTGGAGGCGGAGAAACGTGGCCGGAGCTACCGCCGGCTGGAACGGCGGGCCACGGACGACACGCTGGTGGCGTTGCATGAGCAGCTCGGCCGGGCGCCGACCACTCCCAGCGGGCACGCGGCCCGGAGCGAGGCCTGCTCGCACCTTGAGCAGGCGATCGCGCAGTTGCCGCCGGCATACCGGCAAGTCATTGAGATGTATGATCTTGAGGGCCGTCCGGTAGCCGAGGTCGCCGCGGCCTTGAGCCGCAGCACCGGTGCGGTCTTCATGCTGCGTAGCCGGGCGCACCGGTTGCTGTCTGCCAACCTGGGTACGGCGTCGCGGTACCTGAGCGACGTCAGGTAGGCATCGGGAGCGGTTCCGGACGGCGACGGAGGCCCGTGAGCGTGGCGTCAATCAATGCACTGGAGACCAGGCGTGGCACGTGAGAACGGCGCGCAGCAACCCGGTAGTCGGGAGCTGGACATGATTGCCGCCGCGCGCGCCGATGCGGCGGCACTGGCGGAGTCGACGCTGGCATCGCCCGGTTTGGTGGAGTCCGTCCCGGGGTTTCAGGTGACCCGTGAGATTGGGCGGGGCGGAATGGGCGTCATCTACGAGGCCCGGCAGGAAGAGCCGCCGCGCGAGGTAGCCCTGAAGGTGATGCGCGGGGGGCGCTCGGTGAGCAAGCACCGCCTGATGCTGTTTCGGCAGGAAGCGGAGACGCTGGCCCGGCTGAGTCATCCGAACATTGCCGCCATACACGGCGCCGGTACGACGGATGAGGGACGACCATACTTCGCGATGGAGCTGGTACGGGGGGTGCCGCTGACGGAGTACGTGCATCTGGAGCAGCTCCCGGTGCGCGAGCAGCTCCGGCTGTTCTGCAAGGTATGCTATGCGGTGCACTACGCCCACCAGCACGGCGTGATTCACCGGGATCTGAAGCCGTCGAACATTGTTGTGGACGGCGACGGGCACGCGAAAGTGCTGGATTTCGGGCTGGCGCGGATCACAGAGACCGATAAGAGCATGCGTACCATGTCCGCCGAGGCCGGTCGGATCATGGGTACGCTGCCGTACATGAGTCCGGAGCAGGCCGGCGGCCGGCAGGACGTGGTTGACATCCGCACGGACGTCTACTCGCTGGGGGTGATTCTGCACGAGATGTTGACCGACGAACTCCCGTTTGAAGTAATGCTGGGGGCGCGCGACGAGGTGCGGCGCGTCGCTTGCGAAGGGGCGTCGGACCGGCGTTCAGCGTCCGGCCGGGTCCTGCGGGGAGAGCTGAAGAAGATCGTGTGCAAGGCGCTGGAGCCGCAGCGGGAGCAGCGGTACCAAAGTGCGGCGGCGTTGGCCGAGGACATCGAGCGCTGGCTGAGCCACCGCCCGATACAGGCGCGGCGGGCGAGCGCTTTGTACGTTTTCCGCAAGTGGGTTCGCCGGCACCGCGCGTTGTCGTTCTATGTGACCACGGTGGTCGTGCTGGTCCTGGTGTTCGCCATCAGCGTGGCGCGCGAGGCGGCGCAGCGGGAAATGGAGATGCAGCAGCGCACGGCCCAGGTAGCGGAATGGCGTCAGAAGACGCAGGCGGAGCACCGTCTCGAGCTGGCCGTCGTCCGAGAGATTCAGAGTTTCTGGGAGCACACTATCCAGGCGGCCAGCACGGCCGGCCCCACAGCCACGATGGCGGAGATATTGGACCTGGCGGCTGAGCGGGCCACGGAACTCGCGGAACGGCCGACCGTGGCGGTTCTCATTCACGACCTACTCGGGCTGGCCTACGCGAATGCCGGGCGTTATGACGCCGCGGAACAGCAGTTGCGGACGGCCCTGGCGCTGCACGAGGCGCTGGGCAAGGGGCGCAAGCCCGACGCGGCGATCACGCTGGAGCGGCTGGGGCGGGTGTTGATGGCCAAGGGTCAGTTCGCGGACGCAGAGCCGATCCTGCGTGAATGCCTGGAACTGCGCCGGCAAGCGCTCGGAACGAACCATTGGCTGACTTATCACGCCGAGAACGACTGGGGCGTGTGTCTGGCGCGCTTGGGCCGATACAACGCGGCCGAGGAAGCCCTGACAGCCAGTCACGCGGGACTGCTTGAGGCTTTCGGTGCCGAGCACGAGCACACGCAGACAGCCAGAGACCGATTGGCGGGCTTATATGAGGCCTGGGGCAGACCGGCTGAGGCGGCGCGCTGGCAGGCCGAGCCGGCATCAGCTCCCTAGCGGTCCGAAGCACGAGGAGGGTGGCGTGGTCACTGAGCCTGCCCGGCCGCGGGGGGGTGCAGGACTTCGGATGCCGAAGGACTCCTGAAGATCGAAGGTCGGCTACGAAGAACGGACGCTGCAGCGTGCTGCGCGGCGGCCTGATAAGGGTGGGCCACTGTTGGCGCGCAAGTGCCTTGCGGCGAAAAAGGGTTGGTGCCGGGAGCAGTTTCGGATAAAGTGGACGGGAACAAGGCGGCGTTCCGGTACGCCGTTTGCTTGCGCTGTGCGCTGGTTTGGAAACCATGGTTTAGCGTGGAGGTGAAAGGTGAATGTAAGAGTGCTTTGTCTGCTTCTGGCGGCCGGTGGCCTGGTTACAGCAAGCCTTGCGGAACCGGGAGCAGTCATCACGTCGGCGGTGGAATGGTCCGTGCCGGAGTCGTCGGACGAAGCGGCGGGGCCGCCGCTGCCGCGCTGGCGTGAAGGCGGGACGCCTTACAACGCGCGTCAATCGCTCTACCCGATGACCATCGACCTGACCACGGTGCGGGATGAGCCGACGACCGGTCTGATTGAGTCGCCGCCCGAATACGCGCCGGTGCACGGCGTGCTGTATCGCTTCATCACCGGGCATTGGCCGACGACGGTGGCGGATTGCGTAGCGGCGTTGACGAGCGACCCGAACCACGACGAGATTGCCTACGTGGCGGTGACCGGGGCCGCCGCGCAGCAGCAGGCCACGAACTACTTCCTCGCCGCGGGGGCGGACATGTCGAAGGTCCAGTTCGTATTCGTCCAGGGCGAATCGGTCTGGATGCGTGACTATGGTCCGCACTTCATCTGGCAGGACGGCGCCCTGGCGATCGTGGACAGCCACTACTACCCGGGGCGGCCGAACGACAACTTCCTGCCGACGCTGGTCGGTGACAACTACTTCGGCATTCCGACCTACGACATGGGCCTGTATTACTCCGGCGGCAACTTCATGCCCGGCCCGGACCGGACGGCGTTCGCGTCGGCGCTGGTGCTGGCGGACAATCCGGCCTCGGACGGCTTCACGGAGGCGCTCATCCGCGACCTGTACGATCGCTGGCAGGGCATCGATACCTTGCACATCCTGCCGCAGTTACCGCCCTGGGTGGACGGTACGGGCCACATTGACATGTGGATGTACCTGGTCGATGAGGACACGGTCATCATCTCGGAGTTCCTGGCGGGCTCGGATTCGACGGCAATTCAGATTACGAACAATGCCGTGCCCTACATGCAGGCGCTGGGGTACACGGTTTACCGGCCGCGCGCCTGGACCACGAGCAGCGCGCACTACACGTACACGAACGCCTATCGCGTCAACGACCGTATCTTCATTCCCAAGTACGGCGGATCGTACGCGACGCACGACAGCCACGCCTTTGGGCGGTACACCGCCGCGGCGGGCCCCGACGTGGAGATCATCCAGATCAACTGCGCGTCGATCATCCCGGCCGCCGGCGCCATTCACTGCATCGTCAAGCAGGTGCCGCGTCGCGTGGACGACGGTCCGGCGGTGCACGTCATCGCGCCGGCGGGCGGCGAGCTGGTCGGTGCGAACCGGTCGTACTCGATCAAGTGGGCCGCGACGGACACGTACAACCGCTCGATCCCGCAGATCGACCTGTACTACTCGCTGGATGATGGGGACACGTGGGAGTTCATTACGAGCACGTCCGACATCGGCCGGTACACGTGGGCGGTCCCCAATTCGGCGAGTCACGCCGCCCGCGTGAAGGTGGTCGCCACATCTATCGATGGCCTGTTAGGCGAGGCGATGAGCAGCGAAGCCTTCGCGATCCTGCCGGTTGAGCGGACCGTGCACAACTTCGCGACCGGGCCGGGAGCCCATCAGTGGGCCCGCGGCTACCAGACCTGGACGTGGAACGGCTCGGTGTCAGGCCAGTTGAACCCGGTAACGACGGACATCTCTTCGCTGCAGGCCGACGCTTATGATCGCATCGCGGCCTCGGATGCCGGCGGCAGCGTGGCGGACCCGAACCGCTATCAGGCGCCGGCGCCGACCTCGGGCTACGAGTCGACGCACATCTTCCGGTTCACGATTGACACGCCGCCGGATGAGATCGACGACATCGGGTTGCTGTGGGAGGGATTTGCGAACGACTGCGCCCAGGTTGAGCTGTACGTATGGGATTACGATGTGAACAACTGGTCTGATGGAGCCGGCGCCTTTGGCCAGAACCGCTACGTGGACTCCTGGGCGGGCAATGCGGACGGGTACTTGGAGGGCCATATCCGCGGGGATATTGACCGCTACATCGGGGCCGGCGGTGAACTGACGCTGCTGGCATATGCGGCGCGCCCCGGCAACCGCACGTACCATGACTACGTGGAGGTGACGGTATCGACCATCGCGCTGGCCGCGGGCGACATGAACTGCGACGGCGTGGTTAACGCCTTCGACATCGACCCGTTCGTGCTGGGGCTGACCAACCCGGCGGCCTACGAGGCGGCCTATCCGGACTGCTATCTGCTGAACGGCGACGTCAATGGCGACGGCCTGTTCAACGCCTTCGACATTGATCCGTTTGTGCAGGTGTTGGTGGGCGGCTAGCCGTTACGAACTCGAGTAAGCGACTCACGGGCCGCCACCGACCGGCGGCCCGTGTTTTATGCGCGCGTCGAGTCGCGTTAGTGAATGGCCTCGGCGACCTTCTCGCCCGGGCGTGCCTGCAGGAAATACCGCTGGATGCACCCGATGAGCAGTTCGCGATCGACGGGCTTGCTGGCGTACTCATCGCAACCAGCGTCGAGGCACTTGCGGCGGTCCTGGGCCATGGCGTGAGCGGTCAGGGCGATGATGGCGCCGTCGTAGCCGGAATCGCGCAGCCGGCGGGTGGCCTCATAGCCGTCCAGCTCGGGCATCTGCATGTCCATCAGAATGACATCGAACGGGGTGCCGCTCGTGCGGGCCGCGAGGGCGGTGGCAACCGCCCGGGCGCCGTTGTCCACGACAGTAACCTCGGCCCCGGCCTTCCTGAGATAGAGCGCGATGAGTCGCTGGTTATCGGGCCCATCCTCGGCCAGGAGAATGCGGCAGGCGCTGTCCGGCCCGCTGCCGCCCAGGACGCCTTTCGCCGGCCGGGTCGCGCCGACGACGACGGCCTGCCCCGGGTCGGCCAGCAGCGTCACGCCGACCAGAGAACCGGTCGCCACACTGAAGCGCATGTGCGTACCGTTGCCGGTACTCGAACTCACCACGTCAATTTGGCCCCCGAGCATCTCGGCCAACCGCCGGCTGATCGTCAAGCCGAGCCCGGTGCCGCCGAACCGGCGACTGGTCGAGGCGTCGGCCTGCGAGAATGGCGCAAACAACCGGCTGACCTGTTCGGGCGTCATGCCGATGCCGGTATCGCGCACGTTGAACTGCAGCCGGGGCTCCGGCCCGCTCTGGTCCAGGGCGACGCTCAGTTCGACTCCGCCGACCTCGGTGAATTTGAAGGCGTTGCCAATGATGTTGATGAGAATCTGCCGGATACGAACGGGGTCGGTGCAGATGGTATCGGGCAGCACACCGACGTAATGCACGTTGAAGCGCAGGCCCTTGGCCTCGGCCCGCACGCCGATGAGCGCGGCCACGTCCGCGACGATCTGGTGCGGCGAGCAACGGATGTGTTCGACCGTCATCTTGCCGGCTTCGATCTTGGACAGGTCCAGGATGTCGTTGATGATGGTGAGCAGATACTCGCCGTTGCGCTTGATCGTCAGGGCGGCCTCGACCTGCTCGGACGAGACCGTCGTCGAACGGCTGTGCTCCAGCAGCACGTCGGCGAAGCCCAGGATGGCCGTCATGGGCGTGCGGATTTCGTGGCTCATGTTGGCCAGGAACTCGCTCTTAGCGTGGGTGGCGGCCTCAGCGGCCTGGCGCGCCTGCACGAGGTCGGTAACGTTGATGACGTTGAGAATGACGCCGAGATAGCGATCGCCGGCCAGAATCGGCTGAACTCGCAGGGAAAGCTGCATGCCCATCAGCTCGCGGTTCACGATGTGCGGCTCGCGCCGCGTGCCGGCGCGTAAGGAATCCAGCACGTCGCGCAGACGGTGCACATTCTCGGTGTCAGGGTGTAAATCCCATAGCGCGCGGCCCAACACGTCCTCGCGCTGCAAGCGCACTACCCGCAGAAACCACGTGTTGACTTCGGTGACGATGTCGGCGGCGTTCGCCACGACGATGCCTTCGTCCATGCCCTCGATCATGGAGCGCAGCTTGCGGGCCTCCGCCGCGGCGGCCATGTGGGCCTCGGCCAGGGCTTCCTCGGCGTGACCGCGCTCCGTGTTCTCGCGGCGCAGCTCGGTATTGGCTTCGGCCAGGTCGTGCGTGCGTTGCGCCACGCGCTCCTCGAGCAGGGTGTGCGCTGCGCGCAGCCGTTCCGCCAGGGTATTGAAGCTCTGGGCCAGAACACTGATCTCGTCGCGCCCGCGCGCCGCGATCGGCTGGATCGCGGTCAGGTCCGGCTGGGCGGCCAGCGCGCGGAAGTGCCCGGCCATCGCCGCGAGGCGCCGGGAGACAATCAGGCGAAACAGCAGGGCGACGCCGCCCAGGAGGAGCGCCAATCCGGCCAGCATGCTGAGCGACCGGCGCTGGATATCTGCCGCCATCGCGGCCCAGTCCTGCGCGGTCGGCACGGCGATCGTATCCAGCGCCATCACGCTTCCGAGCGGGCGATGGAAGCCGGCCACGGCGCCGTAGCGCTCCAGCAGCGCGGCCGGAGCGTCCTCCGGTCGGCCGTGACATTGCAGGCAGCCGGCCTGCATGCGGCGCGGCCGAAAGTGGGCGTAATACTCGGTACCGTCCAGCGTAATCGTGCCGCTCCAGCGGTCCACCTCGGGGTGCGCGGTGAAGTACTCGATCATCCGCAACTCGTCGGGGCCCGCGCGGTTGGCCGGATTGCGCGGATCGTCGGAGGAGAACCTGATCAGGTATTCCGGGAATTCCTCGCGCACGCGCTCGAACATGCTGCGGGCCACGTACGAGGTGGACATGGCCTCAGGAATGAACTCGTCAGGCGCGCTGCGGTCGGCGACAATCGGCCGGATCGTGTCCCCGACATAGCCGCGGATGGCCAGGTCGAACTCCATGGCCAGCGCCGCCTGGCGGTCAAGCAGCCGCGTAACCTGACGACGCCGGTCAGCATGGCTGCGGTGCAGGTCCACGGCCACAAACAGCACCATGAGGGCGGCCACGGGGAGCAGAAAACGCGTCGCAATGCTTCTCATCAGGTCCTCCCCGGCACCTGCCCGGCCGGTGTGCCGGCCTGACCGGTGTACCCCGCCGGATCGTCGTCCGGCTGCCCCGCCGCGGGCCGGCGGTCGTCCGCGAGCATCGCCGCCAGGTGGGCGAACTCCGCCTCCAACTCGACAAACGCGCCGACGATGGCCGGGTCAAACTGGGTTCCCGCCCCCTCGACGATGATGGCCACCGCCCGGTCGTGGCTGTAGGCCTCCTTGTAAACGCGCTTGGTCGTCAGTGCGTCGTAGACGTCCGCCACGGCCGCGATGCGGGCCGCCAGTGGGATAGCCCGGCCGCGCAGGCCGACCGGGTAGCCCGTGCCGTCCCAGCGCTCGTGGTGATAGCGGGCGATGTCGGCGGCCTGCTCGAGGAAGGAGACACCCGGCGCGCTGCCAACCAGCGACTGCAGCGTGTTGGCGCCCGCGATCGTGTGCGTCCGCATGATCTCGGTCTGCTCGGGGCTGAGCCGGCCCGGGTGGAGCAGGATCTGGTCGGGCACGGCGACCTTGCCAATGTCGTGCAGCGGCACCGCGCGCCGCAATTGCCGCAGGAAGGTATCCGTGATTTCCGCCCGAAATTCCGGTTGCTCCCGCAGCTTGGTCGCCAACATGACGCAGAACTGCGTGATGCGGTCCAGGTGTAGAGCGTTGTCGCTGTCGCGGTGCTCGGCCAACTTGGCCAGGGCCACCATGATCGAGTCGGAGGCCTGGTCGCGCGCCGCGCGCACGCGGATGTCGTGGATAACCGTGCCGGCGATCCTGCCAATCAGCTCAACGTGTTCGAGTTCGTGCGTCTCGAACGGACGCCCCCCCTGGCGGGCGGTCACGTTTAATACGCCCACCGTGTTGCCCGGCGGACACAGCGGCACCGCAACCAACGGCACGCGGTCGAAGAAATGGGCATCATACGCGGCGGCGCGGCCGGCGCTCTCCGCCGCGTTGTTGATTACAACCCGCCGCCCCGTCGCGAAGACCTGGCCGGCGATCGGCTCCCCGACCGGCACCTGCACGGCGTCGGCCAGCTCGCTGTCAATCCCGATGGACCGGGCGATGGTGAGCACGCGGTGGGCCTCGTCGGGCAGCATGATGGCCACGCGTTCGCTGCCGGCCACGTCGGCGGCGGCCGCCACGGTCTGGCCCAGGACGTCGTCCAGCCGCCGGCACGCACCCACGTCGCGACAGAACTCGACCAGCCGCGTCAGCACGCGCAGGCGCGCGCCCCGCAGTTCGTAGCTGCGCAGCAGCTCGGCATGCTCACGCCGAAAACGCGCCAGGGAGCGCACCCGCAGGACCAACTCCGCGGGTCTGATCGGCACGGTCAGGTACTCGTCCGCGCCAGCGTCCAGCCCGGCCAGCACGTCGGCCGCCGAGCTCCGCCCGCCGACCATGATGATCGGCACGTCACGAGACAGCGGATCGGCCCGCAGTTGCCGGGCGCATGCCAGCCCGTCCAGATGCGGCAGCCGCGCCTCCGTGACTATGACGTCCGGCACCACTTCCGCCACGCTGGCCAAAGCCGCCTGGCCGTCCGCGGCGGCGCGCACACGGTAGCCGGCCTGCGTCAGACAATCGCAGCACGCGGCCCGCTCAGCCGGCTCACGGGCGACGACCAGCACGGTCGCCGCAACGCTGGCAGCCGGCAACAACCCCGCGCCCGCCGGCGTACTGCGCGGCAATGCCGAGTCCGGCCCGTGGCCCGCGAAGGCCAGGTTGCGGCCGGCACGCTTGGCCATGTACAAGGCGTCATCCGCGCGCTTGAGCACATCCTCCCACGAGCCCAGCCTGGCCGTGGCCGTGGCCGCCCCGATACTGACTGTCACGCGCGGCGCCACCGCGCTGGCCGGATGGGGCACGGCCAGGGCCCAGACGGCCCGGCGCACGCGTTCGGCGAGCTTGAGGGCCGCGTCGGTCCGGGCTTCGGGCATCAGAACGACGAACTCCTCGCCGCCATAACGGCCGGCACTGTCAACCTTGCGGCAGGCGCCGCCGATCGCCTCGGCGATGCGGCGCAGACATTCATCACCGGCCTGGTGACCGCAGGAGTCGTTGTAGGCCTTGAAGCAGTCGACATCGGTCATGATGATGCTGTAGGGGTGGCCGTGCCGCTCGAAGCGTTCGTGCTCCCGGATGACAGCCTCGTCCCAACTGCGGCGATTCAGCAACTGGGTCAGGGGATCGACGCGGCTCAGCATACGCAATTCGGTTGTGAGCTCCTTCAGCCGCGCGTTCTTGTGGCGCAGTTCCGCCTCGCTACGGCGCAGGCGGATATGCACGTCAACACGCGCCAAGACCTCCTGCAACGTGAAGGGCTTCGTGATGTAATCGTTGCCACCGGCCGTGAAGCCTTTGAGCACTGAGTTCGTCTCGGAGGACGCCGTGACGAATATCACGGGGACGGCCGCCGTCGCCGGCATAGATTTGAGTGCGGCGCAGGTCTCCAGCCCGTCCTGGTCCGGTAACATCACGTCCAACAGAATCAGGTCAGGGCGCCACTGCCCGGCCAGCGCTACCGCTTGGCGGCCAGACGCACCGGTACGCACTTCGTACCCCGCCCTGTGAAGCGCTCGCGACAGCAATCTGCGGATCGCGGCGTCGTCATCCACGATAAGGATGCGGCAGGACGAACCCATGAGCCAGGTCTACTCCTTTGCCCCCGGGCAAGTCGGACGGTCGCCGGGCGCCGACACCTCCAGCGCAAACGGCAAAGGCCGCACAGACCCTCACAGGATCCTGTAACGCCGACATTCACCGCGTCTGCCGGACGGGCGCAACGACTGCGCAACGCCGCCGGCAGACTACTCTGCTTCTTCGGCATTACCGTCGGTTTTCATTTGTTAACCGACATTACTGCCCGTGAGGACTAGTGCAGCCTGAAACTTCACTCGCTGCGATTGTGAGACGTGTAGCTTTGCCGCCTATTCGTACCGCCCTATAATCTCGTAGCTCGTACGACTCGGCCCCTGACAAGTCGTGGTGGCGTGGCGAAGTCACTCGGATATGGTCGTGCCGGGAGTTACGCGCCGGCGGCAGCACGGCCCATCAGGGGTAGCCGCGTGGCGCAGCAACGCCCTAAACCACTCGGATCATTAATTGGGGAGCAAGGCCAATGTTATTGCTGCCAAAGCCAATCCGGAAAGTCCTGGCCGTCTTCCGCGGCGACGTCGCGCCGGCGCTGGTCCTCATCTCTGTCAGCCTGGGGTTCTGGTTCGGCCTCACGCCGGGCTGGTACGGCCTGCACGTCGCCCTGCTGGTGCTGGCGCTCGTATTGAACATACACATCGGTCTATTCCTGATTACCGCGGCCCTGGGCAAGGCGCTCAGCCTGGCGGCGGCACCGGTGTGGTACCACCTGGGGAAGCTGGCCCAGGAGCAACTCGCGCCGGTTTTCGGTCTGTTCGCAGCGTTGCCGGTAGTCGGTCTGACCGATTTCTCACGCTTTGCCGTCGCCGGCGCGGTGATCGCCGGCCCGGTGCTCGGCGTGTTGGGCGGGCTGGCGCTGGCGCGCGCCGTGCGTACGTTCCGTCGCACCTGGCTGAAGCTCGAGGAGAACTCCCCGGCACTCCAGCAATGGCAAGCCAACCGGTGGGTACGGCTGCTGGACCGCCTGCTGATTGGCAAGCGGACGGTGGATGCGCGGGCCGCACTGACGCGGCGGCCGCGCTTCGTCCGCTGGCCCGGCGTGGTGCTCGCCGTGCTCGTGCTCGCGGCCGCAACGGGCGGGGCGCACACGCTGCGCGGCGAACGGCTGACGACCCTGGCCGCCGATGCTCTGACGCAGGCCAACGGGGCGCAGGTCGATCTCGAACGACTAGACCTGGACGTGCTGCGTGGGAGAGTCTCGGTGACCGGCGTGCAAGTAACGGATCCCGCCGCGCCGGCCCGCAACCGGCTGGCCGTGGCGGAGCTGACGGCCGACGCCAGTCTTTGGCACCTGCTCACGGGTCGCCTGGTGATGCACGACGTCCGCGTCGCGGGGGTGGAGTTTGAGGCTCTACGCGAATCGCCCGGCCGGGTTGTGGCTGCCGCAGCGCCGGCGCCGCCCGCGGCGGATGAGTCCGCCTTGCCGGCTGAGCTGGGACTGGCCGGTCTGGACGCCCAGCGGCTCGATTCCTATTTTGGTACGGCGCAGCAGATCCGCGATTGGCTGGAACGCGTGCGCCCGTGGTTGCCCGCGGCGGAGGATGAGTACCAGCCCCCGCCGCCCACCGAGCCGCCGCACCGTTATCTGGAGTATCTCACCGCCCGGGCCGCAGTCCCACCGACGCCACGCGTCATCGTCCGGCAGGTGGAGCTGGTTGACGTGGCGACGGGCGTGGCCCAGGTCGGGCGCGGGAGGGTGAGCTGCGCGAATCTAAGTGACGCACCGCGGGCGGCCGGACAGCCGATCAGAATCTCGATCAAGTCTCTGGAGCAGCCTACTCAAATCGACCTCACTCTGCACTACGACCGCCCTGAAGGCGGGGCGACGATCGTGGCCGAGGTCGGTGAAGTCGATCTGCAGCAACTCCAGGCGTCCCTGCGACCTGAAAACCGGGCAGTCTTCGAAGCCGGCACGGCCGCGGCCGCGGTCGCCGGACGTGCCGATCGGAAGACGATCGACCTGACGATCGCGGTGCGCACGCAGAACATGCGGGTCCGCGCAACGAGCGGCGGCCTCTTTGATCTCGACCCAAGCATCACGGCGGAAGCGTTGAAGGTCCTGGAGAGCGTGCAGACGAACCTGCGTGTGGTCGGAGCGCTGACGCGGCCGCGCCTGGTGTTCGACATTCCGTCGCTGACGCAAGAGTTCCGGCAAGCGCTCCTGGCGGCCGGACAGACGGAGTTGGCCCGGCAGCTCGATGCCGCCATCGGCGACAAGCTGCCCGCCGGCCTGCCCGCTCCAGGAGACGCGCTGCGTGATCCGGCAGCGGCGGCCAAGGAAGCGCTCGACGCCGTGCTGTCAGGCGCAAGGCCCACCACGTCGCCGGCGGAGAACGATAAGGAGAAGAGTGATGAGTCCCAGGCGGCCGACAAGAAGGAAGGGGAGCGAGACCCCTTGTCGGGCTTAAGAGAGAAGCTCAGGGAAAAAAGGAAACGATAGCGGTCTGCCGCGGCAGGCGCTCTGGGGTTCGGCCGGCGCAGGAGAGGTTCGATTTCCAGATGTCGGGCGAGTTCGACGGCAAGCGCCAGGGGGGGCTGGCGCTGCTTCCGCGGGTGACTGACAGGCGCGGCGCGCGGTGCGTGGCGGCGAGCTAACCGGCCGGCGTACGTTTGCCGGTCCGGCTCAAAGGCGCCGTGGCGCCGGCAAGTCCCATAACAGAGCTTGCCGCGTGGCCTGTCCGGCGCAGTGGGCGGCGGCAGGCAGCCGGTCGGGAATGCGCGATCAGCTTGCAAAACGGCGAAGACGTGTTACTATGCTAGAAGCATTTCTGGAGTTGGACGGAGAGCGATGGCGGCACATCGGTCCGGCACTCGGATCGTGGAGAACTACCCGTGGCGCGCATGATGTGTGTGGCGGTAGTCGTGTTCTCGGCAGTATCCGCAGCCTACTGCGTGGGGCACGGCCAACCCGGCGGCGAGTACCTTAACATTTACCTGGCGGCAGACGGCGACGACGGCACCGAAGTCAGTCAACGCTGGTGGGACAACGACGGCTTTGAAGGCTCGGGGTTGAATCGGGTGGGCCGGTCCGGGTCGCAGCGCTACGACTTGGGGCTACGTTTCTTCGTCCCGTGGGTGCAGCCCGGAGAGACGTTTGTCTGCGCCCGGCTGGCCCTGCCGGGCACGGGCTGCGGCGTGATGGACTCGGGCGTTAACGTCCGCGTCGTCGGCATTCACGCCGACCGCGTGCAGGATTTCGCGGTAACACCACCCTCAGGTCAGCCGAAGACCAGCGCGGAGGTCAACTGGTCCATCAGCGCGCCCTGGCCGGAAATCGAACACACCGGCACGAGCCAGACGGCTCTCTGGCGCTACACGCCCAACCTGGCAGCGATCATCAATCAGATAATCGCGCGGCCCTCCTGGGGCGTTAGCCAGGAGGCGAAGTATGTCGGCCTGGTGCTTGAAGACAACGGCGCGTATGGAGACAACTACGCTGCGGTACAGGACTACGACGTCCCCCATTGGGCGCGTACGATCGCCCCGCGGCTCGAGCTGTTTCGCACGATCCGCTCCACCCTGATCGCGAAGGAGATGGTGGGTCGTCCGACGTACGACTCGGCCACCATCAACGCCATGTCGGTGATAGCCGTGGACGCCTACATCGAGTATGGCACGGATGCGGGCGCCCTGGTGATGGCAACACCGGTGGCACACTATCTGGCGTTGGCGCCGATCAACATCGTCCTGAGCAACCTGGAGCCGAACACGAAGTACTTCTATCGCCTGGTTTGTCGGCAGCATTCGCCGATGGGCATGTTCGAGTGCGGGCCGGTGCGCTCATTCTGGACGGCGCGTTTTCCCGGCCAGGATTTCACGTTCACGGTAACTTCGGACTCGCACATCTGGGAAACGTGCCGACAGGGCCAGGACCCGGAGCTGTATCGCACCACGCTGCGGCGCATTCTGGAAGAGCGGCCTGATTTCAACATTGACCTCGGCGACGCCACAATGTCGCAGGATTACTCGACGCGCGACGTGGCCGACCTGACAGATGCGCTCCACCGCCATCTGGCGCACCGGAGCTTCGTCGACACGATCGGCGGATCGATTCACTGGTTCCAGGTGCTGGGTAATCATGAAGGCGAGCAGGGCTGGCGACTGGACGGCACGCCGGACAATGTAGCCATATGGGCGACGAAGGCCCGCAAACAGCTCTGCCTGAATCCCATGCCGAACAGCTTCTACTCCGGCTGCAAGGAGTACGAGGATTACGTGGGGCTGCCACAGAACTACTACGCTTTCCAGTGGGGCAACGCGTTGTTCGTCGTGCTCGACCCGCACCGGTACACCACCAGCAAGCCCCACGGCGCCGGTGGCACGCCCGGCACCGGCGACAACTGGGACTGGACTTTGGGCGAAGCGCAATATCGCTGGCTGTGTGACACGCTGGAGGACAGCCCGGCCTTGTTCAAGTTCGTATTCACCCACCAGCTCGTGGGCGGCGCCGACTTATACGGCCGTGGCGGCATAGAGGCCGTCTCGCATGCAATCGGCCATGCCGGCTCATACGAATGGGGCGGCGAGTCATTAGACGGGTCGTACGATTTCGACGAAATGCGCCCGGGCTGGGACCGGCCTATCCACCAGGTGCTCATTGACAACGGCGTTACGATCGTATTCCACGGCCATGATCACGTGTACGCCCGACAGCAACTGGACGGCATCACCTACCAGACGTGCCCGCAGCCGTCCAACCGCATGTACAGCTACGGCCTGTTCCCGTACCTGCTGGGGCAGATCCGTCCAAACTCGGGCCACCTCCACGTAAGCGTCACCCCCGGATTGGTGACGGTCAAGTACATACGCGCTTTCCTGCTAGGCGACGGCATCGACGGCAAGGTCGAACACACGTACTCCATCAGGCCACCGACCAGCCCGTGACCGGCCGCGCGCGGGTCACGCCGCAACGCGGCTATGGAGTTCCGCCGGCCCGCGACCGTTCATACGCGGCTTCGGCTTCTTCCATTCGCCCCAGCGCCTCGTAGACGCGGCCGCGCAACGACCATGACCGCGCCCCGTAGCGGACCGGATCGCGCCGGGCCGCCTCCTCACACAGCGCCAAGGCACGCTCGAATTCCCGCATCTGCAGCGCATGCACCGCTCGCATGAGCGGCACGGCGCCCAGTTCCGGCTCCAGCCGCTCCGCTTCGGCCAGGCACGCCTCCCACGCACCTACATCCCCTTTGGAGTATTGCAGGTTTCCCAGCGCGACCCAGGTTCCGGGATCGTTGGGATGCAGGTCGATCGCCCGCATGCGGCTCTCGATCGCCTCATCAACTTGCGACACGGCTGCCTGCGCCGCCCCAAGCAGGTTCCACAGGCTGGCATCCATCGGTGTCATCGCCAGCAGCTCGCGAATCAGCGGAATGGCCTCGTCGGCCCGCCCTTCCGCCACCAGCGAGTTGGCGGTCCCGAGTTGCGCGTCCGACCGGGCAATCATGTCTTTCGGATCAGGTCGCGGCCCAGAGGTCGACGTCGCGCCACCGCCAACATACCCCAGCGCCTCCAATTTGCGGCGTGCCTCGGCGTCCATCGGCAGAGTCGCGTCCCCGCTAACTTCCGCCCCTTCCAGCTCTGCCACCGCGTCGGCCAGTCGGGCCGCCAGCTCCTCCGCAGCGCGCGGGCGCTCGAACCACAGGTTATGCAACTCGCGCGCATCAGCGTGCAAGTCAAAATACTCCGGCGTCGGCGCCTCGATGAACTTGTCACCGTGGCGACGCAGGCCGCGCAGTTCGCTCCAGCCATGGTTCTCCAGCGGAGCCATGGTTTCAATGTATGCGGCCCGGTCCGGGTCCGCGCCGGCCGCCAACAGGCTGATGCCGTCGCACGGCCAGGTTGCCAGCCCCACCAACTCAAGGATGGTCGGCGCCAGGTCAACGACCGACACGACACGGTCAGCAACCACACGGCCTGCCGGAATGAGCCCCGGCCCATGCACGATCAGCGGTACGTGCATGGTCGACTCGTAGATCAGCAGACTGTGCGTGCTTTCACCGTGGTCGCCCAAACCCTCGCCGTGGTCGCCGACGGCGATCGTCACCGTCCGCGGGGCCAAGCCGAGCTGGTCGAGCTTCTCCATCAGCCGACCAACCTGATAGTCAGTGAAAGCCACCTCGCCGTCATATGGTCGGGCCGCATACTGCGAGCGGAACGGCTCGGGCGGAGTGTAGGGAGCGTGTGGGTCGAACAGATGTACCCAGGCGAAGAAGGGCCGCTCCGGCTCGTTGCGCGCGTGAGTCTCAAGCCATTCCAGCGCCGGGTCGATGACGAGGTTGCCCGGGCGCTGCGGGTTGAGCGAGTCAGCACCCGCCCCGCCGGGATTCGTGATCTGGTCGTCATAAACATCGAACCCCGTCGCCAGCCCGAAACGCCGCTCCAGAACGAACGCCCCCAGGAACGCCGCCGTGGCATAACCGCCGCCGGCAAACCGTTTGGCCAGCGTCTCGTACTCGCCGGCGAGGCGGTAGACGCCGTTGTTGCGCACGCCGTGGCGCGGCGGATACAGCCCGGTCATCATGGATGTGTGTGCCGGGAGGGTGGTCGGCGCGACCGTTACGGCATCGGCGAAGCGCACGCCCTCGGCGGCCAACCGATCGAGCACGGGCGTTTGCACTTCGTGATAGCCATAGCAGCCGACGCGGTCGGCCCGCAGCGTGTCCAGCGTTATCAGCAGGACGTTCCAGCCGGCGGCTGTCCCGGGAGCCACCTCGATGGCCGGCGGCAGTGCGGCCTTGCCGCCGCGCGCGAGCAGATAGCCGCCCGCTACGGCCAGGACGGCGACCAACGGGAGGATGAAGACCAGGCGTGACAGTCGCCGGGGGGCGGAACGGCCGGCGGGGCCGTCCGCAGCGCCAGACAGGGTCACGGAACGACGTCGGGTTCGCTTTCGTGTAACCATATACAGTCATTTTAGTCGCAATGGGCCGCGTTGCACGTCTGAATCCCGGGGTGGCGCCGCTACAATTCTCACGAGTGCGGCCGTACCGATAGTCCGTGCAGGAGGTAGACGGGTATGAATGCGACAGCGGAAGCTGCGTTTGGACTGGGACGCTTCGGCCCTTTTGGGGGGCAGTACGTGCCCGAAGTCCTCATGGGTGCGTTGCAGGAGTTGGAGCGGGAGTACCGGCAAGCCCAGGCCGATGCGGCCTTCTGGAGTCAGCTCGACGATTACCTGAGCAGCTATGCGGGCCGGCCAAGTCCCCTGTACCACGCCCGCCGGCTGAGCGAACACGTCAAGGGTGCCCAGCTCCACCTGAAGCGAGAGGACCTCAATCACACCGGGGCTCACAAGATCAACAACACGCTTGGCCAGGCCCTGCTGGCCCGCCGCATGGGCAAGCGCCGCCTGATCGCCGAAACGGGTGCCGGTCAGCACGGCGTGGCGACGGCGACGGCTGCCGCTGTTATGGGCCTTGAATGCACGGTCTATATGGGCGCGGAGGATGTACGCCGCCAGGCCCTGAACGTATACCGCATGCGGCTGCTGGGGGCGGAGTGTATCCCGGTGCATGGTGGCCAACAGACGCTCAAGGACGCCATCAACGCGGCTTTGCGTGACTGGATGGGCAGCGTCGCGCACACTCACTACGCCATCGGGAGCGTAATGGGACCGCACCCGTTTCCGACGATCGTGCGCGACTTCCAGACTGTTATAGGACGAGAAACGCGCGCCCAGGCCCTGACGCATATGGGACGCCTGCCCGACATGATCGTCGCTTGCGTGGGCGGGGGCAGCAACGCCGCCGGCATATTCCACCCGTTCCTTCAGGACTCCAGGGTGCGACTGGTCGGTGTGGAAGCCGCCGGGGAGGGGCTCGGTGGCGAGCGCCATGCGGCCACGCTCGCCCAGGGTCGCCCGGGCGTGCTGCACGGCATGCATACCTACGTGCTGCAGGATGGGGATGGCCAGACGCGTCCCGTGCACTCGGTCGCGGCCGGCCTCGACTATCCCGGCGTCGGGCCGGAACACGCCCATTGGCACGCCACTGGCCGCGTCGAGTACGTCGCCGCCACCGATGGGGAGGCCCTGGCCGCCTTCGAGCTGCTGTCCAGGTTGGAAGGAATCATCCCCGCACTGGAATCCGCGCATGCCGTCGCTCACGCCGTGAAGATCGCACGCGGGCTGGACAGTACCGCCAGCATCGTCATCAACCTGAGCGGCCGCGGCGACAAGGATTGCGCCGAGGTCGCCCGACTGGCCGGCCAGGACATTGACTGACGGGGCGTGGGCAAGCACGCGCAGTGCGCGTGGACGGAGCGGGCGTGCGCTTGACCGTTGCGGCGGCGGCTACGGCACTGCTCTCGCTCGGCGGCGGCGGAACATATTGAACATGCCACCGCCGCGACGAACGTTCTCTTCGCCCAGGTACTCGGTGGCCAGACGCTGGGCCATGTTCTTGATGGCCACGCGCGCGGGGCTGCTGGGTGCGTCACTCATGATCGGATGGCCCAGATCACGGGCACTCCCGATGCGCTTGTAGTCATTGGGGATTGCGGCAAACACCGGGCGGCCGAAGTGCTGCTCGACCTCATCATGCTTGATGCGCTCGAAACTGGCATTGCAGCGGTTAATCACGATCTCGACCCGCTCCTCGGCCACCTCGAGCTGCATCAGTCCCTCGTAGACGCGCGTGGCGTTGCGCAGACTCGGCACGCCGAGCTGGGAGACGACCAGGACGCGGTCGGCGCTGCCCAGGGCGACCATGGTGGCCGGCGTGAAGTAGCGCGGCACATCTACCACGACGAACGGGAACATCTGGGCCATGACCCGGAACACCTGGTCGACGCCTTCCTGGGGCAACTCGAGTCCGGGGTCCATGCCGGACGGACCGGTCAGGATCGAGACCTGGCAGGGCAGGCTGTCGAGCGCGTCTTCCAGCAGGGTGCGGTCAATCTCACGCCCGGCCCGGCACACGTCCGCGATGGAATAGCGCGGCGTGCTGTCGAAGGCACAACCCACGTCGCCGTACTGGGTGTCCATATCGACCAGGGCGCAGTGCTGTTGCGTAACATGCGCCAGCTCGATGGCGAGGTTGCAGGCCACGGTGGTCGCGCCGGCGCCGCCGGTCGAGCCGACGACGCAGATGCGGCGGCAGTTGCCCGCGCTGCCAGCAAAGGTCTGGCGGACGCGCTCGAGGGCGCTGCGCAGGTCACCGGCGTCAATCGGCCAGCGCACGAACTGGCTGCATCCCGCGCGCATGGCCGCGATGATCGTGTCGGGGTGGTCGTCGCTCGAAACGCCCACCACGCCACAATCCGGGGCGACCTCGGCGATGCGCTGCACCGCGGCCAGCGCGCTGCGGCGCTCGCCGGCGTCCAGCTTCACGACCACGGCCTCGACCGGACCGGCATGCAGCACCTCCTGCAACTCCTGCCACGCTGAACAGCAGGCGACGATGTGAACGTCGCTCAGCTCGCGGAAGGGCTGCTCGAAGTGCTCATCCGGTGAATTGGTCTGGTCAAACAGGCATACACGCAGAGGAATAGCCATGGCACTTACTACCTGCTAGAGGGACTCGTTCCGATCGCACCGCCAGGCGCTCCGCAGACGGGCCGGGCCGGGCCGGCGACTCCGCCGCGCGCTGACCGCCTCGTCCAACTCAGTTTCCGCCGCTCAGCACCACCAGATCGTTGCGAATCCAGACGATCTGGGCGCCAAGATCGCTGTCGTTGATCGCCACGACGGCCACGAGGTCGAGGTCGCCGTCGCCGTCCAGATCACCCCAACCCAGCCGGCCGACATCGCCGGGCGGATCAAACGTCAGCACTTCCCAGGCCTCCCATGGATCGCGCGGGTTACCCGGGTTCTTGTAGTAGCGTATGGCGCCGGCAGTGCCGCCGGTCACGATTTCGAGTTCGCCGTCGCTATCAACATCAAACACCAGTACGTCGCGCGGCTGGTGCGACTGGTAGGTGGCCAGCACGTAGCTGTCCCAGTCGTAGCTGCGGGCCGGGCCGGTGGCGGGCTGTTCGAACAACACCATCTGCATCTGGTCGCCGCCGGTAGCCACCACGTCGGGCCGGCCGTCGCCGGTCAGGTCGGCGATTGCGATGCCCCAGGCGTCGCGAATGCTGCCAATGCGCCACTGCGTCCACTGCTGGTCAAGCGCCAGCGTCGGCCCAGGTCGGCGTGCCCGGTTCTGCACGGGGTTCTCAAACCAGACCACCTGCACGTTGTTGTCCCGCCGGGCGGCCGAGATGATGTCCAGGTCGCCGTCGCCGTCGATATCGTAGAGCACGAGGTCGGTCGCGCCGTCGCGGTCCAGCCGCTGCTGGCGCTCGTGCTTGCCCACGCTCAGCGCGGTCCAGTTGCGCCCGTCGATGGCGAAGCCCGGGTTGATGAACACGAGCACGTCGCCGTCCACGATCTGCAGCGGCTCGACCGGCTTATCCGGCTTGGGCGTCAGCGTGAGAATGAAGCTGCGCGAGGCGATGATGTCGTTGTCGCCGTCATTGTCCATGTCACCGAGTTCGACGTTCGTGTAGAGCTGCTCCACCGTGACGATGTAGTCATCCAGGTTCACGCCCGGGCCAATCGCCTGCGTGATAATCGCCTGGATCTCGGCGTCCGTCAGCAACATGACACTGGCGTCGATGCGTTCGCGGAGATCATCGTTTGGATCAGGGTTGCCCCAGGCCGACAGGGCCGTAGTGGGCTGGCCGCTGGGATGGCGGAAGTACCAGACGGCCCCCTTGGCGGCGGCCACAATGTCCAGGGCGCCATCGCCGTCGATGTCGCCCACGGCCACGTCCGCGAGGTTCTCCATGTCCCGCTTGCTGTCCAGCGTCAGACTGATGTAGCGCACGACGCCCGGCGGCGCATCCGGATCGCTCAGCAGGATCTGAATCACGGCCTGCCGCTTGCCATAGCCCACGACCGGATCGATCTTGCCGTCCCCGTTGAAGTCTATGCCGTAGGGGGTGCGGAAAAGGACATCCACTTCGCGGGCGGGGTCGGCGGTGTCCAGGTCGTGCAGTCGATAGGTCACCGTCGTGACCGCAGTGCCGTCCGTGAACGTCCGCGCCTGGATCAGGTTCTCGGCAAACGTGCCGCCGCCCGCCGGGAAGATGGTGCTGCCGGCGCTGATCGCCGATCCGCCGCCACCCAGGAAACGGGGGATGAACTCATACTGGCATCCCAGGCAGAGCACCAACACGACACCAACGCAGGCGGCCATTGCGCGCGCATTCGCTTTCATAACAGACATCTCGACGCTCCGTAGCTGGTCGGGATCGAAACCCGGACCGTGCGCAGTCAGACCTCGCTTATCGGGTCGGCTGATTCAGCGGGAGGCTTTAAGGTATGGCTGACACTGGCGCGGGCCGGAGCCGCCGGACTTCGGCCAGCACCGTCGCGGCCGGAAGCTCAGCCAGACAGGCATGATGCTTAAGCGGGCAGTACCGCCGATAACAGGGCACGCACGGCAGCGGCTGCGCAATAACGCGCGCGGACGAACCGTACGGCCCGGTCCGCCGTGGGTTCGTGGGGCCGAATAACGCGACCAGCGGTTTCTTGAGGGCCGCGGCAATGTGCATGGGTCCGGAATCGTGGCAGATCACGAGGTCCGCCAAATCCAGTAGGGCGACAAGCTCGCGGAGCGTCGTATCCCCGACCAGGCTGACAACCTCCGTGCGGCAGGCGGCCCGCACCTGGTTGGCCAGCTCGCGATCCGCCGGGCTTCCCAGCAGGACGCACGGCCCCCGGCCGTCAGTGTGCAGCCGGTCGATCAGCTCGGCCCAGCGGGCGGGCGGCCAGAGCTTGCTTTCCCAGCGGGCCGCCGGCACGACGGCCGTGAACGCTCCCGGCACGTGACCCAACGCGCGCGCCAGCAGCATGCGGGTGGCCTGGTGTTCCTCACGCTTGACGGCCAGGTCGAACTGCGCCGGCCCGGCCGGCAATCCCAGGGCCGCTAGTACCGCGAGGTTCTTGTCCACCGCGTGTTCCGCGCCGGCCGGTCGGCGCACGCGCCGGGTGTAGAACAGCCCCGCCAGCTCGCGTGCGTCCGAGAACCCGACGCGCTCGGCAGCTCCGCTGGCCCAGGCCAGGAAGCCGCTACGGCCAAGACCCTGGAGATCGACCGCCAAGTCGAACCGTCGCCGGCGCAAGCCGCCCAGAAAGCGCAGGAACGCGAGGAGAACGCCGGGGTCCTTCAGGATTCGCCCATAGCGCCGGCGATCGAACGGTATCACTTCGTCCAGGAGTGGATGGCCTTCTATGAGCGGCAGGAAGGTGCTGCCGACCAGCCAGGCGATGTGGGCGCGCGGATAGGCCGCCCGCAGGCCAGCCAGTACGGGCAGCGCGTGCACAATGTCACCCAGTGAGCTGGGCTTGATGATGAGAATGCGCCGGTAGTCGCGGCTGTTCTTCTCGGCAACCCGGGACATGCCGCCAAGTATACGCCTTGCCACGCAGTCGCGCAACGACCCGCTCCGCCGGCCCACCCCCGCTTACAACCCCAACGCGCCGGCCGCGGCGGAAGTGCCCCAGGCCGCGAAGTAAGCCAGCGTGGTCATGCCGAGGAACGAAATGAGCGGCCAGAGCCAGGATCTCATCTCGCGCCCGATCATGACCAGCGTGGCCGCGCACTGGGCACACAGCGCAAAAAAGACCATGATCGACAGGGCCACCGGCAGGGTGAAGACCGGCTGGCCGGTTCGCTCCCAGCGCATACCCTGCAGCCCGTCGCGCAGTGCGTGCGGCTCGCCGTCGGCCTCGGCCTCCAGATTCAGCAAGGTGCTCAGCGTGGCCACGACCACCTCGCGGGCGGGGAAGGACGCCACCACGGCCACGCCGACGCGCCAGTCCCAGCCGATCGGTTTGATGACCGGCTCGATGGCGTGTCCTATCCGGGCCAGGTAACTCGCGCGCAAATGGGCGCCCGACAGCTCCAGTTCAAACTGCTGTTCGTCCCAGCCTTCCGCCGCCGCCTGTTGTGCCACGGCCGCCTCCGTGGCCGCGCTGCGCGGGAAGTAGCCTAGCCCCCAGACCACCAGGTTGACGAGCAGGATGATCGAGCCGGCTCGCACGATGAACTCGCGGCCGGCCAGATACACGCGCTGCCAGACTGTCGCCAGACGCGGCCACTTGTAACTCGGCAGCTCCAGCACGAATCCCGGTGTCGGCCCGGCGAACGCCGTCCGCTTCAAGACCCAGGCCACCGGAAGCGCGACGACCGCCCCCAACAGGTAGATCCCCAGCATGACCAGGCCCTGCACGCCCAGCCAGCCGCCCAGGTAGGTGGTCGCCGGCACGAAGGCCGCGATCATCAGCACGTATACGGGCAATCGCGCTGAACAGCTCATGAGCGGAATCACCAGGATCGTAACGAAGCGTTCGCGGCGGTCGGCGATGGCCCGCGTTCCGATGATCGCCGGAACGGCACAGGCGAACGAGGAAAGCAGTGGAATGGCGGCCCGGCCACTGAGTCCGAGGCCGCGCATGAGCCGGTCAACCATGAACGCGGCCCGCGCCATGTAGCCGCAGTCTTCCAGCACCGCGATCAGCGCAAACAGCAGCAGTATTTGCGGCAGGAACACGAGCACGCCCCCCACGCCAGCGAGAACGCCATCGACTAGCATGCTCTGGAGCACGCCCGTCGGCAGCACGCCGCCCACCAGACTCCCTAGCGTGCCGAAGCCGGTTTCGATCCACTCCATCGGCGGCTGGGCCAGCGTGAAGATGCTCTGGAACACGGCGAACAGAACCACCAGCAGGATCACGACGCCGCTCAAACGGTGCGTAAGCAGGCGGTCGATCCGGTCGGACCAGGTCGTCACGCGCCGCGCCGGCCGCGACACGACGCCCTCCAGAACCTGCTGTATCCAGGCGTAGCGGGCCCGCACCTCAACCGCCGGGTCGGCGACTCCGGCCTCGGCTAGCCGGCGACGGGCTTCATTCAGAGCCCCCGGCGCGCCGCCCAACACGCGTGCCGCCAGTTCGCCGCTGCCGGCATTGTCTAGCAGCAGACGCAGCGCCGCCCCCGGCCGCAGGCCAGCCGATTCCGCACAAACACGGGCCACCTCGCGGGCCAGAGCCGCCGGCAATTCTGCCCGCACCGGCGGCGCCGCTCCATCCAATGCGGCGTCCAGGGCCGCCACGAGCGGCGGCACCGTCTTGGCGTCAGTGGCAACAACGGGCACGACCGGCACACCAAGCCGCTCGGCAAGCAACTCGGTATTCACCTCCAGGCCGCGCGCCCGGGCAACATCCATCATGTTTAGCGCAATGACGACCGGCAGCTCGAACTCCAGGAGCTGGCTCAGCAGGTACATGTTGCGCTGCAGGTTCGCAGCGTCGACGATCGCCAGAATGACGTCGGGACAGGCGCGCGGATCCAGCCGGCAGCACAGGGCCGAGGTGACGACGTATTCATCCGGCGACACCGCCGCCAGGCTGTACGTGCCCGGCAGATCCAGCAGCTCCGTGGCGCGGCGCGTGCCGCGCAGGGGAGCGCGCCCGATATCCACGGTCACGCCGGGATAGTTGGCGACCGAGCGCCGGAAGCCGGTCAGCGCGTTGAACAGCGTGGTCTTGCCGGTATTGGGATTGCCAACCACGGCGACAACACGCGTGCGCTGTTCGCCGTCTGTTGAGAGTGATTGAGCAGAAGCGGGTCGCAATCTCGACAAGGACCCCTCAGGCGGAAAGCCACATTACATCAACCAGGTCGCGTGGTTGCAACCACGCCCGCCGCGCGGACAACGGGCGTGCAGCCAGGCCGCGCCCAATTGGAATCAGTAGGGAGAGACGTCGACGAGTTCGGCTTCGCTGGCGCGCAGCGACAACTCGTAGTCGCCCAGACGCACGTGGAGGGGATCGCCCAACGGCGCGCGTCGCAATACCTGGACCGGCGCGCCCTCAACCAACCCCATCTCCATGAGCCTGATGCTCAGGGGGTTGCCGGAGCGCACACCTGCGACACGAAAGACGGTATCAAGAGGAACGCCGGCCAGTGACATCCTGCTCTCCGCTCAGTTCGCAGCCAAATTCGTACAGGCTGACATCTGTTTGACATATGATACATCGTAATCGGCCGGCAATCAAACAAGTATCTCGCGCAAAAATAAGGATTTTGGAGCTCTCCGGCGACCCCCGGTCGCTCAGGCCGCGCCGGACACTAACATAATGCTAACCGGCGGTTCAATCAGCCGGATCCTTGATGACTACGGGTGCCGGCCCGACCGAGACGTGCGTAAGCCCCGGTCCGCCGCCATCCGGATTCTCCTCAATGTAGGCGAAGACGTAGTATGTCCCGGGCGGAAGCGTGGCGGAAATCGACCAGAAGTAGACATCGAACGAGGTCGAGGCGTCCAGGCCACTGACTATCTCGATCTCCGCCATGTCTTCGGGATCGCTGCCGTCCTCGCCCTGATCCGGAATGTTGTCGTCGTCAATCGTCAGTGTGATCGTCGCCGTGCCGGTGGGGTCATTGTCGCGCCAGCGAATTGGCATTAAGTCGCCGTACTGAACCGACTCCACCTGCGCGGGCTGCAGGATGGCAATCAGCGGCTGGTTCTCGTCCGTCCGCCGGTAGATCAGGGCGTCACCGACGGCAGTCCGCGGAGAGGTGCCGCCGGTGTTCATCAAGGCGAGCACCTTGTAGATGCCCGCCCCGGCGTCGCCTCCGCCCACCAGGGAACCATCCCAGTCAAACGGCACCGTCTCTGTCCCGCCGGTGACGAGCATCTGCGACAGTATCGTTAACTCATTGCCATTGCCGTGGTTATCATCTGTGTCGATCTTCAGGTCGATCAGGACGTCGTCGAACTGGTTGACGCCGACGACGATCTGCAAGCTTGCATCGGTCGTGAGGAAGTCAACGTCCTCCTCCGGCTCGATGATGCTGAAGGTGACCAGCTCGTCATCGTCATCACCGTCGTCGTCCGCCTCCTCGACGGTGATCAGGATGCCGGAGTCGACGGCGAACTCGGGGTGAAGATCGTCGGACAGCAGCGCTATGAGCCGGTACGTTCCCGCTGCCACGTCTTCGCCCAGAAGATCCTCACCGGTCCAGTCAAAAGTCACCTCGTCGTCCGACTCGGTGATTCCGGCATCGCGTATGAAAATCTCGTTTCCGCTGGTCGGGTCGTCGTCGGGGTCGAGCGCGATGGTCACGTCGCCCTCGCCCTCGGGGTCGTAGGCCTCCCAGCCGATGGTCAACTCACCGTCGCCGATCTTGTAGGTCGTATTGGCGGTCGGCTGCGTGAATGTCAGCACGGGGCGAGCATCAACCGTTATCCGTCCGGGACCCGTCACGGTTTTCGTTCCGGCATTGGTGACAAGGCTGGCGTAGATCACATAGGGCGAGCCGGTGTGCCCGGTCGTGTCCCAGACCGAAGTGCTGGTAACGGCACCGCCAATGACGGCAACCCCTTCTACTAAAACAGTTTGCGTCAAGTCGCTGCGAGACTCGACGTAGAGGGATGCGGTGCCCTGCACGCCGGTGGCGGCAAAGGCCGTCCAGCGAATGCTCACCTGGGTGCCCTCGGCTACCGTTCGATCAACCGATGGGGACAGAACTGACACCCCGTACTGCGTGGGTGGGTCGCCGGCGTCGTTGGGGTTGATGCGCAGCGGCAGGCACGTCGCACCCGAAAACGCCGACCCGAGCAGGATTGTCGCCAGCAAGGACATCCGCATGACTTCGCACCTCTTACCCGAGCAGCCACATCCCACGGCTGTACCGACAGGCCGATAAGCCTATCGGCAGCACCTCCGGCCGCGATGAAATCACGGGCAGCGACCACTGAGCCGGACGGGCGAATGCGGCCGCGGCGGACCTGCCGCCCGCAAGCATTATTGACACCCCCGGCTGTTCGTCAACTCAGGCTGAACGGTCAGTAGCAATACGCCCCGGCGGCAGGCTTTGGTCAGTACCAGGCAATCCGGTTGGCGTCCGGCCCTAGCCCGGGCTAACATTGTCCACGATCGTAGTGGCGTGCCGATAAGATGGACGGCGCGCGAAGCTGGCGGCCGGACGGCTTGCCCGGCCCTGAGCAGCAGCCCGTAGTGAGACGAATGCCGATGTCGCGCAAAACACATGCCCGTTTCCTGACGGAGCCGGCCCGGCTGACGGTCGGCCTGGTGATCTTGTCGGCGGTCGGCGCGCTGCTGCATGGCTGCGTGAACCTGGTTCTGAACCAGACGGCCGAACTCACCGGGAACGTATCCATTCTGTTCATAAACGACACGCCCTACCGCGCGTCGTTCTCGTACGCCTCATGGAACTCACTGGACCGCGACCCGCCCGGAACCATCAACTTCCGGCAGTTGCGCTTGGCACCGTACGCCGCCAATGGGCCGGTCAATCTGACTTGCGCCCGGAATGTCGCGATCGGTACCGAGGAGCTGTACCAACGTGTCATCGATACGGAGGCGAACCAGACGGCCACGTTCGACCCGGATGCCTTCGACACGGTCGTGCACTTTTCCGATCAGCCGGAGGATTCTGAGCTCGCCGCCATCGCCACGGTCGGCACGGCCCTGGGCATCGAGAAGCTGCTGGGCGTGCACTTCGAGTGCGGCGATGAGTTGATATTCACTTTCGTGGAAGACCCCGACGTACCAGGCGGCTTCCGCGTTGACTACGCCCTGATCAAAGCCGAGCCGTAGACCCCCTGCGCCCGGACTGTCGGCCGCGGCCGCTAACGTTCGCGGACAACCGCCACCGGCGCCGCGCGCGGCGCATGCCGGCGTCGCGCCAGCAGCCACCCGGCCACGCCTATCAGTCCGACCACGAACGCCGGCCATGAACGCAACCTGCTCACGTCCGCCCAGCCGGCAAATTCCGTCGGCGTGAGCGCGGCAACGTCCACACCCTCGGCGAGCCGTATGAGTTCCTCACCGCCCAGGCCGCCGCACACGGCGTAGCTGCAAGTGTGCTCGCGCCAGCCAACGACGTTGAACGCGTCGGCGGTGTGAGCCACGTGGTACGCACGCCGCTGCTGCGCAGCGCCGCAGTCCGCCAGTGTAGATGGTGCACCATCAGTGAACTTCACCGGCGCGGCCAGTATGAAGAACGAAACAACGTCCTTGATCTCGGCCGATCCGGCCGGCACGTCCGCCCCGCGGCAGTAATGCAGGTGCACGGCCGGAACACCCGGCACGGGCGAGCAGCGACAGCCGCCCGTCAGGCAGAAACCACGGGCCTGAAAGTCCGGCGTCCCGGCGGCGAAATGCGACGCCGCATCAGCCTGGACCACATCGGCGGCCTGAGCCGCGGACAGTCGCGCGACTTGCAGCGAGTCGTGGTGTCTGGCCCGGGCACATTTTTCGCAGATGTGCGCGAAGTCCGCGGCGGCCACGAGATGCACGGCTGACGGCGCGGCCGTCTGGTTAGGCACGCGGTACGAGACGGTAAGGAGCAGCAGGGCTGCCGCGGCCGCCATGGTCGCCGCGAGCGGCCAGATTCTGCGGAGCGGTCGGCGCCGCTGCTGCGTCAACAGCTCCGTCACGCGTTGGCGCAGGTCGGGCGGCACGGGGGTGCTGCGCAGTCCGCGATGGGCGGACGCACGCAGGGCGCGCCAGCGGGCCACCTCCGCGCGCGCCGCCGGCTGCTGTGCGAAGGCGGCCTCGATCAATTGACAAACGGGGTCGTCCAGTTCGCCGTCAGCGTAGAGCTCCAACTGTGTCCCGAAGTCCGACGAATTCATGGTTTCCTCGGCGGCCCGCCAATGCGCTGCTCGCGCGCAAAACTCTCAAGCTCGCGGGCCAGATTCTGCCGGGCCCGGTGAAGCCGACTCATGACCGTGCCGATCGGAATGCTCAACACGTCCGCGATTTCCTGGTAGCTCAGTTCCATGGTCGCCCACATGAGCAACACGGTCCGGAATTCGGTCGGCAGCGCGTCAATCGCCCGTTTGACCTCCTCATCAACATTCTCGTAGTCCAGGTCAGGCGGCGCGTGCCGCGCCGTATCGGCCTGCACCTGGTCAAGCGTCTGTTGATCGACGGCCTTGGGGCCGCGCTTCTGGCGAGCGACGCGGTTCAGGTACGTGTTGTGCAGGATCTTCAGCAACCACGGCCTGATCCCGTATTCGCGAATCTCAAAGCGCTCAAAAGCCCGGTAGGCTTTGAGATAAGTCTCCTGCACCAGGTCTTCCGCGTCGTGCTCGCCCCCCGCCAGTCGGCGAGCGATCCGATAGACCGTTTCCAGATGTGGAACGGCCAACTCTTCGAACGAGCGCTCGCCTTCGTTCGGCATAAGGCCTTGTGCACCGGCGTCGCCGGCGTCCTGTACTTGGAAACCGCTGATAGGATGCGGGTATTCCCGACCAGCACTACGGCGGCCGAAGCTGGCGGGGATGCTCCTTACCGGCCTGAGATTATGGGCTACACGGCGACGACTGACCACCCGCGCAAGCGTCAATCTGTCCACAGCCCTGCCGGCCTGTGCGGCGCGCCGGCCGAAACGCCGCCGATACAGCGTGCGTCCCGCGCCGTCGCCCTGTCCGGACCAGACCGCGCCCCCAAGGCGGAGGGCCGCTACCGCACGCCGGCAGTACTTTCGCACGATTGCCGCCTTGGCGCTGTGCCCCGCGGCGAGGATAGTGGATGCTGGCGGAGCTTGGAGCGATGCCAGTGTGACGTTCCGCATCGTCGGCGCGCTCCTGCAATCATGAGGTGCTCAATGTCGCTTTCTCAGGTGCTGGCGGTAGCGGTGCTGTTCTTCATTGTCGCGGGCGAGAAGGCGGACAATCCGTGGCGCGACAAGCTGGCCGCAGCGCTCGAGGCGGCGCGCGAACAGCAGAGCGTCTTGGCTTACCGCAGCGCCCTGGAGACTGCCTGGCGGGCCGACGACTGGCGAGCCGGCCTCGAACTCGCCAACGCAGCGATCGAGAAGCATCCCGACGCCGCCGAGTTGGTCGGGCCGGCAGCCCGGGCCCTGTGGCGCGCCGGACACCTGGATGACGCCGGCCGGCTGGCAAGTCGGCTGTCGGCAGAGTCGCGGGAGCGCGTCGATCTGAGCGTACTGACGACCATCTCGCTGGCACGCGGCGAAATCGAACGGGCCCTGGCCACGGCGGAGCGGCTCGCAGCCCTGGACGGACTCTCGGCGGCAGATCTGCTGCATGTCCTCATGGCCCGCGCGACGGCCAACCGCTTCGAGGGCCTGGGTAAGCTGATTCGTATTGCGCAGGAGCGCGTCGATCCGGCCAACGGCTACCCGGAGATCCACATTGCCGACCAGATCGAAGGCCTGGCCGACTTCTTCGACGCCATCGGCTCCGCCCCGGTGAACCAGTTGACCGCCGGCGGCAGCGCCGCCATGCCGGTCATCCCGCTGGTCAACCTGCCCGGCTGCGACGTGATGATCAATGGACGGGGCCCCTACCGCATGATCGTGGACACGGGCGGCAGCATCACGCTCTCAATCGACAGCGCCGTCGCGGAGGAGCTGGGCCTGGAGACAATCAGCACGGCCACCATCCACGGCGTGGCCGGCAAGGACCAATCCGGCCAATCCCTGATCGACGAGCTGCGCGTGGGCGGCATCACCTGCCGCCGAGTGCTCGCGCGCACGTTCGACGTGCGCAAGGCGGTTGCATTCGCGGCCGACGGGATCATCGGCACGGGGATTTTCGCCGATGGCCGCATGACGCTGGACTTCGAGACCGGACGCCTGACGGTCACCCCGGGATCCGACAAGCCCGGCCCGGGGCAGGAAGTTCCGCTCTGGCTGATCGGCGACGCCAAGATGATTACTACGTTGACTCTCGCCGGCGAACCGGTGGCCGCCTTGCTGGATAGCGGCGCCGACGTCTTCGCCGTCTCGACCAGTCGCTTGAAGATGCTTTTCCCGGACAAGTCCATCCGCTCCCTGCCGGTGGTTGGAGCACTCGGCGTGGGCGCCGATCAGGCCCCGGAAATCAGCATCACGCCGGGGATCGACTTCGTATTTGCCGGCCGCAAGTTCGAGAACTTCGGCGGTCTGGGCTTGGACGTGCTGGACACGCTGCTGGGGCCAATGCTGGGCGTCCAGAGCGACCTGCTGGTGGGCATGGCGATTATGCGGCAGTTCAAGACGATGACGGTCGATTTCAAGCACTGCCGCATGTGGGTCGAGTGGCTCGACCCCCACTAGGCCCCCAACATGCCGGCGGCAGGCCGCCGAACATGGGGATGCTATTGCGAGAGGGGGGACTCGAACCCCCACGGGACTAGCCCACTAGAACCTAAATCTAGCGCGTCTGCCAATTCCGCCACTCTCGCGCCGCAGCAGGCATGATAACCGGCCGCCGGAGTATGGGAACAGTGCCGCGGTGAAAAGCCGTCAAGCGTGCGCGGGCGCGTTAGATGTCCAGCCCATTCGCCAAGAATCCTTGAAATCGAGAAAAAGCTGGGCAAGGCGGGTGGGGGCGGTTACAGGGTAGCCGCCAACGCTCCTTAGAATGATCTTAGCTGACTATTATAGGACCTGCGGATTTCGCCCGTACGGCCGGGTGCGGGTAAACCTTGGTGACCTTTCGGCCGAGTATGCTTGACAGTCCGGGAACCTTGGCTACACATCTGCCGAAGTGCGGCAGCGCAGGACTTGGCGCGGTGCAGCCAATAGCGTGGCGCCGCGCTGGCGGCTGCTGGTTAAGACTATTATTTTCGGCAACTTAGAAATGTGCCATGTCAAAGCGAAGGGCAGACAGTAAGTCGTTGGTGATCGTCGAGTCGCCGGCGAAGGCCAAGACGATCAACAAGTACCTCGGCAGCGGCTACGTCGTCAAGGCGTCGATGGGGCACGTCCGCGACCTGCCGCAGCGGGACTTCGGTATCGACATAAGTGACGATTTTAAACCAACTTATGAGGTAGTCCGCGGCCGCACCAAGGTAGTTGCAGAGCTTAAGAAGCTCGCTGAAACCGCTCCCGAGGTCTTCCTCGCCACCGACCGTGACCGTGAAGGCGAAGCCATTGCCTGGCATCTGGTCGAGGCGCTCGATTTGTCGCCCGACAAGGTTCGCCGGGTCATTTTCAACGAGATTACTCGCCGGGCAATCACAGAGGCATTCGGCAGCGCTCACCACATTGACCTGGCGCGCGTCAATGCCCAGCAGGCGAGGCGAATCCTAGACCGGATTGTCGGGTACGAATTGAGCCCGCTGCTGTGGAAGAAGATCGCGAAGGGCCTTTCGGCCGGCCGCGTGCAATCGGTCGCCGTTCGACTGATTGTGGAGCGTGAGCGGGAAATCCGGGCGTTTGTGCCGGAGGAAAGCTGGAAGATCGTCGCGTATCTGGCCCCCGACGCCGCCGCGTTGGACGCGCTCCGGGCGGACTGGCGCGCGTTTGCGGCTGAGGAGCGGACGCAGAAGGACCAACAGACCTGGCTGCGTGAGCGCGGCTGTTTCCGGACGGAACTGGCCGCGGTTGGTGGGGAGCCGTTTGCGGCGACGAACGCTGACGCGGCATTGGCGGTGGCCGACGCGCTGGGCTATCGGCTCGCCCAGTTGGAGCGCGTGGCGTGGCAGGAGTACGCCCACTTGGGGCTGGAGCAGGTCAGGCCAGACGGTGGCCTCGATCCGGCGTCAGCGCCGGCGCTGACGGTCTCGGAACTGCAGACCAAACGTACCGTGACGAAGCCGGCGGCGCCGTTCACGACGGCTTCGCTGCAGCAGGCCGCCAGCACGGCCCTGCGTTTCTCGGCGGCGCGGACGATGCGGACGGCCCAGACACTCTACGAAGGTGTGGACATCAACGGTGAAGGCGCGGTGGGCCTCATCACGTACATGCGTACCGACTCGACCAACCTAGCCGGCGAGGCGGTCGAGGCCGTGCGCCACCTGATCGCGCAGCAATATGGCCCGCAGTATGTGCCCGAGCACGCCAACGTTTATGGCAAACGCCAGGCGCGGGCCCAGGAGGCGCACGAAGCGATTCGGCCCACTGATGCCGGCCGCACGCCCGAGAGCCTGCGGGCGGCGCTGACGACCGATCAGCACCGCCTGTACGAGCTGATCTGGAAGCGCTTCGTGAGCTGCCAGATGACGCCGGCCGAATGGGACTCGACGTCCGTCACCGTCGGTTGCGATACGCGGCTGGGTGAGGCGCGCTTCGCCGGCGCCGGGCGCAAGCTGGTCTTTGACGGCTTCATGCGCGTGGCCGGCGTGACAAGCGAGGACCAGCTCCTGCCGCCGATGGCGGAGGGCGATCGACTCGGCCTGATCGAGCTGGAGCCGCGGCAGCAATTCACGTCGCCGCCGCCGCGTTACACGGAAGCGTCGCTGGTCAAGCGGCTGGAGTCAGACGGCATCGGCCGGCCGAGCACGTACGCCGCCATCATCGAGACGATCCAGAGCCGCGGGTACGTCGAGCAGGCGGAGCGCAAGTTCAGTCCAACGGCGCTGGGGGAGCTGGTGACGGACAAGCTGGTGGCGCACTTCCCGAAGATCATGGACGTCAAGTTCACGTCGTTCATGGAGGACGAGCTCGACAAGATCGAGGAGGCCCACCTGGACTGGGTGCGCGTGCTGAACGAGTTCTATGAACCGTTCCGCGAGTTGCTCGCGAAGGCGCGTGACGAGATGGAGGTTACGCGCGGCAAGCCGAGCGAATACACCTGCCCGGAGTGCAACGCGCCCATGGTCTACCGCTGGAGCAAGACCGGCCAGTTCCTGGCCTGCTCCGGCTATCCGAGGTGCAAGGGTACGCTCAACGTCGACCGGGCCGGCAAGCCGGTGCTGCCCACGCAGACCGAGCACAATTGCGAGCAGTGTGGCCGGCCGATGGTCCTGCGACAGGCCCGCAACGGGCAGTTCCTGGGCTGCAGCGGCTATCCCGAGTGCCGCGGCACGTTGCCCTGCAACGAGCAGGGCGAACCGCTGCGGCTCGTCACGGAGAAGGAACTCGAGACGCCCTGTGAGGCCTGCGGCGAGGGCGCGCTGGTGGTGAAACGCAAGGGCCGCCGGTCGTTCCTGGGCTGCAATCGCTTCCCCGAGTGCAAGAACACGGCGCCGCTGCCGGCGGACGTACGGCTGGAGAAGAAGCCAGCCCCACCGCCCGAAGAGGCGGGCGTCACCTGCGACAAGTGCGGGCGACCGATGGTGCTGCGCTCCGGCAGCCGCGGGCGCTTCATCGCCTGCTCCGGCTTCCCGAAGTGCCGCAACACCAAGCCGTTTGACAAGCTCGCAGAGCTACGCGCCGCCAACGGTGCGAACGGCAGCCCCGCTGAAGCCAATGGGCCGGCGGCAGCGCCCGAAAAGGGCGAGTCGGCTCCCAACGGCGCCGGTGGAAACGGCAAGGTCAATCACGATCCCAAATTCGGTGACGCGCCGACCGGATTCGCCTGGACACGCACCGGCCGGCCAGTCGTCGAGGTAATGCCGGAACCGGGCACGCTGCGCTGCCCCGAGTGCGGCAGCACGATGGAGTTGAAGCGCGGGCGCTTCGGCCCGTTCTTCTCCTGCACGAATTTCCCGCAGTGCAAGTTCAACTCGAACCTGCGCGGCGAAGCCAAGAAGCAGGCCGAGGAGATGATGCCGGCACCCGCCCGGCCGCGCCCCATTCCCACGGACATTCCCTGTGAAGACTGCGGCAAGCCGATGGTGGTGCGTCAGGGCCGGCGCGGGAAGTTCCTGGGCTGCGGCGCGTATCCCAAGTGCAAGAGCACGAAGGAACTGCCCCCGGGCTTCAATGTCGAGGAGGCCGAGGCCCTGGTCCGGGCAGCCGACGCGTAAGGCGCGCCGCAGCACCCAGCCGAACTGACCAGCCTAAGTGAGCAGGTTCAGCAGGTCGGCCGCGGCCAGTTCTACGAGAGACGCCACGACCACATCGGCGGCCCCAACCCGCTCGTACGGCCCCAGACCTACCACGCGCATGCCCGCCGCCAACGCGCCGGCCACGCCACTCTCTGCGTCCTCCACCACCACGCAGCGTTTAGCCGGCACATTCAGCCGCTCGGCCGCGGCCAGGAACACGCGTGGATCCGGCTTCGAGGCCGGCACGTCGTTCCCGTCCACGATGACATCCACGAAACGCTCGATGCCCAGCCGGGCCAGAACGTGGCGGGCGTTTCGGCTCGAAGATGCGACCGCGGTCGGTACGCCGGCCTGCCGCAGCGACTCCAGCAGCTCGCCCGCGCCGGGCAGCAGGTCCTGCGGCCCCAGCCGCGCGACTCGTTCCAGGTACGCCGCGTTCTTGCGCGCCATGATTCCGTCACGCTCGGCGGGCGTGAAGCGCTCGGCGGGCGGCCCCAGGAAGAGCGTCAGGCTGTCGGGGCGGCTCAGGCCGCGCAGGGCTTCGTTGGCCGCCCGGTCAAAGGGAATGCTCAGCTCGCGCGCAAGCAGTAGCCAACTCTGGAAATGCAGTTCGGCCGTGTCGGTCAGGACGCCGTCCAGGTCGAATATCACCGCGGCGTTGGGCACGCGCCATCCTTTCCAAGTCCAGGCCACACGGGCCGCTCAGGCCGGCTCGTGGGCCGGGTTGAGCCAGGCCGCCAACAGGGCAATCGTCGCCGCCTTGTCCGGAATCTTGTAGCCGTACCCGACGTCGGGATCATGATGAATAGCGACGCGCAGGTTGGGCGGCCCGACACAGCCCGGACAGCCGCTCTCGCACTCGCAGCCAGTAACCAACTCGTGCGCCAGACGCAGCAACTCGTCGACGCGCGCATAGCCGTGCCGCGCGTAGCCGACGCCGCCTTCGAAACGATCATAGACGATAATCGTCATCAGGCCGAGCTGCGAGGAGTTCACCACGCCGCCCACGTCGTAGCGGTCGCACATGGCCAGCGTCGGCAGCGTCACGACCAGCAGGTTGCGCACGCCGCTGAAAGCGTCCCAGACGGGGTGGCCGGCGGCGCGGACAGTCCGCAGCGCGGCCAGCGGCGGCTGCAACCAGCAACCGGTGGTGGCAATCTGCTGGGGCGGCAGATCCAGCTTGGTCTGGCCGATCAACTCCATCGAGCGGAACTTGAACTTGCGAAACGCGACCGTCTGCCAGCGCACCACGACGTCGCCGAAGCACTTGGTGCCCCCCAGGCAGTCGCCGCTCAGCCGCTCCTGCGCGATGCGGCACTCGTCGGCCAGAATCGGCTGGGTGTAATAGTCCGCGTCGCAGCGTTCAACGCGGGCAAGCCGGGCCGCCTGGTCCAACTCGCGGACCAGGTAGCTCTGGCCCTGGTGCAGGTAGATGGCCTCCGGATAGACCAGCTCGGGCGCCGAAATGGAATCAACCTGTCCGATGATTTCGTTGCGGCCGTCCGTGATGTCGAGAATGGCGTACGTGGCGTTGCTGATGGTGCGCAGGCTGGTCTCGTGATGCGGCAGACCGGCCGTGGAGTAGTCCCAGCGCTCCGCGCCGGCTTTAAGCCGGCCTTCAGCAGCGAGCGCCTCCACCACCGGCGCGGCGCGCGGGCCGAACTGGGCGAGGTCAACCGGCGTAAGCGGCAGCTCCCGCGCTGCGCAAGTCAGTTGCGCGGCGAGAATGTGCGGGTTCTGCGGATCGATGACGGCGTGCTCGAGCGGCTGCTTGAAGATGAAGTCGGCGTTGCGCATCAGGTACTGATCCACCGGATCGTCGTACGCCACCAGGAACGTGACGGACTCTTCCTGCCGGCGGCCGGCCCGGCCGGCCTGCTGCCACAGACTGCACAGCGTGCTGGGAAAACCTACGATGATGGCGGCGTCGAGCGTGCCGACGTCGATGCCCAACTCCAGCGCGCTCGTGCTGCACACCGCCAGTAGCTCGCCGGAGAAGAGCGCCTGCTCGATCTCACGCCGTTCGCTCGGCAGGTAACCGCCGCGATAAGGCTTGATCCGGCGGGCCAGGTCCGGCCGGCGGCGCGCCAGTGCATCAACCGTGTACTTGTAGAGCAGCTCGGCCACCACGCGGGCCTTACAGAAGGCGATGGTGCCGGCGCCGGCCTCGACCAAGGCCTGCAACAGCGTCTGGGCTTCGACATTCCCGCTGCGCCGCGAAACGCGCGTCTGCGCCTCCAGCCAGGGCGGGTTCCATAGCACGACCCAGCGCCGGCCGCGCGGCGAGCCGTCCTGGTCGATCAAGCGCATCGGCCGATTCGTCAGCCGCTCCGCGAGGTCGCGCGGGTTTCCGAGCGTCGCGGAGCAGCAGATGAACTGCGGCGACGAACCGTAGTGGCGGCAGATGCGCTGCAGGCGCCGCACAACGCCGGCCACGTGGCTGCCGAAGATGCCGCGGTAAGTGTGGATCTCGTCGAGCACGACGTACTTGAGGTTGGCGAAGAAGCCCGCCCACTTCGGGTGATACGGCAGAATGCCCTGGTGCAGCATGTCCGGGTTGGACAGCAGGATACTGGCGGAGCGGCGAATGCCCGGCCGGCGGTGCGTGGGCGTATCGCCGTCGTAGCAGGCCGGCCGGGCACGTCCGGCCAGCTCACCGGCTGCCACCAGCCGCTCCAGGTTGCCAAGCTGGTCGTAGGCCAGGGCCTTGGCCGGATAAACGTACAGGGCCCGCGCGTCCGGATTAGCGCTCAGTTCGGCCAGTACCGGCAGGTGATAACACAGGCTCTTGCCGGAAGCGGTGCCGCTGGCAATCAGCACGTTTTCGCCGGCACAAATGGAGTCGTACGCGATCACCTGGTGAACGTAGAGCTGCTCGATCCCGACGGCCGCCAGCATCGTCCACAGGGCCGGCGGCAGGTCGTGCTCGGGACGGGCATACTCCGCCGGACGCGGCTCAATCGTCCGGACCGCCGCGATCTGCCCGCGGTAGTGTCGGCCGGCCTTCAGTCTTTCCAGCAGGCCCAGCGCGTCCATGGCCCTCTCACGTCACGATCCGGAACGTCAGGCACATACTCTACCGCGCGCGCGAACAGAGACCAAACATGAGCACGGCGGGCCGCTTCGGGACAACAAGTTCGCCGACAGCGCGTCACGGATACGCCGCACGCACGCCGGCTTCTGGATAGTAGTGGCGGCAGATCGTTTCGCAATCGAAGCCTTGCAGCGCCATGCCCAGCGCTCCAATCTGGCACATCCCGACCCCGTGCCCCCAGCCGGCCCCATGCAGCACCACGGCCGTCAGGTCACCGTCCGCGGCGCGCTCTGGTCGCAGCATGAACGCGCTGCTGTACAGGAAGCGGCGGTGCAGCGCGCGTCGAATCTGGTATTCGCTGTCCAACCGTGTGCTAACGCCTCGGCCGTGCATGTCGATCCACTCCAACTCCAGCGCGCTGCAGCGGCCGCTGACGCCCCGGGCCGATACGCGCAGCGTCCGCAGCGTCCGCAAGTTACGCGCGGCTGGCACGTGCTGCACCAGGAGTTCCTCCAGTTCAGCTCGCGTGTGCCGAACCTGCCAGCGGAAGTAGTCGCCCGGCTGGTCCACGCGGCCCAGATAGCGGCCGATCTCGGCCGGCGGCACGACGTTCGGGCTGCAGAAGGCCTGTGCGGCGCGCAGCCACGGCCCGCTGACATACTCCGGCATCAGCGCCTCCGTGACCGGCAGAAAGCGTTGCTCCGGGGCGCCGCCCGGCGCATCCACTACCGGCCGGAGCCCCGGCTTCTCACGGCCCCATACCGCAACGGGGGATTCGGTAATCCCACCACAACACTTGGCGTAGTTGGCGTCCAGGATCCGGTCGTCCGGGCCACAGAGTACCTGGCCACGGGTGGCCGCGACCGCCGCAATCGCCGCATCGGTCAGGTTGGTCGTGCCCTGATAGCGCTGGCAGCAATCATCGTTGCAGCGCTCGAACGGCCGGTCGGCGTGCTTGGCCTCCGTCATGGCCAGGAGCCAAGAACGTGCGGCGATTGCCTGGGCCTTGAGCAGGTGCCCCGGGCACGCCGCGTTCATTTCGGCGGTGACCACGCCGGCCAGGTACGCTTCGAGCGGAACCGCGTTTATGACGAGTAATCCACGTTCGCCGGGCACGATCTCGACCGTCCCGGGGAAGCTCTGGTCAACGGCCTTCTCCCAGTGGAAGCCGCGCCCGGCCGGGACGTCACGGATAAGAACGCCGGCGCCGGGGCACAGGGGCTGCTCGCCGGCCGGCGACAGACGGAGGCTGGGGAGAATAACCGTGTCGGGTGCGGCGCCGCGGACTGCCACCATCCCGCCGGCGCTGTGGACTTCCAGGTGCCCATCCTCTCCGGCCATCCCTGGCAGCGTGCCCGGCCCGTAAGCCTGGTAACTTCCCGCCGGCACGCGGAGATGGACGGCGTCGCGGTCGTCCTGAGCCAGGATGATGCCGACGCGGATGAGCGGTTCGGAAGCGTGGCCAGGCACTGATCGAGACATCGCGTCGGCAGCCTATGCGTTTCGTGCCGCCGCAGCCAGAGAGGGCGGCCCGGTTCGCTGTGGGAAACGCGGTTCCGCGCCAGTGCCCCCCGGGGGGGGGGCTGGGGGTCCCGGGCCCGGGCCCGGCCGCGCGCCGTGGCCGCCCGCAAAACGGATTTCTAACTCGTTGTCCTGTCTGGAATTCCGCTTGATCGTCGCGCGCGGTTGGCTTATCATGCACCTTGCGATTGAGCTTGTCGGCTCATACGCTGCATATGAGCCAGGACAGGGCAGGCCAGAGGTACCGGTGTACGTTGGGTGACAGCGTTCTGGGGAACGTGATGAAGACGATTACGAAGAAGGATCTAGTCGATCGAATCGCCGAGCAAACCAGTAACAAGCGTGTCATCGTCAAGCATGTCATACAGCAGTTTCTCGACGAGATCATTCGAGAGCTAGGTGACGGTAACCGCTTGGAGTTCAGGGACTTTGGCGTGTTCGAGCTACGCGAGCGCGCGGCGCGCGTCGCGCAGAATCCCAAGACGATGGAGAAGGTGCGCGTCCCGAGCAAACGCACGGTGAAGTTCAAGGTCGGACGCCTGATGAAGGACCGGCTGCACAACGATCACGACGTGCGCGGCACGAGTGCGGGCTTCGACATCAGTCGCCAGCCGTCCACGGCCGAAATGGGCTAACTGCGGCTGTCCAGATTACTTCCGCGCTTTTTCCGAACTACTACGTCCCATATTCGGCGCCGCTAAGTAATCCCGCAAAGCGGCGCCGCTTTGCTGCGCCGCGGCAGGCCGACTCAGCACCAACAGCAAGCCCACGAACCCCCCCCTGCTCGCCCCGCGCGGAATCGCCGCGCCTAACCACCGCCGCCGGGCGACGAATCGGTCGGCGGCGCTTCGTTGACATAAGCGGGCCGAACGACCGCCTGTACGTCAACTGCCCGGACGCCGGGGACGCGCTGGGCCCCCGCGGATATTGCGGCGGCATCCACGCCGCGCGGCAGCAGGCCGTAGATCAACACGTGTCCCTCGTTGGAATAGACGTGCAGGAAACGGGCTCCGTCAAGCCCGTACTCGGCGATGAGTTGGGCCCGGACCAGCCCCGCCACGCCCTGTTCGACGACCACGTCCTTGGTTTGGCCGGCAGCGTGCTTGGCACGTTCGGTGCTGTCAGGCGCGTCCGGGGCCGTCACGAAGAAGTAGCCGAACAGCCCAAGCAGACCCACGGCGAATATTGCCAGACCCGTGCGAATCATGGATCGGCTCCTTCTCGGTCTGATCCGCGTTACCATCACAACCCGCCTTGCCATACTGCTACGTCCGCTATCATACCATTGTGGCGGCCAGACGACTTACATAAATGTGCGGGCCGCTCGGGGCCAAGTCGCGACGGACCCCGCACCGCCGGAGGTATCTACATGCCGAATAGGCTAATGTGGAGCGATTACGAGGAGATTGCGCTGCGGCTGCGCGAGAAGTTCCCAGAACTCGACCCACTATCCGTGCGGTTCACGGACCTGCGGCAGTGGGTATGTGAGCTGGAGGATTTCGGCGACGACGCCCAGGCGTCAAATGAGAAGAAGCTGGAGGCCATCCAGATGGCCTGGCACGAGGAGTATCAGGACGGCTGAGTCCGGCAAGGCCGGCGGGGGACGGGGCCGGCCGGGCCCGGCTCAAAACACGCTCCTGGGCGGCCGATAGTGGCCGGGGGCCGGCGCACTGGTGCCGGGACGCCTGGAATCTGGTAGGATTATGGTGTCCCGGGGCAATCTGGCGATCTCGGGCCCGGGCTGTCGTCAGGAGTATCGACCATGCTGCGAACCGCGTTGCTATGCCTGTTCGTAGGGGCGCTGGTGCCAGTGGCGCCGCAGGGCTGTCCTCTGGCGCCACCAGATGAGGAACCTGCCAGCGCAGAGCGCGGCACGATTGCCACGGGAGCCGTCGTGTCGCCCGAAACCGCGGAAGTCAACACGACGGTTGAGCTGACGGCGACCGCCACCGGCGACCTGGAGGGCGGGCCGATATCGTACTACTGGCTGCAAACGGGCGGGCCGGGCGTGTTGCTGACCGGCGCCGACAGCCCCGGCGCCACGTTTGCGGCGCCCTCGCTCCCCGCCGATCAGACCTGCACGTTCATGGTGACGACGGCCAACGTGCGCGGCGACGCGGGGCGGGCCAGCGTCAGCGTGCTGGTGTGGGCGGACCCGAACTATGGCGCCGGCGACACGCCGGACGGCAGCAGCGGGCGACCGGTCGCGCGCGCCGGGGCGGATCGCGACGCGACTGAATCAACGACCGTAACGCTGGATGGCAGCCGCAGTTCGGGCGACAGTCTGACGTACGCGTGGGCCCAGACACTGGGGCCCGAGAGCGTAACGCTGAAGAACGCGGATCAGGTGCGGGCATCGTTTACGGCGCCAGGCTTTGATCCGGCGACGGACAACCTGTACGAATTCGAGTTGACCGTGCAAGATCGGCGCGGGCGCACGGCCTCGGCCGCGGTGCAGATCCGCATCCGCGAGGGCACCGGGGCCGACCCGTACCCGCAGATCAGCATCAGGACGAACATGGGCAACATGATCCTCAAGCTGGATCGCGAGAAGGCGCCGATCACGGTCAACAACTTCCTGCGCTATGTGGACGACGGCTTCTATGACGGGACCATCTTCCACCGTGTGAAGCCGGACTTCGTCATCCAGGGCGGCGGATACGACACGGACCTGGCGGCAAAGGAGACGCGCGATCCGATCGAGAACGAAGCCGACAACGGCCTGTCGAATGAGCAGTACACGGTGGCGATGGCGCGGCTGACCGATCCGGACTCGGCCACGTCGCAGTTCTACATCAACCTGACGGACAACGTGCAGCTCGATCCGGGCGGCGTCACGACCGAGGGTTATGCGGTCTTCGGCGAGGTCATCCGCGGCACGAGCGTGGTGGACGCGATCGGGGCGGTCGCAACGTCCACGCAGACGGACGCCGACGGCACCGCGCTGCAGGACGTGCCGGTTGACAACGTCACCATGATCGAGGTGAAGCGCTATACTGGAGCGGAGCAGACGGGCGCCGCCAGCGCCGACCTGCCGTAGTTACAACGTGCGGCCGGCCGCCGTTACGCGTAGCGCAGCCAGCGCAACAACTCACGGGGCGAGGGCGGCTTGCCATACATCAGCACGCCGACGCGGAAGATCTTGCCCGCGGCGCGGATGGCAAGCAGCACGGACAGCCACAACACACCCAGCGTCGTGACAATCTGCCAGACGGGCGTGTCCGGGTCGGCGCAGACCCGCAGCACCATGACGAACGGGGTGATCAGCGGGATATGGCTCAGCAGCACGCTCCAGGGCGAGTTGGGGTGCTCCAGGAAGTAGAAGCCGAAGATCATGGCGATCATGGTCAGCAGCGAGAGCGGGAAGATCATGCTCTGGGCTTCCTTGAGGTCGTTGCAGGCTGAGCCGATGCCCGCCATCAAGGCCGCCATGAGCAGGTAGCCGGGCAGGAAGTACAGCAGTGCCACGAAGATGCGGTAGCCGCTGACCAGGTCGGCCACGCCGGCGGCGCGGGCCCCGGCGAAGCCGACGCTGCCCCACACGGCCACCAGCGCCAACCCGACAAAGGCCGTGCCAAGAATCTTGCCGGCCATCAACTGGGTCGGGCTGACCGCGGACAGGAGCACCTCGATAACGCGCGAGCTCTTCTCCTCGATGACCGTCGTCAGCAGACCCTGGGCCACCACGAACGTCCCCATGAACAACAGGAACATGAATGCGTAGGGCGTCATGATGCGCGCGGCCTGGTCCGCGCTGATCGGCGCGCCCGTGGCAGCGTCGAGCCACTGCACGGGCACCTCCTGCGCCCGCAGCGCGGCCACCTGCTCGCGATCAATGCCGGCGTCGTGGAAACGGGCGGCGGTGACGGCCTCGCGAATCATCTCCTCAAGCTGCACGCCGATCCGCAACTGGTTGTCCTTGCGGGCCAGCGTGCAGCCGGCCGGCGCGGCGATTACGTTCGGCGGAATCAGAATGTAACCATAGAGCTCACTCGCACGCACGCGCTCGAGCAGCGTGGTCGCGTCCGTCTCGGCACCAAACTCCAGCAGCTCCAGCGGCTGGTTGGGACGCTCCTCGTTGTACGCGGCCACCTCGGCTGCCAGGTAATGAAAGACGGCGCCGCTATAGTCGATCGCCGCGACGCGTCGCGTATCGATCTTCTCGCGGATGGCCATTCTGTGGACGGCCTCCGTCCCGTAAATCGCGCCCACCATGATCACCGGCATCAACACCACGCTCAGGACGAACGCCTTGGTCTTGACGGTCGCGATGAACTCGCGCAACGCCACGGGCACGACCTTACTCATGGACCAACTCCCGCCGCGGCTCGGGCGCGACAGCCGAGCCGGCCCGGCCGTCGTCGCCGACCAGCTTGACGAAGATCTCCTGCAAGTCCGGCCGTTGGAGTTCGAAACGCAGAACGCGCACGCGGTGCAGGGCGTGCTCCAGAATAGCGTTCGGGTCGGCCTGTTCGGTCAACTGCAGGCGGGCGTGGCCGGCCGTCACGTTGGCCGAAACCACGCCGGCCAGTTCGCCCAGCCAGGACAAATCACCTTCCGCGTCGAGGATGGCTACCGGCGCGGAGAAACGCGCCCGCACGTCGTTGATCAGCCCGTCGATGATCTTGCGGCCCCGGTTGATCAGGACGATGCGGTCGCACATCCGCTCGGCCTGGTTCATCTGGTGCGTCGAGAAGATCACGGTTGACCCGGCGCGGCGCAGGTCGGCGATGAAGCGCTCGAGCATGTCCACGTTGAGCGGGTCCAGGCCCGAGAAGGGCTCGTCGAGTATGACCAGCTCCGGCTCGTTCAGAATCGCCGTGATGAACTGGAGCTTCTGCGACATGCCCTTCGAGAGGGCCTCGACGCGCTTGCGGCGCCAATCCTGCAAGCCCACGCGTTCCAGGCATTCATCAGCGCGCTGCCGCAGGCGGCGACCGTGTAGGCCCTTGAGCCGGCCGAAGTAGCGCAGCGTCTCCTGCACGGTCATCTTGCGATAGAGCCCGCGTTCCTCCGGCAAATAACCGATGCGGTCCTTGACATCGGCGGCGCGCGGACGGCCGAGCACCGAGATGCTGCCCGAGTCCGGATAGACGATGCTCATCACCATGCGCAGCGTGGTGGTCTTGCCGGCCCCGTTGGGACCCAGGAAGCCCAGGACGTGGCCGGTCGGGACGCGCAGGCTGAAGCGCTCGACGGCGGTGAACTTGCCGTAACGCTTGGTGATCTCGTTCAGAACCAGCGCATCGCTCACGGTGCGATTCCCTCTTCCAGGTGCCCGACCCGTACTGACCGGTCGGCAGATACCACTGGCGCACGACGTCGGCCGTATTAGCCCAGCACCCGCGCCACCGCGTCGCCGATCGTCGCCGGACTGTCGCTGACGGTAATGCCGGCCTCACGCAAGGCCGCAATCTTCGATTGGGCCGTACCCTCGCCGCCGGAGATGATCGCGCCGGCGTGGCCCATGCGCCGGCCGGGAGGCGCCGTCTGGCCGGCAATGAAAGCGACCACTGGTTTGCGCACGTGGGCCGTAATGTAGGCGGCGGCCTGCTCCTCGTCCTTGCCGCCGATCTCGCCGATCATGACGATGCCATGGGTCTGGTCGTCGGCGTTGAACATCTCCAGCAGCTCGTTGAAATTGAGGCCCTTGACGGGGTCGCCGCCGATCCCGACGCACGTCGTCTGGGCATAGCCGCGCTGCGTGCACTGCCAGACCGCCTCGTAGGTCAGCGTGCCGCTGCGCGAGATGATGCCGACGTTCTTCGTGCGGCCGTTGGCCGCCTTGTGGATGTAACCGGGCATGATGCCCAGCTTGCACTGGCCGGGCGTAATGACGCCGGGGCAATTGGGGCCGACGAGCAACGTGCCGCAGTCGTCCAGGAACTTCCGGACCTTGACCATGTCGAGCGTGGGCACGCCCTCGGTAATCAGCACGACCAGCCGGATGCCGGCGTCCGCCGCCTCCATCGCCGCAGCGGCGGCAAATGGGGCCGGCACAAAAAGCAGCGAGGTGTCCGCGCCGGTCTGGCGTGCGGCCTCATGCACAGTGTTGAAGACCGGCAGGCCGTGCTCCGACTTGCTGCCGCCCTTGCCGGGTGTCACGCCACCCACGATGTTCGTACCGTACTCCAGGCATTGGGCGGTGTGAAACGCGCCCGCCTTGCCGGTGATGCCCTGGCAAATCACCCGCGTGCGCTTGTCGACCAGAATGCTCATTGTCCTTCGCTTCCTTCGTGCAGCATCACAATCCAACACGCTGCCGCACCGGCCGGCCGGCCGGCGAACTGGCGGAAAGGCGCATTATGCCGGATGCGCAGCGCGACGGAAAGCCGGGCCGCAAGCCGCGCGCGGCCGGCTTCAGGGCGTGTCCGCGGCGGCCGGCGGCTGCGCCGGCCGCAGCTCCTCAACCTCCTCCTGGTAGCCGCGGGGGGTCTTGATCTCGAAGACGCCGCCGCTGAACCCCTCGTTCAGACGCGCTTCGGAAAACGTGATGGAGATGAACGAGTTGATCTGGCCGGTCCCGTCCTTCTTGGAGGTGTGTACCTTGAACGGCAGACCGTGGTGCGGGCCTTCGCGGGCGATCCACACGTCAACCGTTTTGTAGGTGCGGCCGGTCTGGGAGTCCGGGCGCGGCTCAAGCCGCAGGTGATCCGTGTCCGGCGGATCGCCGGCCTCGGGCGCCACCAGCGTCACCTCGAACTCGGCCAGGATGTCGCTCTTCTTCTGGCCAAACGGCACCGGGAACGGACCCTCGCCCAGCCGGTAGGGATTGTGCCGGTCGTCGGGCCGCCGAACCTGGCGGCGCACGACCGTCCGCGTCTGAGAGTCCAGGCTGACGTACCACTGCCCGTCGAAGAGGTGCCGCTCGTCCAGGCGGTGGGCGCGGCCGGCCGAGATCGAGCGCTCGAAATGCACGAGGAACTTGGAGACCGGCTCCTGCTGCTGGTACCAGATCTGCCCCTGCTTGCTGATGGCGTCTTCCTCGTCGTCCATGACGTACTGGAGGCGCCAGGTCACCTGGGCCCGCAGATCATGGACGGTGCGGTTCTCAAGGCGGGTGAGGATCTTGTCGACCGCCGGGTCAAGCGCCGGGGCGGTCGCCAGCGGCGCGGCGGGTGGAACCTCGGCCAACCCAGAGACGGCAGACGCCAGAACGATTATCATCAGCGGCCACAGGTTTGAGCGAACCGGAATAAAACGCATGCGATGATCTCCTGCCAGCGCACCAGCACCAGATTGTAAGAGGGTAGCGCGGCACACGCCACGGATGCGGTGGCGCGGCGGATCGTCGCACCAGAAGCGGACAAGCTGCCACGCATGACCTACCTGTTAGACCTGATCTACGCCCTGGCCGTTTGTCTGGGCTGGCCGTATCTGCTCTACCGGCGTTGGCGGCGCGGCCCGGCCGGCGTGCCCTGGCGGGAGTACTTCGGGCGGGTGGCCTCGCGGTCCGTCTCGGCCCGCTGCGTGTGGATCCACGCCGTCTCACTGGGTGAGATCAACGCGACGCGCACGATCGCTGACGAAATCCGCCGGCGCTCGCCGGATTCGGTGATCGTCTTCAGCAGCACGACGGTCACGGGGCTGGAGCGGGCCCGCCAGCTCTACCCTGACAACGTGGTGTTCCGCTTCCCGCTGGATTTCTCGTTCGCGATCCGGGCCGTGCTTGACCGGATCCGCCCCTCCATCATCGTGCTGCTGGAGCTGGAGGTCTGGCCGAACCTGCTGGAGAATGCCCACGCGGCCGACATCCCGGTCGTCATTGCCAACGGCCGCGTAACCAGCGAGCGCAGCATGCGCCGCTTCAACTGGCCCATCGTGCGCTGGTTCGCGCGGCGGATGTTCCGTCAGATCCGCTGGGTCGGGGCCCAGGATGCCACCTATGCTTCGCGTTTCATCGAGCTGGGCGTGCCCGCCGGCCGCGTACAGGTAACCGGCTCGGTCAAGTACGATGCGGCGGACACCTCCGACCACATTGACGGCCAGGAGGAGCTGGCCGAGGCGATGGGCATCGACGTCCAGCGGCCGCTATGGGTGTGCGGCAGCACGGGGCCGGGCGAGGAGGCGCACATCCTGACGGCCTATGCGCGGCTGCTAAGAGACCAGCCCGACCTGCAACTCGCGATCATCCCGCGCAAGCCGGAGCGTTTCGACGAGGTGGCCCGGCTGATCGTCGAACACGGCTACGCTTGCCTGCGGCGCAGCACCGGCACGCCGCTCACGCCGACGGCGGCCACGGAACCGCGCCCGGTCTTCCTGGGCGACACCATGGGCGAGCTGCGCAAGTTTTACGCCTTGGCCACGGTCGCGTTCGTCGGACGCAGCCTGGTGCCGCTGGGCGGCTCGGACGTGATGGAGGTGGCCGGCCTGGCCAAGCCGATCGTTGTCGGCCCCCACACGGATAATTTCACCGAGGCCGTCAACCTGTTGCTGGCCGAGGGTGGTCTGCGGCGAATCAGCGAGCCGGGCGCGCTGGCCACCGTGGTGAGCGATCTGCTGCGGCACGCCGAACGGCGGGTCCAGATGGGCCAGGCCGGGCGGGCCGCGATCCTGTCGCGGGCGGGGGCGACACACGAAACCGTCACGCGGATTCTAGAATTCATGCAGTAGCCGCCGAATCAGTGGTTACCGGCAGGCGGCCGGCGGGTATCATCAGGGTGTTATGGTCGTGAAGTTCCTACACTTCGTGCGCGGTTTCGGGCTGCCGGCCGCCCTCGTCCTGGCGGCGGTCGTCTGTGTCCCCGGGCTCCTTGGGTGTCAGAGCCCCGCTGCGGAGCGGCGTATAGCGCTGCGCGAAGCCAGCCTGAAATGGAGCACGGAGACGCTGGTGGAGCGGGAACGTGACGCCCCGATTCGGCTTGGGCGCACGCTGGCACGTATCGAACACGACATGCAGGAGCGCCCCGAGCGCTTGGAGCGGGACGTGCGCTGGCTGGATGACTCGCTCGAGCACGAATTCCAGCGCTGGCAAACTCGCCAGAAACTCTACGTGGAGAAGCTTGAGCAGATCTTCGGGGGCAAGCCGGAGAACTACGAGCTGTTCTTCCTGCTACTGCTGTGACGGCCGCCCGCTGGCTGCGTTCAGGGCGCGACCGGAGGAGTTCCGGCGGGATGTGCGGACATGACGCCGCCGGCGCTCCCGGCGTCGCCCTGCGCCAATCCCGCCCCACCACCTTCAGCGGCCCGCGCTCCCGACCACTGGTCCGACTGGGCAGCAGCTCCCCCCGGGCCGGGCGACCGGTCCGCGACCGGCGCCGCCGGCCGGTGGACGCCGGCGCCGACCAGGCCGCCGCGCAGGCCCAGCGTGGCCTCGCGGCCGCGGTCCAACAGCAGGCCCGGCACGAACGCGAAGACTATCAGCAAGAGCCCGCATAGCAGCGCACCGACGTGCGGCGTTTCCTGCGTGACCGCCTCGGCCGGGTGATCAGTTTCGTACAGCAGGACGGCCGCGATGACGCGCAGGTAGTAGGCCGCCGCCAGGGCCGAGTTCAGCATCGCAATCACGACCAAGGCGACCAGCCAGTTGTTCCACTGGGCCGGCGCAAGCTCGCCCGCCACCCCGGCGAGCGCGCCGCCGAAGAGGCTCAGCTTGCCCCAGAAACCCGCCGTGGGGGGCAGGCCCATGAGCGTAAACATCGCGAGGGTCATGAGTAGCGCCAGGCTGGCATGACGGCGCAGCAGGCCGGCGACGTCGCGCAGCGTTTCGCACGGCTGACCGCGCACCCGCAGCAGGCCCAGAATGGCAAACGCGCCGAGGTTGGCGAGCCCGTAGATCACTACGTAGTACAGCACGGCGGCGGTGCCGTCCCCGAGCGACCCGTGGCCGCCCGCGGGTCCTATAAGCACGCCGACCAGCATGTAGCCAGAATGCGCGACGCCGGAATAGGCCAGCATCCGCTTGATGTTTGTCTGCAGAAGCGCGAGCGTGTTGCCGACGGTCATGCTGACCACGGCGACCACCCACAGCACCCAGAAGACCGACGGGCTGGCCTGCTGCCAGTGACCGGTAGCCGCCATGATCTTGAAGATGGCCAGGAAGCCGGCAAACTTCGGCACAAACCCGAGCAGCCCCGCGACCGGGCTGGCCGCCCCCTGGTATACGTCGGCGATGTAGAAGTGCAGCGGAACGGCCGCAATCTTGAACAGCAGGCCGGCCAACGACAGAACCACGCCGATGGCCGCCAAGCCGCGCGGCACAGCCAGCCCGGATTCACTTAGCGACTCCTGCACCGCTTGCACCACGACCGGCAATGAAGTCGAGCCCGCCACCCCGTACAGCAGCGCGAAGCCGTAGGCGGTCAGCGCGGCCGCCAGGGCACCCAGGAAGAAGTACTTTGTCGCGGCCTCGGTGGCGCGCACGTTGCGCCGACTCAGCGCCACCATGATGTACGTCGGAATGCTGACCACCTCGAGCGCCACGAACAGCAGCAGCAGGTCGTTAGCGGCGCCAACCAGCAACACGCCGGCCAGCGCGAACAACAGCATCGACCAGAATTCGCCCCGCTCAGCGTGCGGCGGCTGAAACCACGCGACGAGCGTGATGACAAAGCCGAGCATCAGCGTGCCGTTACGCGCAAAGATGGCCAGGGCGCCATATTCGAGCCCCAGACCCCCGGCCGGATCGGCTTGGGCGCGGGCCTGCACCATGGCCGCAATCATGGCCAGCAGAATCGCCGCCAGGGCGACCCGGGGGGTCCAATGGCGCAGCCCGACTCCCGTAGCCTGGCCCAGCAACAGCGCCACGCAGCCGCCGGCCAGCAGGATGATCTCCGGCAGCAGAATCCAGAGCGACAGCAATTCGTACGGCGAGGGCGGCACGATCAGGGTCCTCCCGCCGGTATCACCGGCTCGCAAGGCGGGGCGGCAAATGGCCGCACGGGGGTCCAGGCGATCAGCGACCCGGCGGCGGCAGGCGCTCCGTCGGGCTCAGTGCACGCGGACGCTGGGCCGGTCTCCAGCGCGCCCTCGGCGACTAGCGGAGCCTCACGCGCCTGGGCCGCATAGATGCGCGTCATCACCTGGGATTCCAGCGCCGGATCAAGCGTGTCCGTAATCAGACGCGGATAGACGCCCAGCAGCACCACCAGAATCGCCAGCGGGGTCAGAATCGCCACTTCCCGGCGGTTGAGATCGGGGGGCAACACGGACAGGTCGGGCGTGTTGGCCGGCGCCTTGACCGGGCCGAACAAGACGCGGCCGGTCATGTAGAGCATGTAGACGGCGCCGAGCAGGATGCCGGTGGCACCCAGGGCTCCGTACCAGGGGCCCAGCGTCGTGGATTTGAACGCGGCCAGCAGGACGGTGAACTCGCTGACGAAGCCATTGAGCCCGGGCAGACCAATGCTCGAAAGCACGAAGAGCACCAGGAAGAAAGCCATGACTGGCATCTGCCGAGCCAGCCCGCCGAGCTGGTGCATGTCGCGCGTGTGGTAGCGCTCGTAAATCATGCCGACTACAAGGAACAGGGCGCCGGTGCTGATGCCGTGGTTGATCATGTACAGCACGGAGCCGCTCAGGCCGAGCGGCACGAGGCTGAACATGCCCAGCATGCAGAAGCCCAAGTGCGAAACCGAGGAGTAGGCCACGAGCTTCTTCACGTCGCGCTGCACCCAGCAGCACAGGGCGCCGTAGATGATGCCGGCGACGGCCAGGACGCCGATGACGCGCGCCCAGCCAAGCGCGCCGTCCGGCACCATCGGCAGGCTGAACCGCAGAAAGCCGTAAGTGCCGAGCTTCAGCAGCACGCCGGCCAGGAGCACGCTGCCGGCCGTGGGGGCTTCCGTGTGGGCCAGCGGCAGCCAGGTGTGCAGCGGGAAGAACGGGACCTTGATCGCAAAGCCGCAGAAGAAGGCGACAAACAGCAGCGACTGCTCCGCCAGCGACAGCCCGGAGAGCGCGGAGAGCATCGCGAGATCGAAGGAAATAATGCTGGTGCCCTGGAGGGCGGCGGCCCGCAGCGCCAGGTACAGAATGCCCGCGAACGTAATCACGCTGCCGACAAACGTGTACAGGAAGAACTTGTTGGCGGCGTAACGGCGCTCCGGCCCGCCCCAGATGCCAATCAGGAAATAGAGCGGGACCAGCGTGAATTCGAAGAAGATGTAGAACAGCAGCACGTCGCGAGCGGCGAAGACCCCCATCATGCCGGCCGTGAGCGCCAGGAGCCAGGCGTAGTACTCCCGCGTGCGGCGCCGAATCGCCGCGAAGCCGCAGGCCACCGACAGCGGCACCAGTATGGCCGTAAGCAGGACCAGCGGGGCGCTGATCGGATCGAGCCCCACGTGGTAGCTGATCTGCACGTCGTGTTGCTGCGTGATTTCGTCCGTCGCGCTGGACAGCAGCGGCACGCGGTCGCCGACGGCGATCCAGGTGGCCTGGGTGGCCCCCACCAGGTTGCCCGGACCGGTCTGCCCATCGACCTGGAACCAGAGCGCCAGGGCAATCAGCAGCGAGACGATACCCACCCACAGCGCGATGCGCGGCGCCCGGGATTCCAGTCGCTGCGGGAGCAGCCAGATCACCACGGCCGCGGCGAGTGGCAGGAAGATCAGCAGATTGAGCCCTAATGCCGACATCGGTGCATACTCACATCAGTGTGTCAGGACCGGTTCAACCCAGCGCCACAGCAGCAGCAGGATAACGATGCCAATGACCATGCTGAGCGCATAGGCCTGCAGGACGCCGCGTTGCGCGAACCGCAGCGTCAGGCCGACGCCGCGCGGCACCGCCGCCACGAACCACACCAGGCCGTCGACGCCGAAGTTGTCAGTGCCGAAGCAGACGCGTCCGAGGCCGCGCAGCGGCCGCACGAACACGCGCTCGTAAAGCTCATCGACGTAGTACTTGGCGTGCCAGAGCCGGAAGAGCGGGCCGAGCAGGGCCGCGTCCGGATCGCGCTGCGGCGCCCGGCCGTAGCGCACCCAGGCCAGGCCGATGCCGGCCAGGGCGACGAGCATGGAGACGTACAACAGCCAGGTGCTGCCGCCTTCGGCACCGTGGTCGGCCGCCGCCTTGACGATCGAACTGGTCTCCGGCGAAAGGTAATGGTGGAAGTAGCCGTGGGGCTGCAGGAAGAAGAAGGTCTCGCCCAGCGAGCCGCCCACGCCCCCGATGCCCAGGACGCCGGCGAAAACGGCGCCGAGGGCCAGCACCACCAGCGGGGCGATCATCACGGGCGGCGATTCGTGCGGATGCCCGCCCGCCTCGGCCGGGAGCCGCTTCTCACCATTGAAGCACAGGAAGAACATGCGGAAGGTGTAGTAAGCGGTCAGGCCGGCGGTGATGAGCATGATGACGCCGACGGCCGCGTGCCGGACGAAGGCCGCATGGACGATCTCGTCCTTGCTCCAGAAGCCGGCCAGCAGCGGGAAGCCCGCCAGGGCCAGGCAGCCGACCAGCATCAGCTTGTGCGTCCAGGGCAGGAAGTGCCGCAGGCCGCTGAACTGCCGCACGTCGATGATGCCGCCCATGGCGTGCATGACGCTGCCGGCCGTGAGGAACAGCAGGGCCTTGAAGAAGGCGTGCGTGAACACGTGGAAGACGGCCGCATCGGGCGCGCTGCAGCCCAGCGCCACGAACATGAACGCCAACTGGCTGATGGTGGAATAGGCCAGGATGCGTTTCATGTCGTACTGGGCCATGGCCATGGTCGCCGCCAGCACCGCCCCGATGACCCCCAGCACCAGCACGACGTCGAGCGCGAGCGGCGCGCCGGCGAAGATCGGCCCGCAGCGGGCGATCATGTAGATGCCGGCCGTGACCATCGTCGCGGCGTGGATCAGGGCGGAGACCGGCGTCGGGCCTTCCATCGCGTCGGGCAGCCAGACGTATAGCGGGAACTGGGCGCTCTTGCCCAGCGCGCCGCAGGTCAGCAGCAGCGCCACGATCGTGAGCTGGTTCTGCGTCAGGGCGCCGGCGCGGATGTATTCGAACGCCACCGCGTAGTCGAGCGGGTTCTGGCCGGGCTGCACCACGTCCTTGAGGAACATGTAGAGCGCGAAGATGCCCAGCGCGAAGCCGAAGTCGCCGATGCGGTTGACGATGAAGGCCTTCTTGGCGGCGGCCGCGGCCTCCGGCCGCTGATAGTAGAAGCCGATCAGCAGGTAGCTGCACAGGCCGACCGCTTCCCAGCCCAGGTAGAGCAGGACGAAGTTGCCGGACATCGTGAGCACGCACATCGAGAAGACGAACAGGCCCAGGAAGGCGAAAAAGCGCTCGTAGCCGCGCTCCGGATGCCCGTGGTGATCGCGCATGTAGCCGATGGCGTAGATGATCACCATCAGGCTGACGACCGTGACGAACAGCAGCATCACGCCGGTCAGGCCGTCGAAGTGGAAGTTGACGGACATCCAGCGGCCGCCTTCGCGGCTGACCTGCTGGCCGAAGCTCATCCAGTCGTAGAGCGTGTACGTGAAGCCGGCCACCGGCCCGGCGGGCGCCGCTGCGGCCGGAGCGCCGGCGTCAGCCCCATATGGCTGGGTGGCATGTTGAGCGGCCGGCTCGGGACCGGTCGCCGCATGCTGCTGTCCGAGGTCGAAGAAAAGCAGCACGCCCAGGAGCGCGGACAGAGCCGCGCCCAATACGACCGGCCAGTGCGCCCGTTCGGGCTTCAGACGAAACGCCACCATGAGGCCGACCAGGATGGCCCCCAGCAGCGGCCAGAACGGCAACGTGGCGTAGAGGCTCACCGGCAGCAGCGAGGTTTCGGCCAGCAACACGGCTACTCGTCCTTCAACAGCGTCCAGGAGTTCGCGTCAAGCGTCGCGCGGTGGCGGTAGAGCAGCACCACCAGCGCCAGCCCCACGGCCGCTTCCGCGGCGGCGACGGTCAGGAGAAACAGGGCGAACGCCTGGCCGCTCAGGTTGGGCAGGCCGCCGTCCAGCGGGTAGCGCCCCAGCGCGACCAGCGTGACCACGATGCCCTGGAACATCAATTCAGTGCAGAGAAACATGATGATGAGGTTGCGGCGCGTAACGAAGCCGATCGCGCCCAGCACGAACAGCGCCGCTCCCAACAGCAGGTAAGGCATCAGCATCAGTCGGTCTCTCCGGACAGGGCGTCCGCCGGCTTGCGCCGGGCAATCGCGATCGCGCCGACCAGCGCGGCCAGCAGCAGCACGCCGCCCAACTGGACGGCCACCACGTAGTTCGTCATCAGCACGGCGCCGACGCGCAACACGGAACCCGACGCCTGCTCGGCCGTCGCGGCCACGGCCTCCACCTCGGGCGGCGACAGCAGTTGGCCGCCGATCACCGCCAGCAGGGCGAAGCCGGCCAGGCAGCCCCAGAACGGCTCGCGCGCCTCACTGTCGTAGGCGGCCGGCTCACGCTGCTGGGCCAGCATGATCACGAAGACGTACGTCACGAGAATCGCGCCGGCGTAGATGATCAGCAGCGCGGCGGCCAGGAACTCCGCCTGCATCAGGACCAGCAGGCCGGTCACCGCCACCACCACCAGGATGAAATACACCGCGCTGTAGACCGGCTTGGGATGCGTGATCATACGCACGCTGCCAAACAGCACGATCAGCGCCAGGGCGATAAACCAGCCCATTGTGGAGCCGCCCGTCACGAGCGGCACCGCCAGGCCCAGGAAGGCCCCCAGACCAGCCGCCAGCAGCAGCACCGCCAGGCCGCGCAGCTTCCGCCGGCCGCCCGGCAACGCCACGTACAGACCGGCCGCGCCACAGGCCAGCATGATCACCAGCAATGTCAGCGCACTTGGCATAGTACCTGTCTTCCACTCAGAGGTCCGAAACGCCGGCAACCGCGCGGGCTGGCCCGCCCAGAATGCCGCACCGAGCACGACCTCCGGAAAGGAACCTCCTTCTACCGCAAAGCCCGGCAGCCGACCAGCCGGCGGGCGCGGCAGGTGTCAGTATTGCCGCTCCGCATTGGGCGCCGCGACGTCCTTATTCTGGCCGCCGGTCAGGCCGTAGTCGGTCACCGGCGGGTTCTTGCGCGGCTTGATGTCCTTGGTCTCCTCGTACACTTGCAGCAGCTTTTCCTTGTCGAAGATCATCTCTTCCCGGCTGCGGCCGACCAGCTCGTACTGCGGCGTAAGCTCGATGGCGTCGCACGGGCAGGCCTCTTCGCACATGCCGCAGTAGATGCAGCGCAGCTCATCAATGTCGAACTTGACCGGATACTTCTCGCGATCCGGCCAGGGCGACTCGCCGGCTTCGATGTGAATGCAGTGGGCCGGGCAGGCCGTGCTGCACATGAAGCAGGCCACGCAGGCCACGCGCCCGTCCGGGTCCTTGTTCAGTCGGTGCACCCCACGGTAATTCGCCACGCGCAGGGTACGCTTCTGTTCCGGATAACAGACGACCGTCTCGTTGCGGAGGCGGGCGCTGAACATGTGCCGCAGCGTGGTCTTGAAGCCGACGAGAATCTGCGGCAGGTACATGCGCTCAGCCGCGCTCAGCACCGGCTCGGTCAGCACAATGACGTCTTCGTCACGCATGACGTCCTATCTCCCAGCGGAGCCGCCGCCCGCCTTGGCGCGCTCCGGAAGCACCCTGATTTCGGGCAGGTTGGCCTGGCGGCCGGTCACCGGCGCCTTGGAGCGCGCCGCCCACAGCAGGGCGACGACTAACACCACGGCGTTGGCGCCCAGGCTGGCGAACACGTTGCGATGCAGATCCAGCGCTACCAGCAGGCACGTCGCCAGCACCAGCCCAATACCAATCGGCACCAGGCCCTGCCAGGCCAGCCGCATGAGCTGGTCGAACCGGAAGCGCGGCAACGACCAGCGCACCAGCATGTAGAACCAGATGAACGCCGCGATCTTGACCCAGAACACGCCGAACTTCACCAGCATGGCCGGCCAGGACACCGCGTCCGCCCCCGGCAGCAGCCACAGGTGCCAGCCGCCGAAGAACAGCGCGATCATCAGGGCGCTGTTGGTGACCATGTGGGCATATTCACCCAGGAAGAACAGCCCGAACTTCAGCGCGCTGTACTCGGTGTGGAAGCCGCCGACCAGCTCCTGCTCCGCCTCGGCCAGATCGAAGGGCAGGCGGTTGGTCTCGGCGAAGGCGCTGATTAGAATCAGCAGGAACGCCAGCGGCTGGTACGCCACGAACCACAGGCCGCTGCGGGCCTGCATGTCCACGACTTCCTCGAGCCGCAGGCTCCCGGCCGTCAGCAGAATGCACACCAGGCCGAGCCCCAGCGGGATCTCGTAGCTGATCATCTGGGCCGCGGCCCGCATGCCGCCGTAGAACGAGTACTTGTTGTTGCTGGCGTAGCTACCCAGCACGACGCCGTACACGCCCATCGACGCGATCGCAATCAGGTACAGGAAGCCGATGTCGATGCTGGCGACCTGCACGCTGACCGTCTCGCCGGCGGCCATCCAGGGCCACTGCACCTCGCCGGCCCACGGAATGATCGCGAAGCCCACCAGCGAGATCGTGAACGAGATGGCCGGCGCGATGATGAACAGCGGCCGGTCGATGTTGCGCGGAATAATGTCTTCCTTCAGCACGAACTTCAGGCCGTCGGCCATGGGCTGGAAGAAGCCCGCGAAGCCGACCCGGTTGGGCCCGTGCCGATCCTGAATGAAGGCCGACAGCTTGCGCTCGGCCAGGATGCAGTAGGCCGTCGCGCCCAGGATCACCCCCAGCATTACCGCCATGACGATGATTGAGAACGCGAACTGGTCGGCCAGCAGGTCCTGCACGAACGGCAGCGACACCAGCAGCCAGACCACGCCCGCGGCCACCACGCCGCCAACCACCAGTACCCCCAGCAACAGCAGCGGGTGCCGGAGTGTGCGGTCCACTCGAAGTGCGGCAGGATCCTTCATCGCGGCTCACCAACCTCCTGCTCAGTGGGCATGGGCGGGCACGTCCGGCGGCACGTACAGCTCGCCGAACTCCGCCACGACCTCCGCCATGCTCTGACGCACCTGCGCCGCCCGGTACAGCCCGCTCCGCTCCAGCAGCTCATGCAGGAACTGCCCGTCGGCCTTGACACCCTCGCGCGGCGGAATCGAACGCTCGAACGGCTGCACCAACCCGTCGCAGTTCATGAACGTGCCCTCCCGCTCGGCCCAACTGGCGGTCGGAATCTGCACCGAGACGAAGTCGTCCAGCGGGCTCGGGAACAGGTCGTGCACGATCAGGTAGTCAACCTTCCGGAGCGGCGCGGCAATCTCCGCGCTGACCCACTCCCGCGGATACCCGGCGGCCAGGTAAACAGTCTTGAAGCGGCCCTGGCCGGCGGCCGGCAGAAAGTCGCCCAAGCTCAGCGTGCTGCCGCCAAAATGTGCCAGAATCCGCTCGATCCCCCGCCGATTGGGACATTTCTCGGCCTTAATCACGAAGCCCTTCGGAAAGACCTGGTCTTCACCCTGGCAGGGCACGAAGCCCGACACCAGCGTCGCCATGGGGGCCACCGCGCGCACGAACGTGGCCAGCAGCCAGGCCTCCTCGCAGGACATCATCGGGCTCAGCACCGCGGCGACGCCGGCACCCTGGTCATGCTTGGCCGCCTGCTCAAAGCGCGAGCGCAGCCGCTTGGGCAGCTCCTCCCAGCGCAGCCCTTCGAGCCGATCGGAATGGCGCACGCGCGGCGCGCTGAGCCGCTCCTCACTCTGCACGTATTTCCAGCCGAAGCGCGCCTCGTCGCTGAGCCACCATTCGTTGACCTTCGGGCTGAAGCGCGGGCGGACGCGGTGGACGCCGTCCTCGTTGTAGTCGATCCAGATTGCCTGCCCGCGACTGTCCGCCGGACTGATCGATTTGGCCGAGCGCAGCCGCCAGACGCGCTGCTGGAAGAGGAAGTTCTTGTCGATCAGGGCACCGACCGGGCACAAATCCACCACGTTGCCCTGCAACGGGTTGTCCAGCGGCCGGCCGGGAAACACGTCGATCTCGCCGCGGCTGCCGCGGTTCACCACGCTCAACTCACCCGTACCGGTGATCTCGTTAGCGAAGCGCACGCAGCGCGTGCAGATCACGCAGCGGTCGGAGTACAACAGCGTGTGCGGGCCAATGTCCTTCTTCGGGTTCTTGTACTTGTCTTCAACCATGCGCGAGGTGGGCGACCCGAACTGCTCGGAGTAATCCTGCAAATAGCACTCGCCGGCCTTGTCGCATACCGGACAGTCCAGCGGATGGTTGAGCAGGTAGTACTCCATCAGGTGCTTCTGGTTCTGACGCACCTTCTCCGAGTTGAACCGCACCTCCAGCCCATCGTGAACCAGCGTCTGACAGGACGGCAGCAGCTTCGGCGCCCAGACCAGCTCCTGCGTCTTGGGGTGCGGCATCTTCATTTCCATCAGGCACAGCCGACAGCTTCCCACGACCGACAGCCCCGGGTGGTAGCAGTAGTGCGGTATGTTCAGCCCGGCTTCCAGCGCGGCCTGCAACACCGGTATGCCCTTGCGGCAATCAATCTCCTGACCGTCGATGATGATCTTCGGCATCGCTTCGCGCCTCAGCGGGCTTTCGGCCCGTCCTCCCGCAGGTCTTCCAATGTCAGCATCGTCGCGCCCTGGAACGCGGTCGCCCGACCCTGCCGGATGGGCAACTCATAGGCCGCTGGGTTGATCCGCCGCAGCCAGCGCGCCACGCCGTCGGACGGCTGGGCGGCAATGTGCTGCTCAAACTCCCGCCGGAACTTCCGCACCAGCATGCGCAGCGGAAACGCCGCCCCGTCCGACAGTCCACAGATGCTCAGCCCGGGCATCATGCCCATGTTCTGGGCGACCTCGGCGATAACGTCAAGATCGAACAAGCGGCCCGCGCCCGCGCGAATGCGGCCGGCCATCTTGTACATCCACGACGTGCCTTCGCGACAGTGCGTGCACTGTCCGCAGGATTCCGTCGCGAAGAACCGCGCCACGTTGACCAGCACGTCGCGAATATCCACATCTTCCGGCACGACCACCGCCGCCGCCGTGCCCAACCCCAACAGGCCGTAGCGCAGCGGGTCGTCGAAGTCGAGCCGGCAATCCAGCTCGTCGCAATCCTGCGCCGGATCGACCTCGCCCGTGGGCTTGGGGAACATGTCGCCGCGCAAGACCCCCATCGACAAGCCGCCCGGGAAGACCGCCTTGATCTTCCTGCCGTCGCGCATGCCCCCGCCGAAATCGGCCCCGTAGATCAGCTCACGCACGGTGAGGCCCAGCGGTCCCTCATAGCAGCCCGGCCGCTGTACCGGACCGCTAACGCAGTACATCTTCGGACCCCACGAGTTCTCCGGGCCCAGGCTGCGCCACCAGTCCAAACCACGCGTCAGAATGTGCGGCAGGCAGGCCAGCGTCTCAACGTTGTTCACCACCGTCGGCTTGCGAAACGCCCCTTCAATCGCCGGAAACGGCGGCTTGATCCGCGGCCAGCCGCGCTTACCCTCCAGGCTCTCGATCAGCCCGGTCTCTTCGCCGCACACGTACGCCCCGGCCCCGCGATGGATGTAACAGTCGAGGTCGTAACCACTTCCGAGGATATTCCGCCCGAAGTAGCCGGCGGCGTAGGCCTCGTCGATGGCCTTCTGCAGTATGTGAAACTGCTCGGCGAACTCACCCCGCATGTAGATGTATGCCACCGTCGTCGCGGTCGCGTAGCCCGCAATCAGGATGCCCTCCAGCAGCATGTGCGGGTCTTCTTCAATCGTAATGCGGTTGCAGAACGTCGGCGGCTCAGACTCATCCGCATTCACGCAGAGATAAGTGACCGTCCGGTCCGGCGGCAGGAACGACCACTTCAGGCCGGCCGGGAAGCCCGCGCCGCCGCGACCGCGCAGGTTCGCCTTCTTCACCAGCTCGACTAGCTCGGCCGGCTGCATCTTCAGGGCCTTGGCCGCCCCCTCGTAGCCGCCGGTCTTCCGGTACGTGTCGATCGATGTGCTGTTGGGCACACCGACGTTCTTCATGAGCACGCGTTCGTATGGCATCTCTTCCACCGGCGTAGGCCGAATGCTCTCATGGCAGCCCGCGCAGCCTTCCAGCCGGCCGCCCTATTGGGGCCGGGCCGCGTCGAACAGGTCGCTGCGCGGGGTCTCCAGCTTGTCGTTGTCCGGATCCGCCAGGATCCGGTCCAGATCCTCCACCTGCACGTGCTTGTACCGCCGCTCGTTGATCATCATGCAGGGCGCGTGGTCACAGCCGGCCAGGCACTCCTCCGTCATGAGCGAGTAGCGGCCGTCGGGCGTGGTGCCGTGCTCATCAATGCCGAGCTTCTCCTTGAGCGCCGCCAGCACCTCCCGGCCGCCCATCAGCTCACAGGACAGCGAGCGACAGACCATGATCGTCTTCTGACCCTTTGGATGGGTCCAGAAGTGCGTGTAGAAGGTCACGACATCCATGACCGCCGCCGGAGAAATCTCGAGCAGCTCGGCAATCTCGCGCATCGCCCGTAACGAGCAGTAGCCCAACTCGTCCTGGGCAATGTGCAGGGCCGGCAGCAGGACCGCGCGCTTGGTCGGGTAGCGCGGGAAGAAACCGCGAATCTTCTCCTTGGTCGCCGCACTCAGCCCGGGACCAAGCTCCGCCTCGCTCACGGTCTTGCGATCAATCGCCTGCCAGGCCACCGCCACACTCCTCCTGCACAGACGCCGCGCTAGCGATCCAGCTCAGCCGCAATGATGTTGATGCTGTTCAACACCGCCGGCACGTCGCTGATCTGATGTCCTTCAATCAGAGTGGGAAACACCTGGTAGTTGATGAAGCTCGGCGGCCGGCAGCGCGCCCGGTAGGCCGCGTTCCCGCCGTCAGAAACCAGGTAGAAGCCCAACTCGCCGTTGGGAGTCTCGTTCGCCGCGTACGCCTCACCCACGGGTGGCGTGAAGCCACGGTTGGTCATGATCTTCTCAAAATGGTGAATCAGCCCCTCGATCGAGAAGTAGATCTCGCGCTTGTCCGGCAAGGCGGCCTTCTCATCCGCCAGCACGTTCACCGGCCCCTCCGGCAGCATCGCCACGGCCTGCTCGATGATCTTGCAGGCCTGGCGCGTCTCTTCCATGCGCACCAGGAAGCGCGAATACACGTCGCCGCCGGACGCCACCGGCACCTTGAACTGCACTGCCGGGCTGCCCTGGCCGTCCCAGTTGTCGGCGTAGCACAGGTAGGGCTCGTCCTTGCGCAGATCACGCCGCACGCCGCTGGCCCGGGCCATCGGCCCGGTCAGCGACCAGTTGATGGCGTCATCGTGACTGATCACGCCGATGCCCTTCACGCGCTCAATGAAGATGCGGTTGCGCAGCAACAGGTCGTCCACGTCCTTGAGCGCCGGCGGCAGATGCTGCTGCGTGAAATACAGCACGCGCTCGGTCCAGCCCGGCGGAATGTCGTGCGTTACGCCGCCGACGCGCGTGTAGCCCACCGTGAACCGATGCCCGCACAACTCCTCGAACAGATCGTTAACGAACTCGCGCGCATTGAAGGCGTACATGAACGCCGTGAAGGCCCCCAGGTCCAGCCCCGTGCAGCCGATGCACACCAGGTGGTCCTGGATGCGGGCCAACTCGGCACAAATGGTGCGAATGACCTTGCAGCGCGGCGTCAACTCGATCCCGAAGAGCTTCTCGCAGGCAGTGTGCCAGGCGATGTTGTTCGCCATGGGCGAGACGTAGTTCATGCGGTCCGTCACGACCACGTACTGGTTATAGTTGAGATGCTCGCCCAGCTTCTCGAACCCGCTGTGCAGGAAGCCGATGTCGGGCGTGCACCGCACCACGCGCTCACCCTCGACTTCCAGCACCAGCCGCAACGTGGTGTGCGTCGCCGGGTGCTGCGGCCCGAAGTTCAGCGTCCAGCGATCCTCGCTGCCCTCCTCGCGGACCAGCTCGGACGGTCGAATGTCGTATGAGATGCTCATGGACGGCGGTCCTCACCGCGGCCGGTCAGGCGCTGTCGCGCCCGACCACTTCAAACGCCTCACGCTCGCCTTTGCCCCGCAGCGGGTAGTCCTTCCGCAACGGGTGGTCGGCGAAATTCTGCGGCAACACGATGCGCCGCAAGTCGGGGTGACCCGCGAAGCGAATGCCAAACAGGTCGTAAACCTCGCGCTCCGGCCACTCCGCGCCGCGCCAAAGCGACGTCACCGAAGGCACTTCCGGCTCCGGATCGTTGACGAACACCTTCACCCACAACCGGTGATTGTGCGTCAGGCTCAGCAGAGAGTAGATCACGCCAAACCGGTCGGTCGCCCCGGGGTAGTTCATGTAATCAACGCAGGTCAGGTCGCAGAGCTGCTCGAACCGGCTGCGCTCGTCGTCACGCAGACAACGCAGCACCTCCAACAGGCGCTCGGCCGGCACATGCACGCACCATTGCCCGGAATCCCGGCCGTCCAGGTACGTGCATAACGCCCGCGCCTCAAGCCCCAACTCGGGGAAGCGCTCCTGAAGCAACTCAATACACGTCTGGGTCGCCATGACCCGCCTCTCCTCGCTCTCTGCCATCCACACGCAGCGGCCGGCGGCGAATCAGCCCTGGCCGCCGAAACCCGGCCCCAACTCGACCGGCTGACGCGGCGGCTGCGCCACCATCCGCAGCCCGCGACCACGCTCGCGGCTGCTCTTCAACCCGTCAGCAGTAACAATGTGCTGTATCGCCATCAGGCCTTCAATCAGCGTCTCCGGCCGGGGAGGACAGCCCGGCACGTAGACATCCACCGGCAAGAACTGGTCTATCCCCTGCACAACCGCGTACGTATCGAACACGCCCCCGCTCGACGCACACGCCCCCATAGCCACCACCCACTTCGGCTCCGTCATCTGCAGGTAGATCCGCTGAATCACCGGCATCATCTTCATCACCACCCGGCCGGCGCAAATCAGCACATCGCACTGCCGCGGCGAAAACCGCATGGCCTCCATCCCGAACCGGGCCACGTCGTAACGGCTGCAGCCCGTCGCCATCAGCTCGATGCCGCAGCAGGCCGTGGCGTACGGCATCGGCCACAGACTGTGCCGGCGGGCCCAGTTGATCCCGTGCTTGCGGACCAAGTCCACGACCTGGTCGAGCCGGGTCACCACGTAGCCACCTTCACCGGCCGGCCCCGCCACGGGCCGCTGCGCGTCTAGTCCCATCGGAAGATCCCCTTGCGCCACTCGTAGGCAAAACCCACCAGCAGCAGCAGGAAGAACACCAGGATGGCGCCGAACATGAAGCCGGGCCCGTAGCCGGCCGCGGCCAGTTCACCGGCCCAGGTGGCCAGTTCAGACGCCGGCTGCTCCGCCGCCGCCGCTTCCTGCCCGGCCGTCAGCCCGGCCCGCATCTGCGGCAGCAGCACCGCCCACGGATAGAGGAATAGCACCTCGACGCCGAATACCAGGTACATGACGGCGACGAGATAGAAACGCACGTTGAACCGGCGGCGTGCGTCGCCGATCGGGTCCATGCCGGACTCGTAGGTATCATCCTTGACGGGTCCGTGCCGTTTAGGACCGATAACATGGGCCACAACCAGGAAGGCTGCGCTGATCCCGATGCCCGCAATAATAAGGATGGCGACAGTGCCGAACCCGCCCGCCGCCAGCAGCAATCCGAACTGTGTCGGTACCATTTCCATGCCCAGATTCTAGTCGCTCGCGCTCAAGCTGAGCTGTGAAAGAAACGGAACGTAGCGTCAACCGGGGGGCTTATGCAAGTCCACTGGTCGGAAAACGCGAAATTGACGCGCCGTCAGGCCGCCGGCCACGCGTGTCCGCACACCTCTCACCCGCGCATCCCCGACCGCCAGGCGTTGAACGGTCACGCGCCCGCCCGGCGGGATGCCGGCTGCACCTCTCAAGGATCGCCGCGCGAGTTACTCGATGCTTACCAGAATGTTGGCGTAATACGTCTGGTCCAGCCGCTCGGCGCCGCCCTCCGGCATGGAATCGTATGCGTACCGCGCGCCGAGCTTGAGGTTGATCAGCCGGTCTTCGGTCAGGTGAAAGATCAGCGCGCTGTCGGACACCAGACGGTAGTCGCGCACACTGTCGAACGTCGGGTAGTAGACCGTACCGTGCTGGAGGCGCAGCCAACTGTTGATGTCCAGGCGGTAGTCCAGAGCGAGCTCGGCCTGGGCCGCGTTCTTCGAGTCCGTGTCGTCCAGGTAGGTTTCGTGCAGGTAGCCGATACCGCCGCGCGTCTTCAACTCGTGCTTCTCCTTCTTGAGCCAGTAGTAGCCGGCACCCAGCGCCACCGTGCTGCGCAGCTCGATATTCTCGAACTCGTCGTACTCGAACTCGCTGCGCGCGTACCCGAAGAACTTCTTCGTGAACAGGTATTCGTAGTACGCTCCACCGATCACCTCCGAACTGTCGCGCGCGTCGCCGGTCTCGGCGTAGTTCGCGGTTACGTACAGACGCAGTAGGTCACGGTCGGTCGTGCGCCGCCCCTCGATCCCGCCACGCGCCTGGAACTTCTCCGTGTTGCCTTCCTGAGACAGCAGGCCGAATTCGATGTGCAGCGCCCACTTGCCGCGCGCCTTCTTCATCTCCTCCTTCACCTGCTCGATCTGCTGCTCCATGACCAGCACTTCCGGGCTCTTGCCACCCTGCGGCCAGATTGCGTCGATCCGTTCGACAGCCACCGGAATCCCGCCCAGCTCCGTCTGCACCAGCGCCGCGCCGAACTCCGGCTTCCACTCGATCGGCCCCATCAGCCGGTCACCCGTGTCGACGCCGACGTTCACCGGCGCGTCCGTGGCAATCGTCTCGATCAGGCTCGCGTCGATCTCCAGCGTACCGGCGAACTGCGTCTCCATAATCAGCTTGCCGTCCTGCAGTCGTTGCACTGTACCCAGCACCCGGCTGCCGTCCGTCAGCGTGACGACATCTGCCGAGGCACAGAGCGCCAGCAGCACCAGGACCGCCATAACGCCGCACATAGTTCCTGTGGTTCTCATGACCCTCGCTCCCTCAGTGCCAGCCAAGCCACGGCGACCCTGTCCGGCGTGCGCCGCCGCGTGACCGGTGCACTCAACCGCCGCACCGGCCGAGCGCTGCCCAAACTGCCCGGCAGTCGACCGTCCGCTCTGCCACGTCATCCTTCAAGCTTGTCGAAAAGACGGTCGATGCCGGCGTTGATGGCCTCTTCCAGCGGCGTCAGCAGCCAGGAGCGGACCAGCAACTCCGCCACGTCGCGGCTCTGGAGCGTCAATGTCGCCTCGAATTCGCTGAACCGACACCCACCGAACTGCAGCACCGTCCCCAGCATTCCCACGACGGCGGCCCGCCTCATGAAGCTCATTCGTCTGTGTGCCATTGACCAACCTCTCCTTCCACCCCGTCTCGCAGGGGGCCTTCCAGCGCCAGACAGCGCCGCCCGTTGACGGCGTGCCACGCGAAGCCACGCGGACCTTAGCTGCACCACCACGTCATGGTCAAGCGCCACGCCGATTATCAGACTGATCGAATCCGCATAACCTATTGCACACGCCGACCTTGCCCAGCAGGTTCGCCGACGGCATGATTCCGCCCTTGTGTCCCGCTGCGCCGCGTGGCGCGCGGCGCCGGGATGCACTGGAGAAACAACAATGACATGGTCGGTGGCACTCACGTGTCTGGCCATCTTCGTGGCACGGATCGGCGACGTATCACTGGGCACGATTCGCACGGTCATGATTGTGCAGAATCGCCGTCTGATTGCCTGGGTCCTTGGTTTCTTCGAAGTCCTGATCTGGGTGCTCGCGGCGGCCAAGGTGCTCGGCAGCCTGGATCAGCCAATCTATGTGGTCTTCTACGCGCTGGGATTCGCCACCGGCAATTACGTGGGGCTGACGGTTGAGGGGTGGCTGTCGATCGGTCGCCAGGCGGTAAAGATCTTCACGCGGCGCGGGCCGGAAATTGCCGCGGCCCTGCGCGCCGCCGGCAGCGGCGTCACTGAGTTCGAAGGCCGCGGGCGGGATGGCGCGGTCTTCGAGTTGTTCATAACGACCGGCCGACGTCGTATTCGGTCCGTCGTGCGACAGGCCCGCGCCATCGACGCCGACTGCTTCTACGTCGTCGAGGACGTGCGCGCCGTGTCAACCGCCAACGGCGCAACAGGTTATCACTCCGGCTGGCGCGCCATCCTCAAGCGCAAGTAGGCCTTGGCAGTACGCCGGGCAAGTAGCGCTGGCCCTGGGCCGGCGGGTGGGCACAGGCCGGACTCCCACGCCCTTCCACCCGCCAGAACTGCCACGCGCCGGACTGCCGCCGCGTCAGACCAAACGAGCGCATTCTGCTAGAATGGCCGTATGTCCGCTGACCGGAAAGACCGTAGCAGTCCGCCGCGCGCGATCGCAGGGCGCCAGGTTAATCGTGGCCGGCGCCCCAACGCCCCGGCCGATTCGCGTGCCGCGGCGCGTCCCGCGCTGTGGCGCAGCCGCGAGCTCTGGGTGGGCGCGGGGTTGTTCCTGCTGGCGCTGACCGTGCGGCTGCTGTATTTGTGGGAAAGCTCCGACAACCCAACGTTCACGTTGCCGATTGTGGACTCGCGCACGTATGACAACACCGCGCGCGAGCTGGCTGAGCAGGGCAAGCTCGGGTACCAGTTCTTCTGGCAGCCGTTCTTCTACCCGTTCGTGCTGGCGGGGCTGTACAAGCTCAGCGGCGCGTCGATCCTGTTCGCTAAGATCTGCCAGGCGGCCGTTGGCGCGCTGACGTGCGCCCTCACAGGGTATCTGGGCACGCGTGTCTTTGACCGCCGGACCGGTGTGCTGGCCGGGCTGCTGCTGACGTTCTACGGGCCGGCGTTCTTCTACGAGGGGGAGCTTCTTGTCGCGGGCTGGGCGGCGCTTTGCTCGGTGGTGCTTCTGCTGATCATCCTGCGCGCCGCCCGGACGCAGTCGCCGCTGATGGCCTTTGTGTTGGGCTTCTGCGGCGCGCTGGCGACGACGGTGCGGCCCACTTTTCTACCGTTCGTTGCGGCGGCCGGCGTATGGGTGGCGCTGGTACACCTGCGAGAGCACCGGGCGTGGCGCGGCCTGCTGCTACGCCTGGCGCTTGCGGCGGTCGGCTTCGCGCTCATTGCCGTGCCCATCGCGGTGGCCTGCGAACGCGTCTTCGAGCGCTACAAGTTCCTGCCGGTGGCCGGGGGCATCAACCTGCACATCGGCAACAACCCCGCGCGCTGCCACACGCTGACCGCCCGCCCGGGCACGACGCGCTGGTTCAGCATAGTTGAGCCGCGGCTCCAGCCCGACCGGACCTTCACCTGGGCGGCCACGCTGGAGCACTCAGAGGAGCTGGCACGGCGGACGTGGCGATACGCCGCCGAGCAGCCACTGGACTTCATCGCGGGACTAGCACACAAGACGGCCCAGTTCTTCAACGGGCGCGAGGTCCCGCGCAACCTGGACGTATACATCTTTCGAGAGTGGTCGGTGCTGCTGTGGGCGGCGGTGTGGAAGGTGGGTCGCTTCGGGTTCCCGTGGGGGCTCGTCTTCCCGCTGGCGGTGGCGGGACTGGTGCTCCGCTGGCGGAGTGTGCCGTGGCCCTTCCTGCTGCTGCTGACGTTGGTGCCGGCCGCGATCATCCTGGTGTTCGTCAGCGGCCGGTATCGCATCCCCGTGGTGCCGGTGGTAGTGCTGCTGGCCGCCGGCGGCCTGACGGCGGCCGTGCAGTTGCTGCAAGCCCGGCACTGGCAGCGCGTGGCGTGGGCGGCGGGAGCGGCACTGCTCGTGGGCGTCGTAACCAGCCTGCCGGGACCGTCTTGCGAGGAACGCATCGACTACACCGCCGAACTGTGGGTATGGATGGGCGACGAAGCCGACCGTGCCGGCGACGGCGAACGAGCCCGGACACTGTTCGAAGCGGCACTGGAACGCGAGCCGAACTGCTACCTGGCCCACATGCGCCTGGGAAGCTGGCACGCCGCGCGGCGCGATGGGGCCAAAGCCGTGGAGCACCTGACGGCTGCACTGGCGTTGGAGGCGAACGACTACGACGCGTATTTCCGGCGCGGGCGGGCCTACGCCGTCCAGGGCGACGACGAGCGGGCCATGGCGGATTACACGACCGCACTGACGATTGAGCCCTTGTACGGAGCGCCCTACGCGGCCCGCGCCCGGCTGCACGAGCGCCGCGGCGACTTGGCGGCCGCCCGGGAAGACTGGCGGCAGGCACTGCTGCTCTTCACGCGGGCCGGTCATACCGCCCAGGCTGAACAGGCCTTGGTCCGGCTGCAAGCGCTGGGCAACCCGTCGCCGTAGCGGGCGTGCGATTGCCCTGAGCATTCGCGATTGGTGGCTCACGCCGACGTGGGCTATCATCCGGCTACTTGCCCGGGCAACTCGGCTCGGGAGTCAGGAGGCTCAGTCGCGCCATGTGTGCACCAGCATCGAGAATAACGACCTGCCTGCTGCTGGGTGCATTGATAGGCGTCACCGGCAATGCGGCCGGACAGCCAGTGGCGCCGCACCCCGAAAAGACCAGCGGCCGGACCACCGCCAACCGCCCCCATGTCGCGGTCGCGGGCTTCACGGCAAGCCAAGACGTCAGCGCGCGCGATGAGTGGCTGCCAGTGGGGGTCGAGGAGACGCTCTGCTGGCGGCTGCGCCGCGTTCCGGGCGTGCTCGTCGTGCCTACGATGCGCGTTCACAAGGCTCAGCGCGAGTTGCAGGAAATCGGGGCGACCGCAGTTACAACTCAGCAGGCCGTAGCCGCCTTGGGTGCCGAGCGTTTGGTTACCGGACGTTGCGCCGGACACGTCGACCGGCTCGAACTCGAGTTGTCCATCCTCGCCGTGGGAACGCCGGCGCGCCAGTTGGACCACGTCACCTTGCCGCCCGGCCGGCTGTTTGAAGTGCTCGACGCGGCAACACGCTGGCTGCTGGAGCGACTGAGCGTGGCGGAACTGTCGCCGGAACTGAGCGCAAGAATCCTCGCCGCCCCTGCCCGCTCGCCGAGTGCGGTCGAGTACTACGGGCGGGCGGTGAACGCCCAGCGTGATGGCGACCTGGCGGAGGCCCGCCGGTTCGCCCTGCGCTCCCTGAGCTATGACCAGCTATACCGGCCGGCGCTGGGCACGTTGGTCCAGATCGAGGTGCAGGCCGGACCGGCGGCAATGTCGTCCAGTTCTCAGCATCTGCGCATGCTGTCCGAGTTGGCACGCCGGGCCGATGATCCGATCGACCTGGCCACCGCCGAACTGGGTCGCGGCGCTCTCGCGCACCTGACCGGCGACTTCAGCGCGGCCTACCAGCGTTACGAGTCGTCGTTGGCCATCTCGTATGCCGCCGGCGCGGTGTACGGCGAAATCGCCGCCCTCACCAACCTCGGTGACCTGCACCTGACGCGGCCCATTCCGCCGGGTCTGGACCAGTCGCAAGTGGAGCTTTTCGCCCGCCAGGACTTCCAGTGGTCGATTGAGTGGCAGCGCATCGTCGTGGACATGGTGGCCGAACTAGGCGACCTCGTTTCCGAAACCACCGCCGCGAACAAACTGGCGCTCACGTATGAACGCATGGGCGATCGCGAGGCCGCCATCGCCATGCAGCAGCGGGCACTGGCCGCCGCGGACCGCCTGGGCTCGGCCGGTCACCGGGCCGCCGCCTGGCTCCATCTGGCCCGGCTGCACGAGGGCGCCCAGCGCCTGGATGAGGCACTCGCCGCAGTCGAGCAATCGCTGGCCCTGGCCGACACCAGGATCAGACCGGCCGCGAAGTTCGCCCGCGCCGGAATCCTGCGCGGCCTAGGACGCACCGCCGAGGCCTTGGCGGAGTACGAGGAAGTCTACGCCCATATCCGCCCCACGGATGATCTGGCCAGCCAGTTGGCCTGCGCCCGGAACATAGCCGCACTGCGGCGTGAACTCGGCCGCCGCGCTGACGCCCGCGCGGCGCTGCTTGAGGCCATAGACATCGCCCAGGCCCTGGGCTCGCCGGCGGAAGCTGAGCTGCGCGCCGAGTTGGCAGCGCTGCAAGGCGACTAACCACGACCAACGCCGGCCCTATTCCTGACCTGGCTGGTCGGCAAGGATGTTGCGCAGGATTTGCTCGTTCGCCGCGGGCATGTCCAACGCCCGCAGCCGCCGATCGTTCACCCAGCGGCAGCGCGCGCGGTGGGCTGGATGCTCCGGCCCCACCTGCCAGCGGCAAAGCACGGGCGTGATTCGCACGATCCGATCGTCATACTCATGCACGATCGTCGGCAGGGCCCTTTCGACAACAACCTCAACCGTGCATTCCTCGCGCAGCTCGCGCACCGCGGCCTGAGCCGGAGTCTCCGCCCCCTCAATCTTGCCGCCCGGGAACTCCCAGGTCCCGCCCACCGGCTGCTCTCGTGGGCAGTGAGCCACGAGCCAGCGCGCGTTTCGGCGTACAAGCGCGACCGCGATGTCGTAAGCGGGCTTGTTCATGCAGCGTGGACTCGTCGCAGCGCTCTGGTCGTGGTGTCTGTGCCTGCGCTCCTTCGGGGCTGCCGACCGGACGTATGCGAGATGCAGGACACCCGCAATGCCCGGACCAACGGCCGGCTATCGACAGGATTATAATCGCGCCCTGCGCTACTGTAAATCGTTGACTGACAACAGCATACAGCAATATTGCTCGGCGGCCCAATTCCCGGTCAGTTAGTGGACACCCCGTTGGCGATCTGATATAGTGCGTGCGCGGGTGGCGAGCCTGAGCACGCCTGCAACCAAACGAGTTTAGCGGCTGTTCTAGCCGTGGCGCACTTCCGGGACCGGCCGTCAAAGGTTCGGTCTCGGAAGTTTTTTATTGCGCGCGCAGGCCGCCGGCTTGTCGCCACGCCGCTCATCGGCGTACCGTGTAAGTGCGCTGCGGGCTTGGCGCGTTTTGGGCAGCCGGCGGCTCGGTGGCGAGTGGCGGTGCCGACCCTCATCGATCCCGTAGGAAGTGGCGCACTCATGTGTAACATGCGCACGCCAGACCGCGTTTGTGCCATCGACGCCCAAGTTGTGTCGAGCGACCAACTCTGTTTGGACCACGTTGCGATCGAGCTTGTGCTGCAGACCTTCCCGCACTCAAACCCGGGACAGTTCGTGCAAATGCAGTGTTCTAACGAAGACGTCGTTACCGCGCGTGAGTTGGAGTGGCCGGCGGACGGGTTTCCGTCTCTGACCGGCAGCGCGCTGGCGGTGCAGGCGTTTCTGCGCCGCCCATTCAGCATCGCGGATCGTTGGGACGATGGTGACGGCCACGCGCACGTGCTGATCATCTCGCGCAGCATCGGCACCGGCACACGCTGGCTAGAGGGTTTGCAGCCGGGCGACCGCATCAGCATTACGGGGCCGTTGGGGCGCGGCTTCGCCCTGCCCGAGCAGCCGCGGCCGGTCCTGCTGGTGGGCGGGGGCGTTGGCATCCCTCCATTGCTGTATCTGGCCCGCCGACTGGCGGAGCAGGGACAGCAGAACGTGACGGCCGTCCTGGGCGCCACAACAGGTGACCTCCTACCGTTGCGCATGGTCGCGACGCCCGATCGCGATGGCCGGCCAAGCCGGTGCGTGGCGTGGCCGGGCGCGGCGCCCTTCCCGGCGATTGTAACCACCGACGACGGATCAGTCGGGCTGCCTGGCCGCGTGACCGCGGGGGTCGAGTCCTGGTATCGTGGTGCCGGCGCCGCGGCGTGTCAGAATGCGATCGTCTATGCCTGCGGCCCGGAGCCCATGCTGCAGGCCGTAGCCCAGCAAACACGTAAGTTGGGGCTGACATGCCAGTTGTGCATCGAGCGGCGCATGGGCTGCGGGCTGGGAACCTGTTTGTCGTGCGTGGTTCGGCGGCGCGAACCCGGCGCGGCTCGCGGCTGGAGTTGGGCCCTGGCGTGTCAGGACGGGCCGGTCTTCGACCGCGACCTGTTACCGGACTACGATGACCGAATCGTCGCAACGCAGGCTGAGTAAGCATCTGGAGATCGCCATGCGCGGTACAGCAACTCGGTACGTAATCCTGTTGGGGCTGACGGTGACAGCGCTGCTTGGTTGCCAGAGCGCCGGCATGCGCTTTCTGAGCCTGATCGGCCTCCGGCGCAATCCCGTGGTAGTGGCGGTTGTGGCGCACAAACCGTCGGCCGCACCCGAAGGCACATTCTTCGGGCTCAATCCCTTCGCGCCGTACGAGCCGCTGCGGGCTGCGCTGGCCAAGGACCTGGCGCGTCCGGTGGCACTGGACCTGTGCTTTCCGATTCAGCTTGAGCCGGCGCTCGCGAGCGGCGTTGCGCATGTCGCCTTCACCTCGCCTGGGCAGTATGCCGCGTTTTCCGCCGGCCAATCCCTGCGAGTAGTCGCGGTTCCGGTTGACTTCCAGGGACGCAGTGCGCGGCCGGCGGTGCTCGTGGTTCGGCCCGACGCAAACATCAGGGAAGTCGCCGACCTGCGCGGCAAGACCGTCGCGTTCGGGCCGGCGGACGACACCCGCACACATCGCGCGGCCCTGGAGCTGCTCGCGCGGCACGGTCTGGCGCCGGGCGACTTGTCCCTGGAACTGCTGCCGATCCCCGGGTCACTTAAGCACATGCCGAACATGCGGGCCGTGGCCCAGACAGTTATGCACGCGAGTTCGGACGCGGGCTTCCTGGATCTGAGCGCGTGGGAGCAATTACCGGAACAGGCCGAGCGGCGCGACGATCCTGAGCGTGCCCGGCTGCGCGTCATCGCCGAGACTCTGCCGGTCCCGGATCACCTGGTGGTCGTCTCGCCCCGGCTGGACGAGGAAACCATTGAGGAGATCCGCAGCTTCCTGCTTGAGGCGCACGAAGATGCGCCGGAACTCCTGGCGCCGCTGGGAGTAGCGCGTTATGCGCCGCCGACGGAGGACGTTATGGATGTTTGTCGTCGTCTGGCGGAGGCCGGCACCCGTGCGGTTGAACCCTGAGTGCGTGACGCCAGTTGCGGTTTGACTTCACTTGCCCAATTGGCGGGCCCCGCGCCAGAGTGCTTCGGACGACGGGTAGAGAATGTCAAGGCGGCGCCGCTGCGCCTGGAAGTCCTCGTCGGACCATGAGGCACGCATGCGCAGGGTCGCGATAATCCCCGCGGCCTTGCCGGACAGCGGGTTCCGTTCGCGCAGCAGGCGTGCGATGCGGTCGGATACGAGGAAGATGTCGATCGTCGGTTGGTCAGCCAGCAATTGCAGAATGCGCAGCTCGTCCGGATTCGCCAGGTTCAGCCAGCGGTCGAATGTAAACGCATGGCGCCCGCCAAGTTGGATCAGCAACGCGACGCACAGGACGCGCCCGTCATCCCAGACGGGCAATGCCAACTCGACCGAACACGGTTGCGGATAGCTCGCCAGAATGAACTCGTCTTCCCGGATGTAGAACTCCACCGCCGCGTCGATGCACACGAGCCGTAGTGAGTGTGCCGGGGCGTCCAGGACCGCAGCCGGTAGTTTGCGTTTCATTCCGCGTCCTTCGTTTCGCTTGGCTGATTGCGCGGGACAGATTCGAACGATCCGGGGGGCCGGCCCAAGTCGTTCGGTCACCTGCTGGCTCGGGCGCGTGGCGGCACGCCCTGCCGGGCGCGCTACTGCCATTAGCGTCCCGGCGTCTCGCCAGTCTTCTCATCGGTCGGAATGGCGCACGAATTCCAGCGCGGCAAACCCGCCGTACCGCACCGTCACCAGGCCGGGAGAACTCATTATGGGGCCTGCTCAGAAAAAACCGGCAGACCACGGCCCGCGTTTGCGGTCACGATACTCACGCGACACCGGCGTGCAAAACGCAGCGCTGCTGACAAGGCTCTCAAAAGGGACAAACCGAATATTGAGTTGCAGCGTAAACCGGCCCGGCGCCAAGCGCGCTACGCCCGTCCCAACCTCGTGATGCGGCTGGATCGCAACTTCCAGGACTCCCAATGCGCTAATCCACAAGAATGCCCATGCGCATGGGTTACCCGGAACCGCGCAGGCGCGCCGGCGAGCTATGAACCCGGCCGAAGCGGGGCCTCGCACTCGTCGGGGATGCCGTTGTCGTTAAGGTCTTGGCTGTATCCGCTGGCGATGTCGCATTCGTCGGGAATACCGTTGCCGTTGCAGTCGAAGCTAGTTGCGCCTTGGGCATCAAAGCCGGCCGCCCAACTGTCCGCGATCTCGAGTTCATCCAGAGCGGCACCGTAGATGCGGAACTCGGTGATACGGCCGGCCAGGTAGGGATCCGGCCAGAACGACTTGCCCAGGTAACCGATCGTCGCGCTCCCCAGGTCGGAAGGCCGCAACGTCATCTCGTTGTTCTCGTCAATCGGAGATCCGTCGATGTAGAGAATGGCAGTGGTGTTGGCGGCTTTGATGGTTATGGCGACATGCTTCATCTGGCCGGTAGGCAAAGCCGGCCCGTCGAGCATCTGCTCGCCGACACTCGGAGTCCGTATCGCAAAGCGCGATGGCCCGCCGTTGAACGGCGTGAAGAACATGTAGTTCGTGGTGTTGGTTCCGATGTCGAAGACGCGCTGCCAGTTGCCGCCGCCGTCCCACTCCACCCAGGCCTCGAGCGTAATGCTGTCCAGCGCGGCAATCGTGTCCGCAATGGGCAGCTCCACGTAGCCGTCCACGCCGTCGAGCGCGACCGCGCCGTCCACGATACTCGCACCGCCCATGAGCACGCCGTGCGCGCCACCGAGCGAATCAGTGGCGTCCCCGTCGAAGCTCCAGCGGTGCACCAGGCTTGCATGCAACGCGCCGCCTGCCAGATCACATTCGTCCGGTACCCCGTTCGGCTGGCAGTCCTCACTCGTCCCGTCGGCAATGTCGCACTCGTCCGGAATGCCATTGCCGTTACAGTCCTGGCTGTAGCCGCTGGCGATGTCGCATTCGTCCGGAATGCCGTTGCCGTTGCAGTCCAGGCTGTAGCCGCTAGCAATGTCGCACTCGTCCGGAACACCGTTGTCGTTGCAGTCCAGGCTGTAGCCGCCGGCTATGTCGCATTCGTCCGGAATGCCGTTGCCGTTGCAGTCCAGGCTGTAGCCGCCGGCTATGTCGCACTCGTCCGGGACGCCGTTGCCGTTGCAGTCCTGACTGGTTCCGTCGGCGATGTCACACTCGTCCGGAATGCCATTGCCGTTACAGTCCTGGCTGTAGCCGCTGGCAATGTCCTCGTCGTCGGGAATGCCGTTGTCGTTGCAGTCAACCAGCGGCCCCGTGAACAGCGTCTGGAAGACCGCGAAATCAGCCAGGTCAACATCCCGGTCGCCGTCGAAGTCGCCCGGCTCACAAAGCTCGGCTACGACCACGTCCGGCCCCGCCAGGCAACCCAGGAAGACGAACACGTCGTCCATGTCCACGTCCTGGTCCGCGTCGAAGTCGCCGTCCGGCACCACCACCTGCCGCTCAAAGGCACCCATGTCCACGATCGGCGGCGTGCCCAGGCCGGTGTCCGGCACCAGCGGATCGTCGACGAAGCGCGGCGCGCCGTCGCAATCGCTTTCCGTGCCGACCGGTACCAGCGCGTTGTCGCCGGCGTCAACGCACGGCGAACCGGCATCCAGACGATAATCATTGTCCAGCGCCGTCAGCGGGTCGCTGTCCGCGCCGAATGGATCGCGGAAGAGCGGATTCGCGCCAATGTTGCCATCGGCAGCAGGCTCCGGCAGCCCCTGCATACAGCTATAGCGCATCTGCGACACGCCGGAGGCCTGCACGTCGGTACCATAGGGATCGCCAGTGGCGTCAAGATTGCCCCACAGGATCGAGTTGTCCACGTTAACCGTCGCCGCATAGGCGTATATGCCGGCTCCCGGGCTGTCGGGAGCGGTGTTGTGCGCGATGGTACAGTTCTTCAGGTTGACCTGTCCGGCATACGCCAGCAAGCCGCGCTTGGTGTTGCCGGCAATGAGACAGTTGTTCAAGGTCAGAGCGGCGAGTTGCGAGTAGATGCCCGTGGTCACATTGTCGATGAACCGGCAGCGCTCGGCCTGAACCGTGCCGCTCAAGCAGGACAGCGCCCCCAGGGACGACTCAGCCGTGTTCCCAATGAACACGCAATCCGCGAAGGTCGGCGCGCAGCCCTCTGTACACACCGCCCCGCCGCCACCCGCTCCCGTCGCCGTACAGTTGATGAACCAGCAGTTGCGGATCGTCGGGTTGTTAGTCGTGGCGGCGAAGTACATACCGCCACCCTTGTTGGCCGTGCCATTGATGATCGTGAATCCCTCCACAATGGTCGCGGCCGACTCGCTGGTATGAAAGTGAAACGCGCGGCCCAGGTCGGCGCAGTCGATAACACAGTTCGCCGGCCCGTTCTCAGAACGAACCGTTATCGCCTTGCCGAGGAAGTTCAGATTGTAGTTGCCCCACTCGCTGTACGTCCCATCGCGCACAATGACCACATCGCCGGGCTGCGCGAAGAGAATGCCATCGGCAATCTTGTCGAAAGGATGCTCAGCCGAGCCATCAGCGTCCGGGTCACTCACATAAGGGTCGCCCGGACCGGGGTCGTGCGGAGCGTCGTCGTCAACGTACCAGACCTTCGCGGAAGCGGAACTGCCCATCCACACCGCCAGCAACCAGAACAGCAGTACCCCGGAACTACGCTTGCACATCGGAATCCCCTTCCAGCCAAACAGCATGAAACGTTCTGAATACCTGCCGGCTTGCCGCGCCGACAGCGCCATCCAGTCCGCATGGACAACCCCGCCAACTCATCTATCCGCAATGCTCCCGCGAACTAGCCGTCTTCGCCCACTTCCGGAGCCTCCGCGAGCACACGCCCAGCGCGACACGCAGGCCTGGCCACCATTATACAGCAATTCGGCCGCCGACAATCCGAATTTGCGGTTGTTTGTGAAAAACCCCAGCACGTTACGCTTAAACGAGAGCGTCAGAGCCCCCCGCGTCTGCCCCGCAGCGAGCGCACGCGCTTACACCGCCGTGACATCTCCGGGCGCCAGAGGCCACTGTTACGTCGCTCGGACGTCGCAACCATCCGGCAGCCGGATGCCTGGTCAGCTAACGGAAGCCTGATGCTCCGAGGCGTCGATTGCGGCTGCCGGGCACGGCCGCGAGCGACTCGCATGTCATGATCGCGCGGTGGCACCCAGATCCGTGCCGAGGGCACTGCACCGGCCCAGCCACAGAATCCGGGGACAATGTCCCATAACTTCTGTGGCCGACCACGAATTCCTCACCACAGCGACGGCTGCTACATGGGCCCGAAGACCTGCAACGCTCCCAGCATCACCAATAGCACCGCGAAGAACGCTGTCCAGAACATCGTTTCTGCCTCCAAACCGGAAGTATCGGCGCCAGTACCGCCCGGCCCACACACCGGTCGGCTCATCGCCCCCCTTATCGACCAAGCTGTGCCGCCACCCTTAAGTCGCGGTTTATCGTGCAACCGCCACCATGCCCCCGCTGACAACGCACCGGAAACCAGGCCGGGCGTCTACCCCGCCGGCTATCGGGCCGCACCCGGCCGCGACGGCTGCAACTCGAGCATTCGTTCGAGGGCGATCAGGGACCAGCGGCGCGTCTCGTCATCGACGGTGATCCGATTGACCACCTCGCCCTCAAGCAGGCGCTCGAGCACCCAGTACAGGTGCTTCAGGTCGATCCGGTACATCGTGGTGCACAGGCATTGGATACCGGCCAGCAGGCGGACGGTCCGGTCCGGCAATGACCGGGCCAGGCGATGCACCAGGTGGATCTCAGTCCCAACGGCCCAATGCGAGCCGGGCTCCCCGTCCCGGACGGACTGGATGATGAACTCGGTGCTGCCGACCAGGTCGGCCTGCTGGCAGACCGCCCAGGGGCATTCCGGGTGCACAATTATCCGGTAAGACTCATCCAGCGCCCTAATCGCCGCCACCTGCTCCACCGTGAACAACTGGTGCACCGAGCAGTGACCTTTCCACAAGATGAAATGGGCTCGGCGAACCTGCTCCGGCGTCAGCCCGCCGTTCGGCTCATGCGGGTCGTAAACGACCATACTGTCCAGCGGCCAGCCGAGTGAGAACGCGGTGTTCCGACCCAGGTGCTGGTCGGGGAGGAACAGGATCTTGTGTCCGCCGGCGTCGGAGCGACCGGGCGTCGCGCCGTGCAAGGCCCATTCCACGACCGTCCGGGCGTTGGAGCTGGTGCAGCAGGCGCCGTCCTGCCGGCCGACGAAGGCCTTGACCGCTGCGGACGAGTTCACGTACGTGATGGGCGTCAGCGGAGCCCCGGCATGAGCCGTGAGGAACGCCCACGCCGCCTCGGCCTGGTCGATATCCGCCATGTCCGCCATGCTGCAACCCGCGGAGAGGTCCGGGAGGATGACCTGCTGCGCCGGCGTCGTCAGCATGTCGGCCGACTCCGCCATGAAGTGGACGCCGCAGAAGACGATGAATTCGGCTTCCTTCTGCTGAGCGGCGAGTTGGGCGAGCTTGAGGCTGTCACCCGTGAAGTCGGCGAAGGCGATGACGTCGTCCTGCTGGTAATGGTGGCCCAGGATGACGAGGCGCCGGCCCAGACGGTCCTTGGCCTTCTGGATGCCGCGCCGCAGTTCCTCATCGGAGAGCTGCGCGTATCGGGGTGCCAGGGGAAGCTGGTAAAGCATGTTGCCTTCGGTTCGAGATTTCGCCACGCGCGGGTTGCTCACGCATCCCGCCGCTGGTGGATGATCTTAGCGCCGGGTCTCCAGTGAATCCAGCGTCCGCTTGGCGGACAGGAGCCTGCGCCGGCGCCACTCCAGCAGCGCAAGAACCACGGCCGCGCCGAGCATGTCCGCCACCCAATCCAGCACGTCCGCCCCACGGCCCACGAACGACTGCGACCATTCGTCGAGGGCCGCATATGCTCCCATCCAGAGTAGCGCCAGCCACACGAAGCGGTTCGACACGGGCCGCCGGAACGTTTCGCCGAAGCGCCAGAAGAGGAAGGCCAGCAGGCCGAAGCAGGCCATATGGGTGAGCTTGTCGGCCCAGCGGACGCGCACCGGCAACTGCGGCACTGGAAAATGCGTCAGGCTGAAAAGGAAGATCCAGTAGGCCGGCAGGGCATGCCGGTACCAGCGGTCCCAGGGCGAACGCAATTTCGTCGTCTTATGCGCCGTCACGGGTCTGGCCGGTCCGCCGATTGCGGAACGATGAGCGCGGCGTTGGGCCCCACCGGCTCGGGCACCGCTGTCCCGTCCGGCAATACGTCCGCGACCGGCTTGCTGACCGGCTCCGTCGCATCCGGCCGATCGACCGCCGCGGCGGAGTGTGCCCGCACGATCTCCTCCGTCAGCGCCTGGTAGTCGATCGCCCCATGACTGCCCGGCGCGTAGGCATGGATCGTCTGGCCGAAGCTGGGGCATTCCGCCAACTTGATGTTTCGGCGGACCTTCGTATCAAACACCCGGGCGCCGAACCACGCGTCGTCGGGCGTCGCCGCGGCAATAAACTCGGTGATGTCGGTGAGCACCTCCTGCGCCAGCCGCGTACCGGTCTCGAACATGCACAGGGCGATCCCGCTGACGCGCAGCCGCGGATTCAGCACGCCGCGCACCAGCGTCACCGTCTCCAGCAGCCGACCCATGCCCTGCAATGCCAGGAAGTGCGGTTGCAGGGGAATAATGAGCTCATCGACCGCGGCCAGCGCGTTTATCGTCAGCTCGCCCAGCGACGGTGGACAGTCAACGATGCAATACGAGAAGTCGCCGTCACACGACTCCAGCGCCCGGGCCAGCGCGTATTCCCGCTCGGGCCGCTCGCGCAGCTCGATCTCCGCGCCGACCAAGTCGATGCCGGCCGGCAACAGGGTCAGTCGCGCCGCCACGCAGCGCCACGCCTCACGAGCCGAAACGTCCCGCACCATGACGTCGTAGACGCTCAACTCCTCAGCCCCAAGCTGCACACCCAGATGCAGCGTGGCGTGCGACTGCGGATCCAGGTCGATCAGCAGCACCCGCTCGCCGGCCCGCGCCAGCGCATCCGCGACGTTAACGGCCGTCGTGGTCTTGCCGGCTCCGCCTTTCTGGTTGATTACGGCGAGCGAACGCATGGGCGAAGTATAGCGCCAGGGCACGGAAAACGAAAACCGCTCGGCCGCGCGGGGACCCTGGGCTCCGGTTCCGCGGGCCGCGTCAGCCGCCGGCTGCCAGCACGGTCTCCATGCGCTCCCGCAGCGGCGACTCAAGCGTGGCCAGGGTCCGCGTCACGGCTTCCGGCCCGCCGGCGCGGCGCACCTCGCCCGCCGTGGTCCGCAGCAGGTGGTCGCGGCGTGTTCGGAACTCCGCGAAGGCCGCCTGCAATTCATCACGCGTCCAGCGCGAAAGCGGATCAGCGACACGCGTCTGCTCGCGCGCCCACTTGACCAGCTCGGCCGGCGTCTCAGCGCGCGCGAAGAGCGGGGCCTGCATCAGTAGACGCTGCCGGGGCGTACCCAGGAACTCCCGCACGAAATCCGGCAACGCCCGCAGCCGAGCGTCCAGGTCGGTGCCGCCTACCCGATCGAGCCAGCCCTCCGGCCGGGCGGCCAGCGCCTCCGGCAGCGCCAGACGGCCCGGGGGAATCTGCAGCGTACGATGACCCGTCGCGAACTGCACGCTGACGCGATGCTGCGCCACGCCGCCGGCGCTCGTCGATTGCACGCGCAGCACCTTCCCCACGCCCCATTCCGGCCGCGCCGGGTTACAGACGTCCTGGCCGACCAACGCCGCTGATATGTCCAATTCGCTCATGCCTGCTCGCCGGCAGTGTAATTCGCCACCGGCCGCCGGCAAACGTGCCGCCCCGTGGGTTTCGCGCGAAGGATTGCACTGGCAATGATCGCCGGGCGCGGGATAATGTCCCGCACGGGTCGCAACGGACTGCGGCCGACCGTCACGTAACTGTGGCGCACAGCGAGGTCGGACCATGCTCTACGCTGCACTAACCTTCTGGCTGCTCGTGATCATGTTTTCGGCATGGGGCGTGCATCAGATCTGGAGCGGCCTCATCAAGCCGCGCGTCGTCAACTTCGTGCTCCTGCCCGGCACCCTGGTCGCCCAGCTCGGCCACGTCTTCGGCCTGCTGGTCACCGGCAACCCGGTGCGCAACGCGCAACTGATGGGCGACGACGACAAAGGCGACCCCAAGGCCGAAACCCCCGAAAAGCAGCGCCTGCCGGTTATCGGTCCTGTGATCGTCGGCTTGTTGCCACTGACCGCCTGTGCCGTATGCCTCGGCGTTGCCGCCCGCTACTGGGGCTGGAACGTCATCGCCGGCCTGCGGACGGCCGAGTTCACGCACCTCTCGCAGAGCTTGCCGAAGAGTCTGCCGCTGTTCTGGGACCTGCTGCGGGCCTGCATCTCACTGATGGAACGCGTGCTGCAGGGCATCCTGGACGGCGACCTGCCGTCCTGGTCCGCCGTCCTGTTCGTTTACCTGGCCATCTGCCTCACCGTGCGCATGGCGCCCTTCGAGGGTAATCGCCGGGGCACGCTGGGGGCGATCGTCCTGGCCGGCCTGGTTATCGGCCTCCTCGGGTCGCTGGTGCCGGCCGTCCACGATGCCCTCCTTGAGCCAAGCTGGCTGATTCTGAGCTTTGCCGTCGGGATGCTGCTTTTTCTGCTGGTGGCATCGCTGCTTGTAGCGGGCGTGGTCGGTTTGGTTCGAATACTAGTAAGGGACGAGTAGGCCTCAGCCGGCGATTTCCACCGACGGCGGACACGCTGCTCCAACCCTGCCGGTGCTATGCCGGCTGGTCGCGGACGGAAAACGCCGTGGAGGTCGATTGACCCGACCCATAGACTGTTAGTTGGGAAAGCAGGCTCCCGCTGGGATCTTCCCGCGGCCGCCATATCAGGAGTGCGTAACGATGTCACGATCAGGTTCCTGCCAGACAAGCACGCTGTGGTTGGCCAGGTCTGCGGCCGTGCTGGTTGCAGTACTCATGCTGCTCAGCTTGGGCGGTTGTCCCACCGGCGGCAACAATGGGGGCAACAACGGTGGTAACAACGGCGGCAACAATGGGGGCAACAACGGCGGTAACAACGGCGGAGGAGGCGGTGGTGGCGGCGGCGGCGCCATCGAAGACCTCTTCCCCGACGGCACCGGCGGAGGCTCCGGTGGGGGCGGCTCGGGTGGCGGGGGCTCGGGCGGCGGCACCGACGACGGCGGCGATGACGTAGGCGGCGACGACGAAATCCCCGTACCAACCGCCCTTTCTCGTCAGCGGATCGTCCAGACCGGCACTGCGGTGCCCGAACAACCCGCCGGCACCACCTTCACCGAATTCGGCAGCCCGATTATCGACGACGACGGTCGCGTTGCCTTCTGGGCCTACTACGAAGGCCCGACCGCGCTGGGCAACGGCGGCCTCTACGTCTGGGAAGACGGCACCATCGTCCGGATCACTGATGACAACCCCAACCTTACCGGTCAACTTCCCGGCGGCACTTCTACCGGCCGCTTCGGTGACTACGCCCCACTGCCAAACTACGACCCCCTGAAAGAGCCGCTCGCCTGGGGCGACGCCGGCCGCTTGATGTTCGTCTCCACCATGACCGGCGACAGCGGCGAGCGCGGCATGTTCCGCTGGCGCGCCAGCGACCGCAACCTGCTGCGCGTGGCCGATACCACCAGCATCGCCGAAGCCCTCGAAGTCTCCGCGGCAGCCACCTTCTTCGTGTTCGCCAACCACGGCGTCAGCGACCTCGGCATTGTCATGTTCCGCGTGCGCTTCACTTCGCTCAGTCCGCTCATGTCGGGCAGCGCTATCGTGACTTCTGCGGTCACGACGGATGGAATTGTCGTCACGCCGGTCGTGCCCATGGCCACCAGCAGTTCCGCCTACATCACCACGGGCGCGGTCCCCGATCAGGGTACGACCGCCTACTTTGCCGACTTCCTGGAATACACGACGCTCAGCCCCAGCGGCTACCTGCTGTTCCAGGGCGGCTATGCGGGCGGCACCGGCTCGCACGGCATATACCTGCGCACCAGCCCGGGCGTCGTCTCCCGGGTCATCGATGACCGCCCCACCCTGTCGCTGCCCGGCTTGCCGACCGGCGCCCGGTACGGCATCGAGGGCGAGTACTACAACGCCATGGCGATCGGCAAGAACGGACACATCGCCATCGAAACGCCCATCACCGTCGGCAGCGAAACCGATGACGCCGTCATCCTCTGGGATTGGTCCGAGGTCGAGTGGACCGAACTGACCGCCGGCGACGGCACGACCTATGCCACCAACCTGGTCTCCGGCGTCAGCGACGGCGGAGCCGTGCTCGTCCTGGCCGGTGGCACGCCCCATATTGTTGATCGGACGAGCGGTGTCAGCATCGCCGCCTCAATGTCCGGCGACTTCACCGGCGTCGCCCTCACGTGGGACGACGCGGGCGGCGCTATCAACAACTTCGGCCGGGCGGTGGTGCCCTACACCCGGACGGCCGGCGACACACCGGGCCTGGGCTTCTGGACCAACCAGCGGCTGGTCGTAATCGTGGATCCGGCCGCCAACATCCCCGTGGCCGATATCACGGCCATCAAGGCCGATTCGCGGCCGGAAACCAACCGGCCCGGCCGCTCCGGCATCCTCAATGACGCCGACGAGGTGGCCTTCCACGTCACGTTCAGCGATGGCAAGGAGGCGATTTACGTCGGCCGCGCCCGCTGACCGCTGGACGCCCCCTCGTTCCCTGACGGCCCGCCTTTTGCCACCCGCAGGGCGCTGGAACTTGAGAGCGGCCGTGCTAGAATGCGCCTTACCTGCCCGCGGTGAGCGTAGCTCAGTTGGTTAGAGCACAAGGTTGTGGTCCTTGGGGTCGCGGGTTCGAATCCCGTCGCTCACCCTTTCAAACAGCGCCCGCCCCCCATGCGGGCGCTGCGTCGCTTACGGGGTCGGGAACGCGCCCGACACGAGTTCCGCCGTATCAGTGCTCACGGCGCAGCTCCTCGCCGACGCCGTCCACGAAGAACTCGACCCGCCCGCAGCGCGGACAGGCGTACACGTCGAACGCCTCCCGATGCTTGAATAGCTCGAACACTCCGCCCAGGAAATCCCAGGCCCGCGTGCCCTCGTGAAAGCGCTTGGTGCCGGCGTACTCGAGCAACGTCGTACAACGCGGACAACTGATGTATTCGGGGGGTCGGTTTCTGCTCATCTTGTCCTCCAGTGGCCGCGCGCCTGGCGCGGCACGCTATTTCGCGTCGGCGCGCTTCGCCGCCGCCTGGGCGAGGGCGTCGTCCAGTTTCTCCGCGTTGCGGTTGGTAAGTAACGCCTGCATGATCTGGTCAGACACGGAGGTCATGCCCTCGGGACTGTAGGGGACCATCATGACGGTGCTGCGGGCCCGCGTGCCGACGGCCGTGACCGTATCGTAATGCTGCGTCAGCAGGACCATGCGCGTCGCCTCCTCCGGCGAAATGCCGGCCGCCGCGCACGATTCCACCGAGTCCTTCAGGCCCTTGGCAATCGCCAGCCGCTGGCGGGCGATGCCGACACCCTGCAGCTCCTTGGCCCGCGCCTCCGCCTCCGCCTCGGCGATCGTGCGGATCTTCTTGGCCTCGGCCTCGTTCTTGGCAGCCTCCTTCAGCCGCGCGCTGGCGTTCACCTTGTTCATCGCCAGCTTGACCTCGGCGTCCGGCTGAATGTCGTTGACCAGGGCCTGGAGAATCGTGTAGCCGAACTCCTCCATCTGGTCGCGCAGCCGCTCCTTGACCGCCACGGCAATCTTCTCCTTCTCGGAGAACACGTGGTCAACCGGCATCTCCGGCACCAGCGCCCGCACCGTGTCAAAGACGTACGACGAAATCTGCTGATGCGGGTTCATCAGCTTGTAGTGCGCCGCAATCACGGCGTCGTCATGCTCGCGCACGAAGAACTGCACGGCGATCAGCAGGTCCACGAAGACGTCGTCGCGCGTTTTCGACTCGACCTTGATCTCCAGCTCGCGCACGCGGTGCGTCACGCGGCCGGCCACCGATTCGAACACCGGGATCTTCCAGTTCAGTCCGGGCCCGCTGATGCGCGCGAAGCGCCCGAACCGCTCGACCACCGCCCGCGTCTGCTGCTGGACCGTGAAGAAGCCGCTCAGCAGCAACAGCAAGCACAGTACGACCAGGCCCACGAAGACATAGATGATCACTTTGTCATCCTCCTTCCATTGCCGCTGACCCGGGAACTACGCCGGGCCGGCAAACCGCGCGGCATCCACGGTCACCACAATGCGCCGAGCAGGCGCCGGAAGCTCCCAGGAGGGCACTTCCAGCCCCACCGTCTCGCCCCGCGGCCAGCGGGCGACGTCCTGGTTGATCGAGAAGACCGTGGTCCCTTCGTCGTCGGTGCCGCGCACGGTCAGCACCACGTCGCGCAAATCGTAGCCGCCGTTGAACACCTCGACGGCCAACGTTTCGGTCCCCAGCAGGACCTTGCCGCCCCAGGCGGCTTCCCAGTGGAAATGCAGGTCCGGCGCGCCCGCGACCGGCTCATAGCCCGCCGGCGCCGCCAGCGGCTCCGGATGCGGCACCGCCCCGGCGCCCAACAAGCCGCCCGGTCCCGGCACCAGCGCCAGGCCACACAGGCGGCAGAAGCGGGCCGCGCTGGGGTTGTCACTCTGGCAGCGGGGGCAGGTGTATTCCATCGGCGACTTCTCCGGCTCTGGACGCGCCGCCCGGCACGCCGCCGACGCCAACTGTGGCGTCGAGCGGGCGCACCACGGTGTGCGCACAATTACAGTGTACATGGCATCGACAGCACGGATACTATAGACTCGCGCATTGTTTGTAAGCACACCCCGGCCGACCCCCGACATACACCAAGAGACGGTCATTCCGGCCGCCCCGGCGACCGCCCCACGCCTGGCCTGCCCCGGCCGCGCCGCGCGCCGCGCGAAGCCGCCGACCGCCTGCTGGCTCAAACCATGCAGGACGCCGAGAAACGACGTCTGCTACCGAAACGCACGACCCGGAGCGCTATCGACAGCAGCGGCTGCCAGGCCTATGACGTCGGCCACCGCTTCGTCCGTCGCCGGACCTGGGACCGCGACCGGACCCCGCGAACCGTGACCCATCGCCGCTTCCCGAAGGTCGCATTGCTGATCGCCTGCCCTGCCCATTTGATTCCGGCCGCCGTAGTGGGCCGCGGGCCGGGTCCCGATCATGCGCACCTGATCAAAGCCGTGCTGGCAGCCCGCGAACGACGGGTGCCCGAGACGCTCCTGGCCGACGCGGGGTACGACGCCGAGTGGGGGCATCAATTCCTCCGCGACGAGCTCGACGTGCGCGCCCTGATTCCGCCGGGAATCGGCCGCCGCACCGCGAAACCTCCGACCGGTCGCCAGCGATGCCCGTTGCGGCGCTACTTCCAGCGGCCCGAGCGGCGGCGGACGTTCGCCTCGCTGCTGACACATTTACTTCCTCCACAAAGCATATTTACTGAGGGGCTTCTTGTGGGACAGGATCCGTCTCAGACGCAAGACACTGAATGATAAGAAGTTGCATCAGTCAGGCAATCTCTGGGCGGGCTTGCGTGATCTGCCGGTTGGCCATATACTTCGGGTTCAATCTGTATTCGCTGGACAGGGTGTGCGATGACTCATTCGCTGACAACTGAAGACGAGATTGTAACTGCGTTGCGGCGGATCATTCGGGGAGTCGATTTGCACTCTCGCCGGCTGGTGCTTGAGATTGGCTTGACATGGCCACAACTGACCACGCTGCGTACAGCGGAACGGCTGGCGGCTTGCTCCATTGGGGCCCTGGCCAAGGCTGTCCATTTGGGGCAGCCCACGCTCACGGGCATCGTGCAGCGGCTCGAGCGAGCCGGGTACATCAAGCGCTCACGGCATGAGCGGGACGGCCGGAGTGTGATGATAACGGTCACGACCGCCGGCCGGGAGCTACTGGGCCGTGCGCCGTCGCTATTGCAGGACCAGTTTCACGCGGAGTTGGCGAAGCTGAAGGACTGGGAGCGCTTTCAGTTGCTGGCATCGCTTCAGCGGATTGCAGAGATGATGGACGTGGAGGCGTTGGACGCGTCCCCGTTCCTGGTGACGGGTCCTGTGGATTCTGATGCGGCCGAGACGCGGCCGACGGCCGTTGCCACGGAGATTCCGGCGGAACCGCGGACGCTATCTGCCGAGCGAGGGCCCAAAGAGACAACCGAACCTGCGAAGGCCATAAGCGAGAACGGAGCATCCAACAGATGACAACGACCGTATCCCGGACAACCGATAAGTCGCATCGCGAACGTACCAACGGAGAGCCGCTTGTAGCTCTACCTGAGCCGAATCTGTCCATGTCGCAGGACGCCGAGTGGTGCGTTGTCCGTCTGGAGGACGGCTGGCGTCAGATTCGCTTCCACGACTACGATTCGCTCTACGCAGTTCCGGGTCTCTACGAGAAGGTCATTTACGACATCCTGCGCTGCGACTCGCCGCGAGTGGTGCGCAGCCTGTTGCAAGCCGAGTTGGCGGCGGCGAACGTAGACACGGCGAGCCTGCGCGTCCTGGACTTGGGGGCCGGCAACGGCATGGTCGGAGAGGAGTTGGCGGACCTGGGCGCCCGAATGCTGGTAGGGGTGGACATTATTGGCGGGGCCGCTGAGGCGGCCGAGCGCGATCGGCCCGGCGTGTACGCCGAGTATCACGTGGTCGACATAATCGCCTTGAGCGCGGAGGAGCGCCGCGAGTTGGCGAGCTACCGCTTCAACACGCTGACGTGCGTGGCCGCGCTCGGGTTTGGGGACATCCCGCCGCAGGCATTCATCGCGGCCTATAACCTGATTTGCCGGGATGGATGGATCGCCTTCAATATCAAGGAGGGTTTTCTGCGCAATGGGGACCCGTCCGGTTTCGGTAGTCTTATCCGATCCATGCTGGACGACGGCACGCTGGTATTGCGGCAGCAGAAGCGCTATCAGCATCGCCTTTCGACGGCCCGCGAGCCCCTGTACTACGTTGCCGTGGTTGGACAGAAGCAACGTGATATCGCCTGACCGATGAGACTGAGTTTGCTCGCAGCTCACTGCCAGAGAGCGCTGTTGACGATGGAGGGCTCACCGCGGCCGTTTCGGGGAGGTCGGGCCGCGCGGGCGGCATCTCGCTGGCGAGGAATGTGCCCATGCAGCCTGGCATGTCAGGTGTTTCAGCGCGGACAGGACGAGCACCTGTCGGCGCCAGATCGTGGTAAAGAGGGGCGGCGGTGATGGCGCCAGGCGGGTCTGCTCGTCACAGCCTTGTTGTGCCCGCATGCGTCGGAGCGCTCCTCACGTGTGTCGGTCCGCTGAGGGCCCAGGAGCTGCCGCAGGCGGCGTTCGGCCATGAGACCGAGCTGTCGACCAACGAAGGGCATGTTCTGCTGCAGTGGGGCCACGACGATGAACTGCTCATCTACCAGCTTCAGATGGCGGCGACGGCGGATTTCACGGCGCCGACGCGGCTGTATGAGGGCAGCGACAAGGCGTCGTTCCTGTCCGGGCTGGTTGACGGAAGGCATTTCTTTCGGGTGCGCGCCCGCGAGCCGGACAGCGAGACTTGGGGCCCCTGGTCAGCGTCCGCTGAAGTCGTCTGCGAGCATCATGCGCTGACGACGGCCTGGGCGTTCTTCGCCGTCGGCGGCGCGCTGTTTGTGCTCATAGTGTTGTCCGTCGGCACGGGCGCCCGCTCCGTGGGCCGATTCGCGAGGAACAATGGCTGAGGGTAGCACTGTTCTGTCGGCCAAGGCTGGATGGATCCTGCTCGGACTGTTCGGCGTCATGTGGATTGCGCTGGGGATCCACTGGGGCCGCCGCGCAAGATCACTTGATGGATTCATGGTGGCCGGGCGGAACGTCGGCCTGGCGCTGGGTACGGCCACGGCAGTGGCCACCTGGATCACGTCGAACACGACGATGCTGGCGCCGCAGTTCGCTTTGCAGCTGGGCATTTGGGGCATGCTGGCCTACTCCACGGCCTCCTTGGGCTTGGTTCTGTTCGCGCCGCTGGCCAAGCGCATTCGCCGAATGATGCCGCACGGCTACACGAGCGTCGAGTTCATTCGCCTGCGTTACGGGCGCGTGGCCTACACGGTGTTTCTGCTGATCTCGCTCTTCTATGGACTGACCTGGATGGTCAGCATGGGGATGGCGGGCGGGATTCTGCTCGAGGCGCTCGCGGGGATTCCCTACCAGTTCGGAATGACGGTCATTCTGTTCGTCTGCATGGTCTACACGCTCTTCGGCGGGCTGTACGCTGTCATCGGGACGGATTTCGTCCAGAGCGTCATCATCCTGGTCGGCATTGTGGCCGTGGCCATTGCGATTCTGACACAGGTTTCGCCAGGTGAGATCTACACGGATCTGCAGACCGAGCGGCCGGCGCTGCTCAATATCCTGTTTCCGGCCGCCATCATCGCCGTGTTCAACAATCTGCTGTTCGGCATCGGCGAGATCTTTCACAGCAACGTCTGGTGGAGCCGGGCATTCGCAATGCGCGAAGGCGTGGGCATGAAGGCTTACCTGCTGGCCGGCGTGATTTGGTTGCCCATTCCCATTGTCGCCGGCTTTCTGGGGCTGGCGGCACCATCACTGGGCATCAACATCATGCGTCCGGACACGGTCGGCCCGCTGGTGGCGGCCAACCTCCTCGGCCATATCGGCAGCGTCTTCGTCTTCATCATCGTGTTCTGCTCACTGGCTTCGAGCATCGACAGCCTGCTCGCGGCCACGTCAGACGTCGTTACGAAGGAGGTCATCCAGCCGCTGCTCATGCCCGCCGCGAGCAACGCGCAGCTTCGGAAGGTCGCAAGTGTGGTCATCGTGGCCGTGGCGCTGGTTACCTGGATGGTATGCCTGCCGAAGGTGGGCACGCTGGCGACGGTCCTGTTCTTCGCGGGACCGCTGGTGGGCAGCACGATCTGGCCAATCGTCGCGGGACTGTTCTGGCGCCGAACGAATCCGGCCGGCGCGGTACTGGCCATGGTGCTCGGCAGCGCGAGCGGGCTACTGGCTTACGTCGAGATTGGATGGTACACGGGCGCCCTCATCGGCACGGCCGTTTCCTTCGGAACCGTTGTCGTGACGACGCTGGCGTGGCCGCGTGCATTCGACTGGGGCCGGCTCGCGGCCGAAAGGAGGGCGATCAGGACATGATCCTCTTTCCCGCCTGGTTCTTTGCGGCCTTGGTTTACGGCGGGATCGCCCTGGCTGTCGTCAGCGGCACGCTCCTGCTAATACTTCTGATCCGGGATGTCGGAGGCAAGTCATTATGGTAGACCAGAAGATCATCGCGGTTGATGCGCTCGACGCTGCGCCCGCCAGAAGCAACGGAAACTCGAAGGGGCTCGCACTCGACCCACGTCCCCTGCTGGATGCGGCCGGCGGCCGCGTGCACCTCGAGCGGCTGGACGCGCTGGGCGGGCGATCCATCCTGCACGCGAACCAGTTCGATCGCCAAACGGTGATCGACCTGTGCCGCACGGCCGCGCTGCTGGAAGCCACCAATGTGGAGCCGATCAAGCCGCTCGACGGCAAGATCGCGATTACGGCCTTCTTCGAGGCCAGCACACGCACGCGCCTGTCCTTCGAGAGCGCCATGCTGCGGCTGGACGGCAAGGTACTCAGCGTGCCCGACGGCCGGGTGACGGGCATAGCCAAGGGCGAGTCGCTGGCGGACATTGGTGAGATGTTCAACACCTACGGCGACGTGGTCATCATGCGACATCCGGAGACGAGCAGCGTCGAGGAAATTCGCCGGAACCTCGCGCTGCCGCTGATCAATGCGGGTAACGGGTCCGGACAGCATCCGACTCAGGCCCTGCTTGACTGGTATGCACTCCTGAAGTGGCGCCCAGCGCTGGCGGCGGCAGACTGCCCGGCAAACGAGCGGATTCATCTGGGCATCGTGGGCACGCCGGGAAGTATGCGGGCGGTGAAGAGCTTCCTGGCCACCGCGCTGCTCTTCGGGAATGCGATTCGCAGGATCACGATCGTCTCGGAGTTGGCAGATCCGGTGGGGATCGACCTGGAGACCGCCATCGACGAGTGCACCATTCCGGTGGAGATGACCAACGACGTCCAGGAGGTGCTGAGCGACCTGGATGTCATCTACATCAACTCGATCGTCTTTCTGGGCGACAGCTACCGCCAACTGGACAGCCGTTTCCGGCTCAATGCTGATAGCGACCTGAAACGCGCCGCGGTGATCATGCACCCGCTCGCGCGGCGCGGCGAGTTGGACACGAGCCTGGACGCCACGGCACACAACATGTACTTCGCGCAGGCCGCGGGCGCGGTCTTCGTTCGTCAGGCGCTGCTGATCGCCGTCCTGCACCGCCTGGACAAGCTGGCGCGCTTCGCCGGGCCGGGCGGGGCCGGGCCGGCACCTCGAACCTGACCGCAACACCCGTAACCAGGGACAGGAATATGTGTGGCATTGTCGGATTCTGGGAACCGAACACCGGCCGGGACGGCATGGGTGCCATCCTCACGAAGATGATGGATACCGTGCAGCACCGCGGCCCGGACGGTCGCGGCGCGCACCTTGACCAACAGGTGGGCCTGGCCATGGGACACACGCGCCTGTCCATCATCGACCTGGCCACCGGTGCCCAACCGCTGTACAGCAGCGCGCGGGACATCGTCCTTACCGTGAACGGCGAGTTCTACGACTACAAGCGGCGGCGAGCCGAGCTGGCATGTGAGGGCCTGCGCTTCGAGACCAGGACGGATACGGAGATCGCAATCCCGTTCTACCGGAAGCACGAACTCGACTTCGTCCACCGCCTGCGGGGCGAGTTTGCCATCGCGCTGTTTGACGCGCGCCGGCAGCGGCTGCTGCTGGTGCGCGACCGGTTCGGAATCAAGCCGCTGTACTATCGGCTTACTGACGACGCCATCTACTACGGGTCGGAGGTCAAGGCGGTGCTCGCCCATCCGCGTGTTCCGCGCGCACTGTGCCCCAGGGCCGCCGTCCACCAGATGATGCAGGTGATGGTGCCCGGTTCGACCGCATTCGCCGGCATCAGCGCCGTGCAGCCCGGGCACATGCTCGTGGTCGAGAAGCAGGGCGAGCGCCTTTCGGCCAGGCATCTGCGGTACTGGGACCTCGAGTATCCGCTGCGTGCCGAGCACGACAGCGCTCCGGATGCCGACTACTACGTCAGTGGCGTGCGCGACCTGCTGATCGACGCGGTCGGCACGCGGCTGGAGGCGGATGTTCCCGTGGGCTGCTATCTCTCCGGCGGCATTGACAGTTGCTCCATTCTGGGACTGGCAACGCCGCTGCAGCAGTCGCCGGTCAAAGCGTTCACCATCAGCTTCGACCATGACGACTACGACGAGGCGGCGATCGCCAAGGAGATGGCTGCGAGCACGCACGCCGACCAGGAACTGCTGCGCGTGACGGCCGACGATCTATATGGCGACTTCTTCTCAAGGGTCACCTGGCACGCGGAGCGCACCTACTATAACACGCTCAGCGTGGCCAAGTGGCACATGAGCCGCCGGGTCCGCGAGTGCGGATTCAAGGTGGTTGTGACCGGCGAGGGGGCCGACGAACTGTTCGGCGGCTATCCCTTTTTCAAGCGCGATATGTTGCTGCACGGCGACGGCGACGCGCACGCCCCCGGCATGGATCCGGGAAACCCGGTCTTTCGCGGCGCGATTCTGGCCGAGACGCAGCAGTCGCATCCGGCCTGGGAAGACCTGTGCGGCTTCACTCCCAGTTGGATTCAGCCGTGGATCCTGACGCTCGAGGCCTGCAGGCCGCTCTTCGCACCGGCTATCCGCGACATGCTCCAAACCTACGACCCCGTGGCGGCCGTCGCGGCCAAGATTGATCCCGCCATGGTGCGCGGCCGGCACCCGCTGGACATCGCTCAATACACGTGGAGCAAGACCATGCTTGAGGGCCAGATTCTCACCTGGGGCGGCGATCGTGTGGACATGGCCAACTCGATGGAATCCCGGCCGGCTTTCCTGGACCACAATCTGGCTGAATTCGCCGTACGCATCCCGCCCACGCTGCGCATCCGCAACGGCGTGGAGAAGTGGGTGTTGCGCGAAGCGATGAAAGGCGTGTTGCCCGAAGTGCTCTACAAAAGGGAGAAGTTTGCCTTCATGGCCCCACCCGGCCACACCGACGCGGCCAAACGCCGGGCAATCAAGACGCTCATCGCGCGCTGGCTTGCGCCGCAACTCGTCGGCGAGGTCGGCCTGTTTGACCCGGCCGCCGTGCGCCGGTTCGTCCAGGAAATCCACGAAGCGCCCCAGGCCGTGGCCGCCAAGCGCAGCGACATCATCGTGAACCACCTGCTGCAGATCCACCTGCTGCATCATTGGTTCATCTCGCAGGATGCGGTCGGCGCAATCGAGGCAGCCTTACCAAACGGCGCGTAGAAGCGACTGGCCACCATGCAGCCACTGCGGTAGGATCGCGGAATGCGAGCCACCCGCAAATACATCGTCGGTCTGGCACTGGGCACGCTGATCACGCCTGCAGCGCTTGCCCAGGATGATTCGACCTCCTGGCGGTCGCCGCAACTCGGCCAGGCGACGCTACGCACTGATTACAGCTTCACGACCCACTTCAATGAACCCGTCGCGCGGCAACGCACGAAGATGCACATGTCGCAGCACGACTTTCGCCTCTCTTTTCCGCTCTCTCAGTCTGAGCTCTACGAGTGGACGTTTCACGCAAATCTTAAGGCGCTCGATATCTCCTCGGGTGCGCGACTGCCGGATAGTTGCAGCCCGTTCCCCGGTGAGCTGTGGGACGTGCGCTTCGGCACAACCTACCGGCGCCGGCTTGCCAATGGCTGGACGGGCGGCGGGAATCTCACGATCGGATCGCCCAGCGACCGACCTTTCGCCAGCGGCGACGAGATTCTGGTGGCCGCTTCCGGCTTCTTGCGCGTCCCTGCCGGTGAGAAGGACGCCTGGCTGTTCCTGCTCAACTACTCGAACAATCGCGAGTTCTTGCCGAACGTGCCGATCCTCGGCGTCGCGTACCATTACCGTCCCGACGAGCGCTTGAACGTGCTCGCTGGAGTACCGATGACGGTGATCGGCTGGGAACCGCTCGAAAGACTCACAGTAGACGCTTCGTATTTCGTGCCGCGCGAGGTGCGTGCACAGGTAAGTTACGCACTGCTGGACTCGCTGCGACTTCAGGCCGGATTCGACTGGACGAATCAGAGATTCTTCCGGCATGATCGGCAGGACGACGACCATCGGTTGTCGTACTACGAGAAGCGCGTCGCGCTGAGCGCACGATGGGATATCCGCAAGAACGTCTGGCTGGATCTGGCGGGTGGCTGGGCCTTCGACCGCTTCTGGTTTGAGGGTGAGGGCTATGGTGACCGGGGTGACGACCGACTCGATCTGAGTGACGGACCATTCGTCAGGCTGCAGCTAGGGTTGCGCATGTGATGTCCTTCGACCTGACCGCCTGGCGCGCGTCAGTCGGCCAAGGAACCAGGCGGATTCTCGACGCCCCCGCGTTCAGAGGTCGCTGGAACGACTCGCCGGTGTGAAACGCCAATCGCGTCGGCAGAGGCCAGGCCGGGCCCACAGGCAACCCGGCCTGGCCGCGCATTACCGCACGTCGCCGCACTAACCGCCCGTGAGAACCAGCACGAACGGGTCGATGTCGAACGCGTTGATCAGTCCATCGCCGTTGACGTCCGCGTTGCGCACGTCGCAGTCAGGATACGCCATGGCGTAGCCCGCCGGATCGGTGAGGGCCAGGACAAACGGGTCAATGTCGAATGCATTCACCAACCCGTCGCAGTTGAGGTCGCCCAGTAACGCCACGCGCAGCACGACACCGCTCGTGCCGAAGGGAGTTCCGGTGCTGTTGGCCAGCACGTAGATTTCGCCCTTGGCATCTTCGCCGAATCCCAGCAGCGAAAGCCCCAGCTCCGTCATGCCATTGAGCTGGAATTCCTGGATCTGGTCGCCGGCGTCGAGGTAGAACAGCCTGCCGTCGTTGCTGAAGGTCAACGCGAATTCGCCCAAAACGTATTTGCCGACCAACTGCGGCCGGGTGGTGCCGCGGAAGACGAAGCCGCCGACCACGGCGGTGCCGTCATCGTGATCGTACTCGGCCACGGGGTCCGTGAGGCCCGCCGGCACGTCCAACGGCTCGTCGGTAACGTAGCCCGGCTGGTTGCCGTTGAAGATGAAACTGAACGAGCCTTCCTTCCAGCGCCAGCCATAATTCGCCCCGCTGGCACCGATGTTGATTTCCTCAATGTCGTTCTGCCCGACGTCGGCGATGTACAGCTCGCCGGTCGCGCTGTCGAACGAGATGCGCCACGGGTTGCGCAGCCCGTACGCCCAGATCTCATCGAGGCCCGCCGCGCCGACGAACGGGTTGTCGGCGGGAATGCCGTACGCCCCATTAGCCGAATCGCTGCCCAGCGGATCGATCCGAATGATCTTGCCCAGGATGGAGTTCAGATTCTGGCCGTTGCCTTCGCAGCCGTGTCCCACGAGGGGAACGCCCAGCGACATGCCGTCGTCGCGGTCATCGCGCCCGCCGCCATCGCCCAGCGCGATGTACAGCAAGCCGTCGGGGCCGAAAGCCAGCGCGCCGCCATTGTGATTGAACTGCGGCTGGTCGATCCGCAGCAACTCGCGCGGCGTGCCGCCCGGCAGGGAGGCGGGATCAGACGGAGTCGGCACCTGCCATTCGAGCACAACGCTCTGGCAGTTCGGCATGACGCCCATCGGCATCGTGGTGAAATCCGGCGTGCCTGCTTCGGGCTCCGAAGTGTATGTGTAGAACAGGCCGTTGCTCTGATAGTCCGGGTGGAACGCCACTCCGAGGAATCCGCGTTCATCAAACGTCCCCGGGCCGCCGATGCCGAGCGTTACCAGGCGGCTGCTCACGTCCAGGAACACGCTCTTGCTGCCACTGCCCAGCTCGATCGCCCACAGGGTTCCCACCTGGTCCACGACGAACAAGCGGCTCGCGTCGCCCGGTGCGGCGGTGCCCCAGTTCGGTGCCACCAGCCCGGTGGCGATCGGCTGAAGGTCGATCGCGATGTCGCCCGGCGCTATGTCGGGCAGCGGATCAGCCAGCGGAACGGGCGCCACCCGGCCACGAATCTCACCACCCGGATAGGTGCTGGTATGAACGTTCACATACCACAGGCCCGCCAGAACATCCGCGACCTGCGCGGCGTCCAGAGTGGCCGAACCGATCTTCGGGCTGCCCGGGGGCAGCGTAATCACGGGACCGGCCGTGCTGCACGTCCCCGCCGGACCATGAAAATGGGCCGCCGTCTCGGCGGCGGTCAGCCCGGAGAAGCTAAAGTTCCAGGTAAACAGCCCGGTGAGTGTGTCGAGCGCGGCGGTGCCGCTGCCGGTGGCAGGCGTACTGGCCGGCGGAACCTCCTGGAAGCCGTCCAACGTAATCACGAAGTCCACGGTCTCAGTGGATTGCACGTATATGTCGCCCGTCATTCCGATCCCACAGTGCGGGATGCAGAAGTACGGGATGTGCGGCACGAAGGTCGGCACCACGTACTCGAAGATGGGGTGATTCGAATCCAGCGGGACGTTGAATCGCCCGTCCGCCGTGCAGGGCGTGCCCGACGTGACCGTGTGGATGCCGGATGTCCAGACCCAGCGGACCGTGTCGCCGGGCGCCACAGTGATCGAACTGGGCGAGAAGGTATTGCCGATCTGCGTGACCGTGTGCACGGCGGCCCCGGCCGCGGCCGGCCAGGCGAGTGGAACGAGGGCCAGGACGAACAGTATTTTCCTTGTGTGGCGGTACATGCGTGCTCCTCTATTTGATGAACTTGGTGGTTTCGGACAACGTCAAAACCCTGAACAACGACGGTGGCCCGGACACCTGCGGTTTCGGCCGCGGCCTGTGGGCGGACTCCTTGCAACCAGCAGCGCCGCGCGGCGGCACGGGGCAAGCGGCACCCAACACGCCGGGCCGCCGCGTCTCAGTCCGGGCGCACCGTCTCCAGGCCCTCGCGCACGAGCGTCGGGCAGTTCACGATGCTGAGCTGCGGACAGGCCAGCTCGCGTAACATGAGCACACCGCTGCGATCGACGAACGTCACGTGCTGGAAGTCGAGCCGTAGGCGCCGCCGGCCATGCAGCCGCGCCTGACACTCGTTTCTGAGTTCCGCAACCCAGGCACTGGCGATGCGGCCTTCCAGCTTGAGCGTGACAGCGGTTGGGGTCTCGCTAGCGGTGATGCGAAGCATTGCCTTCTTCCCGTGCGTTCCCGAACGCCCAGTAGGAGAAGCAACACCAATGCCGGACGCGTCCGGGCGCGCAGAAGGCTCATAAGTCGGGCCGGCAAAAACGTATGCGCACCGCCGCTGTGGCACGCCGCGCCCGGACCGGCGGGCTCGGATTCACGAAATATCAGGGATTCACGATATTCCGCGAGAAGTGCACGTGGGCCGTACTATGCCCATCTTCTTCATGCGTGATTCGAGCGTTGTGGGTTTGAGCCCCAACAGGCGCGCGGCGCCGTGCGGGCCGCTGACCCGCCAGCACGCCTGCTCGAGCGCCTTGAGAATGATCTGTCGCTCCTGGGCAACCAGCGTTTCCAGCGGCTGCTGGGCGGCGCTGCGCCTGCCCGGCGGCGGCCACTCGCCCAGTTCAAGCACGGCGCCGCGGCTGATGATCGCGGCCCGCTCAATCACGTTCTGCAGTTCGCGGACATTGCCGGGCCAGTCGTATGCGCACAGCGCATCAAGCGCGGCCGCTGAAATCGTGTCGAACCGCCGGCCCATCCGTGTCCCGTACAGCAACGCGAAGTGCCGCGCCAGGGCCGGAACATCCGCGCGCCGCTCACGCAACGGCGGCACGCGTATCGGAAAGACGTTCAGCCGGTAGTAGAGATCCTCGCGGAAGCGACCCTCGGCCAGGGACTGCTCCAGGTTGCCGTTCGTCGCGGCGATCACGCGCACGTCAACGCGTATCGTCTCGATACCGCCGACGCGCTCGAACTCGCCTTCCTGGAGTACGCGCAGCAGCTTGGTCTGCAGATCCGGCGGCAGTTCGCCAATCTCGTCAAGGAAGATCGTGCCCTGGTGCGCCATCTCGAAGCGGCCGATCTTGCGTGCCAGTGCGCCGGTGAAAGCGCCCTTCTCGTGCCCGAACAGCTCGCTCTCGATCAGCCCGCTGGGCAACGCGGCGCAATTCACGCATACCAGCACGTGCTCACGCCGGGGGCTGCGTTTGTGAATGGCGCGCGCCACCAACTCCTTGCCGGTGCCGGTTTCACCGGTCACCAGCACCGTAGTATCGGTGCACGCGACCTGTTCAATATCGTGCAACACCCGGCGCAGCGCCGGCGAATCGCCCACCATGTCGTCGGTTACCAGCCCGGAACCCGACTCCACCTGCAGGTACAGATTCTCCCGCCGCAGCCGATCCACCTCCTCCTGGGCGCGGCGCAGCTCCGTCAGGTCCACCATGACGCTGAGCGCCCCGCTGATTTCGCCGGCCGCGTTGGCCAAGGGCGAAATCCAGACCGCCAGGTCAACCGCGGCACCGCCGCGGGTCCACTCCCGCACCTGGGTTCCGGTGGCCGCCACCCCCCGGACGGCACGCTCCAGATGCGCCCGCAAACCGTGCGCGCCCGGTGCCAGACCCGGCACCTCGCGCCCCACCACTTCCACCGCCGACCAGCCGAATATCCGCTCGGCCGCCGGATTCCAGGCCTCAACCGTCAGATTCCGGTCGACGGCGACGATCGCCGTGGCCGCGGACTGCATGATCGCATGCAGCCGCTGGTTGGCCTGACGCAACGCCTCGAGCGCCTCCTTGCGGTCCGTTATGTCCCGCGATATCCCCACCAGCCCCTGGATGCGGCCGCGCGCGTCGCGGTAGGGCGTCTTCGTCGAAAGGAATACCCGCGGCTGCCCGTCGACCGGCAGCGTAACCTCGAATGAATGGCTCTGCCCGGTCTGCACGACTTGCCGGTCGTGCGCCATGATGCGCCGTGCCGTCTCCAGCGGAAACAACGCGGCGTCCGTCCGCCCAATGATCTCCGCCACCGGCCGGCCGACATAGCGCGCCCCGGCCGCATTGATGGCCAGGTAACGCCCCTCCAGATCCTTCACGAACACCGAATCCGTCGTGCCGGCAAACACGGCCCGCTGCAGCCCGCAGCCGCCCTGCGGCTGGCCGCCGCCGCGCAGGCATTCCTCAAGCCACGAACAGGTCACCGACGCATCGTCTGCAACCGCCCCGCACCCGCCGCCAACGCCCCTTTGTCCTTGCCTGGTCGGCAAACTCGCCCTCCTGTGGCCGCTTTCTCTGCCCGGGGCCGCAGTGTGCGCCCGTTGCGTTCCGCCTGAGCCCGCCGCAGGGGAAATCCAAGCCCGACCGCATCAGAAGAAGTGTAGTCACCGCCACCGCACAATTCCGGCCGCCCCGCCACTGCCCGCCCGATAACCTCCCGCTGAAAAAGCAGGCGGGCCGACGGCTCAGGAGTCCGCCACAGCCCTAGCCGGGGCTAGACGCCTGCAACCGAACCGCATGTCCACAGAAACTCAGCGCAGCACCGGAGCGGATCTTCAACAACTGAATACGTCTCCGGCAAACGCGAGATTCCAGTCCGTTCTCGCCATTGAATGCCAGCCCCACGCCAGAATACGCCCCGACGGGACGGCTTCACGGCCCAGGACTGTCGCCGGCCGGCAGCACTGGCGGTATGCTGGCGCGTGGCCGTGTAACCGCCGGCCGTTGCTCCAGCACGCGCTGGCACACGGTGCGGCGGAGAACCGGAGGAATCCACATGAGCGACAGCAAGCGCGGAAGCCAGAACCCGGAGCCGGTCCGGCCTGGTTGGTATGGCGGCGTGCTGGGTCGGCGGGCGTTTCTGCGGGCCGGAGCGGCATTGGTCGGCGGCCTGGCGCTGAAGCCGGCCTTGGGCCGCTCGCCGGAGGATAAACGCAGAGAGCCGCTGTTTCGCATTTCGCTGGCGGAGTGGTCGCTGCACAGAACGATCTTCGCCCGCGAGCTCGACCATCTGGATTTCGCCCGCGCCGCGCGCGACCACTACGGCCTCGACGCGGTGGAGTACGTGAACCAGTTCTTCCGCGACAAGGCGACCGACCAGGACTACTTGCAGCAGATGCGCCGGCGGGCCGAGGACGCGGGGGTGCGCAGCCTGCTGATCATGGTGGACGGCGAAGGCGCCCTGGGGCACGCCGACGAGGCCGAACGGCGCAAAGCCGTCCAGAACCATTACAAGTGGGTGGAGGCCGCCGGATTCCTGGGGTGTCACAGCGTCCGGGTCAACGCGCACAGCAGCGGCACGGAGCATGAGCAGGCCCAGCGCGTCGCGGACGGGCTGCGGCGGCTGACCGAGTTTGCCGCCGCGCGGGAGATCAACGTCATCGTTGAGAACCACGGCGGGCTGTCGAGCAACGGGGCCTGGCTGGCGGGCGTGATTCGACGGGTGGACCATCCGCGTTGCGGCACGTTGCCGGATTTCGGTAACTTCCACCTGGGCGACGGCCAGTGGTATGACCGCTACCAGGGGGTGCGCGAGCTGATGCCGTTTGCCAAGGCGGTCAGCGCGAAATCGAACGATTTCGACGAGCGCGGCAGCGAGGTCAACACGGACTACCGCAAGATGTTGCGGATCGTGCTGGATGCCGGCTACGGGGGCCACGTCGGGATCGAGTACGAAGGGCGCCGCCTGAGCGAACCGGAGGGCGTTCACGCAACCAGACGGCTGCTGGAACGCGTGCGCACGGAGTTATCCTGAACTGCGGGCACCGGCTAGGCGGCGGCACCGCACATCCGCACCTTCTCTGGTGAGCCTGCGCGGAAAGGTGTTACGCCTCACGTCTCGCCTTGGCAGATCACTACGGTGAAACGGGGTCGCGTGCGATGCTGAAGGTTACCCTAGTCTTCCCGGCTCTCTCAATCGCGCCCCTGCAAGCCGGCCGCACCGTCGCGGACGAACCGCCGCCGACTATTGCCGACACCTCCGCCCCGGCCGCACAGAGGAAGTGTAGTCACCGCCACCGCACAACTCCGGCCGCCCCGCTGCAGCTCGTCCGATGGCCTGCCTGGAAACGGGCGAGCGGGCCGTCAGCCTGCGGCTGTCGACCCGCTCGATTCGCATCTGGTGTTCCGTGGCCTGCGCACTGGGCCCACGGATTCAGGGAGCTTACGGCGCGCAGCCGCCGCCGGTCAGACATTGCACGAACGGATCAATGTCGAACGCGTTGACGACGCCGTCGCCGTTGACGTCGGCCACGGTTCGATGGCAGGCCGGAAAGGCGGCCGCATACTCATCCGCGCTGGTCAGTGCCAGCACGAAGGGGTCAATGTCGAACGCGTTCACGGCCCCGTCGCAATTAACGTCGCCGGTGCGCGGCGCCTGCCACACGCGAACGTCATCGTAGTAGACCGGCGAAGAGCCGTTCGCGAACAAATCGAGGGCCGCAATCCTCGCCGCTCCGCCGCCGCCGCCCAGAACGCCCGCGGTCCAGGGGTATTCGACAATCAACTCGTCGTCGTAGTAAACGCTCGTCCAATCGGCGGGCAGATCGACCAGCACCCTGATCTCCACCCAGCGGTCAGTCTGGTACGGCACTGCGACCGTCTCGAGCCCCTGGCCGTGATAGACCTTCAGCATGCCGTCATTTGAGTCAAACTGCATCTGAGCAGACCAATCGGACTCGGCGTGCGGGCCGCCGTCGGCATACGTGTTCAGCAGAATCACATATGTGCCGGCAAGCTGTCCCGGAGGACCTGACACGAAACTCGAGGGGATGTACTGCCGGGCCGTGAACAGCCATCTGGTGGGATCATCGAATCCCGCGAATTCCTGCACCAGGTCCGCGCCGCCCGCAATCTCGACCGAATGGAACGAGTCGAAGGCCTGCTCAGACGCGACCTGCGCGGCCAGCGCCGGATCGCCATCCCAGCCCTTCCAGCCGTATAAGCCATGCAGCGACTCGCCCGCTTGGTAAGGCTCGAAGTCCTCGTACCAGTCGTCCGGTTCAACGGTGCCGGCCGAGACGAGAACATTGTCCAGGCCGACCGGGTCGCCGGCGGCATTGGTCGAGAGAACCCAGGTGAAGGCCTTCCACTGCGGCGGGGGCGAGACGTCAAGCTGGAGCAGGCAACGCTGCCAGCCGCCGCCGATATCGAGGAAGGTCTCCCGCACGTTCGTCAGCATTACGTCCGGCGGCAGTTCAGGCATGCAGTGCACGGCACCGCCTTCGGCGCTGAAGAAATCATACTGGCAGGCCAGGTGCACAACCTCCTCGGGCAACTCCAGGCCGTCCACCGTGAGCGTCAGCATGCCCTCGCCGGGGATGCCGCCGAGAAGCCCCATGACACCCTCGTGGTCGCCAAGTCCGGGCATCCACTCCACGAAGACGCTTCCGCTTTGTGACCAGGTGTAGCCGCCGTGCTCAGGCGCCAGGCAGACAAAGGCCGGAACGGTCCACTCCGGCGTGGCGAAGTCGAATCCGCTCGCGTCGCACTTGGCCTCATCGCCCGAGCAATGTGTGCCAATCTCGACGTTGTCGATCACCGCGGTGCCGCCGGATTCGGCGGTTGCCATCCGGAACGTGATTTCCTCCCACATCGGCTGGGGTTTGATCGTCCATTCACGCCAGTGCCGCGTCCAGCCGCCGCCGATATCCTCCCAGCGATTGGGGATGCTGGCCCGACCTGCCGACTGCGCGGGCGGGCCGGCCGTGGCTGATGGTCCAGCCACGCCGCCGTTGTACACGTAGCAATCGAACTGCACCCAGAGGTGCTTCTCGCTGTCAGTCGCCTCGCCGTTCCAGACGAAGAACGTAACCGAGCCGCTCTTGCCGGAGCCCTGAACGCCCCAGGCGCCCTGGTGTCCGGCCACCCCGCTAACCCGACCCACGTCGCCGGTCGATTCGACCAGCGTCCCGATGTGCGGGTACCAGGGCGGCGTAATTCCGGGCGTGGCGTCGGGCGGGTCGGCGGTGGTTTCGAAGCCGTAGCTTTCTCGGAAAGTCCGGCGGTCGTCGTTGTTCCACCAGGGGGGAGTGTGCTGGGGTTCGGCCAGTGCGCCCACCGCAACCAGGCAAGCGGCCGCCAGCGCGAGCCGAACCGCCGTAAGTTTGAGTGCTCTTGCGTTGAACATTTGTAGCCTCTTTCAGCTTGGAGCCGGGTCGGCGAGGTTCGCCTGTGCCCTTTTTGCCTTCCCCGTATTCAGTCACGTCAACAGTAGATAGCACCCTGGCGCGGGCTGTTTGACGCGCGACCCCAAGAAACGTCCCGGGCGGGCCCAACAGTGAAAGTGGTCGATAACCTTATCTTTTTGGTGGATATCGGCCTGAAAGGCGTGAGTATGGGCGCGTCTGGCGAGGCTCGCGGCCGTATTATCGGCCCGCGCGCCACAGCCGGGCACGCGCGATGGCTTCCCAGCCCACGCCAGAATCCACCAACCACCACCAATCCCGCCCCAATTCATTGACCCCACCCCATTCACGCGCCATATATCAAGTGCTCACGCAGTGCCCGGAACGCCTTGGCGAACCTGTCGGCCCCAGCGCCTAACCGCGCCGGATAAGCTGACCGTCCCGTGACACGTGCGATTGA
>Ga0334889_1000124_pt1 | contig 126434 bp, 116 predicted proteins | sample GraSluR1_MG_2_FD_207222 | JGI IMG/M metagenome (GOLD analysis project Ga0334889, IMG submission 207222) | Sludge microbial communities from methane-producing bioreactor in Wageningen University, Netherlands - Granular Sludge_8_08-R1 | ecosystem: Engineered > Bioreactor > Anaerobic >...
CGACGGCTATGGTATCCCCTTTGGCATACTGATGGGAGTAGGCGGTGATCAGCTCACCCCAGACCCGATATTTTTCGTTTTCTTCGGCTCGATGGAAATCGGAAGATTGAAAAAACTGCTTTTTATAGACCTTATCCAGCAGGGTTTTGATATTGCGGGATAAATTGCTTTTCAAAGACTCCAGCCGCAGATAGTCCAGTTTGGTGGTATAGAAGGTGTCGCAGGCCTGATTGAATGATGAATAAGTATTTATATTGTCAGCCAGGGGCCGATAAGGACAAAAATCTATGGGGCGATTTTCCCGGTAGATTACGGAGGCACTTTCACCGCTGCTTACCTGGCTGAGCAGATTATTGAGCCGATTGTACACGGTAGCAAATTCATATTCACCGCATTCTTCCACCGGGAGCTCGGGATTGAGACCGGAAAGGCTGCATATTTGCTTGGCCAGGAAGGGGCTTACGCCGGTACAGGCATCGAATAGGGCTGATGCCAGACTCTTCCCGGCATCCGTCCAAATTTTCTGTACCAGGGAATCGTAATCCAATTCCAGCGGATTAAGTTTGTCCTGAGAAGGCGGGTCTACATATAGTTTGCCGGGCATCACTTCCCGGTAGGAACTGAGGTCGCTGCCGTATCTCTTAATGGCATCAAGGATTACCCTGGTTTCAGGATTAATCAGTATTATATTGGAATGGCGGCCCATAAATTCACAAACTAAAATCTTGCTCTTCCACTCTCTGAATTCATCCAGGGCTTCAATCTCAATGTGGATGATCCTTTCAAAATCAACCTGCCTGAACCCCTTGATTTTGCCTCCCTCCAGGTATTTTCGCAGCAGCATGCAGAAACTGGGAGGAACGCTGGGATTAGCCTTTCTGGCTTCCGTAAGGTGCATGCGCGACCAGCGGGCGTTGGCGGATATCAACAACCTGTGAGTGCCGATGCGGGGATGTCTGGTAGTCAGCAACAACTCATCCTTCTCCGGCTGATGTATTTTATCAATCCTGGCCTCCACCAGCAGAGAATTCAATTCTTCTGCCATAACCTTGATAGCCATACCATCAAAAGGCATAATAAAACCTCCCTTGCAAGCAACAGTATATCATTTTAGCAGAATAGCGTAAAATAAGTAGAGAAGATAAAGATAATCTGACCGCCGGATGCTTTGATGGGAAGCCAGGGCTTGGTATGCTTATTGCGAGGTGATTTATTGTGTCCCAGGAAGTAGCTGCTATATATACCGGGATTCTTGAACAGGTAGTACACCTGGAGAAGCTTAAGAAGGTATTAAGCAAACAGATATTGACCTGCAGGGACAAAAAGAGACAGATGAAGCTGATCCATAAATTCCTGGGATATGATTTGAATAAACATCAACTATTTGAACAGGCTGCGGTTATTGCCATCAATAACCGGGAGAAATATATTGTCGATCACCTGGAAGCCCTGTACCAGTTCTATGGCAATGGTGAATTAATCAATTTGATCAGGCAGGAAATAGGATATACCAGAAGATTTATGCAGGTAATGGAGAAGGCTGCCGCCCACATGAACCTGGTTAGCTTTGCCGAGCGCCGGATGATTCAGGAGGTAAGCAAATACGTACTGGCCCAATGCAGAATATATATGCAGCTGGATATGTAAAGAGCGGAATGAGTTCCCCGGCCGGCCAATACTTCCAAAACCGGCCGGTGAACCTGGCTTGATGGTTCTGGGATGCCTATTTGACAATCAATACCGGGATATCTACCAGTCTGCCTACTTTGTCCGAAACACTGCCCAGGGTTAGCTCCTTGAATTTATTTAGCTTACGGCTTCCCATTATAATAAGATCATAGCTTCCGTCATTATCTACTACATCCAGAATCAAAGAAGAAGGCTCCCCCCCAGCTCTCTTTAAACGGGGATGAACGCCCTTTTCAATCAGCATGCTTTCGTATTTTTTTAGTAATTCCAGAGAAGCGGCTCTTAGCTCATCGAGTTTATCCTGGCTGTGAAGTTTGGTGATGTCGACTTTGGAGCTATCATAAACGTTAAGAAGGACCAGGCTGCTTATTACTCCAGCCGCTGCCAGTTCGGCAGCCTTATAGACAGCCCGCAGGGACTGTTCGGAGCCATCTACCGGCACCAGGGCCTTATTGAATACTGCTTCCATAAATAATGCATCCCCTTTATAAAGTATTAAGTAATTATTCTTGTAAGGATTATATCAAATCTTGACTAGGCTGCCAAAATATATAAAACTAATTTTTAACAGGAGATGGAGGTAGTATTGATGAATAAAAAACAAAAAGTGATAGTTAGCGGTGCCTTAGGCAAAATGGGCAAAGAGACAGTGAAAGCGATAGCAGAAGAACATGATTTGGTATTACAGGGCGCAGCGGATGTTAAATCCAGCGGGGAGAGTATTGCGGATATTGCTGGTATGCCAGGGATCAATGTTTATCTGGAAAAGGATCTGGAAATGTTGCTGGAAAGGGAAAATCCCGATGTGGTGGTAGATTTTACCAATCCCCAGGCAGTATACAATAATGCCCGGACCTGCCTGGAAAAGGGTATTGCTTGTGTAATCGGCACCACCGGGCTCAATGACATCGAGCTTAAGCAGTTGGATAAGATTGCCAGGGACAAGCAAACTGGAGTGGCGGTTATACCTAATTTTGCTATCGGAGCAGTTTTGATGATGAAGTTTGCCCGGGAAGCGGCAGTATATTTCCCTGATGTGGAAATTATTGAACTGCACCATGATCAGAAGATGGATGCTCCCTCCGGAACGGCGATAAAAACGGCGGAAATGATAAACCAGACCAGGGCCTCCCGTCCCCCCAGGAATATAAAGGAATTTGAAAAGATCCCTGGCAGCCGCGGTGGGGATATGGATCAGGTGAGGATTCACAGCGTCCGTCTGCCGGGTTTTATTGCTCATCAGGAAGTCATTTTTGGCGGGGTGGGGCAGAGTCTTAAGATCAGGCATGATTCAATTGATCGGGCAGGATTTATGCCCGGAGTAATAATGGTTATTAAGAAGATGCCGGGAATACGGGGGCTGGTATACGGAATGGAGAATCTGATGTAGATCTGACCTGAAAGCCACGTGAGAGCCACGGGGATAGGTTCCCTGGCCCATATTTTGAGCCAGGGAACCTGTCTCCGTGGCTCTTTTGCTGTTGCTGGAGTTTCAGACAGGCACCACCTCTGGGAAGAATACATATAATGCTATTAATTTTAGAGATAATTGACAGCCTGAGGAGGAAGAGAATTGAGCTCGGTGCTATCCGGCATAAAAATCGCTATTATTGGTGGAGATGAAAGAGAGTTGATCTTGACGGCTGAGCTCGTAAAAATGGGTGCAACGGTAGCAGTAGCAGGTTTTCCCAGAGATATGGTGGGTCATGGGGCTTTTACCGTCGACTCGATCATGGAAGCCTGCCAAGACGCAGAAGTGGTAATAATGCCGCTGCCCGGTACTAATGCAGAAGGAGTAGTCAGGGCAGTATACGCAGAAAATCCCCTGGTATTGACTGAAGAAGCGCTGGCCGGTTTAGCCGAGAAAGCACTGGTGCTCATCGGTTCGGCCCGGTCGTTTCTCAAAGAATGGTCGGCAAATCAGGGTTTTACCCTAATAGAAGTCGGGGAAATGGATGAATTGGCGATATTGAATTCTATTCCATCCGCTGAAGGCGCTCTACAGATGGCAATGGAGGAAACCAGAATCACCATTCACGGTAGTCAAACCTGCATTATAGGATTTGGGAGGGTGGGTATTACTTTAGCTCGAATGTTGAAGGCCATGGGAGCTGAGGTGACAGTTGTAGCTCGCAATCGCGGGCAGTTGGCCCGGGCTTATGAAATGGGGTGTAGAAGGGCGGAATACAGCGAGCTGAAACAGATCATGAACTATATGGATATTGTTTTTAATACTGTACCCAGCATGGTTTTGACCCAGGATATCTTGAAACACGCCCGGCAGGAGACGGTGGTGATCGACTTGGCCAGCCAGCCCGGGGGCACTGACTTTGAAGCAGCCAATTTATTTGGTATAAAGGCTATTTTAGCCCCTGGCCTGCCGGGCAAGGTGGCTCCGGCTTCTGCTGGAAGGATTCTGGCCGATGTTGTCCCGGCCCTGATAATTGAAGAATTATGCAAAATAAACCAGGACCTATTCAGGCGTTAAGAGGGAGGTGCAAAAAGTGCTGGAAATGAAATCAGATCGGTTGGACGGGATCAGGATAGGCCTGGTTCTAACCGGTTCGCACTGTACGATCTCCGATGTATTACCCCCAATCAGACAATTAAAAGCAATGGGAGCAGATATATATCCAATATTGTCCTATACAGTTGATCAGACTGATAATCGTTTTTACCAGACAGAGGATCTGAAAGCAATGATCGGAGAGATCACTGACCAACCCATTATTAATACCATTGTTGGAGCTGAGCCAATAGGTCCCCAACAGCTTTTGGATGTGGTGTTAGTGATTCCCGCCACCGGAAATACTATAGCCAAATTGGCCAATGGAATAGTTGACACTCCGGCGTTAATGGCTGTGAAAGCGCAGCTGCGAAACCAGCGGCCGGTGGTGATAGGAATATCTACCAATGATGCCCTGAGCATCAATGCAAAAAATATCGGCTTGCTGCTAAACATGAAGAACATTTATTTTGTTCCTTTTCGCCAGGATAGTCCTCTGACCAAGGCCAACTCGGCGGTGGCTGCCATGGAATGGGTTTGTGATACCGTTATTCATGCTTTACAGGGTAAACAGCTTCAACCAGTCTTGCTGGGGCCAGCCTAGTTTCTTGAGAGCGGGCAAAATATTATGTTACAATAATCCATAGAGTTTTGGCAGGAGGTAATAGATGTGGCAGCAGAAGTGCGTTTAGCCGTAGTAGGATCCACTGGCGCAGTAGGTCAGGAAATGTTGAAAATACTGGAAGAAAGAGCATTCGGAATCAAAGAACTTATCTGCCTGGCCGATCCGCGAGAGGCAGGAACCAGGCTATCCTTTAGAGGTGAAGAGTACGTGGTGGAAGGAGCCAGCCCCGAGGCTTTCAAAAGAGCTGATATAGCCCTGTTCGCGGTTGGAACCGATATTAGTAAAATGCTGGCGCCTGAAGCGGTAAAGAACAATTGTGTGGTTATTGACAATAGTTATGCTTTTAGGCTGGAGCAAGAGGTGCCGCTGGTAGTCCCTGAAGTCAATCAGGGAGATATTAAACTCCACCGGGGGATTATAGCTAATCCCAATTGTTCTACAATCATAATGGTGGTAGCCATAAATCCCATTCACCGGGCAGCGGGTTTGAAGAGAGTGGTAGTATCGACCTACCAGGCAGTATCGGGAGCGGGCATAGCGGGTCTGCAGGAATTGGATCAGCACATAGCCGCAGCCATGCAGGGCCAGGAACCTAGGCTGGAAGTGTTCCAGCATCCGATTGCATTTAATCTTATTCCTCACATTGATGAGTTTGTGGAAGAAGGGTATACTCGGGAAGAGATGAAAATGGTCTGGGAAACCAGGAAGATCATGCATGAACCAGAACTAAAAATAGCCGCTACGGCAGTACGGGTACCGGTTTACAGGAGCCACTCGGAATCTATTAACCTGGAAACGGAAAAAGCGTTGAAAATAGAAGAAGTAAGAAGCATATTAAGCAAGGCTCCGGGTATAGTGGTACAGGATGATCCCCAATCCAATATATATCCCATGCCCTTATATTCATCGAACCAGGATCAGGTCTTTGTGGGAAGAATTCGTAAAGATATCTCTCTGGGCGACAAGGGGATCGCAATCTGGGTAGCCGCCGACCAGATAAGGAAGGGTGCGGCAACCAATGCTATACAGATAGCTGAAGTAGTGGTTAAGGATAACCTCTATTAAAAAGGTGGGAAAATGGTGCAGATTGCTGTACAAAAATACGGGGGAACTTCGCTGGCTACTCCCGAACTTCGCAGCCGGGTATGTGAATTGATAGGGGATGCCCTGGCTGAAGGATATCGGGTGGTGGTGGTGGTATCGGCCATTGGACGGAAGAATGATCCTTACGCCACCGATACCTTCATCAACCTGGTCAAAGAGGTTAACTCCAGTCCAGCCCCCAGGGAAATGGATCTGATTATGTCCTGCGGAGAAATGATATCAGGCATTATCCTGGCTAATCAGTTGCATGCCAGGGGTATCCCGGCTACCTTTTTGACCGGTGAACAATCTGGACTGGTAACCGATGGCAATTACGGCAATGCTCACATACTGTATGTAAACCCCAAAAGAATAATGCAGTGTCTGGAAGCAGGTTTGGTTCCGGTTGTGGCAGGATTCCAGGGGATAGGTGAAAACGGCGAACTTACCACCCTGGGCCGGGGGGGGAGTGATACAACCGCCAGCGCCCTGGGAGTAGCCTTGAATGCCGATTATATCGATATATTTACTGATGTTGAAGGAATAATGACTGCTGATCCCCGCATTGTGGAAGATGCCAGGCTGATAAATGATATAACTTATAACGAGATATGCCAGATGGCCAGAGAGGGTGCCAAAGTGATCCATCCTCGAGCCATAGAGATTGCAATGCAAAGAGGAATTACACTGAGAGTGAGATCCACCCGGTCTGATTCTCCTGGCACCCTGGTCAGGAATCATATAGACCATCAGAGTGAAGTGGTAAGCATTATCCGAGATAAACTCATTACCGGCATAACTCACAGTTCCGATATAGCTCAGGTTAGGATAGAAACAGCTGGGGTCCCGGACAGCCAGGGACTGCAGCTCAAGGTCTTCCAGGCTATGGCCGAGGCTGGAATCAGCGTCGATTTTATCAATGTTCAGCCGGAATTGATAATGTTTACCGTCGCTGATGAACAGGCTCAGCGGGCAGAACAAGTATTAAACAACATTGATATTTTGCCGCGGATGGAATTTAATTGTGCCAAGGTGGCTGTGGTTGGGGCAGCCATGACAGGGATTCCGGGGGTTATGGCGCAAGTACTGGAGGCATTTGATGGATACGATATACCCATACTGCAGTCAGGAGACTCATATACCAATATATGGTGCCTGGTCAGGAAGGAACATATGAAACTGGCCGTAAAAGCTCTGCATGATAAATTTGAGCTGGGCAAGAAATAGAAGGGGTGGAGAACTTATGTCTATGCCGGGATTATTGACAGCTATGGTTACTCCCTACAAGGAAGACCTTAGCGTAGATTATGTCGGGGCGGCCGACCTGGCAGAATACCTTTGCGGCAATGGAACTGAGGCACTAGTAGTATGCGGTACAACTGGAGAATCTCCGGTTCTTACCGGTGAAGAAAAAGTTAAACTGTTTGCCGCAGTCAAGGAACGAGTGGGTGATCGCGTACCGGTTTGGGCCGGCACTGGTTCCAATGATACCGCAGTGACGGTTGAACTTAGTAAAAAAGCGGATAAATTAGGTGTGGACGGGATAATGCTGGTTGCTCCCTATTATAATAAACCGACTCAGGAAGGGCTTTATCGCCATTTTAAAGCGGCTGCGGAAAGTGTAGAGGTCCCGGTAATGCTTTATAATGTCCCGGGACGCACCAGCAGTAATCTGCTGCCCGAAACCATTTTGCGCCTGGCTGAAACAGGCAATATCCAGGCAGTGAAAGAAGCCAGCGGAAATATGGACCAGGTTTCCCTGCTCAGGAGCATACTTCCCGAGCATGTGATTATATATTCCGGAGATGACTCCCTGACTCTGCCCTTGATGGCAATAGGAGCCCAGGGGGTAGTTAGTATAGCATCCCATATTGTGGGCAATGAGATAAGAGCCATGGTTGAAGCATTTAAGAGCGGTGATGTGCAAAGAGCCCGTCAGCTCCATTTGGAACTTTTACCCATGTTCAAGGGGCTGTTTATAACCACCAATCCCATACCGGTGAAGGCCGCACTTAATATGATGGGGAAAGGGGTGGGAGGCTTCAGGCTGCCCCTCTGTGAACCTTCTGAAGCAGAACGGGAATTCATAAATAATTTGCTGGTTAAATATAACCTTATTTAGTTTACAGTTTAATATTCTATAGGTATTACATAGATAGGCTATGTTTAGCCTATCTTTCATTTTGGGCATTACCCCTTGTCTTCAAGATACTGTATAGTTGTATAAGCAGGTATTATCAGATATAATAATCGCAACGGATATGGGACGGCTTTAATAATTTAATACAAGGGAGGTGTTTGGGTGCTGGAAAACGATTCCCGATTACAGATAATTCCCCTGGGCGGTTTGGGGGAAATTGGCAAAAATATGACGGCATTCAGATATCAAGACACTATTGTTGTCATTGACGCGGGATTGATGTTTCCTGAAGAAGAGCTTTTGGGAATAGACATAGTAATTCCCGACATTAGTTATCTGCTGGACAACCGGGACAAAGTAAAAGCGATTCTTTTAACCCATGGTCACGAAGATCATGTGGGATCGCTCCCGTATGTTTTAAAGGAAATTAATGTCCCGGTTTATGGCAGTCGATTGACTCTGGGTATCGTAGCAAGAAAACTGGACGAACATAACCTGAACGGTACTATGCTCAATGTAGCTAAACCGCGGGATATTTTTAAGATTGGACCTCTTGATATCGAGTTTTTCCGAGTTTGCCACAGTATTCCGGATGCCATGGGTATTGCTATTCATACCCCTCTGGGCGTAGTGGTTCATACCGGTGATATTAAACTGGATCAGACCCCGGTGGATGGTCAACTGGTTGACTTTAGGAAATTCTCGGAACTGGGAGAAAAAGGGGTTCTGGTCATGCTGGGTGACAGCACCAATGCTGACCGGCCCGGTTTTACTCTGTCAGAACGAGTGGTAGGAAACACTTTTGATGAATTATTTGGAAAATGTGAAGGCAGAATAATCGTAACCACCTTTGCTTCCAATGTTCATCGTATCCAGCAGGTTGTGACTACTGCTGACAAATACCAGCGGAAAGTCTGCGTAATAGGCCGCAGTATGGTCAATAATGTTCAGGTTGCCATGGATCTGGGCTATATACATATACCCCAGGATATGTTAATCGAAATGGAGGATATCAGCGACTATCCTTCCCATGAAATAGTCATTGTTACTACGGGCTCTCAGGGTGAACCAATGTCTGCTTTGACCAGAATGGCTACTGCGGATCATCGCTGGGTGGGGATCGAACCTGGTGATACAGTTATCATATCGGCTACCCCCATACCGGGAAATGAGAAACTGGTAGCCAAGACAGTAGATTTGCTGTTTAAACAGGGGGCCGAGGTTATTTATGAAAGAAGCATGGGGGTTCATGTGTCTGGACATGCAGCCCAGGAAGAATTGAAGATAATCCTTAATTTAATCAAACCCCAATATTTTATTCCGGTTCATGGCGAGTATCATCACCTGATAAAGCATGCCAAGCTGGCGGAAAGCCTGGGTATACCCAAAGAGAATATATTTGTTGCTGAAAACGGCAACATTATTGAGGTTGGCATGGATAAAGGCAGCATGACTGGAAAGGTGAGTTCCGGCCGAATACTGGTCGATGGTCTGGGAGTAGGAGACGTAGGGAATATCGTCCTCAGAGACCGGAGACAACTATCTCAGGAAGGGATAATGATTGTGGTAGTGACCATTGACAAGGATAAAGGCGGAGTACTGGCGGGACCAGATATTGTAAGCCGGGGCTTTGTATATGTACGCGAATCAGAGGAACTGATTGTGGATGCCAAGGAAAAGGTTAAAGAAGCCCTCGATGCTTGCGCCCAGAAGAATATTACCGAGTGGGCGGTTATTAAGTCCCAGGTACGTGAACGATTAAGCCGTCACTTATACGAAAAAACCGGCCGCCGGCCCATGATTCTGCCGATTATTATGGAAGTCTGAACAATACCCGCCCTAAGATAGCCTTTATTAAGCTCTGAAACCTCCTTTTAGCCAAAAGGAGGTTTTTTAAACGAATCCGCTTTTGCTTGCTTAGCCGGGCGTAAATTCACAATGAGAAAGGAGCTGCAAGATGAAAGATGAGGTCAGAGATGTTTTTGACAGCGTCAGCACGGAGTATGATTTGCTGCGAAGAAAACTGATACCATGCTATGATGATTTTTATAATATTACTGTTTCACTGCTGGATACTGACAACGATAGCCCGCGAGTTTTAGATATTGGTGCCGGGACCGGTTTGCTGTCTTCATATGTACTGAAGAGACTTCCGAATGCCAAGATTACCCTGATAGACTTCTCGGAGGGTATGCTGGAGATGGCGAAGCTGCGTTTTAAAGATCGGACTGGGGTCAGGCTGGTAAGGGCGGATTACAGTCAATTCATACCGGAAGAACGATACAATATTATTGTATCGGCCTTGTCGATACATCATTTGCCGGATAAGGAAAAACAGCAGCTTTATCATCGATGCTTTCAGTTATTGGAGGATGGAGGGATTTTGGTCAATGCAGACCAGGTGGCTGCTGATACCGAGGTTTTGGATTCTCTTTACAAGCGGGAATGGAGACGGTTTGTAGAAGGCAACCAATTGAGCAAAGATGAGATAACTGCCTGTTATGAGAGGATGAAGCTGGATAAGGAGACGAAGATGCATCTGCAGCTGGAATGGCTAAAACAAGCGGGATTTACTGATGTGGATTGTGCCTATAAATATTATAATTTCGCTGTGATGACAGGCAGGAAAAACCTTGCCGGTTTGTGGCAGGCCGGGCAATAAAAGATCAAGGGGATAAAACAGCATCTGGAATTAATGCATAATGTGCATGAATTCTGCCCGCCGGGAGAATCTAATACAGAGATTATCCAGAAGGGAGAAGAACATAATGACAGAAAATCCCCGCCATGAGAATTCGGAGCAGGAGCAGGCTGCCAATAATATTAAGGAACTGGGACAAATAGAGATACCCGCCTTCAAAAGCGACATACACTGTTTAACTATTTCCGGCCAGGTGGAAGGGCATATGGTACTGCCCCCGCAGAACAAGACTACTAAATATGAGCACGTAATGCCTCAGCTGGTGGCAGTGGAGGAAAATCCACAGATAAAAGGCCTGCTGATAATTTTAAACACTGTGGGAGGAGATGTGGAAGCTGGGTTGGCACTGGCAGAGATGATAGCCAGTCTCTCCAAGCCCACTGTCTCAATTGTACTGGGAGGGGGCCATTCTATCGGTTCATCCATTGCAGTCAGCGCAGACTATTCGTTTATTGCTCCTTCTGCTACCATGACTATTCATCCTATCAGGCTGACTGGATTGGTTATAGGGGTTCCCCAGACTTATGAATATTTGGACAAAATGCAGGATCGGGTAGTCCGTTTCGTTGTGGATCATTCCAGAATCAGCGCGGATAAATTCCGGGACCTGATGTTTCGCACCGGCGACCTGGCCCGAGATATTGGAACCGTACTGGTGGGAGAAGACGCGGTTAAATGCGGTCTGATTGACGAAATGGGCGGAATGAAACAGGCAATAAGAAAAATCAAGGATTTGCAGGAGTCGGGGGGGATCTGGCAGTGATCATCTATATAGCTGATCCTCTGGAGTTACTGGAAAAGAAGGATCAAGGCAGGACCATCAGGGTAAGGCTGCCCTCCGGCGGATATTTGACCGTGGAATCGGTAGATTTTGAGCAGTGGAGGGTAGTGGACATTTGCAGCACTGATCCCATGGACTATATGAGCAAAACCTTTTATCCTGGTAGTTTGATCGATCAAAAAGAACTGAAATAGCGAGTAAAATGTCAGTATTGCACGCCTGGAGCGTGCTTTTTTATTGGGCTTTCGAGGAAAATCTTGATATGGTTATGCTATAATTTAACCAGCATTTTGGGGGAGGATGAAGCAGTGACTACATTTCAAGCAATAGTTCTGGGCATAGTACAGGGGTTAACCGAGTTTCTGCCGGTGAGCAGTTCTGGGCACCTGGTCATATTTCAGCATATATTTGGCATGCAGGAGGCTCCGTTAACCTTTGACGTGGTAGTGCATTTAGGTACTCTAGTAGCAGTATTTATCGTTTTCTGGGATGACATCGTTGAGATCGCCCGCAAACCTTTTTCCCGGCTTACCTATCTGCTGATGGTGGGCATTATTCCCGCCGGCATGGCCGGTTATCTGCTGGCCCCTTTGGTTGAGCAGGCATTTGAATCGCTGCTGGTGGTGGGCATAGGATTGATATTTACCGGATTGGTGCTGAAGTATTCTGAAGCCATAGCCAATCGGTATAAAGGCTTGAAGGAGATTGAAGGAACCTCCTTCAAGGACGCTGTATTCATAGGACTACTACAAGCCCTGGCAATAATACCCGGAATCTCCAGGTCGGGATCAACTATTGCTGCCGGTTTGCTGGCAGGTCTGGATCGGGAATTTGCCGCCCGTTTTTCCTTTTTGCTTTCCATTCCGGTGATACTTGGAGCTGGGATATTTGAACTCAAAGACGCCTTTCAGGAGGGAACCATTGCTGGCAACCTGCCGCCATATTTGATCGGCTTTATTACTTCAGCAATTTTTGGCTATCTGGCTATAAAGGTGGTAGTGAACCTGGTCAGGGAGGGAAGACTTTCTGTGTTTTCATACTACTGCTGGGGGGTAGCGGCTCTCACTATCGGGGCTTACTATCTTTTCTAGATCTAGGGGATTTTCACATCAATACTTGGAATTATGGCAGGAATTGTCTTTTGATAGGCGAATAGTAGGATTTAGAGAATGGAATGTCTTGAACCGATAAACGCACAAGGTATCTCCGGGCAGGATTTTATAAGTATTGGAGCTCGAACATGTCAGTAAAAAAAATTACTTCCTCAAAAAAAAGGGGGAACAATAAAAATAGTAAGGCCAGGCAGAAGAAAACCACCGAAATGAAGGGCTTGCATATTGAGGTAACAGCCATCGTCTTACTGATGCTGGCTGTATTTTCCTGGGTGAGTATATACAAATTCCGCGATATGCCCTATGATGATCAATTTATAGGGGTGCTGGGGACTTTTTACATAAGGAGTATTGATGCAGTTTTCAGCCAGGGGGTTTTCCTGATTCCCTTATTTTTGCTGTTTTGGGCCATTCATACCGGGCTTTTTAAAAAACTGTGGTCCATTAGGATGTGGGGAGCGAGCATACTATCCTTGCTGGTATTGCTCAGTATAAGCGTTTATCAGATCCCCGAGGGTATCAGCGAATGGGAAGCCGGTTTTAAGGGTATGGGAGGTGGCTATTTGGGTGGAATACTGGCCTATGTATTTATTAAACTGGTGGGTCGGATCGGTACTCTGATCATCATTGTTTTCGGCGCGGCTATCGCCTTGCTTATGATTGTGGATCGGCCGCTTCCGGATATAGTAAAATCAATAACCGGCTTCCTGAAAGTTATAGGGCAAAGGCTCAGTAATATCATGTTTGATGAATACGAAGAAGAGGATATTCGGGATAGAAGGAGAAGTTCATCTCCCCTTATTATTGATGCGGTGCAGGAAGTAGATGCCCAGATAAGTCTGCCGGATAGTCTGACGGAACCGCTTTTGCCTTTTAATCAGGCAGATGCTGAACATAAGGCTTCCGAACCGCTTGGGAATCTGCATCTGGTCAGTACCAAGACTTCAAACGAAAGGGAGACCGGGGCAGTTGAGTATCACATACCTCCCCTGGATATTTTAAGCGACGTTACCAGTGAAAGAACCATAGATAAAAAAAATATTGAAGAGAGTATAGGGGTGCTGGAGGATACCTTCGCCAGTTTTGGAGTAAAGGTGAAAGTGAATCAGGTGAGCTGCGGTCCTGCAGTTACCCGCTATGAGCTTTCACCTGGGGCTGGGGTCAAAATCAGCAAGATCATAAGCCTGACTGACGACCTTCAGCTGAATTTGGCCGCTCCCGGCATCAGGATAGAAGCTCCTATTCCGGGTAAATCCGCCGTAGGCATTGAAGTCCCCAATCACAAAATAATGAGCGTAGGACTCAGAAGACTCTTGTCCTCTCCGGCCTTCGGGCGGCTTAATACTCCGTTGGCTTTTGCGCTGGGAGAGGATATCAGCGGAAATACGGTAGCGGCGCGCTTGAATGATATGCCCCATTTGTTGATAGCTGGTTCCACCGGTTCCGGCAAGAGCGTATGCTTGAATTGCATAATAATGAGTTTGATTTATAATTCATTTCCGGATGAATTGAAACTGGTTTTTATTGATCCCAAGATGGTTGAATTGACTGTATACAATGGCATACCACATCTTATGACTCCGGTGGTTACCGATCCCAAGAAAGCCTCGGTGGTACTGAAATGGATGGCCGGCGAAATGGAAAAAAGATACCAGAAATTTGCAGATCTGGGGGTTCGCGATATTCATCGCTACAACCAGGAGTGTAAGGAAAAGATGCCATTTATAGTAATAGTAATTGATGAACTGGCGGATTTGATGATGGTGGCACCAGTAGAGGTAGAGGATTCCATCTGCCGGCTGGCTCAAATGGCCAGAGCAGCAGGTATGCATTTGATAGTGGCAACCCAGCGGCCGTCTGTCGACGTGGTGACCGGAACCATAAAAGCCAATATTCCATCGAGGATCGCCTTCGCCGTTTCCTCCAATGCAGATTCCCGGACCATATTGGACACCTCTGGAGCCGAGAAACTTCTGGGCAAAGGCGATATGCTCTTTTTCCCGGTGGGGGCGGCTAAACCTTTCCGGGTCCAGGGAGCATATGTTTCCGACCAGGATATAGAGAAGACCGTGGATTACATTCGGGAACAATCAATGAATACAGGTGAAAACCAGGTAATTGAAGAACTGCAGACGTCCCTGGAACAGGTGGAGGATGATTACGGTGATGATCTCTTCTGGGAGGCAGTCGGTGTTTTCGTGGATAGCCGCAAGGCCTCGGTATCTCTGCTGCAGCGGAGATTAAGGATTGGTTACTCCCGGGCTGCCAGATTGGTGGATATGATGGAAGAGAGAGGAATAGTATCTGAACTGGATAATAATAAACGACGGGAGATACTCATAAATAGGGAACAGTTGGATATGCTGCACAACCGGCATGGCTTAGCGTAGATCTGTGAGGGTTTGACGTATATTATCAATTAAGGGGATGTGGAATGAGGCTTACCTTGCGGGAGAGGGAGATAATCGAAAATTTGAAAAAAAATCCATTAATATCCCAGGATCAATTAGCCGCTGGTTTAGGCATCAGCCGCTCTTCAGTTGCGGTGCATATATCCAATCTAATGAAAAAAGGCGTGATTCTGGGCAAGGGTTATGTATTTAACGAGCAGGCGTCAATAGTGGTGGTGGGGCTCAGCTACCTGGAAATCAAGGCCTGCCAACAGGGTGAACAAGGGGTGGTTAACCTGGAATACCGGGGACTTCCGGTTGTTGCCAGCGAAATATTGGCTGGATTTGGAATCAACCTGAAAATCATAAGTCTGATCGGAAACGACCAGCCCGGGGACATGATTGTAAACCGGCTGATGGAAAACAAAGTGGAAACCGTGCATATTCATCGGCATCCCCGTAAAAGGACCTGCCGACGTATATCGTTGGGAGATGGAGAGATAATTGAGGAAGGATTTAATCCGGACGACTACAAACAAGTATTAAACAGCAGGGAATGGATAATTTTCAACTGCGAATGGCTGATAGTAGATCCCTACTTCCAGCGGGAAGTGCTGGCCAGACTGGGTAAAAAAGATGAGGAGAATACCCCCCATCTTTGTACCAGCTTTTTTATGCTTGGACCAGGAGAACTGCCCGAGGGTTTGCTCCAATATAATACAGTGGTCCTGGGAGTTGCCAGATCTAATGATGTAGATTATTATAGGAAACAATTGGAAGATAGGACGGAAACCCCGGATAACATTATTATTACTGATGGCCGGAGCAGGTTAATATACCGCAGCCGGGAAACAGACGGAGATTATCCGCTTCCTCCCAACCAGAGTTTCGATAGTGAGGAAGGACTTTGCGGTTTGCTGACCGGGATTATTTATGGCCTGGTCAGCGGATATCCGTTGCGCCAAGCCATTCGCATAGGTGCAGGACTGGCTTCATCCAGTGATGTCACCAGGTGAGAAGATGCCCCCTGTTGCTTTAAGGAGTTGGGTTCCGGTCAACAAAACCGGCTGCGGGTTCTGATCCTCGGCCTGGTTGCAGCGGTGGGTTGAAAATAATTGCGCTGATGATGAATACAAACTAATAAAGATATGTTATGGTGTATATTAAGGAGGGTAGCACAAAGCATGGGACTGGGAGAAACAATAAAAAAGGCAAGAACAGATAAAGGGATAACCCTGGAACTGATAGAAGAAGAAACCAAAATTCGCCGGCTGTACTTGGAAGCCATCGAAAATGAGGATTTTTCGGTACTGCCTCCCAAGGTTTATGCAGTGGGTTTTGTGAAAAGATATGCCAGATTTCTGGGCTTGGATGAAAAACAGCTAGCGGAGGAATTTAAACAGCTGGCTTACGGCGGCTACAACCAGGAAGAAGAGATAATACCGGTACGTACTGGCGGTTATAACCTACCAGTTAAAAATATAGTGGCCGGCATCTTGTTTTTGCTGGTCGTACTTTGGGTGGGCAATTATATGATAGGTTTCTTTTCCCGGGCGATAGAGAATAATGATTCAAATAATCCGGGAATAGTCACAGAAATCCCGCCGCCTCAGGAAATAGATGAACCAGAGATAGAAGAGCCCGAACCGGTGCCAGTTAAACCGGATAAGGTGCAGGTATCGGTCAAGGCTAAGAGCGATTGCTGGCTGCGAGCTATAGTAGATGATGAAAAGGTTTTTGAAGCAGTACTGCGGGCCGGGCAGGAGCAAACCCTGGAAGGTCGGCAGTCAGTGAATATAAGGGTTGGCAACGCCGGTGGGGTGGAAATAACCTATAACGGAGAGATAATTGAACCCCTGGGCCAGGACTGGGAAGTAAAAGAAAGAGAGTTTGTGCTAAATGATCAGTCAGTATAGGAGTCTTAATTAGTGAATATTGGTTTTATTAGTCTGGGCTGTCCCAAGAACCTGGTCGATACAGAAATCATGATGTCCTTGTTAAAAAAAGGCGGTCACCGGATAGTAAATTCTCCGGAACGGGCCGATCTGGTAGTAATAAATACCTGCGGCTTTATTGATGAGGCTAAAGAAGAATCGATAGATGCCATCATTGAAGTCGGCCGGCTTAAGGATAACGGAGTAGTTAAATACATTATCGCAACTGGATGCCTGGTTCAGAGATATGGACAGGAACTTCTGGAAGAGATGCCGGAGCTGGATGGGGTTCTGGGCATTTCGCATTTTAAGGAGATAGCATCGGCAGTGGAAGCCATAGAATCCTCAGAAAGACCACTTAAAATCAGCGGACCGCCAGCTAATTTCATCGAATACGGCCGACGTATGCTCACTACCCCGCCCGGCATGGCCTATATGAAAATTGCCGAGGGATGTGACAATGTTTGTGCTTATTGTGCCATTCCCTCCATAAGAGGCAGGCTTAGGTCCAAGCCACTGGAAGAGATAGAAAAGGAAGGGGCTATTCTGGCCCGGCAAGGAATAAAAGAACTGGTTGTAATAGCCCAGGATACAGCTGCCTACGGCATGGATCTTTACGGTCGTCCATGCCTGCCCCGGGTTCTGGACGCACTGGGTAACATTGAGGGACTGGAATGGCTGAGGGTTATGTATCTTCACCCGCTTCATTTTAGTTCGGAATTGATTGAAGCTCTGGCCGGCAACCCCAAAGTTGTTCCCTACCTGGATATACCGATTCAGCATGTATCGGACCATATCCTGGCAGCCATGAATCGGCAACATGATCTGGACTTGCTGGTTAATCTGCTGGGGCAACTCAAACAGCAAATTAGTGACTTGGTATTAAGAACCACCGTCATGTTAGGCTTTCCGGGGGAAGAAGAATCGGATTTTCTATTATTAAGTGAATTTTTGGAAGAGATAAAATTTGACTGGCTGGGTGCTTTCGTATTTACTCCCGAGGAAGGTACACCGGCAGCCTTGCTGGATAAGCAGGTGCCGGCAGAATTAGCCGCGGACCGAAGGGAGCAGATAATGCTCCGGCAGAAGAGCATAACCAGAGCCAAGAATATAATGCGTATAGGGCGGCAAGAGAGAATTTTAGTTTCCTCCCGGCTGGAAAACAACCTGTACCTGGGACGAGGATATTACCAGGCTCCGGAAGTGGATGGTCTCACCATAATCAAGACCACCGCCAATTTGCCCAAAGGAGAATTTGTCTCAGCTCAGCTGAAAGCGGTCCGAAACTACGACCTGGTCGCCGAAATGTAACGAAAGAACTTTCCCCTTGTCATCTTAATCGAAAAGGGCCGATTTGCGGATCAGAATTTGGTGAGCCTCTGTCACCATCTGCTCCGGCAGTTCACGGCAGCTAAGGTTATTCTTGCAAAGGCCTGCGGACTGTCCTGTCATTTAAGGCTGGAATCATCGATATTTCGGTTTATCCAGGCTTCTTTCGATCTCTGCCCGCTCTACAGGGTAAAGATATCATCCACCTTGCTTCCTTTTGCTTCCTTAGCACGAATAGTTTGGGTAAGCTGGTTCTATAAGACCGACCCTGCAGATTGATTGTTTTCTCAGGGCAGGGTATAGTCATTGTAATCCATCATGGTTATAGAGCTGTAGAGTTCTCGCCAATATACAAGGCATATTTTAATAGTATCAGTAGTATACCGGATGGATGCAGAACAGGTTTATGATTACCATAATACCGGCATTATTCCAAATATTGCACCTCTGCCGAAGCCGCTGTCTATGATATAATTGCGGGGTAAGGGGGGGAGATGCTTGTCCGGAAAACACGAATTTAAAGTAATACTGTTTATTGCCGCATTGGTATTTACGGTTGGAATTGGGTTAGGAGCATATCATTTACACTCCCTTTATAAGGTGGAAAAGCCTCTCATCAGCGGGCTGAACAATCTGCCCAGTGTGGTAAACAGCACGGTGGAGAAGAAGGAAAATGTGTATCTCATCAATATCTCTCTTGGCCAAGTAGAAAATCTGCAAGAAGAGTTCGAACAATTGGATGAACTGGCCCGGAGTAAACTGGGAGAAGGCAAATACCGAATCTCCATCAACCGGAGCCAGGGTACCGGGTTGGATCAGTTGTATTATGATATACAGCCGATTATATATGAAGCTCTGGCCAACAACCACTATGTATGGATGCATGATCAGTTAAAGCAGACAGCAGCAAAAGACGGCCTGGAATACAAAATGTATTTAGATGAGCAGCGCGTGTATCTGCAGTTCAGTAATGGCAAGGACTATCAGTATTATGTTATTGACAGGTACTTCAGCAAACAGGACTCAGTATAAATTGAGGTGGGCTTGAAATGAAAGAAATGTTGTCCGGGATCTTGCTTGGACTAATAATTTTTCTGGCTTTTTTAGGTGTGAACATCACGCCTTTGATCTTGATTTCTCTTTTGGCGGGAGGCTTTTATTTTTTCTATATAGGACAGGGAACGGTTAAATTTGATAATATCGGTACCGACATCCGGATAGGAACCGACATCACCTTTGAACATATCGGTGGGCAAGACAGCGCTATCAAGGAGTTGGAAGAAGCCCTGGAGTTTATTATCAAACCAGAGGAAATAAAAAAGATGGGTATTAGGCCGCTGAAAGGGGTTTTGCTGGTCGGCCCCCCCGGAACCGGGAAAACCTTGATGGCCAAAGCCGCAGCCAGTTATACCAGATCAGCATTTATAGCCACTTCCGGCAGTGAATTTATTGAAGTATATGCGGGAATGGGAGCTAAAAGGGTCAGACAATTATTCAATGATGCCAGAAAAAAGGCGAGCAAGCAAAACAGTCACAGCGCTATCGTATTTATAGATGAACTGGAAATACTGGGTGGTAAACGCGGCAGTCATAACAGCCATATGGAATATGATCAAACCCTCAACCAGTTGCTGGTGGAGATGGATGGAATCAGCTTCAAGTCAGACCCCAGGATACTGATCATCGGCGCTACCAATCGAGCCGATATGCTGGATTCAGCCCTGTTAAGACCAGGCCGCTTTGACCGGCATGTTCAGGTTACACTGCCGGATAAGGTTGGCAGAAGAAGAATACTGGATATACATGCTCGCAACAAACCCATTGAAGATCCGGGAATACTGGATGATATAGCCGCTGCTACTTTTGGCTTCTCCGGAGCTCACCTGGAGAGCCTGACCAATGAGGCAGCCATTCTGGCCCTCAGAGAAAATGAGATTACCATAAGCCGAGGGCATTTCCATGAGGCTATAGATAAAGTCATACTGGGGGAGAAACTGGACAAAAAGCCTTCTGCGGCAGAAATAGAGCGGGTAAGCGTTCATGAGAGCGGGCATGCCTTAATCAGCGAACTGGTCAAACCTGGATCGGTATCCTCCCTAACCATCATCCCCCGGGGAAGGGCTCTGGGATTTATGCGGAAAACGGCGCAGGACGACCAATATCTCTATACCCGGGACGAACTGGAGGGAGATATTATGGTAGCCCTGGCCGGGGCAGCAGCGGAGGAGATAAAATACGGTAATTACAGCACCGGAGCTGCCAGCGATTTTGAGCAATCCTGGGAAATGGCCATGAAAATCGTGGAAACCGGCCTATCTTCTCTAGGGATCGTGAATCTTAAAGATACCCCGGATGAGATTATTTATAAAGAGTGCAAGGAAATAATCCGTAGTCTGGAATGCAGAACCAGGGAGATGCTGGAAAAGCATCGGAGCAGTCTTTTTTCCATAGCCGAAAACATAGTTGCAGAGGAAAGCCTCAGCCGTAATCGCTTCCTCGAAATCCTGTAACCAGGGGACGGACTGACGATTCTATGGTTACATAGCTCTGCTATAACGCTGGTGTTCTTCCAATTAAACCTGGCAATTTTATGCTTTCATGGCTGGAAATGATTAGGCTGGGCGTTTGGATTACCGCCAAGTGCATAGTCGGTCCGGTCGGTTTGGGATGGTGATGATTAACGAAATCATGGATGGAAAGCAATGGTCGCCATTGTCCGTTATGTTCAACGCTGAGCCCGATCTCTGGCTGCAGAGATTTAAACAGATTAAGGTTTAAGCATCCCACAGCTTGCTCGACTTACTGGAATAGGTTGTCAAACAGTAAATAGAACTTGAATTTGTTAAGCGTGGTGAAATTATATGTGGCAATAGGAGGTGACCAGAGGCGCCTTTTTTTGTTGGCTGGTTTTAGACAAAATACAGGTAATATTTCATTATTCCATTGATACTATGCGATCAACGGGATAATCTAATATAGAGGGGAAAAGATGTTCCCCGCTTCGAGTTCCTATTAACAAAAACTGCGGCGGCTTCTAATCCCCTGCCTGGTTGCAGCGGAGCTCAAAATTCAGCGGTCAAAGAAAGATACTTGATTCAATGACAAGAAATCCTGCAACAACAGGATCGAGAATTTGAAGCGGGGAAGCTGGGACCAAATGGGCAAGAAAATATGTAACAATAGAACGGCCCCTTGTTACATTGAGGAGAGATGCGGGAGTGATAAAGGCCTATATTGTGTCGACGGGAACGGAGCTGTTGCTGGGCAGCACCTCGGACACTAACACTGAATTTTTATCCCGGCGGCTTAGTCAACTGGGTATTCATATACAGGGCAGGATAACGGCCGGGGATGAAGGAGGGGCAATCCGAAGTGCTTTTGAGTATGGCCTGGAACGAGCCGATATGGTCATCAGCAGCGGCGGAATGGGACCTACCGGCGATGATCTGACCAAGGCTATGGCTTGTGAGCTTATGAACTGCCAGCCGGTACTGGTCCAGGAAGAAGTGGAAAGGATTCAGGCTTATTTTGCACGGAGAGGACGTTACATGCCCCCGGCCAATATCAAGCAGGCTATGTTTCCTCCTGGAGCGGTGATATTGAGAAATGAACGCGGAACTGCTCCCGGAATGTACCTGAAAAATGGTTCTAAACTAATAGTGCTGCTGCCAGGACCGCCTCACGAGATGAAAACTATGTATCTCAAGGAAGTGGAACCACGGTTGCGGGTTGATTATGGTTTGGATGACCAGGGATCGGTGAGTCGGACCTTGAAGGTCTTTGGACCGGGAGAATCTCAAGTCGAAATGCTGCTGGGGGATCTGATCGAGAAACCCCAGGGATACAACATGGCCTTGACGGTAAAAGCCGGTGAAATTTATATTGGGATTCAGGTCAACCAAGGGCTTGCTAACCAACAGCAGAAGCTGGATGAGATTACCGAAAAGGTAAAAGAAATACTAGGCCGAAATATTTTCGGGATGGATAATGATACCCTGCCGGAGGTTACAGTGTCGCTGTTAAAACGGCAGGGCAAAAGGATTGCGGCTGCTGAGTCCTGTACCGGGGGACTGCTGGCCAAAATGCTTACTGATCTTCCTGGCAGTTCGGATTATTTCTGGGGCGGGATAGTATCCTACAGCAATGAGGCTAAACAGGTTCTGCTGGGGGTTAAGGAAGAGTTGCTTGACCGCTTTGGGGCAGTTAGCCCTGAAACTGCTGAAGCTATGGTTCGAGGGCTACTTGTGAGATCAGGAACTGAAATTGGAGTAGCGATTACCGGCATTGCCGGTCCCTCGGGAGGAAGTGAAGGCAAGCAAGTGGGATTGGTTTATATAGCGGTTATGCATAACGGCCGATGTACCATTAAGGAAATGAGATTTGGCGGTCAGCGAGATATGATTCGCATGCTGGCGGCCAGAACCTCCCTGGATATAGTGCGGAGAATTCTTCAGGCTCAGGAGGCAGAATGATATGAGGGTGTTTATTGCCATACAGCTGCCGGAATATGTAAGGGCTTCTGCCGCCAGGGTCAGAGGGCAGCTTAGCCGGTCCGGGGCAGATATCAAGTGGGTGGAAGAGGAGAATTATCACATTACCCTGAAATTTCTGGGAGATGTTGACAAGCAGGATATAATGCCGCTTAACCGGCAGTTGGTCCTAGCTGGCGCAGGGATTCGGCCATTCAAGCTGGCGCTTTCAGAACCGGGTGGTTTCCCTAACCTTAAGCGCCCGCGAGTCCTATTCCTGGGCTTGTCAGGTCAGATCCAACAGGCACGGGAGTTGGGAGACAGAATTGATACCGGTCTGAGCATCATGGGTTTTAAACCTGATTATAAACGGCACTTTCATCTGACCCTGGGACGCTTTCGTTCGGAGAGAATGCAGGAGAATATTCATCCGCTGCTGGAGAAGCTGGAAGGCATAGATCGTCGCTCTTTCAGAGTAAAGGAATACCATTTAATGGAGAGCCGTCTATCCCGGCAGGGACCTGAATACATAGTGCTGGACAGCATTAAGCTGGAGGAGCAATAACCAATGAATCATTGAGGGCTGAAAATTTCTTGCAGTATATTAATCTAAGCGGTATGCTTATTCGCGGCATCCGTTTCTGCCTGGTAAACGCAGGGTGCTGCTCTATGCTGGGTAAAACCTTGCTGCTCGCTTTATAATCCTTTATGAATGGCCTGTATATGGGGTAACAATTTATATAAATAGGCTTAGAATTTCATCGACTTGATGTTGACAGGAACCATGCTTTAAGATAATATATTGAAAAAACGAACATATGTTTGATGGGAGGGCAAGTGCTTTGGCTGGTAGGGAAATAAATCAGGGTAAAATGGATGCCCTGGACAGTACTATAAAGAATATCGAGAAACAGTTTGGCCGGGGAGCCATCATGCGGTTGGGAGAGAATTCTCATATGAATGTGGAGGTCATATCAACCGGCTGTGTGTCTCTGGATTTAGCGCTGGGTGTAGGTGGACTGCCCCGGGGCAGAGTGGTGGAAATATTTGGCCCTGAATCCTCGGGGAAAACCACGGTGGCTTTGCATGTAATTGCTCAGGCCCAGTCTGAGGGCGGAATGGCTGCATTTGTAGACGCAGAACATGCCTTGGATCCTCTGTATGCCAGGAAACTGGGGGTAGACATCAACAATCTGCTGGTTGCCCAGCCGGACAGCGGGGAACAGGCCCTGGAGATATCGGAAGCTCTGGTCAGAAGCGGAGCTATCGACGTGGTAGTGATCGACTCAGTGGCTGCATTGGTGCCTAAAGCGGAGCTGGATGGCGAAATGGGTGACGTGCACGTTGGGTTGCAGGCCCGTCTGATGTCCCAGGCTTTGCGTAAGCTTACTGCCCATATCAGCCGCTCCAGAGCATGCTGTATATTCATTAATCAGGTCCGCGAAAAAGTTGGGGTTATATATGGCAATCCGGAGACTACTACCGGGGGCAGGGCTTTGAAGTTTTATTCTTCAGTCAGGGTGGAAGTACGAAAAGGGGAAGCTATAAAACAGGGGACGGACTTGATAGGCAATCGCACCAAAGCCAAGGTAGTAAAGAATAAAGTGGCTCCTCCGTTTAAAATAGCTGAATTCGATATAATGTATGGAACCGGTATATCCAGAGAGGGTGATTTACTGGATATTGCTGCCGGCATGGACATAATCCAGAAATCCGGTTCCTGGTATTCCTACGAAGGAGAAAGGCTTGGCCAGGGCCGCGAGAATGCCAAAGAATACATAAAAAATAACCAGGAATTTTCCTCCATGTTGCAGGAACTCATAAAAAATCGTATGTTGCCCGATCAGGCGGACAGCAACTCCCAGAGTAATCTTGACACTGTTAAGTAAAGTAACTACAATGGAAATAGGACTCAGGATAGAAGTAATGCCCAGTGAATGACTTGACCATATGGACGATTGTTTTATCATAGATTTCATGACATGTTGATAAGAGGTTTATCGAGTATGGTAATAACCATAATTGATTGCACATGGGAATAGAGATACAAGCGAATGTCTGGAAGGGTTAAGGTATAATCGGGTTCTTCGTAATGTTTGTTGCTGATTGCAGTGATTAAGGGTAATACTATGCACTTGCGGAGCAAAGCCATGGGAAGGAACTGATCCATTCAATCAAGAATTGCTTCTATCAAACCGAGTTTATACTCGGTTTTTTTATGTATAAGCATAGGGGATAATTGATAATTGATTATTAAGCAAGAGGAGGTGACCAATAATAGGCAGTACACTACTAACGTTTATAGCTATAATGATTGCACTGGCCGTAGGAATAACTTTCGGTTATTATGCCAGGAGGTTTATTGGAGAAAGCAAGATCGGCGCCGCTGAGGAGGAAGCCAACCGGATTAAGGAGGAGTCCGCCAAGGAAGCCGAGGCCAAATCCAAGGAAATCCTGCTGGAGGCCAAAGAGGAAATTCATCGCAATCGGCAGGAATCGGAAAAGGATATTCGTGACCGGCGCAGAGAATTAGACCGTCTGGAAAGAAGAATTATCCAGAAAGAAGAGATGCTGGATAAGAAGACGGAGGTTCTCGAGAAAAAGGATCAGGTGCTTCAAGATAAAATTAGGGATACGGAGAAAGCTGAACAAGATCTGCAGATCATTCTGTCCAGTCAGGTTAAGGAGCTGGAGAGGCTATCAGGCTTAACCTCTGAAGAAGCCAAGGAACTGCTGTTGAACAATGTGGAACAGCAGATCCGACAGGAAACGGCGGTTATGATTAAGAATATCGAGACTGAAGCGCGAGAAGAAGCCAACAAGAGAGCAAGAAACGTTGTATCTCTGGCTATTCAAAAATGTGCTGCGGATGTTGTGTCTGAAACTACTGTATCAGTGGTAGCTCTGCCCAATGATGAGATGAAAGGCAGGATAATTGGCAGAGAGGGGAGAAATATAAGGACCTTTGAAACCATGACCGGAGTTGATCTGATCATTGATGATACTCCCGAAGCGGTAATATTGTCTTCCTTTGATCCCATCAGGAGAGAAGTGGCCCGTTATGCTTTGGAGCATTTGGTGTCAGACGGAAGGATACACCCGGCTCGTATCGAGGAAATGGTCAACAAAGCTCAAAAGGAAATTGAACAGCAGTTAAGAGAAATCGGTGAGGAAGCTGCATTTGAAGTTGGAGTGCATGGATTGCATCCTGAAATCATTAAGCTCCTGGGTCGATTAAGGTATCGTACCAGTTATGGTCAGAATGTATTGAAGCATTCCATCGAGGTGGCTCATTTAGCCGGGGTTATGGCCGCAGAACTGGATGTGGACGTAAATCTGGCCAAAAGGGCCGGACTGCTGCATGATATTGGCAAGGCAGTGGACCACGAGGTAGCCGGTCCCCACGTGGAGATTGGCGTAGACCTGGCGAAAAAGTTCCGGGAGAACAAGGATGTGATTCACTGTATAGCAGCTCATCATGGTGACATTGATCCGCTGACTATAGAAGCCATTTTGGTACAGGCAGCTGATGCTATATCTGCATCCAGGCCGGGAGCAAGGCGAGAAACCTTGGAAGCCTATATAAAACGCCTGGAGAAACTAGAAGGACTGGCAGATTCCTTCGAAGGAGTAGATAGATCCTTTGCTATTCAGGCAGGAAGAGAAATCAGGATAATAGTTAAACCGGAACAGATTGATGATCTTCAATCCATAAACCTGGCTCGTGATATTGCCAATCGGGTGGAACAGGAATTGGAGTATCCGGGACAGATAAAGGTAGTAGTGATAAGAGAAACCAGATCGGTGGAATATGCTAAATAAATCAGCAAAATAAGCAGGCTGCTCTAACCCTTTGTGGTTAGGGCAGTTTTTTGTTGTCCTGTTCCGGTCGTGAGCGAATACAGGTTGATAGGTTACGACACCATAATATGGGCCTTGCCAGGGATTTGTTATATTTTACAAGGCCATCAAAAGCAGGATTTCCATTACTATTAAAGAAACATGATTATAGGATACATATAAGGAGAAGATGGATTATGCAAGACAATGCAGGACTGGACATATTTATCAGCGTACTATTGAGATACCCGGAATTCAATGCAGTTAAATATGACGCAGGGAATGGCGAGATAAAAATCGAAGTAGCCCTGCAAGGTAAGATTGAAAAAGGAAAGCAAGCCCGGTTCATAAGCGAAGCCCATAAAAGTGTAGCTATGTTTCATAAACTGTCCGGCATCGAAACCAATATAATTAAAATCAAATTTAAGGAATATGAAGAATCTGATTTGACTTTCTTAAGATATCACCGGGATGTACAAAGTTTGACTGAAGGAGAGGTCGAAGTCTTTGCCAGGCTGTTGCAAAAATGCTTTAATGAATTCATAATAAGGGACAGTGGCAAGATAATAACCGAGGATGTATTTAAGGAGCGAATCAAAGAGAACCTTTTATACAAAATAAACCGTGAAAAGGCAAGTACCAGTAATTTTCTGGCCTACCGGGATCACGGCCGGGTTCTCGTTTTTAATAAATAACAGTACTGACCGGGGGGTTATAATTGAATATCTTATTTATCGGAGACATTGTTGGGAGACCGGGCAGAGGGGTATTGAAAAAGGGTTTAGCGCAGATACAAAAGCAGTATGATATTTCTTTCACCATAGCCAATGCTGAAAACGCTGCCGGTGGAAGAGGATTAACCAGATCAGTGATGGATGAAATTCTGGCAACCGGAATAGATGTGCTCACCATGGGGAACCATGTATGGGACAACCGGGATATATTGAACTTTATCGATGATGAATTTCGGCTGATAAGACCAGCCAATTATCCTGCTCCCTGTCCGGGTCAGGGATATCATATTTACAAGGCTGGTTTTAATAAGAACCTGGCGGTGGTTAATTTGTCCGGGCGAGTTTTTCTATCCAATCTGGATTGCCCTTTTCAAGTTATGGAGGCTATTTTGCGGGAAATAGGAGATCAAGCGGATATGATTCTGGTTGATTTTCATGGCGAGGCAACCTCGGAAAAGCTGGCTTTTGCTTATTTTGTTGATAGCCGGGTGACTGCTGTTCTAGGAACCCACACCCATATTCAAACTTCGGATGAACGGATACTTCCCGGAGGAACCGCATATATTACTGACCTGGGGATGACCGGCCCCATTGACTCCATTCTAGGAATGAACAAGGATATTGTGATTCAAAAATTTCTTACCGGCAGGCCGGTGAGATTTGAAGTAGCCACCGGTCCGGCTCAGCTGGAAGGGGTAGTGCTGCAGGTGGATGAAGACCGGGATAAAGTCCTGGAGATAAAAAGGATTTCCATACCTTATAGCGAATAAGGATATGTAATATTATCCAAAACTTTTTACCAAAAAGAAGGAATTGTTACCCTAATTTAGAATATAGATTATAAGGGTAGCCTATCTGGTTTTTATAACTTTTTGAGGGAGGGTATCTGATGGAAGTATTAAAAGTATCAGCTAAATCCAGTCCAAATTCAGTGGCAGGAGCGCTTGCAGGGGTTCTACGAGAGAAAGGAGCAGCGGAGATTCAGGCTATCGGAGCCGGGGCAATCAACCAGGCAGTTAAAGCAATAGCCATAGCTAGAGGATTTGTAGCACCCAGTGGAATGGACCTTATCTGCATACCTGCATTTACTGATATAATGATTGATGGGGAAGAGAGAACCGCTATTAAGTTGATCATCGAACCAAGATAGGAGTTCCCGGCTTATCATAAGAATAGAGTTTTCACCCTTTTTAGTATTTAAGGCCTGCTTCAAGCAGGTTCTTTAGTTTATGGGGGGATTGGGATGAATATTATCGACTTGCATTGTGATACCTTATCTGCTATAACCGTTAACCGGAAGGAATTGTTCAGTAATTCCGGTCATTTTGATCTGGTCCGGGGCCTGGAATCCGGGATAAAAATACAGTTTATGGCTATCTTTGCCGGACCCCAGGAAAGCACTGCTGCTCTGGCTGAAGTATGCCGGCAGATAGAATATTATGAAAATCAAGTGCATGCCAACCAGGAATTCATATATAAATTGCTATCCCGCCAGGATCTGGATGCCAATTGGACCGGTAAGGGTATAGGCGGAATTCTGCACCTGGAAGGTGCGGAAGCCCTGGGTAAGGATAAGGATATTCTGGAGTTCCTGTTTGAATCCGGGTTAAGAAGCATGGGGCTAACCTGGAACAACAGCAACCTCTTGTCAGGAGGCATCGGAGCGGGGAAGGATGCCGGGGGCCTTAGCCGGTGGGGCCGGGAGGTGGTACAGGAAATGGATAAAATGGGTATAATACTTGATGGAGCCCATATTTCTGAAAGGGGGTATTTTGACCTTTTGGAAGTATATAATAAACCTTTGCTGGTAACTCATGCCAATAGCAGAACCCTGTGCCCCCATCCCAGAAATCTTAGCGATAAACAACTGCTGGCTCTGAAGGAGAATGGCGGTATTATTGGGATTACTCAGGTTAGTGATTTTGTTAAGGAACCGGGGGCCTCTCTGGAGGACTTGCTGGACCACATTGTATATATTGCGGATCTTATTGGGGTAAAACATTTAGCTCTGGGATCAGATTTTGACGGAGCTGAGGATATAGTCATGCCGGGGGTGGAAGGGTATATAATCTGGCCCGAATTGCTGACCGGAAGAGGCTTCACTCCGGATGAAATTGATATGATTTTGTACAGAAATGCTCTGAAGATCGTCAGCGGGATACTCAGGTAATAGGAGAGGGAGAAAAAGATGGTGAATCAGTCCCCTTGGGCGGATATTGACAGTAAAAAATGTCATTCTCAGGTCAACTATGATCTGCATATACATACCACAGCTTCCGATGGGGTCCTGACCCCCGAACAGGTGGTGTACAGAGCATATGAACTGAATCTGACGGGATTAGCTGTCACTGATCATGATACAGTAGATGGATTGGCCTGGGCTCAGGATTATATCCATGACAATCAACTGCCCCTTGATTTTATACCGGGAATAGAAATGAACACCGAACTGGAAGGCTATGAAATTCACATCCTGGGATATTTCATTGATCCAAAGCAGGAGAAGCTCTGCTGTCAGCTGGAGCAAATAAAGTGGGCCCGACTGGAAAGGGCCGAAAGGATGGTTAAGAAGCTCCGGGGTATGGGGATGATGATTGATATGACCAGAGTCCAAGAGATAGCTATTGAAGAGCTGATCGCCCGACCCCATATAGCTCGTGCCCTAATAGAGAAGGGATATATTTCGTGCGAACGGGAAGCTTTTGACCGGTTTATTGGCAAAGGGCGGCCAGCTTATGTACCGCGTTACAAGTTTGAACCCCAGACTGCCATCGAATTGATCAGGGATGCCGGAGGAGCCAGTGTACTGGCCCATCCCGGCTTGTTGCACAATGACAGAATAGTCGAGATGGTTATCGAGATGGGGGCACAGGGTTTGGAAGTCTATTACCCGGAGCACAGCCCGGGCCTAATAAGTAAATATCTGGAACTGTGCCGGAGGAAAAATCTCCTGGTTACCGGTGGGTCAGATTATCACGGAACTGCCGGTATATCCCACTGTTATGAGCTGGGAACATGGGGGGTAAATTGCGAGTTGGTAAATCAGCTCAAGAGACATATTAATCGAAAAAAGTAAAAAATCCATAGAAAAAACTGGATTCAGCAGGAAAGATACCTGTCCTTGTAGAATATTTCACTGGATTGGAAAAGTTCTGGAAAGGATAGGTATATAAAGTGAGAAAATTCTGCATATTATTTATGTTGGCAATAACTTTGGTGTTGCTCACCAGCACCAGTTCTCTGGCCAACAGTACTATCTATACGGTAAAATCCGGTGATTCTTTATGGAAGATAGCCGCTGAGAACGGAACCACGGTCCAGCAGCTGATGGAATTAAACCAATTGAAGTCTGACCGGTTGAATATTGGCGATCAGCTGATATTAAAAGCCGGTAACCAGCCGGTTTATACCACTGCCGCTTCGGTATCTGCTTCAACTGGCATTTATACAGTGCAGTCGGGGGATTGCCTAAGTGTGATAGCCCAGCGTTACGGTACCACGGCAGACAAACTTATACAGCTCAACCAGCTGAATAGTACCTTTTTGCAGGTAGGTCAGACCTTAAAGGTTCCGGGCAGCAATATTACCGACAGTAACAGCGGGGGAGCTGTCAGCCAGGCTCCGGCTGCTGCCGTGGCTGAGGTTGCCAATGATACTGTTTATATCGTGCAATCAGGAGATTGTCTGGGAGCTATAGCCCAGAGATACTCAATGAGTACCAGTCAGTTAATGAGCATTAACCAATTGAATAGTGACCTGATTTATCCTGGACAAAAACTGCAGGTGGCTGCCGGTGCCGGAACTGCTTCAGCAACAGCAGGATCAGAGGTGTCCCGGTCCGGTTCTGCCATAGATGGACAAAGAGTACTGGAAGTTGCCAAACAATACCTGGGAGTCCCCTATGCTTATGGCGGCACTTCCCCTTCCGGTTTTGATTGCTCGGGATTTGTACAATATGTATATAAACAGTGCGGATATTCGCTGTCCAGAACTGCCGCCGGTCAATACCAGCAAGGTATAGCGGTAAGCAAGTCTGAACTCATGGTGGGCGACCTGGTTTTCTTTGCCTGCAACGGCGGAGGAATAGACCATTCAGGAATATACGCCGGGGACAACCGCTTTATTCATTCCAGTTCACCCCGCAGCGGAGGCGTAATATACACTGCTCTTTCAGAAAGCTATTATTCCACGTCTTATGTGGGGGCACGAAGAATAATCAGATAAACTGCAGGAGGACAAGGTGAAAGAAAGAGATTTAGTTGAACAAATGATGGGTATAGATAATACCATATTCGGCAGTCAGGCCTGGAGAGATATTGAGAATTTGGAAAACACCCTGGGTTCGGATGCCCTGATGGATGAAATAATCAAGAAAGACGAATGGTCAAATGCAGAAATGCTGTGGGTCCTGAAGAAAATGGTTTACCATTATGGCAGAAAAGACAAGCTGTTGCAGATGGTGCCCACAGAAAGGCTATTTTCCAACATGGTGGATATACTGCGTTTATTATATCTGCTGCTGGATCATGTCAATCCTGATCTGGATGTCAACATGAGAAAATACCTCAGTGTAAAACTGGGAGATGCAACCTGGGGATTAAATAGCCGAACCCGGGATTATTTATACAAGTTAAAGGAAAAAAAGCAATAATATTATCCATCTCATACCAATAGCTTGTTGGAAGGGAGTCCTCTTAATGACCATAGGTGGTCGCAGGGAACAGAATATTCGATTCATCATTGAGATGGAAGATAGGATTGCTCAATGCAAGCGGTGCAAGCCCCTGTTAAGTTGTGTGCGCAAGCCTGCAATGGGGAAGGGCGATTTGGAGCCGGAACTGGTGATGGTATTTGAAAGCGACCATCAGGTTATGAGTTCTCCGGATAAACTTCTGCAGCTTAGAGAAATGATCAAAAGCGAGCTTAACCTCAATAAGGTATACCATACCTTTCTGGTGCGTTGTCAGCCTAAAGCCTGCACCTTGCGTAGCAGCACCGCCTGTTACCTGCAAAATAATAAACTGATCGACCGGGACCTCAGGTGTTTGCTCTCCGCTAAACCCTGTGAGGGGATCCCAATTAAACCATCTGACGATTACATTATAAGCTGCCTGCCGTTTTTATTGGAGGAATTAGAGATATTAAACCCTAGAATAGTGCTGCTCTTTGGGCAGCGGGTCAGCGAATTTGTTTTGAAATCTTACGGAATTTTTAAGGATTTTCAGCCGGAAGAAGTTTTCTGCAATGAGCAGGGAAGATGTTTTATTTCCTTGGCCGAACCGGAACAATTTAACCTTGAAACCTGCAGCAGAATGGTGTCGGGAATAACGATCAGCGATTATCCTAATCAGGAAACTAGTACTTTGTGATCTGGAGCTATTGGACCGGTGGAAAAAAGAACAAGAATTTGGGATGACAAGCCCACGACTGACACGTGTTTATAGACGTTTCAAGCGCGGGCTTTTTTGCAGCCGGCCAGATTGGGGGTCCGGGCGGGATTTGATCAGCTTAAGATGAGCCAGGTTCTTTTATGTCAGCCTTTTGAATAAAGATTTTTTAAAAAGCTTTGGGAGGCTGAATAATGTTGAACCACTGCTGGCAGGGAAAAAGTGCGGGAGAGGCTATCGAGATATTGAACAGCGATGCCCAAACAGGGCTCAGTAACGCTGCAGCTCGAAGCCTGCAAAGCTTGTTGGGCAACAGGATCGAAGAAGACAAAAAAATCCATCCGGTCAAAATCCTGCTGGAACAGTTTACCAACACTATGATACTAGTACTGCTGGCGGCCACAGTGATATCAGGATTGGTAGGGGCTATGGCCGACGCAATCACCATTATGGCCATTGTAATTCTGAATGCTATTCTGGGATTTGTTCAGGAATACCGGGCTGAGAGATCACTGGAAGAGATAAGGAAGCTGGCCTCGGCCAGTGCCCTGGTATTACGCAACGGCCAGAGAATCAAGATCAGGGCAGAAGACCTGGTTCCGGGAGATATTATCTTTATCAATACCGGTGATAAAATACCGGCTGATTTGCGCTTGATCGAGGATTACAGCCTGGAAGTGGATGAATCCACCTTAACCGGAGAGTCGCACCCAGTTTCCAAGAACGCCGCGACGGTGCTGGAGGCCGAAACTCCCTTGGCTGAACATCGGAACATGGCTTATATGGGTACTGCAGTAACCCGGGGCAGGGGCAAGGCTATAGTGGTTGAAACCGGCGGCAGCACGATCATGGGGCAGATTGCCGCTATGATCAAAGAAGCTGAAGCGGTAATGACTCCTCTGCAGAAGAAGTTGGACCAGTTAGGCAAAATATTGATTGCTGTCTGTATAGCAGTTTGTACGGTAGTAGCCGGGCTAGGCATATATCGCGGGGAAGACCTGATTACCATGTTGCTGGCCGGTATTAGTTTGGCTGTAGCTGCCATACCTGAAGGGCTACCAGCTATAGTAACCGTGGTTCTGGCTCTGGGGGTACAGCGAATGGCAAACAGAAATGCAATTGTTAGAAAGCTGCCGGCAGTTGAAACCTTGGGCTGTACTACCGTGATTTGTACCGATAAGACCGGTACCCTGACCCAGAATAAGATGGCCGTAACCAGAGCAGCTACCTGCGACCGGGTGTATGAAGTGGAAGGTGAGGGATATGATCCCCGGGGCAGATTTATTCTGGAGGGGCAAGAAGCGGATCCGGGCAATGACCGGACCCTGCAGCAAATGATGTACATTGCTTTGAATTGCAATAACTCTCTGCTGGAAAGAAAACGAGGCGCATATGTCATTCAGGGTGATCCTACTGAAGGAGCACTCCTGGTCATGGCCCATAAAGCCGGTTTCGGGAACCAGGAGCCAGTACTTAGGGAAATACCATTTGATTCAGAACGAAAGAGAATGAGTGTAATAGTGAGAGACGAGCAGAATTGCCTGCTGCTGGTGAAGGGTTCCTTGGATGTACTGCTGCCGCGTTGTACCCGGGTGATGGATATGGAGCGGGTAAGAATCATGAATGAACAGGAACGGCAGAATATGCTGGCTTTGCAGGACAGCTGGGGAAATGAAGCCTTAAGAGTACTGGCCTTTGCCTTCCGAAAGCTGGAGATGAGCAGTCTTAAACTGCCTGATCAAGAGCTGGAAAAGGATCTGACCTTCGCGGGCATGTGCGGCATTATGGATCCCCCCCGATACGGGGTGGCCGAATCGGTAAAAAGCTGTCTGCAGGCCGGAGTTACACCAGTTATGTTAACCGGAGATCATCCCCGGACTGCACAGGCTATCGCTGCCCAGATAGGTATTGGAACCGTGGATAAGGTGATCAGCGGCATTGAAATCGACCGGCTGTCAGATGAGCAACTCTGCCATGAAGCATTGAATACCAGAGTCTTTGCTCGGGTAACTCCTCATCATAAAAACCGGATTGTGAAAGTTCTCAAAAAGAAGCGGCATGTAGTAGCCATGACTGGAGATGGGGTCAATGATGCTCCAGCAGTAAAAACAGCTGATATCGGAATATCCATGGGTATTGCGGGGACCGAGGTTACCAAAGAGGCATCGGCCCTGATCCTGGCCGATGATGATTTCTCCACTATAGTTAGTGCAATTTATGAGGGAAGGGCTATATATGATAACATCAGGAAGTTTATCAGATACCTTCTGGGGTGCAATATTGGCGAAGTACTGGTTATGTTTGCAGCTTCAATACTGGGGTACCCCCTCCCCCTGCTCCCTATACAAATACTGTGGGTCAATCTGGTTACCGATGGGTTGCCGGCCATGGCTCTTGGCCTGGAACCCCCTGAACCTGGAATAATGGACAGAAAACCCAGGGGTAAAGATGAGAGCATTTTCTCCCACCGATTGGGATGGATAATTGCCGGTCGGGGAATATACATAGCGGCAGTTACCCTGCTGGTATTTACTATAGGATTGATCTACTGTCGCTTTAACCACCTGACAGGAATTGATTCTGCTCGGACCATGGCTTTCACTACCCTGGTATTTGCTCAGCTTTTTTATGTATTCGAATGTCGCTCTGAGAGATATTCCCCCTTTGAGTTGGGGATGTTTAAGAACAAGTTCCTGCTTTTCGCGGTGGGGGGATCTATTTTGATGCATATGGGAGTTCTTTATGTGCCGGCCATGCAGCAGATATTTCATACCGTGGGACTGGAGTTATGGCAGTGGGGGGTTATACTGGTGTTGTCAGGGACCAAACTCCTTTTCAAATACTGTGCGTTTGTCATCGATTCATTTAGAGCTTCGGTTTGGAACCATAGAGTTGATGTGGTTTAGTATCTAATTATTGTACAATACTTCAGGATATAATATACTTTAAGCTGATAAAAGCGGAAATAAGGCCGGTATTATATACTTAGCGGGCTGGAATGATATATATCAGGACAGGTTGCAGAAATTCTGCTCCCTAAGAACTAAGAGATATTGCTGGATAAATGGACAGGAAAGGTAGTGGCTTATGGTAAGAAGTATGACAGGTTTTGGACGCAGCCAGATTAACGAAGAGGGTTATCAGGTAAGTTGTGAAATAAGGGGAGTCAATCACCGTTTTTTGGATCCACATATTCGCATGCCGCGCAGATACAGCATCCTGGAAGAAAAAATCAAGGAAGAGATCAAAAAAAGCCTTCAGAGAGGCCGGCTGGAAATTAACGTTAACATTGATAAAATTGATGATTCACGGAGAACCCTGAAGGTTGACAAAGGTTTGGCTATAGCGTATTATAACTATTTGAAGGAAATAGCTGAAAATCTAAATATTTCTAAGGAAATAAGAGTAATTGACGTTTTTCGGCTTCCTGAAGTGTTCAGCCTGCAGGATGAGGATGAAGATCTGGACATAGTGTGGGCAATCCTGCAAAAAGCTGTTCAAGCTTCTGTGAACGGGGTGCTGGAGATGAGGGAAAAAGAAGGGCAAAATCTGGTTCGGGACATCCTGGCTCGTAATGAACAGATTTTATCCCGGGTCAAAGAGCTGGAACAAAGAACTCCAACGGTAGAAATGGAGTATCGCAGCAAATTGCAGTCTCGTATTCAGGAAGTAATGGACAGCGAATTACTGGATGAAAATAGGCTTTTGCAGGAAGTTGCCATATTCGCAGACAAAACTAGTATTACCGAAGAAATTGTGCGGCTTAACAGCCATGTAGAACATTTGCAGAATCTGCTCTCCCTGGACGAAGCAGTGGGGCGCAAGTGTGACTTTCTGGTGCAGGAGATGTTCCGGGAAATAAACACTATATCTTCCAAATCCAATGATCTTAAAATGAGTCAGATAGTTGTTGATGTTAAGGCGGAAATTGAAAAAATAAGAGAACAACTGCAAAATATTGAATAGTGGAGGTGGGCCGGTAATTCCGGGTATTAATGGATATTAAATTGGTTAACATAGGCTTTGGCAATATTGTAGCGGCAAATAGAATTGTTGCCATAGTAAGCCCCGAATCTGCTCCTATCAAACGGATAATACAGGAAGCCAGGGAAAAAGGAATACTAATCGATGCTACCTACGGACGTCGCACCCGAGCAGTGATTATTACAGATAGTTCTCATGTTATTCTTTCGGCGGTTCAACCGGAGACAGTTGCCAACCGCCTGACTTCGAAAGAAAGCAATAACGAGGAAATCTAACTCAATAGCAGTTGGCGGGATGTGTATAAAGTGATCAGGAGAAAAGGGATACTATTTGTATTATCCGGCCCCTCTGGGGTTGGCAAGGGAACGGTAAAAGAGGCTTTGCTCAAAGCCATGGATGACATTTGTTTGTCAGTTTCAGCTACTACCCGTAAACCGAGAGGCAGCGAGATACATGGTCAGGACTACTTTTTTCTTGATCGCAATGAATTTGACCGGATGATCGAAGATGATGAACTGCTGGAATGGGCCGAAGTGTATGCCAACCGCTATGGAACTCCTCGCGGTTTTGTTATAAGACATTTGCAGAATGGTTGTGACGTGCTGCTGGAAATTGATATCCAGGGCGCCATGCAGGTGAAGAATAAGATGCCTGATGCGGTATTCATATTCCTGGCTCCTCCTGACCTGGATGAGCTGGCCCGGCGCCTGTGCAGCAGAGGAGAGGACTCTCAGGACAGCATTGATCTCAGGCTGGCAACCTGTGAGGCGGAAATGGCTCATATCAGGTACTACAATTATGTCGTGGTTAATAACGATGTAAATGAGGCACTGGAAAAGGTTCGTTCTATAATACAAGCAGAACGATGCAATCTCAATAATATTATTGTGGGGTGATTAGAGTATGATTCCTCCTTCGACCAGAGAACTTATAAAAATAGCTGACAGCAAATATGCAGTGGTAGTAGCCGTAGCTAAACGAGCTCGCAGTCTGTCAGAACAAAAGAAAGATGACGATTATCGTTTGTCTACAATGGTTACCGAAGCTCTGGAGGATATTATTGGCGGAAGAGTCAAGATCAACTGATAAAACCCGGCATTAAGGGAGGATGGAGATGTCCAAGACAGTTGGTATTGCTATAACAGGCGGTATAGCAGCATACAAGATTGCCGATCTGGTTAGCCGGCTGAGGAAAGACGAGATAGAGGTTATCGTGATGATGACGGAGAGCGCCACCAGGTTTATTACTCCGCTTACTTTTAAAACCCTTTCCAATCGAGAAGTAATAACTGACTTATGGCAGGAGTCCTATGAATGGCAGGTTCAGCATATAGGAATAGCTGAACAGATGGATCTGATGGTGGTAGCCCCTGCTACAGCCAATATGATCGCTAAAATGGCCCATGGGATTGCCGATGATTTGATTTCAACCGTGGTGCTGGCTAACACAGCCCCGTTGCTGATCGTACCAGCCATGAACAGCAACATGTATCTAAATCCGGTTGTCCAGGATAACCTGGAAAAATTAAACCAGTATGGATATGAAATTATGGAACCAGGAAGCGGGGTGCTGGCCTGTGGTGCTACCGGTCCCGGAAGATTGCCGGAAATAGATATAATCTATCAGAAGATATGCCAGATGCTGACTCCCAAACAGGATTTGCAGGGAAAGCGGCTGATGGTTAATGCAGGCACCACCTGTGAGGATATAGATCCGGTTCGCTTCATTGCCAATCGAAGTACCGGCAAAATGGGCTATATGATTGCGGAAGAAGCAGTCTGTCGCGGGGCCGAGGTAATCCTAGTGAGCGGCAAGTCCAACCTTGCTCCTCCCCCAGGGATCACTTGTATATCTGCTTGGGGAGCACAGGAGATGTGTGATATCATGCTCGAGCATCAGCCGGCCTGCGATATTATTATTGGGGCAGCTGCCGTGGGGGATTTTCGGGCTTTCCAGGCTGCGGATCAGAAGATCAAGAAATTGGACCACCGGTCGGAGACCCTCACCTTGGAACTGGTGGGTACCCCGGATATATTGAGGACCCTGGGACAGGCTAAAAAACCTGGCCAGATCATGGTAGGCTTTGCCGCTGAAACCCAAGACCTTATAGAAAATGCTAAAAAGAAACTGGAAAGCAAAAACCTGGACTTCATTGTTGCCAATGACGTGACCCTGGAAGGGGCAGGATTTGCGTCTGATACCAACATTGTTACCATCATTACTCGAAGTGGCGAAACCAGATCTTACCCGCTGATGAGCAAAAAAGAGGTAGCAGCTTCGATCATTGATCAGGTTGTGGACCTGTTGAATTAGAAAGCACTGCAAGGAGATGATAGATTTGGCCAGATATTTATTTACCTCTGAATCCGTTACCGAAGGGCACCCGGACAAGATGGCGGACCAGATATCCGATGCCATCCTGGATGCTATCCTGGAACAGGACCCGTACGGAAGAGTAGCAGCTGAGACTCTGGTAACCACCGGTCTGGTATTTGTAGCGGGAGAGATTACTACCAGCTGTTATGTGGATATACCCCGGCTTATTCGTGATACAGTGTGTGAGATTGGTTATACAAGGGCTAAATATGGTTTTGATTGTGATACCTGTGCGGTTCTTACCTCCCTGGATGAACAATCCCCCGATATAGCCATGGGAGTTAATAAAGCCCTGGAAGCAAAACGGGGGCAGATGGATGACCCGGCCATTGAGGCCATCGGAGCAGGAGATCAAGGGATGATGTTTGGTTATGCCACCAACGAGACCGAAGATTTTATGCCCATGCCTATTTATCTGGCTCACAAACTGTCCCGTAGACTGGCCCAGGTTCGCAAGGATGGAACCATACCCTATCTGAGACCTGACGGTAAAACCCAGGTAACGGTTGAGTACGATGAACATCGTCCGGTCAGGATCGATACGGTAGTTGTATCCACCCAGCATGGTCCTGAGGCTGATAATGAGACTATCTTTCGGGATGTTATCGAACATGTAATTAAAGCAGTCATACCAGCCGAGATGCTGGATGACAACACTAAATACTATGTTAACCCCACTGGACGTTTCGTTATAGGAGGTCCCCAGGGGGACTCCGGTCTTACCGGAAGAAAAATAATAGTGGATACTTACGGCGGAATGGCCCGGCATGGGGGAGGAGCCTTTTCAGGCAAGGATCCCACCAAGGTAGACCGTTCAGCGACCTATGCGGCTCGGTATGTAGCCAAGAATATTGTAGCGGCGGGAATTGCTGATCGTTGTGAGATACAGCTGGCCTATGCCATCGGTATAGCCAATCCGGTTTCGATTATGGTGGAAACTTTTGGAACCGGCAAATTGTCCGATGCAGATATAATCAAACTTATTAGGGCTAATTTTGACCTTCGCCCGGCAGCGATCATCAGGGATTTGAATCTGCGGCGGCCTATATATAAAAAGACTGCTGCCTATGGCCATTTTGGCCGGAATGAAGAAAACTTTACCTGGGAAAAGACAGACCGGGCCCATACCTTGAGAGAGCAGGCCGGCATATAATAATTGATAACCAGGCGAAAAAACGTCCCCCGCTAATAAGACGGTGAGGTTCCTATTAACAGAACCGGCGGTGTCCCTTGCTTTCTTTTAGCGCAGGGACTGCTCCGCAGCTTCTATGATGCTTAAACCAGGTTGATTGTCCGCAGGTGAAACAGCACTGCCTGTAAAAGGTGTGGAACTGTCCATCTGCGGTTTGTTTATCAATGACTGTTTGTTGCTACTCGAGAGGTTGGCTACTATGAACATGCTGGAAGTATTGCTTGACCTGCCATTGAAAAATACTGCTGCTATATATAATTACGCAGTGCCCGATCACCTGCTTGGACAGGCTGAATATGGAAGACGAGTGCTGGTTGAGCTGGGCAGCCGGGATGCGGAAGGATTTATTGTCAGCCCGCCCCGGCCAGCAGAAGATGACTCGGGTCTCAAACCCATTATACAAGTGTTGGATGTAGCTCCAGTCTTTGACAAAAACCTTTTCGAGCTGGCTCAGTGGGTAGCCCATAACTATATCTGCCCTGTTTCAACTGCACTTAGAAGCATGATACCACCTGTACTGCATCGCAAACGAGGCAAATGGGTGGTGCCTTTGGTCAGCCGAGGGGAGATGGAAGGCTTTCTAAGGGAATCAGATCTTCTCCCCGCTGCCCAGGAACGGGTTATCCGGGTTCTCTTTAAGGAACAGGCTGTAAGTCTGGCTGAGGCACTGACCAGTATGGACCATGATATACTCAATCTGCTGGAAGATAACTCTTGTATAGACATCACCGGCAAATACGGTCATGTTCGTCTAAACAAGACCACTATGACCTATCGCCTGAGCATTAATCCGGATATTGATATAGATATGGCAAGCCTGGGAAAAAGAGCCCCACGGCAGGCTGAGCTGCTGAGAATGCTCATGCTTGGAGAAAGAGAAATGATCCAGGTAGACAGGATTTTTCCCCCCAGCAGTATCAAGTCCCTAATGGATAAGGGATATATTTCCGCAGGACGGAAGAATCCCATTTCTTCAACTAGTCCCCGCACTCTGCAAGTCCAGCAAAAGAAAGCGGTGGAGGCAATAAGTCAGGGGATAGTTTCCGCCCGTTACAAAGAGTACTTGCTGCATGGAGTTACTGCCAGCGGCAAGACCGAAGTCTATCTTCAGTCCATCGGAAAATGTCTGGATTGCGGGAAGAGCGCGCTGGTACTGGTGCCGGAGATAGCATTGACCCGACATTTGATGGGCCAGTTTCTGAGTCGGTACCCGGAAACTGCAGTGCTGCACAGCAGCATGAGGAGCCTGGAACGATATGAAGCCTGGAAAAGGATCAAGAATGGGGAAGCCAGACTGGTTTTGGGCACTCGGTCGGCAATATTTGCTCCTATGCCTAATCCGGGTTTGATAATAATAGATGAAGAGCATGAAAACACTTACAAACAGGAAGATAATCCGAAATACCATGCTGCTGAAGTAGCCCGATATCGAGCCCGTTTTCATCAGGCGGTGGTTGTATACGGCAGCGCAACACCCTCCCTGGATACCTATTACCGCAGCAGGCAGGGTGAAATTAAACTGCTGCAGCTAAGCCAGCGGGTAGCTAACCAAGAACGCCCAGCAGTTCATGTACAGGATATGCGGAAAGAAGGATTCTCCAATGCCGTAATCAGAGGCATGCTGGCGGATAGAATCCAAGCTGCTTTAAACAGTCAGAGCCAGTGTATTCTCTTTCTAAATCGAAGGGGTTATGCCCCGGTTTGTATATGTCGACAATGCGGCTGGGTGATGAGCTGCCCATATTGCTCGGTAAGCTTGAATTACCATCAGGACAGGGAATTGAATATCTGTCACTACTGCAATCACCAGCAGAAGATGATTAGCGCCTGCGAAGAATGCGGCAGTCAATATCTTGATTGGGGCGGTTATGGTACCCAGAAGGTGGAAGCAGAAATTAGCAAGTTATTTCCCCGGGCTCGCATAGCCCGTTTGGATATGGATAGCAGCAGAGTCGCCGGCACCCAGGAAAAGATACTGCAGGGTATGAAAAACAGCGATATCGATATATTGATTGGAACCCAGATGGTGGCTAAAGGCTTGGATTTTCCTTCGGTATCACTGGTGGGTATACTCAATGCCGATGCCATGCTGAACCTGCCGGACTATAGAGCCGGAGAAAGAGCCTTCCAGTTGATGGTACAGGCAGCGGGCCGGGCGGGCCGAGGCCATATGCCCGGGGAAGTGGTGATACAGACCTATAATCCTGATCACCCGGTAATAGGCTGGGCCGTTGCCGATGATTATCAGGGATTTTATCAAACCGAGATAGAAAGCAGAAAACTGCTGAACTATCCGCCCTTTACCCATATCCTGCGGATGGTACTCAGCGGAAAAGATGAAAAGGGAGTTGAGCAGACGATAGAAAGCCTGCGGCAGCAGATATACGATTTGATCGATGCTCGGGAAGATGACCTGGATATCCTGGGGCCGGCCCCCTGCCCAATATCCAGGCTGCGAAAACGTTACCGGCAGCAAATAATAATTAAATGCAATAATATGTTATTATTAAGAAGTATAGGTGAAAAACTGATATATTCAGGTATTCACAAGGATTATCAAATATCAGCCGAAATTAATCCCTTGACCATGATATAAGGAGGAACTTGAAAACAATGTCAGTATACAAGGTTGTTACTTTGCCCGATGAAGTTCTGCGGACCCGGGCCCGGGAAGTAAGTAAAATAAACGAAGGTGTTTTTCGCGTACTGGATCACATGAGAGATACCCTCTACGCTGAAAACGGGGTAGGTCTGGCTGCTCCGCAGATAGGCCTATCCAAAAGACTGGTAGTAATTGATGCAGATGATAACTATATAGAACTGATTAACCCGGAGATAATTGCCCAGCAGGGTGAGAGTATCCGCAGTGAAGGGTGTTTAAGTGTCCCGGGAATAGTGGGCCTGGTAAAAAGAGCCGAAAAGGTAGTGGTGAAAGCCCTCAACCGTCAGGGAGAAGAGTTTACCCTGGAAAGCAGCGGACTTCTGGCTCGGGCCTGCCAGCATGAGATCGACCACCTGGATGGAATACTATTCACAGATAAAGCCTTGGAAACCCGCAAGGAACCTGTCTGAGCCGGAGGTTTGATTGATGAGAGTAGTTTTTATGGGAACATCGGACTTTGCAGTTCCTTCTCTGCTCGGATTATTCCAGGATGGACACCGGATAGTCGGAGTGGTCAGCCAACCAGATCGGGCCAGGGGAAGGGGAAAAAAGGTGAGACCGACCCCGGTTAAAGAAATGGCGGTGGAAATGGGTCTGGCCATCTTTCAGAGTAATAACATTAAATCCGATGAAGCATTGGAGCAAATCAGGCAGTGGGATCCGGAGATTATTGTGGTGGCCTCCTATGGACAGATAATTCCACCCGCCATACTAGATTATCCGCCCCATGGCTGTATTAATGTACATGCCTCGCTGCTGCCCCGCCATCGAGGTGCAGCCCCGGTTCAAAGGGCAATAATGGCAGGTGACCAAGGCAGCGGAGTCACTATCATGTATATGGAAAAGGGGTTGGATACCGGAGATATTATAGCCCAGAAGGCAGTAGATATCGGTGAAGAGATGGACAGCGGCCTTTTGGAGCGGATACTGGCCCAAATGGGAGCGGAATTGCTGCTGCAGGTGATAAAGGAAATGGAATCGGGTCCTCCCCAGCGACGCAAACAGGATGACGCCCTGGCTACCTATGCCCATATGCTGAGCAAAGAGGATGAATTGATAGACTGGAACCGCAGTGCCGGGGATATATTAAATCAGGTTCGGGCTATGAGCCCGGTTCCCGGAGCATATACCTTACTGGATGGCGGTAAAGTCAAAATATTTTCTGTCCGGGTGATTCCAGAAATTGTAGCCGGAGAAATTGGACAAGTAGTCAGCGTTACCGATGAGAGTTTCCTGGTTAAGACCGGGAACGGGATGCTGGAGATACTTGAGATACAAAAGGAAGGGAAGAATAGAATCAAGGCCGGAGATTTTCTGCGTGGCTATCGGCAGTTGGAAGGCAGAGTCTTGGGTAAATGAGGGGGCTAAAGAAATGGTGGCTAAAAAGAGAATTTATATAGGATTGTTGGCAGCCAGCCTGCTTTTTGAGATGGCTCTGGTCTTTATGCTCTGGTATGTTATCGTTAATAGGGATATTATCATCAGCCAGATTATGCTGATTATTGTAGCTGCTGCTCTGGGAATAACATTTCTCATTCTGGGGCTGGGCATACTAGCCATAGTTATTATGATTATCAGATCAAGGTCCATGCCCTCCCTGGAAAAATTGACCCTGTGGGTCAACGAAATGCTGTTTCCTATCGCACTGATTATTGGAAGAACCCTGGGGATGGATAAAGAGAAGATATTGAAATCATTTATTTCGGTAAACAACTATATAACCGCGTCCAAGAAGATTCGGCCCGGGGAGAAGATACTAATGCTTCTGCCCCACTGCCTGCAGAATTCTGATTGTCCTTTTAAGATCACCATAGACATCAATAATTGTAAAAACTGCGGGAAATGCAGGATAGGCCAATTAAAGGAAATGGCTGATAAATACAATGCAGTATTGAAAGTAGCTACCGGTGGCACCCTGGCCAGAAAATGGATAGAAGAGGTCAGGCCCCGGGCTGTCGTAGCAGTGGCCTGCGAAAGGGATCTGGCAGCAGGCATTCAGGATACCGGCGGACTGCCGGTACTTGGTGTTCTCAATTCCAGGCCCTATGGACCCTGTATCAATACCGATGTTTGTCTGGATCAAGTTGACCAGGCGCTAAGAACCCTGGTGCAAGGAGGTTAATATTGTTGGGATAACTTGTCAGCCGCCGCCTGACTTGCCTGGCCGCATATCCAGTTTAATGTACTCTCTGCTGATATTGAGCGGCGGTTATGACAATTTCAGGCAGCTTCGAGGTGAAATTATTGATTGACAAAAAGGTTTCGAAGAAGAATTCAGCCCGTGAAATAGCCTTAAAGGTTATCCATGATGTCAACGAAAAGGGGTCTTATGCTAATCTGGCCCTGGACAAAGCCCTGTCTTTTTCTTCCCTGAGCATGCGGGAAAGAAGAAGAGTCAGTGAGATAGTAAACGGTACTATAAGAATGACCAAGCGCCTGGATTGGGTGCTTGATCTTTTTCTAAAGCAAGGAATTCGGAAACAGCACCCCTGGGTAAGAAACATCCTGCGCATGTCCCTCTACCAGATGATTTGTATGGCCAAAGTACCGGATTATGCCTGTGTTAACGAGGCCGTAGAATTAACCCGGATGAAAACCAGACAGCCGGCCTTATCCCGGGTAGTAAACGGGGTGCTGCGCAGCATAAGCCGCAGCCGGGATACTATCACCTGGCCGGAGGATGAGCTAGAATATCTGTCGGTCTACTATTCTCATCCCAGTTGGATAGTGGAACTATTGACAGATCTTTATGGACTCCCCGCCTGCAAGAGTATATTGGAATACAACAATACACCGGCTCCGCTGGTTTTACGCAGCAATAGTCTGTATGGCACCCGGGATAATTTACTTCGGTCCCTGTGGGCGGAGGGAGTCAAGTGTTCAGCATCGGCCAGAACTCCCTGGGGAATATACGTAGAAGAATTGAATCATCCTATCGCCGGGTTATCCGCTTATCAAAGGGGATATTTTTATGTACAGAATGATGCTTCCATGCTTGCGGCGGCTATATTGGACCCCGGACCGGGGCAAATAGTATATGATTTATGCGCCGGGGTGGGAGGTAAAACTACTCACCTGGCCGAATATATGCAGAATAAGGGACAGATATGGGCATACGACATATATCCTCAGAAAGTTGAACTGCTGCAGCATAATTGCCGCAGGATGGGTATCAATATAGTCCAGGCCCGGGTCCGCAGTGTATTTGACCAGGGGGCTGAAGGCCCTCTGGCTGACTGTGTACTGCTGGATGCCCCCTGTTCAGGTTTGGGAGTCTTAAATCGCCGTCCCGATTCCAGGTTTAGGAAGACGCTCCGAGATACCAAAGAACTTGGTGCAATACAGGCTCAGATGCTGGAGAAAGCCGTTGACTTGCTGGCACCTGGAGGGCTGCTGTTATATGCTACCTGTACCATACACCCGGAGGAAAATGAGCAGCAGGTATCAGCTGTCCTCAGGAATCGGAGCCTGGTACTGGAAGGCTTCGAAAAAAGATTGAGTTTCTGGGGCTTGGACCATGGTGATAAAGAACAGGCATCACGGGGAATGCTGGCTATAATCCCGGGAAAATACAACAGTGATGGGATGTTTTACGCATTAATGAGGAGGACTGAATAAGCAGATATGAATTCGTCCAATAAAGATGAATTACTGGGCAGAGACATAGAAGAACTGGAAGAGTATATGAAGGGAATGGGAGAAGCGCCATTCAGAGCCCGGCAGATTTTCAAATGGATTTACTCCAAGGAGGTAAACTCATTCCGTGACATGAGTGATTTGCCGCAGGACTTGCGCAGGAAGTTGGAGGGAACTGCTCAAGTCTCCATACCCCGAGTGTTAAAACAGCGGGTTTCAGCTGATGGAACCCGTAAATACCTGTTGGAACTGCGGGATAAAAAGAGAATAGAAACCGTGCTTATTCCCCAGGGTCAGGGCAAAGATAGCCGCTATACCATCTGTGTCTCTACCCAGGTAGGCTGTCCGATTGGCTGCAGTTTTTGCGCTACCGGACAATCAGGTTTTCAAAGGAACCTGGACTATTATGAAATAGTAGGACAGGTACTGGGTTCAAAACGGGAGTTAAAGAGGAAACTCAAAACCAATGAAGAAAACATAATTAGCAATGTTGTATATATGGGTATGGGAGAGCCATTCTTAAATTATGAAGAGATGGTCAAGTCTATCAGGATGCTCAATCATCCCAAAGCTTTGAACATTGGGCAGAGGCATATAACAATATCCACCTGCGGGGAAGTTCAAGGCATAAAGAGAATTGCCCACGAAGGCATGCAAGTCACGCTGGCTGTTTCTCTCCATGCCAGCTATGATGAGCTTAGAAACCACCTGGTGCCGTTAAATCGCAAATATCCTTTGAGTGCATTAAAAGAGGCGATAGAGTATTATATATCTGTAACCAATAGACGAGTAACATTTGAATACGTAATGCTGGATGAGGTTAACATCAGCAGACAGGATGCCGAAAAAACCATAGAGTTGATCAAACCCTGGCTGGCCAATGTAAACCTGATTCCGTACAATGATGTTGTTAGTCTTGGCTATAAAAAACCTTCTCCGTTTAAGATACAGCAATTTTATCACTGGCTTAGGGACGGAGGAATAAACGTCACCGTAAGAGAAGAAAAGGGGTCTGATATCATGGCTGCCTGCGGGCAATTGAGGTCTGATTACGGGAATATTATGAGAAATTAGACTTGTCTTACAGTATAGTGGGGAGTAAGTGTGTATGCGTGCGATTGGATTGACCGATATCGGTCTGGTAAGGACATCGAATCAGGACAGTTACCTGATTGATGAAGACAAAGGGCTCTTTGTAGTCTGCGATGGGATGGGGGGACATAAGGGCGGAGATGTGGCTTCCAGCCTGGCGATTAAAGCTATCCGGGATTCTCTGTCCGACTATAGAGAAGATGAGCCGCTTAAGTGGCTCAATCAAAGTGTGTCAAGGGCCAATGACCTAATACGGGAATGGGGTCAGAATGATCCGGACCTGTTTGAAATGGGAACTACCATTACTGCTGCTATAATCAAAGAACAGGAACTGATCATTGCTCATGTGGGAGACAGCAGGTTATATCACATAAACAATAAAGGAATCAATAAAGTAACCCGGGATCATACTCTGGCCGAGCAAATGATAACCGACGGTTTGCTTAAAGCAGAAGAAACAAGCGGCAATGCTTACAATCATATTCTTACCCGGGCTCTGGGAATCGATAATCAGGTGCTGATAGACAATCTGGCAGAAAACGTCATGCCCGGGGATATCATCCTGCTCTGTACGGACGGCTTGTCTGATATGCTGCAGGAGAGTGATATATTGACAACCATTAATGAATTTAGTTTCGACATTGCAGTAGCAGCCCGGAAACTGATAGAAAGGGCTCTGAACAATGGCGGATATGATAATGTTACAGTTATACTGGTACTAGTGTAATGGGAGGTTAAGACATTGGTAGGCACTGTATTAGGTGAAAGATATGAATTAAAAGAAAAAGTCGGCGAAGGCGGAATGGCTGATGTTTATACCGCCCATTGCCGGATTCTGGATCGGATAGTGGCAGTCAAGATACTCAAGGAAGAGTTTTCCCAGGATAAGAGCTTTGTTAACAAATTTCGGACCGAGGCGCTGGCTGCTGCTCGATTGTCGCATCCCAATATTGTCAATATTTTCGATGTAGGACAGGAAGATGATACCCACTATATAGTGATGGAATATATCGAGGGACAGACCTTGCAGAGCATTATTAGCCAACAGGCACCACTGCCGGTTAAGAAAGCCGTTGATATAGCTATAATGATATGCCAGGGAATCCAGCACGCCCATGAAAGGGGAATAATACACCGGGATATCAAGCCGCATAACATACTGATCACCGCTCAGGGTACCGTTAAGGTAGCGGATTTTGGTATCGCTCAGGCAATCAACAAAAAAACCATCACCTTCGGAGGAAGTATTGAAGGGACGGTACACTATATCTCACCCGAACAGGCCAAAGGCGATGCAGTGAGCCCGGCAACCGATATTTATTCCTTGGGATGTGTCCTGTACGAAATGCTTACCGCCCAACCTCCTTTCGATGCTGAAAGCATGATAACAGTTGCCCTGAAGCATATCCATGATGAGCCTGAGCCCCCGCGCTTGCTCAACCCGCTGGTTCCCCTGCCCCTGGAGAAAATACTGCTTAAAGCAATGGAAAAGATACCCTCACACCGCTATCAATCGGCCCTGGAAATGAGTGAAGACCTCCAGCAGGTTCAGTCCAATATGCACTCCCGGGCCAATGGGGAAACGATGGGAAACCATGTATTCATGTCACAGGAATTGGAAGAGGGTGTTGAAATGGCCAAAAAGAAGAAATTGACCCCATTTGGCATGCTGCTGATTGCAGTTGCCTTTATAGGATTTTTATCCGGGGTGACATATATTTTTGGTTCCTCATTTTTCGGGGAAGAGATAGCTGTACCCCAGGTGGTGGGAATGACCCTGGAAGAGGCCAACAAGACCTTGCTGGACAGCGGACTGGTTATGAGCATCAAGGCTCGCAAGTATGATGATGAAATGGAAAAAGACCGGATAATAAGTCAAAAACCAGCTGAAGGGCTCAAGGTTAAGAAGAAAGCCAAAATAGAAGTTACAGTGAGTGATGGGCCGGAGGAGTTAAAGGTGCCCGACCTAGTAGGAAAAAAGATTTCCGATGCCCGGATTGCCATAACCAATGCCGGATTTGAAACAGGTCTGGTTGATGAGAAGCATGATGACCGATATGAGGCAGGTATAGTAATGTCCCAGGAACCGGTCTATGGTTCCAATGCCAAAAAAGGCAGTACAATAAACCTTATGGTCAGCAAAGGCCCAGCTCCGGAGCGGGTATCGATGCCCAATCTGCTTGGGATGGAACTGGAAAAGGCCCGGGCTGAGCTGACCTCCAGGAATTTGGTGCCCGGAAATACCAGCTGGGAAGAAAGCCAGGAGTATTACAGCAATTACGTGATAAAGCAGGATACAGCCGCCGGGGTACTGGTAGATGAATCAACCACAGTCAATCTTACAGTCAGCAAAGGCCCGGGGCCGACATCCAGGACCAAGGTATTAAAGGTAGAGCTGCCGGATGAGCTGGACTATTATAATGTGCAGGTGACGGTTAATGACGCCCAGGGGCAGCGAGATGTATATAACCAATACCATGAGGCCGGTGCCGTGGTGAGTATAGCGGTAAACTACCTGGGTACTGGTACCGCTGTAGTCAGATTAAACGGACAGGTATTTGACACCATCAATCTATAGAAAACGGGGAGGCCGGATATGACTGCCCATCAATTGAACGGTATAATAATTAAAAAAATTGCCGGTTTTTACTATGTTCAGGATGAGAATGGCAGCATATATGAGAGCAGGCTGAGAGGAAAAGTCAAACAGGAGGTATTGACCGGAGACAGAGTCACCATTACGGTACTGGATCAGCATAAAGGGATAATGGAAAAGGTGCTGCCCCGGGTTAACCAGCTGTACAGGCCCAAGATTGCCAATGTTACTGCAGTTCTGATCGTGCTGGCCTGTGATCGGCCTGCTCCCAGCATAATGATGCTGGATCGGCTGCTATTTTTGAGCTTTTATAATCACCTGTTGCCGGTCATTGTGCTCAACAAGTGCGATATTCCTGAGAGTGACAACGCCGGATTGATCAAGGATTACTATCCGGGCGCAGGATTTAATTTTATCATGTCTTCGGCCAAAACTGGTTGCGGCATTCAGGAAATCCGGGAAGCAGTAAGGGATCAGGTGGCAGTAATGGCTGGCCCGTCCGGGTCTGGAAAATCCACCCTCTTAAACACTCTGAGCGAAGGCCTGGAACTGAGGACTCAGGAAGTAAGCTCTAAAATTGGCAGAGGTAAGCATACCACCAGGCATGTTGAACTGTTTCCCCTGGCAACCGGGGGACTGATTGCTGACACTCCGGGATTCAGTATAATTGACCTGCCGGCTGTTGGCAGAAAAGAAGTAGCTCCATGCTTCCCCGACTTTGAGCAATATGTTGATCAGTGCGAGTTCAGGGATTGCCTGCACTTTAAAGAAAGAGCATGCGGAGTGAAGCAGGCTTTGGAAGAAGGAGTAATTCCTGGATTCAGGTATAATAACTACATTGCCATGCTGGAAGAAGTAATAAGCCGCGAGAGGTGTTATAGATGATATTGATAGCCCCATCGATTTTGTCAGCCGATTTTTCCTGTCTGAGGGATGATGTCCGGAGGGTTGAGGAGGCAGAAGCCGATTGGTTGCATATAGATGTCATGGATGGACATTTTGTGCCCAATTTGACCATAGGTCCGGGAGTGGTGGCTGCAGTTAAAAAGCACACCAGGCTTTTTCTGGATGTGCATTTGATGATAGAAAGGCCAGAACAACTGATCCCGGCTTTCGCTGAAGCGGGAGCCGACCTGATCGGGGTGCACAGCGAAGCTTGTACTCACTTGCACCGGGTGATTGGGATGATAAAGGAACAGGGAGTCAAGGCGGGAGTTGCAATCAATCCGGCAACTCCGGCCAATGTACTGGAAAATATTATCGAAGAAGTTGATTTAATATTGCTGATGAGCGTAAATCCCGGTTTTGGAGGGCAGCAATTCATACCCGGGGTGATAAGCAAGATCAGGCAGGTCAGAACCATGCTGAACCATTGCGGCTCCGGGGCATACCTGCAGGTAGACGGAGGAATCAACCAGATCACCGCAGCTCAGGTGGCAGAAGCAGGTTGTGATGTGCTGGTATCAGGATCATATATATTCGGAGCTGCTGATATGAGCCAGGCGGTAAAATCCCTGCGCGATGCCGCCCGGCTTGACCATTCACAGCTGAGATGATAATATAAATTTAATAAAATAACAAAAGAACTTTCTTCGGGGATGGGTGAAATTCCCTATCGACGGTTATAGCCCGTGAGCCGCAAGGCAGGATCCGGTGCAATCCCGGGGCCGACAGTTAAAGTCTGGATGAGAGAAGAAGGGCAGTTAAACCTGCAAAATATGCAGGAACGATGCTTTGCGCTCAAAACCCGATGGAATCGGGTTTTTTGTTTTAGAGGTGGATAGTATTGACGGATATGGATTCCAGGTATATGAAAAGAGCTATTGAACTGGCTGCCTTGGGCAGGGGGAGGACCAGTCCCAATCCCCTGGTAGGGGCAGTTATAGTTAAAGACGGAGAGATAGTGGGGGAAGGCTATCATCAAAAAGCGGGCACGCCTCATGCCGAGGTGCATGCCCTGGCAGCTGCAGGCTCCGAAGCTCGGGGAGCTGCTCTTTATGTATCATTGGAGCCCTGTTGTCACCATGGCCGCACCCCTCCCTGTACCGAGGCCATAATCAAGGCCGGTATTAAACGGGTAGTGATAGCCACTCTGGACCCTAATCCCAAGGTTGCCGGAGGTGGTCTGGCCATACTGCAAGAGGCTGGGATCGAGACAAAATACGGGGTTATGCAGGAGGCGGCCGTAGAATTGAATGAGATATTCTTCAAGTATATCCAGAGCGGGTTGCCCTTTATAGCCCTCAAGACAGCCATGACCATGGACGGAAAAATTGCCGCCTGCAGCGGAGATTCTCGCTGGATTACCGGAGCAGAGGCCAGGCAATATGTCCACCGGCTCAGAAATACCTATGATGCAATAATGGTAGGAATTGGCACTGTACTGGCCGACAACCCGCAGCTGAACACCAGGTTAAACGACGGCAACAGCCGCGATCCGGTCAGAATAGTCATTGACAGTCAATTGGATCTGCCCCTTAATAGTATTATCGCCCGGAGCAGTCGGGAGCAGAGCAGTATAGTTTTTTGCGGGTCAAACATTGATGAAGGTAGGGCGGAGGCACTATCCGTCCAGGGAGCAGAGATTATTCGTCTGGAACTGGAAGATGACCGGGTGCCCCTGTCCAAAGTCATGACCATACTGGCCGATCGGGACATTACCAGCGTCCTGGTTGAAGGCGGGGCAGAGATAAATGCTTCTTTGCTGGAAGCAGGATTGGTAGACAAATATTACTGGTTTATTGCACCTAAATTAATTGGCGGGCGCAACGCTCCGACCCCGGTGGGAGGTGCAGGATATGAGTTTATGCGGGATGCTCTGGAATTGAAGATCAAGGATGTACAGTACTTTGGCTCTGACCTATTAGTCACTGCGGTACGCAGCTGAGCTCCAGCAAATAAACACCGTGCAGGATTCAGCTTAAATGGGGAGGTAATAATATTTTTACTGGAATTGTTGAGGAAATCGGCCAAGTAAAACAGGTTAACCGGGGGCAGCAATCCTTTGCTATAGCTATTCAGGCCGATAAGGTGCTGGAAGAGGTTAAAACAGGAGACAGTATTGCTGTTAATGGGGTATGCCTGACGGTAACAGAACATTCCGGTAGCAGTTTTACCGCCGATGTTATGCCGGAAACCTATCAGCGTACCACCCTGAAATCACTGAGCAGCGGCAGTCAGGTCAACCTGGAACGGGCGTTAAGACTGACAGATAGATTGGGCGGGCACTTGGTGCAGGGTCATGTTGACGGGATAGGCACCATTATTGGTAAGACCCAGGATGATATAGCAATTATTTATCGGCTTCAAGCCCCGTCCGATATATTGAAATATACAGTTGCCAAAGGATCAATAGCAGTTGATGGGGTAAGCCTCACCATAGTAGCGGTGGATCAGCACAGCTTTACGGTATCGCTCATACCGCATACCGCCCGGTTAACCGTACTGGGTTGGAAAAGAGCAGGGGACAGAGTAAATCTGGAAACCGACATTATCGGGCGTTATGTTGAGAAACTATTGTTGAACAATAAAATCGAACTGGGAAAGAAAAGTATAGATTACAGTTACCTGGCAGAAAATGGATTTATTTAAGGGGGCAGCAGCATGTTTAATAGTGTAGAAGAAGCAATAAACGATATCAGAGAAGGTAAGATGGTAATCATGGTTGACGATGAGGACCGGGAGAACGAAGGGGACCTGATAGTTGCAGCTGAAAAGGCCAATCCGGATCTGATCAATTTCATGGCTGTTCATGCTCGGGGACTGATTTGTGTTCCCATGGAGGGATCTGACCTGGATCGTTTGGACATTAAACCTATGGTTATGAATAATACAGACAATCACGAAACAGCCTTTACCGTTTCCGTTGATTACAAAACCACCACCACCGGCATTTCAGCCCATGAAAGAGCTGATACGGTTAAAGCTCTGATCTCCAAAGATAGTGTGGCAGCGGACTTTAGGCGCCCGGGGCACATATTTCCGCTAAGATACCGGGAGGGAGGCACTCTGAGAAGGGCCGGGCACACCGAAGGCTCCATCGATCTGGCCAGAATGGCCGGACTTTATCCCGCCGCCGTTATCTGTGAGATCATGAATCCTGATGGGACCATGGCCCGGGTTCCGGAGCTGATAGAATTCTCCAGAAAGTTTAATATCAAGATCATCACCATTGCCGATATGATTGAATATCGCCGGCGCAGTGAAAAACTGGTCATCAGGTTCGATGACGCCAGGCTGCCCACCGCTTTTGGAGAATTTAAGGCTGTGGCCTATAGATCATTACTGGACGACAAGGAACATCTGGCCTTGGTCAAAGGACAGTGGGAACCAGACGAACCGGTTCTGGTAAGAGTGCATTCCGAGTGTCTGACCGGAGATGCCTTCGCCAGCAAACGCTGTGACTGTGGCGAACAACTGCAAAAAGCGCTGGAGATGATAGAGGAAGAAGGCAAGGGGGTACTGCTCTATATGCGGCAGGAAGGAAGGGGGATCGGGCTGTGCAACAAAATAAGGGCTTACAAACTTCAGGACAATGGCAGAGACACGGTACAGGCCAACCTGGACCTGGGATTTGCTGCTGATTTGAGGGATTATGGCATCGGAGCCCAGATACTAACCGATCTGGGGATCAAGAAAATGCGTTTGATGACCAATAACCCCAAGAAAATCAGAGGCTTGGAAGGGCATCATCTGGAAGTGGTAGAGAGGGTACCGATGGAAATGGAAAGCCGCCAAGAGAATAGATACTATCTGAAGACCAAGAAGGAGAAGATGGGGCATCTGCTGGCCAATATGTAGAACAATATTTATTAAGGGAGGTTGCTTGGATTGCCAAGAATATATGAAGGTAAACTGATTGGAGAGAATCTTAAATTCGGTATAATAGTATCCCGGTTCAATGAATTTATTACCAACAAACTGCTGTCGGGATGTCTGGACGCCCTGATCAGGCACGGAGTGGATGAAAACCACATTGAGATAGCCTGGGTGCCGGGAGCCTTTGAAATACCTCTGGCAGCTCAAAAAATGAGCGCCAAGGGATATGACGCGGTAATCTGTCTGGGGACGGTTATAAGGGGGGCTACGCCTCATTTCGAATATGTGGCTTCCGAGGTAACCAAGGGAGTTGCTCAGGTAGGCTTAAATACCGGCAAGCCGGTCATTTATGGCGTATTAACCACCGATACCATAGAGCAGGCCATTGAGAGAGCCGGGACCAAAGCAGGCAACAAGGGTTCGGATGCTGCTGTGACTGCCCTGGAAATGGTCAACCTTTTCAAGTCACTGGATTAGTTACGGTCTTATTGAGAATATATGGCGACAAATGGGAACCCTCAAAGCTATTTGAGGGTTCCTAGCGTCAAAGGCTATCTCTATATCCCCAATCGTTTATCAGCGTATTTAAAATCTTCCTTCAACAATAACCCTTCATTTATCATCGGCGACTTATATCAGGAGCAATCTAGAGCAATCGACAGATTGACATTATCAGGACTGCTTGGATTTGGGAATTATTGTCCATGGTTGCCAATGGCATGATTATTGCAAATACTACATAAACAATAGAATAAATATAAAACTAAACCAATAAATTGCAGTCCCAAATTGGTAATACTTCTAATTTGAATTAGAGGATTCGGGTTATTTATAGCCATCTGCAAAATATTGCTGACGGCATGGGAATTTGTTTACACCTGAAAAATTCGGAGTAGAGGCTGAACATTTGGCTCTTGCCGATGCAATTTGGTCAATATTGATGTATCGGTGCATCGTCTGAAGTGTAAAGCAGGAGTTTGAATAGAAATATTTCGAACATCTTCAGGTCAGTATAATAAATACACATTAAAGGAGGAAATAGAATTGAGCAGCTGGTATTTGGACAATTTTCCGCAGATATCCAAAGCAATGCTCCAGGTTATTCCCTGGGAAGTGGCATTTGCCTCAACTGACCTGGAGAAGTTCACCTATTTGGAGGATTCCAGGTTTGAGCTTCCGGGGGTACAAGTAGGCAAACGTTTTGCCCAGGGGTTGGGGTCTGATACGGCCATAAAAACCAGGCAGGCCAGCAGTTTTGAACTTGATGACAGCCATTATGGTGTAGCTATGAAGGTGATAACGGCACCTGTTTTTGATGATGAGCAGCCGGACGCCATTGTGGGTACCTATTTAATGGCTATATCACGACAAAATGCCTTTAATTTGCAAAAGATGGCTCAGAACTATCAGGAAAGCATGATTGAAATTGCATCTGCTGTTGAAGATAATGCTATTGCCGCCAGCAGTATCAACAGCAGCGAAGAAGTTCTGCATGAAAACATTATCTATATCCGACAAAATGCTGATGACATAGTCAGAATACTGGAAGATATTAATAACATTGCCGGACAAACCAAAATGCTGGGTTTGAACGCAGCTATAGAAGCTGCTCGAGCCGGTGATGCTGGTGATGGTTTTGGTGTGGTTGCAGAGGAAATACGCAAGTTGTCGGACTCGTCCCGTGGGACTGCAGCCATGATAAAAACCCTTATAGACAAGGTTAACACTTCAATCACCAGGGCTATCGAGAGTTCGCAAATAAGCCTCAAAGCCAGTGAAGAGCAGGCGGTGGTGAGTCAGGAGATTAATGCCCAAATAGAAGAGATGACCAGCCTTATCCATGAACTGAACCGGGTAGCCCAAGAAATATAAGGAAGCAAAAAGATGTCTTACGCCTCTTCTAAGTGGCCGGGTTCCTATTGACAAAACAGGCGGCAGGCTCCAATCCTCCGCCTTGTTTGCATCGGTAGGATAAAAGTTGCAGGTTCTTTCTTAGTTTCTTCCTTAATTTTATGGAGTTTGGGAAGCCAAACGGTGTGCTCCCAGAGTGCTTCCGGCGGTTAGAATAATGCCCGGCTTCGGGGCCTGAAGGTATCACTGAAAACCAGGTGATATTACAGCGAATAAATGAAGGGTTAGCTGAAGGTTCTGCGCAGGCCATACTTCTTCATCTTTCTCAAAACGGTTGCCTGATTAATTCCAATAGCTGCTGCAACTTTTCTGCTGCTGCTTAGTTCATTCAAGGCGGTGGCGAGTATCTGTTTCTCAATTTCTTCAACTGCCGTACTCAAAGGCATAATTCCAGAAACCTGTACGCAGGGCATGATAGTTTTATCAGCTTGTTTAAGGGCTAGTTCATTGACGTCCAGATATTCGCCTTCACTTACTACTACCAAGCGTTCCATAGCGTTTTTCAGTTCCCGAATGTTGCCCGGCCATGAATGCTGCTTGAATACCCTTAGTGCATCAGAACTTATGCGTTTTTTCTGATGATAGACCTGATTATAATGGTTGAGAAAATGCATACTGAGGGGGGCGATATCTTCAATTCGTTCCCTGAGAGGAGGTATGGTTATTTGAATCACATTTAAACGGTAATACAGGTCATCTCTAAAGGTTTTGTTCTTAACCATTTCTTCCAAATCGCGATTGGTAGCAGCCAGAATCCTGGCGTTAACAGGAATAGACTTGCATTCGCCGATCCTGGTTACTTCATGCATTTCCAAAACACGAAGTATCTTGACCTGCAGGTTGGTAGGCAGTTCGCCTATTTCGTCCAGAAACAGGCTGCCATTTTCCGCTGATTCAAACAAACCAGCTTTGCCATTTTTCAAAGCTCCGGTAAAAGACCCGGCTGCATAACCGAACAATTCCGATTCCAGTAGGTGTTCAGGAATTGCTCCGCAGTTTACAGCTACAAAAGGACCATTTTTGCGAGTACTATTATCGTGAATATATTTAGCGATTACTTCTTTGCCCACTCCTGATTCGCCTAAAATCAATACCGTAACATCAACCGGACTGATTTTGCGGGCTAACCCCAATGCCTCTTTCATGGGGATGCTGATAGCAACCGGTTCATTTTTCAGATTCGGGTTCTTTTCCTGGTCCATTTGCTGATAGTATATTTTCTCCATTTCCTGCGCTTTCTCCAGTTCTTCACGAAGGCGATATATTTCCGACATATCTCTCACATTGGTGACCACTCGATAAAGCTCACCGTTTTCATCAAAAATAGGATTTCCGGTTACAATACCAATACCGCAAGGCAGATTATTATGAGTAATGGTGATGGTTTTCTTCTCATAAATCACCATCAGTGCTACTGATTTTTCCAGATAGCCCAGGCTAATTATATCTCTCATGTTTCTGCCTTTTAATACATTTTCCGGGATGCCTGACAATTCCACATAGGCCTTATTGAACAACAGGATATTGCCTTGGGCATCGGTAAGCAATATCCCGTCAAAGGAGGCTCCAAAGAGCATTTTAAAGTCTCCTAGTTTCATGTGTGGACTACAACAATCATCTTTGGTTGGCTGCATATTACTGCTCCTTTGCGCTTGTGCAAACTGTGTTAGATGGATGTTACATGCATTATACTATTAATAGTCAAACAATTCAAACAATACAAACAATTCAAGCAATAAGAACAACTGTTCAATAAGTATGTATTAAGATGAAAATTACTCGTACTAAAAGAAGTATTCTCTCCCAAATGTAATGGCTAGGAGGGTGGGGGAAAACCACTACAAATGGGAGAGATTATGAAAGGGAGAAAAGGGAGAGTGCGATTACTCTACTTGACTTCCCTGGAGGCCTGGCTGTCTAAATACGGCTTTTATTCCTGGGCAGCCAGATTCGATTTTCTTGAGCCACCCTGATCAACTCGTCTCGAAAATCCGGATGGGCAATACTAATCAACGCTTCCGCTCTTTCCCAGGTAGATTTACCCTTTAGATTTACTATGCCATATTCTGTTACTACGTAATTAGTTACGGCGCTGGGTACGGTTACTACTGTTCCTGGTTTAAAGCAAGGCACAATTTTGGATTCCACCGTTCCATCCTTCCTCCTAGATGTGGATGGCATACACAGGAACCCTTTTCCTCCCTTGGAGCGGAAGGAAGCAAAATGGAAGTCCAATTGACCTCCAGTACCGGAGATATGACGGAATCCTATCGACTCAGAGGAAACTTGGCCAAGAATGTCTACTTCCAAGCAGCTGCACAGAGATACAACCTTATCGTTTTGGGCGATTATGAAGGGATCGTTGGTGTAATCAACCGGCATAATCAAACACTGGGAATTATCGTCCAGGAAGTCATAAAGCCTTCTGGTTCCCATAGCGAAGGTGTAGATAAACTTATCCTTGAATACATTTTTAGCCCGGTTGGTGATACGGCCGGCTTCATACATGTCTACATAGGAATCGACCAGCATTTCAGTGTGAACCCCCAAGTCCCTTAGATCCGACTGGGCAATCATTTCCCCCACCGTATTAGGCATTCCCCCGATTCCCAGCTGCAGGCAGGCCCCATCCTCCATTTCTTCCATGATCAGGGAGGCAATTTTTCGGTCTATATCTGTAACAGGAGGTTTCTTAAGTTCCATTATCGGAGAGTTATTGCCTTCAACTATAAAGTCAGCTTCCGATATATGAATATTATTATTGGCTGCACTATGGCAATAAGGCAATGAGCTGTTAACTTCTACTACAATTTTACGGGCCGTTTCTTTTTCAGCCAGCAGTTTGCTGCAGGAAGTACTTAGATTGAAGTTTCCATATTTGTCCATGGGAGTAACAGTAAAAAAAGCTACATCAGTCTGGAGACGCTTTTTATACATGCCGGGTATCTCATGATACCACTCCGGCAGGAAAAATGCTCTGCCTTTATCAGCCAAGCTGCGAGTGATGGTACTGTAAGACCAATCATGATAATAAAAATGATCCCCTTCCGGATCACACATAATCGTTTCAGGAATTATGGTACTAGTGCAAGCACGGATTTTTACTGCCTTGAGCTCGTCTTTGCGTTTGGCTAGAGCTTTGTCGCACTCTACACTACTAGCTACGAAATCACCATAATCCACCCAATCTCCTGATTTAACGACTTTAACTGCTTCATCAGCACTAACTAGCTTATTTTGGTATTCTTTCATATAGATATTGCCCATTATTTTCCCTCCATATTTAAATTAATAAAGTTATTTAGTCCTATTTGGCAATGACATCAGAATTTCCGAGAAACCCTGGATTCTGGTACGAGCCTGTTCAAGTGATTGCATCTGCTGGTCTATCTCTAGGTATAGGAGCGGTATCCCGGCGGCTTCAACTTCTTTTTTTATAATGGGGTAGTCAAATTCTTCCGGGTCACAGAATTTCATCATACATATGACAATGGCATCTGCCTCCCTGTCTTTGACCATATTTATCAGCATCTGTCCGCGTTTCTTCTCAGGATCATATACCAGAGAACAGCAATCCCTTAGGGCCCATTGTTCAGCTAATCGAGCCAGGGGGTTTTCACCTTCGGGAGCATCCGTACGGAATTGCCTGCTTTCCTGGGCCAAATCATCTCCTACTACTGCTAATCCATATTCTTCAAACAAGTCCAACAGGCTCTCAGGTTCGGCCATAATACCAGATAGAATTATCTTTTTTCCCGGCCATTCTTGCGGCGCTTGCTGGTTGAGTTCAGCCAGGACTTCCTTGATTATACTGGCATACCTTTCCTTTTCTGCAAAATAGGCAGCCTTGATTATTATATGCCTTAACCTGGGCCTGATAATATGGGGATACTTAGCAGCCAGGTCGGTAAAATTACGCATAGTACGGCGATAATCATTGTAGATATCTATACTCCGGTTAATAGCCTCGTCGCTTATTTTTACCCCGGTTATTTTTTCCATTTCATTTTTTACATGCTCTAGTTCAGTTTCCATGTAACGGACCCCGGCAGGAATTCTGCTCATTTGCGGATGAACAATATGAATGGGCTTTACAGCAGGGACAGCGGTTATCCAATCCTGTCCCAGGGACTTCAAGGTGTCGCAGGGAGCAGGGATAATGGCAGCTTCCAAATCATTGTAGACACCGTTTAAAGCGAATTCCATTACTGATTGCATAACCGAACAGGCGAAAGCCGGAAAATATCGGTTCGACTGGGACAAGGTAGTCTGTCCTCCCCACATGCCTACCGGCAGGCAGCCTGAAGCATGTACTATTTCCTCCGGACAATATACGGGCAAACAGCCAATAGCCTTCTGCCCGCTCTCTTCTTTATATTGTCTTACCACCTGAGCAGGGTGGCCGGCAATGTCAATGATTTCTTCCAATAAAGTATATAGTCTGTCCAATTTATTCACCTCCTTATTTGCCTTCCTGCAACTTCTTGCGTTCCGCCATCATTTCTACCAAGGCCTGGATTCTGGTATCATACTGGGCTTTGGCAAAGTTGCGGGGATCTGTCTGATCTCCGTCAAAAACCACAAAGGGAGCTCCTGTTATATTGAGAACCTGCCTTTGCAGCTCATACTGCATGAAATCCATTAACTTGCAGCTGCGATTAAGATGATAAACGGCCCCATCGCATTTGCACTCCTCGATAATAGTGGTGCGAAGATCCACCTGTTTTTTAAGATTGGAATTGTTCATTACTCCTGAATAAGCTCTGGCCATACCATCCAAATCATTGGCTTCATAAAGAAGGGTCCACGCTCCTGGATAGGTTGAACCTACCAGGTTGACGCCATAGTCCTTAAGAGTTTTAAAAGTGTGTGACAGATAGGGCCAGCAGGCAATTCCCTCCCACATGATCCGATACTCCTCCCGGGCTGGGAACTGGCTTTGACCGTTGTGATAGAGCTCGTCAAGTTCTTCAGCCACCAACTTGAACAACTCAATGGATTCTGGCTTTCCACGCATGCAGACTATTAAGGCCATATAGTTAAAGATATTAAAGCCATTAAGGGGGGAGGGGACGAGAGCCGCCTTATCCATGGCAGATTTCCATGTTTTGGCGGCCTCGGATGAGATCTTCATTACTTCTTCAAAACGCCGATAATCAAAAGGACGAGCACATATTTCTTCCAATTGTCTGATTGCTTCTTCGAACTGGCCCTTGATGTAATCCACCCTTTCCTGGCTAACCTCATATTCATAGTTATAAGGGACGTCAATCATTATCATGGGCACATTTAGCTCTCGGGCAATGTTTTCATACCACTTAAGCAGAGTGTTGCATATATTGTTGCAGCATATGATCAGATCCGGCAGAGGAATATTTTCAAAGCAACAGTCCAGGGTTTCAAGATAACCAAGATTGATTCGGGCATAGGAACATATATCCAATGAATAGCCGCTTCCTTCTGCCTGTTGCAGTAATGGTATTGCTCCGCCTTTGGCACCAATGGCGGCAGCATGATTTTCTGGGTAGAGTACTTCTATACCCATGGCTTCACAGAATTCCTGGGGAGCAATTGAGGTTGACCAGGCTACGAGATCGCCGCGCTCTTTAGCTGCCTTGGCATCAGCATAGTGTTTTTGGGTCAATTGATTTAACAATTCTTTTGACGTTAGTTTCTGGCTCACTTTATACACCTCTCTTATGCTTATTAAAGAATCATCTTGTCTGGAAATCAGTGCAATATTTGTGCCAAAGGCCTGTGGTAGTGTGATAAACCCAGCACAGCAGGCAGATTCCATATGCAATACAGCCGGGAAATGACCGTATCTTCGGATAATCATTTCCCTCCGGTTGCAGTTATAGTTTAGGAAAGGGAAGAACTTCATTCATGGAAAGCGTTAAAAGAAAAATCATGAAGTGAAGCAGTCGCGCTTCACTTCATGATTGATTTGCTTCACATATTTATCCTCTAGGTAGAATTGGCTATTCCTAATTATAGTAGAAACATCATCTAACCTATCTCACAATTAGCTAACCTTCAACGGTTCATCGATTTCGCGCTGTTGGGCGGCCTTTTTGTTCTTATGTCCGGCAACAAAAATTCCCGGGATGATGACTATAGCTATACCCAGGTAACCCACTGAGCCATAACCTTTAACTACAATATTAGTCAGCCCGAATATAGATATTGATGTACAGATAGCCATGGTAATAACTGAAATAGCAATTCGGCGTGCTCTCAAGCTTTCGAAGATACCTGTACCGGAAGACCATAACTTTTCAAATCTGGCCACTGAAGAGAAGACAAAGGTAACCCCGGTAGATATTAATGCGAAGAAGAGAATGACGCTGTAGAGAATTTGCATCCAGGAATAACCCAGGTTGGTGGCCACAAAGTGAACCGGCAGAGTTTCCTGCAGTACATCCGGGGTGAAACCCAGCAGCATGGTACATACCAGTAGAAGCATTATAGCATTAATGGTAAAGCCTATACCGAAGAATTGATTGCATTCTTCGGTTGTTTTAACATTCTGGGCGCAAGAAATGATCGGAAGAACGGTAAAGGCTTGAAATCCCACGTATACTAATGCCTTCCAGGCGGCGGCACTGAAACTCATGCCAAAGGTTTCTTGAGTAGATATGATCTGGCTGAAGTTTACCCATCCAGCGCTTATTCCCAGTATAGTTACCGACCCGACTGCTACTATCAGAAAATAGGTCATATAGCGGGAAGCATTAATTATCAACTGGGCTCCGAAAATGGTCATTACAAGTAAAATGGAGCCGATAATTACTATGGAGAGACCATATGGAATTCCAACAATTGAGCTGAAGAGGGCTGATGCCCCTGCAATGGCCGCACTAACGCCGCATAGGATCAGCATAATGTATCCCAGTTCAAAAATAGGAGAAAATATTTTCTCATAGGGATAGAAAAGGGCATTGGCATAGCTTTTATAGTCGTAAGTGTGGTTATCCTTGGCAAAAATCAAGGCATTTCTGTGAATATATCCCAGCAGAAGCATGGCTACCAGCCCCAGGGGTATAGCGTACCAGCCATATTTTACATAAAAATTTACTTCTTGATTACCGGTGGCAAATCCTCCCCCGCAATGGGTTCCAAACCATACCGCCGCCATCCCAAATGCAGTTGCCATACCTGCACTTTTAGCCGTCGAGGGTTTACTTTTAGTCATAAAAACTACCTCCTAATAATAACTCTAGAACCAACTCATATCCGGTTAATTAATTAGTTGCTTTCCTCTATTGGGCTTTGAATATCCTGGATTAACTACGATTTGCCATGGCGCTCTGGTACGCCAGGAGTGCTGCTCCCAGGGCTCCGGTTATCTGGGGATCAGGGCAGACTTGTACAGGTATTTGCAGTTCATTGCTTATTTCCTTAACCACGCCATAATTCTTGGCCACCCCTCCGGTCATGACTATTAGCGGTTCCGGGCCTATACGGGAGGCCAGACCAGATACACGGCGAGCTACTGATTTATGTACCCCAGCTGCTACATCGGCACGAGACACATTCGAAGCCAGTTGGGAAATAACCTCAGATTCAGCAAAAACAGTGCAAGTACTGCTTATGGTAACCGGTTGGACTGACTCTTCTGCCAGATTGCCCAAATGGGCAACATCGACTTCCAGGACTCTGGACATAACCTCAAGAAAACGCCCGGTACCGGCTGCACATTTATCATTCATAATAAAATTGCTCATAGTGCCTTGAGGGCCAATTTTAATTACTTTAGCATCCTGACCGCCAATATCAATAATTGTTTTGGTTTCGGGAACAAAATGGAGAACCCCTTTGGCATGACAACTAATCTCACTAACCTGATTATCTGAACCCCTGAAGGTCATTCTTCCATATCCTGTAGCTACAGTTTTTTCTATGTCGCTGGCTTTTAATCCTGAAATTGCATAAGCCTGATCGAGAGCTCTTGAGGGGCCTGATGTTCCTGTTCCAACTGTTACCACTACCCTGCCAACTATTCTGTTCCCGTTTTCCAAAATTACTACCTTCGAAGAGGCAGAACCAATATCCACACCCATGGTAAACATCTTTTCACCTCCTTATGTAATTGTCAAAGAACGATTTAATAAGCTATTGACTTGTTTCATAGCACGTTTTAAAACTGCAGTTTCTTTGAACTAATTTGTCATAATGCAACATCTATGCCATTGTTTGCGGCTAAGGTCCGTGAAAGGAATGAAATGCCGATAAACCGGAGGAGGCAGGATATTATGCTCTGAGCTTGGTCTGACAACTAATGCCGAGTGATGCTAAATTGCTTCAGCCCTTTCAGAGCTTGACTGTTTGTAAATACCAAATTAAATGATTAGGGGTGACTCTGGATTCTTTAACCTTGGCTTTTTTCAGCTCACTCTGTTTTTGCGAGGATCTTCTTGATTTTTTTATAGCTTTAGCGTAAAGTCTATAATTAGATTTAACCTAACTAGTCTAATTATGGAATAATCAGGAGGAGATACAGTGGTTATAATAGGGCTGGTCATTATTCTCATCATGGTACTATCGTTGCCCTTTCTTTTTCACAAGGTGGAAGAAAATCTGGAGATTTTTCTGTTTACAATGGGTATTGCAGCAGCCATTACCTCCAGCAAAATGAACCTGGAATTGGTGCATGAAGCTTTACGGGAACCGGTAATGATTGCAGGAGCAGTACTTATTGCCGGGACTCTTTTTTTCCTGCTCCGGGAGCCGTTTGCCCGCTTTATGGGAATAATCTGCAGCAAACATCACCTGGGATTGGTGGTATTTCTGGTGGTGCTGATACTGGGGCTGGCCTCCAGTATAATTACCGCCATCGTGGCCTCCATTATCCTGGTAGAAATTATCTTTCAGCTGCCCATGGAGCGAAAACAAAAAATAGTAATCTGTATCCTGGCTTGTTATTCAATTGGACTGGGAGCGGCCCTAACCCCTATTGGCGAACCGCTGGCAACTATAACCGTGTCCCGGTTAAACCAGGACTTTATGTTTCTGCTACGGCTGCTGGGGAAATACATCATCCCAGCGGTAGTCGTATTCTCAATTATGGCTGGGATTTATGCAGCCCGGGTGGCAGGACGGGAGGATGCCGCAGACGAAATTGCAGCCACCGGCGATGAAGGAGAAATATATGAGTCACTTCTGGATGAAGAGGAGATACAGGCCGATACCTGGCATGGAGTTGTACTTAGAGCGGTTAAGGTTTATCTGTTTGTAATGGCCCTGGTTTTCCTGGGTGAAGGGTTTGAACCCTTGATAGACAAATATATCCTGGGCTTGAGTCCCCAGTTGCTCTACTGGGTCAATATGGTATCAGCAGTGCTGGATAATGCTACTCTTTGTGCGGCTGAACTCAGTCCAGCCATGATGGTCAATCCCCTGATTGTAGAAGCCATTCTTATGGGACTTTTGATCAGCGGAGGCATGCTGATACCAGGAAATATTCCTAATATCATTTCTGCCTCCAAATTGAGAATCGGCAGCAAAGAATGGGCCACCTATGGAGTGCCGATCGGACTGGTGTTTATGGCCGTCTTCTATATATTGCTCTTTGTAATAAAAGCCTAGCATTACGACTGATCAGCCAGACTATGCTGTATAATTATTTTGCTCAAGCTATGACCGCGTACCTGGAAAATAACTGTATTACCGTCATTTTCACCATATAACATATCGTAATCAGCCAGATCGGAATTCTTGATGCTGAAACGCACGTAATTAGGGCCATACTGCTCAACTACCCGGGCCGGGGAATCAGTCAGGTCAATACCACGATGGGTGGCAGCACCTTCGCCATAGATATGAACCGCTGTCAAAATGTCTTCATCCTCCGAAAAAGTAAGATATACCGGCAGGTTATCCGGATGATATACGGTAGAACCGCCCAGTCTTTCACCTGCGGGGAAAATGGTCCGGGTTTCCTCCCAGTTGGTTTCCCCTACTACTATTTGTCCCTTATCAGTTGCCACAGCAAAATCTTCGGCCAGGAGATGAAGACGGGTTTCAGGGTACACGGTGTCGATCCTGGGGCTTCGACTGCCAACCAGAACAGCCAGGGCAATCACCAGGATTATAACCAGACTGACGTAAAGGTATTCTTTCTTTATCAAAATATGATCCTCCATTCTAAAAACACTGATAATATTATAGAGTAAGTTGGGTCAGTTGCAAAACATTTAATAGGGAAAAGGCAGGAAGTGAAACAGGTGGAAAAGAAGAACCAGGCGCTGTTATGGGCAGGCAAACGCTACCATAGTCTAAATTACCATTTGCGTCAAAAATTTGGCCAAAAGGTGTTCAAGATTCCACTGGATGCAGGACTTACCTGTCCAAACCGGGACGGAAGCAAATCCGTGGGAGGATGTGCTTTTTGCAGCCTCAAGGGTTCAGGAGACTTTGCCGGAGATCGACAGGTTAATATAGCCCAACAATTTGAACAGGTGAAGGACATCATGCACCGTAAGTGGGCGGAAGGAAAATATATAGCCTACTATCAGGCTTTTACCAACACCTATGCCCCGGTGGAGGAATTGGAACGCCTTTATAATCTGGCTTGGCAGCAGCCCGGAGTGGTAGGATTGGCTGTAGCTACCCGGCCGGATTGCGTGTCGTCGGCGGTTATAGAGTTGCTGGAACAAGTAGGCAAGAAAATTTATCTGTGGGTTGAATTGGGTCTGCAAACCATACACCCCGTAACCGCCGAAAATATGAATATGCATTACGGCCTGAACGACTTTGAAAAAGCGCTCAAGGGTTTAAGATCTCGGAATATAGAAACCTGTGCTCATATTATACTAGGGCTTCCGGGCGAGAGCCGGGAGGACATGATAGGAACGGCCAGAGCCATAGCCGGAATGGATATACAGGGAGTAAAAATCCACCTCTTGCATCTTATGCGGGGAACCTGGCTGGAGGAAGTCTATCGAAAAGATCCCTTCCCGTTCATGGAACTAAATGAGTATGCAGACCTGGTTGTGGATATACTGGAGATGCTGCCGGCAGAGATGGTAATACACCGGCTCACCGGCGACAGTCCCCGCCACTTGCTGATCGGACCGGAATGGAGTTTAAACAAGTGGGAGGTGCTGAATCAAATTGATCGGCGCCTGCTGGAAATAGATAGCTGGCAGGGAAAATATAATCAAAGAGATACAGTGGAGAAGGGAACGTAATGACCGCTTCAGCTAGAATTGAATAATGGCAAAGGATTGTGACTGCCTCTCTGGCAGAAGGTATCAAATGGCTTGACAATAGTCAGGTCTATGTACTATAATCAATTTTGTTGAAAACAAATCTATATTTTGTGCGGCAGTGGCGGAATTGGCAGACGCGCCAGATTCAGGTTCTGGTCCCGTTAAGGTGGTGGGGGTTCGAGTCCCTTCTGCCGCACCATGCAGGCAATTAAAGCCAGTTGGACGATATACTCGTAGGACTGGCTTTATTATATTTTGCCTGCCCATGTCTAATCCCTTTAGAATAGACAGAATTCTCCTGTGAAGAGAAACCCCTGATTATCTCCCTACGGATGGGCTGGGGAGGCATCTTTCTCAAGACTTAATAAATATGGCCAGGTAAATATCATACTAACGGACAAAAAGGCCGGAAAGTTACTTGAAAATATGCAAAATCATGCCATTGAGAATAAATTAATCAAATAATTATAAAAATTAGCAGGTTATTAATAACTTGTGTCGAAAGCCCTTAATAATCGTTAATACATAATGAAGGGTCGAAGTTTTATTGGATATATTTTTGAATTATGTACAGGGATTAATAGAAATACTTGGTTCTATTTTATTGGCTTTAGTTTTCTCCCGGGTTAAGATCATATGGGGAAGAACAACAGTGGCAGCGGCGGTAATTGCAGCTATGATGCTGTTGATAAGGCATCTGCCAATAGTTTTTGGTATACATATAGCGGCTGGTGTTTTGATGATATTTTTGTTTATTGTTTGGAGTACCAATGCCAATAAGTCATTGGTGTTTTTAGCGGTATTTGCCAGTTTTTTCTGCTTAGCTACAATTGAGTTTTGCTTGAATCAAGTTTTTATGTATCTGAATGTGTTGCAGATTGATGATGCAACAAGAAACAGCAAGATTTGGTTGATAATGGGCTATGTTCAGGCAGTGTTGATGGTAGTATTAGCGTTGTTGCTGCGCATGGTTCTAAAGCCTGTCAACTACTGGAAATCAGAGGTGGGTAAAGCCAAAGACAATACCCTTTTATCATGAAAGGCGGAGCCCAAGGGGAGGAAATAATGCAAGGCAACCTCTATCAGCGTTGGGCACTTTTACTGGTGGAAAAAAACCACCTGCCCCGGGAAAAGACCGCCGTTTTGGCTTATGCCATGGAAACCCTGTTTATTAATACACTAAATTTGCTCCTTACCATGCTTATTGCTTATCTGCTGGGGGTACTTGGGGGTACTTTAATATGTATTCTGGTTGCGGTCTCCTATCGTCACACCGCTGGAGGAGCCCATTCCAGCAGTCCCTGGATATGCGCTGCAGCAACTATGACTATATTCCCCTCCCTGGCTTATGCAGCTACGTTCATAGCTGCCGGGCCTGGGGTTTGCGGGCGGCTTGCAGCACTGACCGCGGTATTGCTGGGGGTTTATTCCATACATCGTTATGCTCCGGTTGATTCAGTACAGGCCCCCATTATCTCGCCCGAGAGGCGGAAAAGACTGAAAAAATATTCCTATGTAGTAGTTATGGTTTTTGTGGTTGGGATTATATTACTGGAAGCATTGTCAGCTTCGTGGCACCTTGCCCGGATCTTACAGGTTTGTGCTGCCTTAACCATATTATGGGTTAGTTTCAATCTTACTCCCACGGCAGCATATTTATGGTCCTGGATGGACAACCAGCTTGATTCTAAAAACAGGAGGTGAAAAAGATGAAAAAGACTTTTTATTCCATCCTGGGAATAGCTGTAGTAGTACTCATTTTCATTGCCAACGTAGCATCAGCATCAGCCTGCGTTTGGGGACATTATCAACCAGAAGTTCCAGCAACATTGCGCAAGTAGACAGCGCCAATAAGGGGGGGGGACCCCCCTTATTGGGGTGGGATGGATCGATCATTAGTACAATTAGAGGTGACCGCTTTGAATTCGGCAGAACATGAAGAAAATAGAAAACGCAATCTGTTTGAGAATATTACCATAATGCATATGCTGTGCCTTTTCATTATGCTCTTTGCCTTGGCGATAAGCCGCGACCTTTTAGCAGAAAATGTACTTCCTCTGATAAATTACGAGGCTATCTTATTTCTGGCCGGATGCCTGATTTCATTTGTGCTCGTTAATTTATATAACCGTAGTTACTATTCCCGGATTGAAGAGAACCACTTAAATTGGGTAGAGATTTCCTACATCGGCTATCCTCTGTTGATAGCCATAATAATTTTCTATATGAGTCATAACAGCGACATCGCTTACCCTGAGGTTATGCTGTTGTTGCCGGTTATAATAGCCGCCTCTATTGGCGGACAGGCATTGGGCCTGACCATGGCCGGTCTGTGCGCCCTAATTCTTTTATTCTTTGACTATTTCGAACTGGGCAAATCTCTCTACGTTATCCTGGAGTCTCACATTATATACTATTGCATCATCTTCGTGATAGGATGGTTTGTGGGTGCCCAGACTGATTCGGAAAAAGCCCAGCGGGCTTATCTTTTAAAACTGGCCAATACCGATCTGTTAACCGGATTGGTCAGCCATCGGTATTTCCAGGATAAACTGCAGGAATATTTCCAGAACCCGGATCCTGATCAGCAACTGGCGCTGATACTGCTGGATATCGATTATTTCAAGTATTACAATGAGAGTTTTGGCCATCTGATGGGGGATAAATTGCTGCAGATCATAGCTGGCTTTATCCGCGATACAGATACGGATAATTGCATTCCCGCCCGTTATGCCGGAGGACAATTTGCTCTTCTCCTGCAAGGATATGAGCAGGAAGCGGTGCTGGAATTGGCTGAGAAGATAATAGGCAAGATTAACGAATATCATTTTTACGGGGAGAAGTACCAGCCGGAAGGCCAGATCACCATTTCATGCGGTATAGCTCTGTATCCCCAGCACGCCGGCAACAGCAAAGAACTGCAGGCTTATGCCGAACAGGCTTTATATAAATCAAGGAGCATGAGCAGACATAATGTAGAATTATACTTCTCGGTTTTTGATAGTATAGAAATTACCAACGATGAAAGGGAAATCCTAAATTCAATTCGCACTCTGGTATCGGTTATTAATGCTAAGGATCGTTATACTTACGGCCATTCCGAGCGGGTGACCCATTATTCCCATAAAATAGCCAATGAACTAGGGCTGAGTGAAGAAGAAATGCGTTGGGTAGATTATGCATCCTTCCTGCATGACATAGGCAAAATAGAGATAGACCGGGATATACTGAATAAACCTTCCAGCTTGACTGAGGCGGAATGGTCAATTGTAAAGCAACATACCATCTGGGGCAGTGATATGGTCAAACCCCTGGCCCAGCTAAGACCCATAGTTCCCATAATACGCCACCACCATGAGAACTATGACGGTTCAGGTTACCCGGATGGATTAAGCGGGGAAGATATACCCGTGATATCCAGAATCATCAGAATAGCGGACAGCTACGACGCCATGACCTCAAATCGCCCCTATCGCAGCAACCTGTCCTCAGATGAAGCCCTGCTGGAGATGAGAAAAAATGCGGGAAGTATTTATGATGGGGTACTGCTGGCAGTCTTCGAGAGGGTTCTGGATGAGGAACTGGAAGAGTACCTGGCATGATCTGCACCCGTCAATATCTGCAACAAATTTATTATATTTGTCCCTTAACTGATATAATATAAGGTACCTAATATCAGGGAGGTGTAACATGGAAAAGATTAAGGTGAAATTCAGGCAGTTGGAAGCAGGAGCTCAGTTACCTGAATACGAGACTGCTCTCGCTGCCGGATGTGATATAGCTCTTCCCTTGAGGGGGGATATAGTATTGTATCCTCATGAGGTCAAAAATATTCCGGTGGGTTTTGCGGTAAAAATACCCGCTGGTTATGAGGCCCAGATAAGAAGCCGGGCCGGTATGGCCAGAAAGGGGATAGTAGTTGCCAATGCACCGGGGACGGTTGATTCCGACCATACTGCGGAACTGCATTTGTTGTTGCTCAATGTAAGCGACAAGCCGGTACGCCTGTCGCCCGGACAAAAGGTAGCCCAGATGGTATTCAGCCCGGTAGTACAGGCAGAATTTGATTCAGCTGATCAGGATCTCTAGCCACGGGAAGCCCTGGAGATTCATCTGCTTGATTGGGCCTGGACGGCCATATGCCGGCAGGAGGAATATTGATCCTGCCAGTTGGGGAAAACCGAGTTCCAGGTTATTATCTGGATATTTTAGCTCTTCTTGTTACCTAAAGCGGACAGCATCCAATATGGTATATCAGGTATTGATTAGATGATCAGTAAGGAGGAGTGAATAGATGGATAACAAGTTCAGATTAAAACCGGAAGAATGCGCTTTTATCATAGTCGATATTCAGGAAAAATTAATGGTGGCTATGAAACATCGCGACAAGGTATATGCAAGTCATCAGATTCTGATGGCTTTAGCCAGGGAATTCGAGATTCCGGTTATCAAATGCGAACAGTATCCCCGCGGTCTGGGGCATACCGTGCCAGAGGTTGCCGGGATTCTGCCGAATAATCATTTCAGCCTGGAAAAAATCACCTTTACTGCCTATAGTTCAGATCTCATGGCCATATTGCAGGGGATTAACCCTAAGACCATATTAATAACAGGGACCGAGACTCATGTTTGTGTTTTCCAGACCACCCGGGACCTGCTGGAGGCCGGGTATAATGTTCATGTGGTCAGGGATGCCGTATGCTCAAGATTCAAAGACAACTACTTGAGTGGATTGCAGCTGATGGAAAATATGGGAGCGGTGATCAACAATACCGAGACTATTGCTTTTGACTTGCTGCAGTGTTCCGGCAGCCCTGAATTTAAGGCTATCTCACCTTTGTTTAAGTAGATTGTATTAAGCTCCCGAACAGCAGGCGCTTAGAGATTAACAGCTTATTCTAACAGGACCCTGGCGGTTTATATTAGCTCAAAAAAGGATATCCTTATACTAAGGGATATTGATATTGACAAATGGCATTAGAGATACTATAATATCTATCTGTTGGGCTTAATTAAGGAACCGGGGTGGAAAACTTCATTTGATAATGGTTCGGCCGCATTTGCAGAGCCGATTATTTTTTACCCAGTATTAACCAAGCCCCCGCTTGTTTAAGTGGCTCCTGCCAAGAAAACAGGTGGTTAATCAGCGCCGGGTTGAAACTGCTTGGCAGTGCTTCCTCGATGCTTTAAGGAGTGAAAGATTAAATGCTTCAGAATTTGCGTAATATAGGCATTATTGCTCATATCGATGCAGGAAAGACTACTACAACTGAACGAATATTGTTTTATACCGGTCTGACTCATAAGATCGGCGAGACCCATGACGGAGAAAGCGTGATGGATTATCTGGCCTATGAGAAGGAACGGGGGATAACCATTACTTCTGCCGCTACTAGGTGTATATGGAAAGAGAAGCATATTAACATCATAGATACGCCCGGGCACGTTGATTTTACAGCAGAGGTAGAAAGGAGCCTGCGCATCCTGGATGGCGCGGTAGTAATTTTCTGTGCCAAAGGCGGGGTAGAACCGCAATCAGAAACCGTATGGAGACAGGCGGACAAATATCGTGTACCTAGAATAGCTTTTGTTAATAAAATGGATGCTCTGGGGGCAGATTATCATCGGGTGGTCAAGCAGATAGCAAGCCGCCTGGGGGCCAATCCTCTGCCTGCTTCGCTGCCAGTGGTGGAAAATGATCAGTTCTGCGGCATCATCGATCTGATTTGCATGAAATATATTACATTCAGCGGCAAGTTGGGTAATGAGGTGATGGAAACGGAAATACCGGAGAATTATCGAGGAGAGGCTGAAACCTGGAGGAATGCTTTGGTCGAGACCCTGGCCGAAAATGACGAAAGCATTTTGGATCTATATTACGAGGATCAGGAAATACCTATCGAAACCTTGATCAGAGCCATCCGGAAGAATACCATCGAAAATCGGATAGTACCGGTAGTATGCGGAAGTGCCTATAAAAACATCGGAGTGCAGCTGCTGCTGGATTCAATCATTAACTACCTCCCGTCCCCGGTGGAAGTTGAGGCTGCTAAAGGGCGGCTGGTAGACACGGATGAGGACATTGAAATACTGCCTGATGTAAATGAAAAGTTCTCCGCCCTAGTGTTTAAGATAGTAAGTGACAGACATGTAGGCAAGCTTGCATTTACCAGGATTTATTCCGGTAAACTGAAAGCTGGCAGTTATGTTTACAACAGCACTACCGGCAGGAAGGAAAGGGTGGGGCGCTTGGTAAAAATGCACGCCAACCACCGGGAAGAAATTGACGAGGTTAAGGCCGGAGATATTGCGGCCGTAATTGGATTGAAGGATGTTACTACCGGGGATACCATATGTGACGAGGGGAGACCGGTACTGCTGGAGGCTATAGAATTCCCGGATCCTGTAATTCAGGTGGCTATAGAGCCCAAAACCCAGGCTGATCAAGCCAGGATTGGAGATGCACTGGCCAGGATATCCGCTGAGGACCCTACCTTCCGGGTGAGCCATAATCACGATACCGGACAAATGCTAATCGAAGGCATGGGTGAATTGCACCTGGAAATCATTACTGAAAGATTGAGCCGGGAATTCGGGGTTGAATTCAATACCGGCCGGCCTCAGGTAGCCTATAAGGAGACTATTTCAGGTTCTGCCCAGCATACTACTCGATATGTCAAGCAAACCGGAGGCAAAGGTCAGTATGCTCATGTGGTTATCAGCCTGGAACCTTCCGAAGAAATGTTTGTCTTTGAAAGTAAGATAGTAGGAGGGGCAGTTCCCCGGGAATATATCCCGGCAGTTGAGTCCGGAATCAAACAGGCTCTGCAGGAAGGTATTCTGGAGGGTTATCCGGTAGTCAATGTAAAGGCCGCTTTGCTGGATGGTTCTTACCACGAAGTAGATTCCTCTGAACTTGCGTTTAGGACCGCAGCGATGCTGGCGGCCAAGGAATGTATGAAGAAGGCCCGGCCCAAACTGCTGGAACCAATCATGTGCCTGGAAATTACTTCTCCGGAAGAGTTTACCGGCAATATAATAAACAATATCAGCAACCGGCGAGGACGTCTGGATTCCATGGATATGGAAAACAATACCCAGATTATCAAGGGTTACGTTCCCCTGGCCGAGTTATTTGGTTATTCTACGGTATTAAGATCCCTTACTCAGGGAAGAGCAGGTTTCTCCATGCAGTTCTCCCACTACGAGGAAAATCAGAATGCCTCTTGAATTCAGGTAAACCAAGGAGCCAAGCATGAACAGCCAAAAAATACCCCTTCTATCTCCAGCGAGTTAGAAGGGGTTCTAATAGTCCCCCAAGCATCAGGGTAAATAATCAGTAAGCTGAATCATCCCGGTCAGTTGGATCAGATACTCGGGTTTCAATTCATTTCAAATATACAGGTTACAGTGGCGCTGATCTGCAGTTCTCCCGGATTGATAGGAACAGAAGATGCTCCCATTCCTCCGGCACTGGTATCCGCATATACCTTATTGCTGTATAATACCGGCTGGCTGTACCCTTCGCTTATACTTAACAAACGGCCCAGATTCATGCCGGCAGCCTTGGATAGGATCAATGCTTTCTCCCGGGCTCTTTTCACTGCTTGAACCAGGGCCTGGTCCTCGGCGGCCGAGGTATCCGCCTTCTGGAAGCTTATATAGTTTAGATTGTTGGCGCCGCTCCTGATGGCAGTATCCAGTATATCTCCCAGCAGGTTCAGATCTCTCACCAGTACCGATATTTCATTTCTCACCTGGTAGGCGGTAATCCTGCTGCGGCCTGACTCTGAGTAATCATATTCCGGATAGACACTGAAATTGGAGGTTTTGATATCCTCTGGTTTTATCCCAGCCCGTTCCAGGGCCTGTATTACCTGCTCAGTGGACTGGTTATTGGATTTGAGGGCCAGGTCAAGATTGGGATCGGTTTTCATGACCGCCATGGAGATCTCCGCCTGATCAGGACTGACGGTTACTGTACGGGAGGCGCTTACCACTACAACCGGCAGGGTGGAAATGTCAGCCTCCTGGGCTATGGTTATACCGGGTACGGTAAACAGGAACACTATCATAAGGGTAAAGGCCAGTGCATATTTCCGCTTTTTTATTTTAATGATGGTAAGATTCATGAATTTATCCCTCCTCAAATGTTATGGATCTGGCTAACTCCTCCAGTTGATCCAGAGGCATAGCAGCTTTCAGGTTGATTGTCAAGGACTGGTTTCCATAGTTGGTGCTGATATTAGCAGTATTCAGCAGGCCTTCTTCAGGGATGGAGCATTCCGATTCCGGAATCCCGCCCAAGCCGGCCGTATCTGCATAGGACTTCATCAGCGGGGCGGCATCATCATCTGCTGAGGCTATGGTTATCTCCAGCAACTCGCTGTTGCCTGAGTTGCGATATACATAGGTGATGGCATTATAGCTGGTATTTATTATTTTATCCAGCTTGTATTCCGGGGGGATATTGCCTGGATGCAGGGAAAGCAGATCCAGTTCGTCCTCCTCCGAATCCAAATCTGGGGTGAGATTTCCGGCGGGCACGGTTAAGCTGAATGAGCGATTGCTGTTTTTCTGGCTTGAAACGGACTGGCTATAGTCAGGCGAGCCAAAGGATCGGTTCATTTCTTGGTCGGTGTTGGTCGCAGTTGTGGATTTAGTCTCATAAGATAACTCATCCCCGGCAGGCCACAAGCCCTGATCATATTGCTTATTATCTTCTAAGAATCCCCGGTCCGATGACCCGCTTTCGCCAGGCTGCTCTGCTCCTGATTCATTCTGAACCTGCTGTTCAGCTATATTAAAGGACTGCTTATCGGGAAAGAGACTTGTCAATCCCGGCAGATACAAGGCCAGTAGTATAGCTGCCGCCGCTATAGTGCCGCCGGCCAAAAAGCGCAAGGGGCTTAAAAAGCTCACCGGCCCTGAAGGTGCAGCAGGAGAAGCTGAAATCCCGGCCAGGGAAACCATCAATCGCTGGTTAAAATCCTCGCTTAAAGGAGGAATATCAGGAACTTCAGATAGTATTTGCTGTTCCATTTGGGCCAGATTGACCATTGTTCTGCAATGCTCACATACTTTTAGGTGCTCATCTATCAGTATACGAAGGTCAGGGGAAAGGGTGTCATCGCAATAGGCAAATATATATTCATCTATTTGCTGACAATTCATAGCTTCTCCCCCTTTCTTCCTTTTGCTGCAGGATAATTTTCCTGAGAGCCTTCCTGGCCCGGTGAATCCTGACTTCAACGTTTTCCCGGCTTATACCCAGGACATCAGCTATTTCCTGATTATCCAGGTCCAGATGATATCTAAGGGTAATCACCGCTCGGTAGCTTTCCGGCAGCTGCATTATGGCCGCCGATATTTCTTGTTCCAATTCCTTGCGTTCGAACATAAACTGGGGGTCGGTAGAAAGAGCAGAATAATTGGGATCATAATTGCTTGAATAACTCTCCTCAAAATTAAGCAGTACCACCTTCTTCTTCCTCCGCAAGGCACTTATACTTGCGTTGGTAGCAATACGGAAAATCCAGGGTGCAAATTTTTTGCTGTTATCGTATTGATAAAGCTTTTCATAAACGGTCAAAAAGACCTCCTGGGTTACATCTTCTGCTTCTTGTTGCTGGCCTACTATCCGGTAAACTAAAGCGAACACCCGGTTTTTGAAGCGGTTAACCAACTCCTCAAAAGCCGCCAGATCCCCGCTTAAAGATCTACTGGCGAGTAGTTCGTCACTTGTCAAAACAATCAGCTCCCCAATTCCGTTCAACATTATTACGTCAAGTTCACTTAAAGCTTACACTAAGTCGGAGCAATTTGGTAGATTGACTGGAAGAGATAGGATAAAATTGGCTCAAAGAAGAAAAGCCGGCGGCAATATGCTAAACTGTTACAGAATACTTGGGAGGTGGATTATGAAATATCAAGTCGGCAGGCTGGGCAGGGCTTTTATTATCCAACTGGAACACGGAGACGATGTAATGGCGGAATTGGTCCGGCTGGCAGAACAGGAAGACATAAATACAGCCGTGCTTATGCTCATCGGAGCATTAAGAAGCGGGGGAATGGTATTGGGACCGGAAGAATGCCTGGTACCTCCCCGGGGAATAGAACAATTTTTCGATGACGGCCGAGAATTAATAGCCATTGGAACCATCCTTCGTAATGAAGAGGGTAATCCGTCTTTGCATATTCACGGATCAGCAGGTCGAAGCGGCAGCGTACTGACCGGATGTTTGCGCCGGGACTTGCAGGCATATCTGCTTGTGGAAGCGGTGATGCTTGAGTTGGATGAAATATCGGTCCGGAGAATCGCAGACCCCAACCTGCAGGTAAAAGTCCTGGATTGGGAAAGCTAAGAGTATGAGAATACTAGTTGATGCCGACGCCTGTCCGGTAAGGAATATTATTGAGGAACTAGCTCAACAATATAGTATAGAGGTAATAATGATAAGCAACCATAATCATCAGCTTCACAGCAGTTATGCCCGGGTGATGACCGTGGATTCCTATTCCCAATCCGTGGATATAGCCATTGTTAATGAAGCTGCAGTCGGTGATATAGTGGTTACCCAGGATTACGGGTTGGCAGCCATGGTACTGGAGAAGGGAACCGGGGCGATTCATCCGGGAGGTAAAATATATACCAAAGCCAACATCGATTCGCTTCTGATGCAGAGATATATCAACCAGAAAGCCAGACAGGCGAGAAACAAAACCGGTCGGAATAAAAAAAGGAATCTTCAGGACGATGCTGAGTTTAAACAAGGGCTGATGAACATGATTGAGCTTATGCTGCAAAAGGATAAATGGCAGCCGGTAGAATAACAAGAAACCAGAGGACATATGCCCGAAAAAAATGCTTAAAAAATAGACTGTAGGGTGTATAATAGAAAGGAATTATTATTGGAAAGGGGAATGAATATGTCGGATCAATGCGGCAGCTGTGCTTCTAGTGGAAACTGTAATCTGGATCCTGCAGAATGCGGGCAGACTCAACAGGACAAAAGCCTCCTGGGGGCATTAAATAGTGTTCGCAACGTGATAGTAGTTATGAGCGGCAAAGGAGGAGTCGGGAAATCTTCAGTTACCGGCTTGATTGCCACCAGCCTGGCCCGGCAGGGGAAAACAGTTGGGGTACTGGATGCGGATATAACCGGTCCCAGCCAGCCCAAGGCCTTTGGAGTGAGCAAGGACGCTGGCATGCTCGCATCAGAATACGGCATTATACCGCCCACCACCCGTATGGGAATCAAACTGATGTCGATAAATTTCTTTCTGCCCAATGAGGATGATCCGGTAATCTGGAGAGGCCCTTTGCTGGCAGGTGCAGTTAACCAATTTTGGGGTGAAGTTGACTGGAGAGACCTGGATTATATGGTAGTAGACCTTCCTCCCGGCACCGGTGATGTACCCCTGACCGTAATGCAATCACTGCCGGTTAATGGAATAGTTATAGTATCATCCCCCCAGGATCTGGCTTTCATGGTGGTTAAAAAAACCATTAAGATGACCCAGAAGATGAATATTCCCATTCTGGGTATCATAGAAAACATGAGTCATGCCATATGCCCGCACTGCAACGAGATTATCGAAATATTCGGTCAGAATCAGGGCGAAACCGTCTCCCGTGAATCTGGCATAGATTACCTGGGAAGCCTGCCCTGGGATATCAAGCTGAACCAGCTGGTTGACGCCGGCAGAATAGAAGAATACAAATCCGAACAGATGGAAGAAATTGTCGGAAAAATCATGGTCAAACTTCCATAACCTCAGGAGTCATGCATCCAGGCCGGGGCAGGGAGCTCCGGCCTTTCTGTTATAGGTTAGGAATAGGGGAGAGTGAAGCATTGAAAATATGCTCATGGAATGTTAACGGTATACGGGCGGCAGCCAAAAAAGGGTTTCTGGACTGGGTGCGGGAGGAATCTCCCGACATATTATGCCTGCAGGAAACCAAGGCTCATCCCGAGCAACTGGAAAAGGAACTGGTAGAGATAAAGGGTTACACCAGCTACTGGAACCCGGCCCGACGCAGAGGATACAGCGGAGTAGCAACCTACGTCAGAAAATTGCCCCTGGCGGTAGACTATGATCTCGGGGCCGAAGAATTTGATATTGAAGGACGGGTAATCATCAGCAGTTATGAAGAATTTACCCTCCTTAACATATATTTCCCTAATGGACAGCAGAACCAGGAGCGGTTGGATTATAAACTTCGTTTCTATAATAAACTAATGGATATTTGCGATCAGATGAAAATAATACAGCCCAATCTGATAATTTGCGGTGATTTTAATACCGCTCATCGGGAAATAGATCTAAAGAATCCCAGAGCCAATGAGAATCGATCCGGATTTCTGCCGGTAGAAAGAGCCCTTTTGGATGAATTTCTATCCCGGGGCTATATCGACGTGTTCAGATTCTTATATCCGGACAAGACCCAGTATTCATGGTGGAGTTATCGCACTATGGCCAGGGAACGCAACGTGGGGTGGAGGATTGACTATTTTTATGTCAGTAAGCAGATGATAAATCACGTGCAGGATTGTGTTATACTGGACGGGGTTCCGGGTTCCGACCATTGCCCCATAGTTCTGAAAATAAATGACAGTGGTAATGCTTAAGATAGGCAGATGATCAGCAATAAAATTAATGAACAATAATATTGTATATGGAGTTATTGTGTATTAAAATGAAAATATATAAAAACTACGTTTACGAAATAATGCACTCTTTAAGAGGTGGTTTATATGATAACCAAATTACTCCTGGAAATTAAAAACCTGCTGGCCGATCTGGCTTCCACCTTGATTACCGGAAGGCATGCAGATGCCGCTGATTTAGCCCTGCGCTTGTCTGAGAAGAGCAAGCTGCTGGCTGAAGAACTATGCAATGAAGTATAAGAAAAGGTAAACAATATAAACAATAACAGTTAATGACTGATCTCATAGAATGCACAATCCCCGGCTTTTTGCCGGGGATTTATAGGTGATGGTAAACATCCGAAAAACTGCCTTATTGTGCTAATAACTAGTATTATCGCTAATGTGAAATGATGTACTTATTCCTTAGCGATTGACCTTTATGTTCTTTTCACGTAATAATGATAGTATGTAGAATTGTACTTAACCAGGAGCTTTTGATGAACAATGAAAAGGGGTGAAGACTATGCCAGGGGAAAATACTGAGTATCAAAGCATGCTGGACAGTATTGAGAATCCGGTAATAGCAATGTACGAGGACCTGACGGTTTCGTATTGCAACCCTGCATATGCCAGACAGGCAGGGCTTACGGTGGATGAAATAACAGGGAAATATCTGCTGGAGAGTTTTCCCGAAAAGATCGGAGAGGAATGTCATCAGGCTTACCTGGAGGTTCTTGACACGGGTAAAACCCTTTCTGCCCAGGGGAAAATTGGAAATCAGTATTATCGTGAGCGGATATTTAAAACCCCGGTTGGTATTATTGCTCTAGCTGAAAATATAGACAATCTTAAACGCTGGCAGGAAACAGTAAAATCTTTGACTGTCAATCAGCGAGTAATCTTTGATGAAATAAATGACGCTGTGATTATGCATGATGTAAATGACAACAGTATTGTGGACGTTAACCAGTCTGCCTGTGAGATGTTCGGTTATGAGCGGGATGAGTTCCTGAGCTTGTCAATGAGAGAACTGACCGCGGGTGAACCGCCATTCAACGAGGATGATTTCTTGCGCTGGCTGAAAAAACCAGCGGAACTCAAAGTGAAGCGCATGGAATGGAAAGTCCGGGATAAAACCGGACGCACCTTTTGGATCGAACTTAAATCCAGGCGGATTCAGATCGGTAATGACATTAGGGTGGTTGCCGTGATACAGGATATCACCCGGCGCAAGTATGTGGAAAAGGAACTGCGGGAAGTATACGAACGTTACGAAGGATTGTTCGATAACCCGGCCGACATGATATTTATTCACGATTTGGCCGGCAACTTTATTTCGGTTAACCAGGCCGGAGAGAGAATTACCGGCTACTGGGAAGAAGAACTGGTGAAAATGAATATTCAGCAACTGGCCAGCGAAGACAGCCTGAAACTGCTGCGAGGATTTCAATACCAGAGAATGCCTCAGGATCAAAGCACCAATTATGAAATGGAAATTGTTACCAAATTCGATTCAAGGGTCTACTTGGATGTAAATATCACTCCTATCTATAAAGGCGGAAAGGCTGTGGCAGTCCAGGGCATTGCTCGGGATGTTACCCAGCGCAAGATGAAAGAAGCTGCAGTTATAGAAACCGCAGACAACCTGGAGAGTTTCATCTCCTTCCTGCCGGACGCCACCATGGCCATTGATTTGGAAGGCAGAGTAGTAGTCTGGAATACCGCCATGGAAGAGTTAACTGATATCAAGGCAGAAGAGATGCTGGGCAAAGGAGATTATGAATATGCCCTGGCCTTTTACAACAAGAGAAGACCAATCATGGTTGATATGGTCTTAAGGCCGGAGGAGGTTCAGCAGTACTACTCAATCGTTGAGGTGGATAAATACACGGTAATCAGTGAATTTGACACCCCTTTCCTAAGAGGGGAAGGGCACTACCTATGGGGTCAGGCTATGCCCTGGTATGATAAGAAAGGCAATCTAATCGGGGCTATCGAGTCTTTGCGCGATATTACCGAACGCTATAAGAGCAGGCAGCAACTGAAGGAAGCTGAAGAAAAAGTCAGACGAGACCGCAAGTGTTTATTCACCTTGATTGATAACCTGGAAGGCTTGATTCTTACCTGCAATCTGCGCGGAACAATAAGGATGGTAAATCTCAAGTTTGCTAATTTGATTGGCTATGCAGTGGATGATCTGCCCGGCAAAAATATTATGGAAATTATTGAGGACAGCAGCGGAAAAATAACCGGTGGCAATTTACTGGAAAATCTACAGACAAACGGAGGAAATTTGTACGACGTTATATTAACTAATAAGGAAGGCAGCAGTCAACCGGCTAAAATTAAAATCAGACCGGTCTGGGAAGACGGGAAGATTACGGGGGCCATAATTCGGATTGAAGAGGCGGAGGGCCTGAAATCTTAAAACGGACCAAACGAGGGGACGGTTCTTTTGTTTGCTTGAACGCAAGCAAACAAAAGAACCGTCCCCTTGTTTGGTAATTTATTCCTTACCAGAAAGCATAATTATGGTATAATTAGTAATCGTAGGATGGTTCGGCAAGATAAAACTTATAAGGGGGAATTGAAGGTGCGGAGAATAATAAGCTGTACCCTGTGTTTATTGATTCTGTTGTTGTCTATGCCTGGAGCGGCAGTAGCCAGTGAGGATGCCAAAAAGCAATTTATTCGTAATTATATGAATATATTGGATAAGAGTTTTAAGATACAGAGCTCCTATATGGATAGTATGAAGCGCAATACCATAAGTTTTAATTTCGATGGAGAGTTGACAGAAAGTAGTTATCAGGACAGTGAAGGGGATACTAAAAGTGTGGTGCCCTGCCGGGGAAGCCTGGAGATCATATCCAAGCAGAAGGACGGAAAGGCTCAGATAACCCTGGAGGGCCAGGTGATGGAGTACAGCCTGGATGCCAAGGCATACATAAGCCCCGATGGCATTATAATACCACGGAAAACCCTGGAGACCTTGGCTCAATTTGACTCTGCTTATAAGGATGAGTTTCAGGACATGCCGGCTTATCTGGTGCTTAAGCCGTTTCTAAGCGAAGAAGAGTCGGCTCTTTTCCAGGAGATGTTAACTTATAATATGGATATCTACAACAAAACAGAGCAGATCCAAGAATTCTGCCGGGCAGTGCTGAATACTATACCAGCTGACTATTTTAGCTTTAAAGACTGTGATACGGTGTTGGAGATTAAGCCATCAATGCTGGGATCGGCACGTTTTATCGGCAACCTCAAGAGCAACAGCCGGGATCTGGCTGAGAAATTTACCGCGATTATGAGTAAACCGCCTTACTTAAGTGATGAAGAATATGAAGAACTGAAAGAGATTATGATAGAATCCTTTGTGGAGGGAATAGATTCATTACAGCTTTCGGATCTGGCTGATTTGGAGTTGCCCTTCACCGTTGATGAATTCATGATAACGGCTAGAGCCGACAGATTAGAAACCTCGGTCCATTTCAGCTATGATGACACAGATGGCAAAGTGGATCTGAAAATGAGCGGCATTACTGAACTGGGTATCAACAACAGTTATACCAGCCTGGTTGATATGGCTTTTTTGGCAGATTGTCCTGATTTTTTCATGGACTTGAACCTACAAGGAAAAGCAACTGCTGATGCCAGAAAGAGCAATATGGACATAGAACTGGCCGGCAGTATTAAAACCGAAGAAGAATCGCTAAGCGGCAAGATAGTCTTGAAGACCAAAATGGATTATAAGAGTGAGGCCAGGATCATTCTGCCGGAACTTAACGAGGATAACAGTATGGTAATGGATATTACCGACATCCTGCCCTATAGGGGAGAATGGGATGATTACGACTGGGATGATTACAGATGGGACGAATATGATGATGGAGCAGTTAAAGTCTATATTTACGGCTATCCCATGTATTTTGAAGACAGCCAGCCGGTGATAATCAATTCCCGGGCACTGCTTCCTTTGCGGGAGACCACCGACTATCTGGGAGGTGAAGTCAGCTGGCAGCCGCCTGATACAGTAGTGCTGGGCAATGGATATGAAGAAGATTTGGTTCTAAAAATCAACTCCACTACCTATTATCAGGGAGAACAAGCCCTGACTATGAGTACCGCTCCGGTTATTATCGACGGCCGCACCTATGTGCCGGTTAGATTGGTGGCTGAGTATCTCGGATACACGGTGGAATGGGATGAAAGCAGCCAATCCATATTCATTAATTAATATTAATAGCAATTTTCTATTGCTAAGAAAGCAGGCAGGATCTGAAGAATAGGGGAGTTGGCAGAAAGCTGGCTCCCTTTATCCCTATAACTACCAAGCTTTATTGCTGACCGGGCAGCTTATGGGTGCCTCACCCAGCTCGATAACTGATATTAGGGGGATAGGCAGCCACCTAATCCAAATGGTGCTGGAAGAACGCCTTCAAAACTAGAAAGGTCCCCGAGCTATCGGGGACCTGGACGGGATAATCAAGTAATCTAATAATTCTCCGCCAGTTCTTCGTAATATGCCTGAGGATGAGCGCAAGCAGGACATTCCACCGGAGCCTCGGTTCCTTCATGCACATAACCGCAGTTTCGGCAGCGCCATTTGATAGGCTCTGATCTTTTAAATACCGTTCCCGCTTCCAGGTTGCCAAGCAACTTCCGGTATCGCTTTTCATGTTCTTCTTCCACTTCCGCTATCTCATGGAAATAGTCGGCTATTTCATCGAAACCTTCTTCCCGGGCAATTTTCTCAAACTCCGGATACATGCTGGAATGCTCTTCATATTCTCCCTCGGCTGCTGCCAGAAGATTGGCCATGGTATCGGGGATGGCTCCGCCCATCAAGTATTTGAAAAACAATTTAGCATGTTCCTTCTCATTCAGTGCAGTCTCAGCAAAGAAACCCGATATTTGCTCATAACCTTCTTTTTTGGCCTGGCTGGCAAAGTAATCATATTTGTTTCTGGCCTGAGACTCACCGGCAAATGCTGCCCACAGATTCTGTTCAGTTCTTGATCCTTTTAGTTCCATATCCTTACCTCCTTGCTGAATTAGTTTTGTATATAATAGCTAAAAATAATCTTCGAGTAAACAGTTATTTACAGATTATTTGAGAAATACTGGGGGGCCTGAACCAGAGGAGCGGGAAGATTTGACCGGTTCAGAAAAGAATAGGTGTCTGCTTATTCTGGTATAATCATAAACAACAGTTTCAGTCGCCATAAACAAGTGGAAGCTGACAGTTAACCAGGACAGCTTATAGGAGGTGAGCGGCATTATCAACTGGACAATACTGGAGGAGGCCGTAGCTTCATACCGCCTGGATAGGTCAGAAATGAGGAATACCGCCCAACGGTTCCAGCAGGAGATGGATTTGGCCCTGGCCGGGAAAAATAGTTCGTTAAAGATGCTGCCTTCCTTTTTGGCAGCTCCATCTGGCCATGAACGGGGCAATTATACTGCCATTGATTTAGGCGGCAGCAACCTGCGGGTGATGCAGATAGAACTGCTGGGACAGGGTCAATACCGAATAATAAAGCAAATCAGCAGGTCATTGCAAGACCCTCAAGGTGGCTATGATTATACCGCCCCGGAGATCAATGGGCAGCAAATATTCGGATTCATTGCAGAAATGACTGCGAAAGTGATGGAAGGAGCAGAAAGCCAGGGGTTGGGCTTTACCTTTTCCTACCCCATGAATCAGCAGAAGGTTGACTCGGGTCGGTTGATCCGCTGGACCAAGGAATTTAATCCCCGGGATACTATAGGCCGAGATGTGGCTGACATGCTGAGCAGAGCTTTATGGTTAAAAGGAATTGAAATAAGGCCATCGGCTATAATAAATGATACAGCAGCGGTTTTCCTGGCTGGATGCTATCAGGACTCATCGGTATGTGCCGGTTCCATTTGCGGCACTGGGCATAACACCTGTGTGCTGGACCCCCACAGCCTAGTGGGAGCGCGGTGTCAGCCCATGATTGTTAACATGGAAGCCGGGAACTTTTCCCGTCTGCCGCTAAATTGCTGGGACAGGATTCTGAACCAGGACACGGAAGATCCTGGGCAACAGATAATGGAGAAGATGGTTTCCGGGAAGTATCTGGGAGAATTACTGCGTATAACCCTACGGGAAACCGGCGAAAAGGGAGTTTGGAGCGGTTATGACCGGGAATTGAGGATCTGGACCCAGCCCTATTCAGTGGATACCAGGGTCCTGGGCTGGCTGTATTCGGATCAGGTTGTAAATAAAGAGTTGCTCGATCACTGGATGGAGCTAAATGGGATACCCCTCAGCGAAGAAAATCACCAGATGATCACTCGGTGGGGCAGAGCTATTATTCAACGGGCGATTAAGCTGCTGGCAGCATCATATATGGCCGTCATTAAACACAGCCGACAGTTTAATCAGCCAGGATGGGTTATTGCTGTTGACGGGGCGTTGTTTAAATATTTGCCGGGCTTCATGTCCGGAATAGAAGATATCCTGCAAGAGGAGTTCCCACCTCAGACAGTTGGCTTGACCTATATTGATGATGGCTCCAGTGTGGGCGCTGCGGTAGCGGCTGCCCTGACCAAATAATTATATAGGCTGAGCTGCGGCTCAAAAATACGGTCTTATCATCATTGACAGCAGGTGAAATTATGATAATAATATAAGCATAATGTTATTGAGGCGGTGCTCTGACTCCTTTCAGGCCAGGGTTATAGTATCGTGTGATTAAGGAATACCGAATGGAGTGAGAAAATGTTTGAAACTATGTTTAAAGCCCTGGGAGAGCCTACCCGACTGAAAATACTTAAGCTACTGGCGGTGAAAGAACTATGCGTTTGCGATCTGGAGGAAATAATGCAGGCCAGCCAGCCCCGTATATCCCAGCACCTTAAGGTGCTGAAGCATGCTAAGCTGGTTAACGAACGCCGGGAAGGGCAGCGCAGGGTTTGCAGCTTGAATAGAAGTCTGCTGCTCGAAAGCCTCCAGGGATTTATTGATTATATAGATCAGCCTCTGGATAAAAGCCCTGAATTGGCCGATGAGTTTTCTCGCCTGCAGTGTATGGATGGCCAGGCCTGTGATAGGAAATACGGCAAAACAGCATCAGTAAGCAGATAGAAAGGTATTCGGTGACACCTCCTGTGGAACAACTATTAGAGGGCTAAAAAGGTGAAGATAAAAGGACTGGCAGCCAGTATACCGCGAGCTGCAGTATGGCACCCGCCTTCCTTGGGATTAGGAAAGCTCGGGTATAGAGTGCGTTAAGTGGGTGGGTGTTGTTGCCCTCAGATAAAAATTTATTGCTGCCAAGAAAGGACCGGGAAAACCGGTCCCGTTTTTTTTGATCCAGCCGGCAGAAGAAATAATCAACTGTAAATTAAGGGGTATTATAGTTTGGGGCAGATAATTGACAGAAGCTTTGGTAGTTGATATATTATAATCATAATGAACATATGCCCGAAAACCATCAGTATGGATGATTATTACCAGGTGCATTAGAAAGGAGGTTGAGCTTATGCCCTGTGGAGATGGAACCGGCCCTAGGAAAAAAGGTTCAGGTTCAGGAAGGGGCCTGGGCAGATGCCAAAATAGCAAGAATGATGAACCCAGGGATAAAACCACCGGAAACAGCCCTTCTCCGGGTGGAGGCAAGGGCGGCGGAGCAGGCGGCTCTGGTATGGGGAAAGCACGAAAAGGTATGCAGAACCCAGGTTAAGGAGATATATAATATTAGAAGTAAAACTAATAGAGAGAGGAATTGGCTTATGAAAAATATAGCTATTTGTGCAAGCGGCAATAAACCGGAGGACAGGGTAGATGGACGATTCGGCCGCTGCTCCTTTTTTATGGTATGGAACCCGGATACTTCTGAGTTTACGAGCCTGGATAACAGCGGTATCGATGCAGCTCATGGTGCAGGCACGGGTGCAGCTCAAGTACTACTGAAGAATCAGGTTGGCGTAGTTCTGACCAGTCGTATTGGTCCCAAGGCCTTTCAGGTTTTGAAAGCGGCCGGGATCAAGATCTTCCAGGGGCAGGAAACCGTTAGGGTTGAAGAATTGCTGCAAAAATACCTGGATGGGCAGCTACAGGAGTTGGAACAGCCTAATAATTAGTTTCTCAGCGTGCCTGTCCTTTTAGACAAAGGAGATACAAAATGGAAATAGCAGTTGCAAGCGGCAAGGGGGGGACCGGCAAAACCCTGGTAGCTACCTGCCTGACCCGAATTCTTGCTGAGCATAATCCGGTACTAATTGATGCTGATGTAGAAGAGCCCAATGCAGGACTGGTTATACCCCACCAGCTTAGAAGAACCTTTCCGGTCTATCGACCGGTGCCGGAGGTGGATATGAATAACTGTACCCTGTGCGGGAAATGTGCAGAGTTATGCCGTTTTAATGCCCTGGTAGTACTTCCGGCTGAAGTTATGGTATTTACTGAATTATGCCATTCCTGCGGTCTTTGCTCCTATGTCTGTCCGGAAGACGCTATTAACGAGAAGGATCACAAAATAGGAGTTATTGAGGAATCTGTATTACCCGGCGGAGGGCAATTAGTTACCGGTCGTTTGCTGGTGGGGGAGGTTCAAAGTCCCCCTTTAATAAAAGTCGCCCGAGAGACCGGAGGGCAGGATGCCCAATACCGGTTGGTTGATTGCCCGCCGGGAACTACTTGCCCGGCTATAGAATCCATAAGGGACAGCGATTTTTGTATCCTGGTCACCGAACCGACTTTGTTTGGTGCCCATGATCTGGAATTATCTCTGGAAGCAACCAGGATGCTGGGGCTTGGTACCGGTATTATAATAAACCGCTGGCAGGAAGATGACGGTGAGGTGGGGAAAATTGCCCGTGATCAGGATATACCTATCCTGGAGCGTATACCCTACAGCATGGAACTGGCTAAATCCTATGCCCGAGGAGAGAATCCCCTGGAGGCCTTGCCGGAACTGAGGGGGATATTGGAAAAGGTGATTGAGCAGGTGAAGGAGAGAGTAGGATGAAAGAGCTATTAGTACTCAGCGGCAAGGGAGGCACAGGCAAAACATCCCTCACCGCATCGTTTGTATATCTGGCCGGAAACTGTATTGCCTGTGATTATGATGTTGATGCATCCAACCTGCCGATTCTTCTCCATCCGGATAATGCTCAGGGTCAGGAGTTCAGCGCTGGTCTAACGGCTGTGCTGGATCAGGGAAAATGTATCGATTGCGGTTTGTGTCGTGATCTATGCCGGTTTGATGCTATCAGCAGCGAATATCAGATTATGACATTGTCCTGTGAAGGCTGCGGCTTTTGTGCTGAAGTATGCCCGGTAGAGGCTATTAAGATGCAGGACAGGTCATCGGGCAGATGGTTCAGCAGTACGGCAGAAATCAATGGGAAGACCATACCGCTGTTTTATGCGGAATTGCGTCCCGGCGAGGAAAACTCGGGAAAACTGGTAGCCCAGGTAAAGAATGAAGCCCGCCGGAAAGGCCGGGAAGGAGGGTATCCTTTACTGATATCGGACGGATCACCCGGAATTGGCTGCCCAGTAATATCTTCCCTGGTGGAAGCCAACCTGGCGGTTATAGTTACCGAACCCAGTGTTTCCGGGTTCCATGACCTGGAACGGGTACAGGAACTCCTTGCCATAAGAGGAGTGAGCAGTATCCTGGTGATCAACAAAGCCGATCTAAATCCAGAAGCAGCGGATGACATGGAAAAGTGGGCTGGGGATAATAACATACCCTGTGCTGGACGGTTACCTTACAGCCGTCAACTGGCAGATCAGGTATCAGCTGGTAGAGTTCCGGTTATACAAAAAGAACTGTATGAGTTGATACTGCCGGTATGGAAAAAGATTAGGGCAACCCTGGACGGCATGAATTGAAAGTTCTATATACAGAACAAATTATTTATAGGAGATGAAGGTTAAATGCAAATCAGTGAAAAATGTGTAGGTTGCGGGATCTGTGTTGATTCCTGCAACTTTGAGGCAATATCTTTAGTTGAAGGAAAGGCGATTATTAACCAGGATTTGTGTGTTGGGTGCGGCCTGTGTCGGGAAATGTGCCCATTTGAGGCCATTGAAGAGGTTGCCTGATAAATGGGGCATAATAAGGGATCAATGATAAACACATATGTGGCAGAAATTCGGGGTGTATCCCCGAATTTGCGTTTTAGGCAGCTTGAATTCCCTCAATTGGACTGTCTGGCAGGCACTCTTTATATGCCTGGCCAATAGAATGATAATAGCAGATCCTGGGCAGGGGGGATATCAATGAGAAAAGCATTGATTCGATTTGAAGATGTTGGGCCTGGTGGTCCTTATGCTTCGGCAGCGGCTCTGCGGAAGCTGCAGGTAATAGCTGATTATCTGGCCTCAGAAAAAATACCCTTTCACATATCAATTATCCCACGTTTTATCAATCCTGCCGCCGGCTATGACAAATCGGTTGAAATGATTGAAGATCCTTTGGTGAAGGGTTTCAATGACACCATTAGATATTGCTGCAACAGAGGTGCGGCCCTGGGTATGCATGGTTATACCCACCAATACGGTAAATCAATCACTGGGGACGGGTGGGAATTTGCTTATTCCGCCTGCAGCAGTGATTGTCCCCCGGACGATAGGGAAGAGGCATGTCTGAACGGGGATGCCTTTCGTAATTCCTATGCCTCCAGCCGATTAGAAAAAGGATATACTGCCCTGGCTGAATCCGGGCTTCGACTTGCCTGGGGTTTCAGCACTCCTCACTATACTGCCTCAGGGGTGCAGCGATGTATTATTGAGGCCTGGTCAGGGCTATTGTTCGAAAACTCTCCCTGTGGTTCCAATCCTCGCCGGGCTGCATTGTACGATCGGGATAATGAATTATATCGGGGAGTTATTTATGTTCCTACTCCATTGTACTATGTATCGCCGGATAGGGCCAATGAAGACGCAGAAAGGATCTGCGGTGAAATAAAGGGATACCAGGAAGACGAACTGGCGGCGTTCTTCTATCACCCATATTTGGATTTTCCCTTCATAAATATCGGCCGGGACGGGAAAGTCATATATGATGGCAATTCCTATCTGAAAAGGTTGCTAAGGTGTTTCATAGAGGAAGGGTATCAGTTTGTGTCTATCCTGAGTTTGTACGATTTCGTACCCGGGTCGCGCCGGACGGGCTTTTATCCCGGGGAGGAAAATGTAATATTTACCGGCAGAGTTGACGACAGCAGAAAAACCGGCGTATTTGTCTGGCAGCCGGATGCTGGAAAGTGGTTTTTGGAAAAATGCCCGCCGGAGAATTTTCCTTATCGGCAGCCTTTACAGGAGGCAAGCTGCTCAGGAGGATGCGCCCTGGAGAATTGGGCCGCAGGTCAGGAGTGGAAACCAATGATAGGGGATTTTAACGGGGATGGTATAGATGATGTAGTAGTATGGAACTCGGTAAGCGGAGATTGGCAGGTGGCGGCTAATAATGGCGTCAAGCTTATCCCGCATCCGGGGCGGGGAGATTTCAGCTGGTTAAGACCATGGGCTCGCGGCGAAGACTGGATCACATTCACCGGAGATTTTAACGGTGACGGGAAAGACGATATATTGTGCTGGTATCCTCCTGAGGGGATATGGCAGGCGGCTTTGAGTGACGGCAGGCAGTTTAAACCTGCACCTGGCCGAGGTGATTATATTTGGCTGGCAGACTGGGGGCGGGGATACCATTGGATCGCTCTCACCGGAGATTTTAACGGGGATGGAAAAAGCGATGTAGTGATATGGAACCCGGAGAAGGGCGAATGGCGGGTAGCCCTGAGTGACGGGCAAGAATTCCGGGCTGATCCGCAACCCTGGCTGTGCCCCTGGGGGCTGGGCCTCAAATGGAAGGCTTTGACCGGAGACTTCAACGGTGACGGGTATGACGATCTGCTCCTGGTAAATCCTGAACGAGGTGAATGGCAGGTAGCTCTCAGCAGCGGTTCATCATTCAGTCCTACCGGAAAAACTTTTGCCCCCTGGGCGGCGGATGATGATATGCAGCCGTACGCCGGGGATTTCAACGGTGACGGGATCTGGGAGGTGATGGCCCGGCACCCGCACCTGAGAAACGGCACTTTGGATATAGCTGTATCGATTATTAATGGGGTGCAGGAATGATGGAAATCATATCATAACCGATACCTAACGGGTTGTCGCAGGGTAGATAATACCCTATAATTTAACGGGACAGGCTTTATTAATTCAGTGGGGCTAAAAGAACAGGGAGCGATAATGAATGAAAAATAAGCGCAAGCAATTTGCTGTTATAGGTCTGGGAAGGTTTGGAGGCAGTCTGATCAAGGAATTGGTATATATGGGTTATGAGGTACTGGCCATTGATATTGACGAACAGAAGGTGCAGGAATATGCTGACATAGCTACTCACGCGGTACAGGCTGATTCAAGTGATGAAAATACCTTGAGAAAGCTAGGCCTGGATAACTTTGATGTGGTGGTAGTGTCCATAGGCCAAAATATTCAGGTAAATATTTTGACTACCATAATTCTGAAGGAGATGGGAGTCAAAAGGGTCATTGCCAAGGCTCAGAACGCCCTGCACGCAAAGGTGCTGGATAAAATAGGCATAGACAACGTTATTAATCCCGAGCGTGATATGGCCATAAAACTGGCCCATTCTTTTTCCCAGAATATAATGAATGAAATAGATCTGTCATCAGACTACAGTATCATAGAGATTATAGCCCCCAGGATGATGGTGAACAGCAGTCTGCTTGAACTTCAGGTGAGAAAGAAAATGAATATTTCCGTAATTGCTATCAAGCGTGACCAGGAGATTATGATGCCGCCCGATCCCCAGCAGGTAATAAAAGAACGGGACATTCTGGTCATCGCCGGGGAGAAGAAGTGCCTGCGCCAGGTTACGGAAGATTAAGGTGGTCTTATGCTCCAGAGACTTAACCCGGCCCAAATTCTGGTGTTGGGATTTTTTACAATTATAATCGCAGGAAGTATTCTCCTATCCATCCCCTGGGCAACGCAGAGCGGGAAAATCCACTATATAACTGCTCTTTTTACTTCAGCTTCTGCAGTATGCGTCACCGGTCTGGTGGTAGTGGATACTGCCAGCTACTGGACTCCCTTCGGACAACTTATTATTATGCTGCTCTTCCAGATAGGTGGTCTGGGAATCATGGCTTTTGCCACTTTTATCGCCCTGCTGATGGGCAAGAATATTCAGCTGAAGCAAAGACTGGCAATGCAGCAAGCCATAAACCGCAGTTCGATGGAAGGAATAGTGGGGGTATTCAAGTACCTCTTGCTGCTGTCATTTATAATCGAATTAATTGGTGCCGGGATACTGCTGATATACTGGCTTCCTGCCATGGATACCGGCCAAGCGGTATGGTATAGCATTTTTCATTCCATTTCAGCCTTCAATAATGCTGGCTTCGATCTGTTCGGCAACTTTTCCAGCCTTACCGGTTTTATGGGCAACGCAGTGGTTTCTCTCACCATATCATCATTGTTCATTGCCGGCAGCATAGGATTCATTGTATTTTATGAGATATTCAATTACCGGCAGAACCGCAGTTTGTCCCTGCATGCCCGGGTGGTCATCATTACCACTGTAATTGTGATTGTCGGGGGTACCCTGCTGTTTTTCCTGCTGGAATATCATAATACCCTGCAGGGATTGAGCATGAACGAAAAACTCATAACTTCCTTCTTTCAATCCTCTACCCGTACGGCAGGATTTACCACGGTTGATTTGAGCGGCTCGTTATTGCCCACCCAGATGCTGCTGATGTTTCTGATGTTCATAGGTGGGGCGCCGGGATCTACTGCCGGGGGAATCAAGGTTACCACCATGGCTATACTATGCCTGGCTGTTATCAGTTTTTTAAGAGGCAGAAGAGACGTAGAAGTGATGGAGCGAAGGATAATGACTGAGGATCTGCTTAAAGCAGCGGCTATATTTTTCCTCTCCCTTAGCCTGGTATTTGTTTTTACTTTCTTGATTACCATAGGACATGAGGCACCTTTCAATGTGATTCTGTTTGAAGTGATTTCGGCGGTAGGAACGGTGGGCTTGAGCCTGGGATTGACTCCGGATTTGAATCCATTGGGCCAAATTATAATTATTACCGGCATGTTCCTGGGCCGGGTAGGGCCGGTTACGGTGGCTTATTGCATGGTAAACGGCAAGAAGAAGGGCCAGATACGTTATGCAGAAGACCGGATCATGGTAGGTTAGATGAAAGCAGCCGTCACTTTATGCGATGGCTGCCTGTTTTACAAATATGGAATATTTCCCAGGGGATGAGCGGCAAGCTTATTTGTTTTTGGCCGCAGAAGCCAAATCTTGCTCAGGGAAGTTCTCACACTTTATCACCCGGTTTTCCCAGGTGCGGATAGTGAGGGCTTCATCATCCAAGGATAGTATATAATTGGGCAACAGAGGAGTTTTGCCATACCCCCTGGGGGCATTGATGATGTAGGTAGGGATGGCTAAACCGGAGGTATAACCCCTAAGGTTCTCCATGATTTCCAATCCGGTGTCGATACTGGTCATAAAGTGGGAGGTTCCCTTCACCTGTTTGGCATGGAATAAATAATAGGGTCTAACTCTGATCTTCAGCAACTCCTGGTTCAGTTTTTTCATTATATGGGCATCATCGTTGATCCCTTTCAGCAGTACAGCCTGGTTTCCCAAAATTACTCCGGCCTTCACCAGCCGATCACAGGCTTTTTTGGCTTCTGGAGTAACCTCCAGGGGAGAATTGAACTGGGTATTGATATATAACGGTTCATGTCGTGCCAACACCGCGCATAATTCCGGCGTTATCCGCTGCGGCAAGGTGACCGGGGTTCTGGTTCCCAACCGCTTTATCTCGATGTGATCCATGTTATCCAGCTCGCTGAGCAGCCAATCCAGGACCGAGTTGCTCAACATCAGAGCATCGCCGCCGGTTATCAGTACATCTCTGATCTCCGGGTTGTTCCGGATATAATCGAGAGCCAGTACTAAGTTAGCCATGGTGGCGTGTGTATCTTTCTGCTCAAAATTTCTGCGTCTCTGACAGTGCCGGCAGTACATACCGCATTGATTGGTGACGTTAATTATCAACCGATCGGGATATCTCCTGGTTATGGTAGGAGCTGGACTGGTATCGGCTTCTCCCATGGGATCATCACAACCGCTATCGTCCTGCAGTTCTTTAATATCCGGTACTGCCTGCTTGAAGATAGCGGAATCATGATAATTATCTCGGTCGATCAGGCTGAGGTAGTAAGGGGAGATAGCCCAGCGAAAATGCTGTGATATCTCATTCAGTTCATCAACTTCTGACTCCTTCAGGGGCAGCAGGTCTTTAAGAGTTTCTGCATCACATATCCGGTGTTTCAGCTGCCAGCCCCAGTTATTCCAATCAGATTCTTTAGCCTGGAAGTATTTAAGAATATTATCTCTATTCTTTTTATTGCGATCCTGCACCCTGAATCCGGTTTCTATGCCTGCTTCAATATCCAGATATTCCTGGATGCGAAATTTTAATTCTTTAGCTCTCTCCAACCCGGCGGCATGTTCCAAATTGTATTTTTCCCCCATACTAATACCTCCTTTTTCTCTTTCTCTTATTTGCTTGGGAAAGTCCACTACTTATCAGCAATTCAGTCATAAATAGTCGACAGAAGTTTCTTGAATGATTTGTAAAAGCAGGGAAAAGGATACCAGGATACATCTTAGCCTGCATATGTATCTCATCAGTTATAAGTGATTAACCCACCCTAATTTTTCTCAACATATATTTACGGTAAATGAAATATTAGAAAAGATGGTGATGATTGTTCAGGATTAAATATTAACTCCTCATCCAACTTTTCCTGCAATGCCTACGAGGTTAGCTGACGGATTCGGGCCAGGAAGCCCTACCAGTTAACTGGATTCACCCCATTATTTGGTTCCCCCGCTTCCGGCATCTGGCGACGCGGGAATTCGGCATAAATTGAAATAACATTAGTTAAATATTATCCGCTACACAATTATATTATATCTTGAGTACAAAGGCCTGTCAAAGCAAGCCGGATTTCTGAGAGCAAGCCGCGTTGTTATCACCGACATATTTACCAACTATAATTGATATCTAAAGCATATATATTGAGGTAATAAAGGCATTAAGAGGCAATGGATCGTTGGGAAGCAGTTAATAGTCCTGTATAGCGCTGATTTTTTCAGCCATTAGCTTATTGTGTCTCTCCTCAGCAGCCCGACGTGACTCCTGGAGTTGGCTTACTGCCTGCTCAATCTGTTCCCTAATCCGGCGGGTGCGTTTAATAGCCCGGTTGATCTGGGATTGTACAATTAAATCGAACAAAATCCCGTCCAGCAGGAAATCGGCCGCGAAGGAAATGTTATTGTTCTCTGGCAGGATATCGGAATTGACATCCTGCAGCTCCCGATGAAAACGAATTAGAAAATCCCGGGTCAGTTCAAATTCTTTTCGAGCATCGTTTATTCGTAAATGTTTAACTGCAGTAACCAGCAATCCGCCCCCCAGTATATCTGCTGCGCCCCAGCCCTGGGCCGAGCCCCATAATTTCTCGGTTTTGTTCAGCTGTTGCAGGGCCATCTGTCCGGCTTCAATAGCTTCCTCAAGTTCGCATATCCGAGCCTGTAAAAGGGCCAGATTTTCAATCAGCTTAAAAATGTGCTCAGAATTAGAGCCGCCATTTTTGACCAGATATTCCTCCTTAGCTGCCAGAGCCAGTTGATATTCATGCTCAGGCTCGGAAAAGCGGGCCAATTCTGATTCCAGGCCAGCAACCTGTCGCTCCAGTACAGCAAACTGAAAAGCAGCCTCTTCGTATTTTAACTTGGCTTGCAGGTATTCCATTTCCTCTTTTCTGCGGCTCTCCTCCATAGTGCCCCGCAGGCGATGCCATAAGCTGGTGAGGGTGGCATCATCAAGCCTTTTCAGGTCTCTGCCTTCGGCCTGCATAAGCTTCTCCAGTTCCCTGAGATTCTTGTGGGCCGACCCGACCATACCCCGGGCTGATTTCAACCGGCGCTGCAGGGTTCGGTATTCCTCTAAGTGCCGAACTGCTTCATTCAGGCGTTCATATACATCCATGGAAAATATCCATCTCCCCTGTTTTATTCCAGATATCGGGTTGACGTGTTAACCGTGGGGTTAAGTCGTAAACCACAACCATTATAAACCATTGGAAATAAAATGGGAAATAGCACTTTTGTGGCGGTGTATTCCTTACTTATCACCGAGCTCATCATCCGACTGCATTCCCTTTATCCATAATGAGTGGCGATGCCGGGCATAATCCAGTGAGATCCTACCGGTAAACATACTGGGGAACAGGGAACGATTATCCTTGATCAGGAAGGCCAGCAGGTGAGCTACTACCGATACTAACAAGATGACGGTAAAAATATTGTGCACCTGAGTAGCCCAGAAGCTTACCGGCAGGGGGACACTGCTCCCCGGCAGATTCTTTAGTACTTTGATCAGACCGGTTATTATGAGAGCGGCAACCGAAAATGCGGTTACGGCAAAGGCCAATCTCTGTTCAGCCAGATATTTGTTATTTTCCGGCTCGCGGGCTAATCCCACCATAGATAAAAAGATTATCATAGTCTCTTTAAAATCCCCCTTCCGAGGCAATATATCCGTTTCTCGGGTTAATACCAGGTAAAGCAGATAATAGGTGCTGATAAATATCAGGACCATAGCAGCATAATAATGCAGATGAAGGGTGGATGCATAGTTGCTGGACCAACTCAGGCCGGGGAGCTGATCCACCATGTATCTTTTGTAAACCGGCATCTGGCCAAACCCGGTAAAAAATAGAAGGAAAATGGACAGGGCAGTAATCCAGTGTACTAAACGCACCTGCCATTTATGCCTCAGAATAGTCATGCTCATCAGCTCCTGTCATTATTTTATAGACACTGAGTCCGGCTCCTAACAAACCAGCCGCCGGAGCCAGCAAAAAAGCTTTGGCCATACCCGCCGGTTCATTCAGCATATTGCTAATACCCACTGGCATGCCTGGTTTTCCAGGCTTTCCGTCGGTCTCTTGTTCCATAATGGCCTGGTGAATAGCTGCAAAGGGAACCGATGACAAATAGAAGGTTGAGGTGCCTCCATTCTCAGTCTCCCCATACAGGTATCCCTGATTATCTCTGGCCCACTGCAGGGCATATTGGCGGATATCATCCTTTTTGCCGAAACCCAGAGCATTATTGGGGCAGACGGATACACAGGCAGGTTTCTGTCCCTGTTGAATCAGATCGTAGCACATATCGCACTTGTACATGACTCCGCCCCCGGCATACTTTGGAGCTGCCTTCAGATAGAGACCGACGCCGGCCTGCCGCTGCGGAATCTCCCATGGGCAAACGTCCCTGCACTTGGCGCCGCCGAAACATCCATCCGGGTTGATTATCACCGGCCCCTGGGGCATCTTCTCATTGACCCCGAAAGGACAGAGGGAAGCGCAGGGGGGGTTATCACAATGCAGACAGCGCCGAGGCACGTGGATTGCATGGGTTTGTCCCTCATGTTCCACCTGCAGATGCTGAACATAGGTCCAGTTATAAGGAGTTAACCGGTCGGTCAAGTCCTGCTTATCGGACCAGTCCTCATGTTTAGTTTGCGGCCAATAATCCTGAATGGGTTTTTCCGGTTGAGGAAAACGGTCTTCATTTCTGGTTCTGCAGGCCGATACACAGCGGGGGATATCCACATCCCGGCAGCCGTCACAATGGGTAAGATCAATTATGGAAGCATATTCATCACTGCTGTTCAATGCTGCCGACGCTTTAGCTGCGCCGCTGACGGTGACTGAGGCGGCCAAACCGGCAATAGCAGCTCGTTTGATAAAATTTCTTCTGCTCATGGACATATATGAATCCTCTCCTCGCCAAAGAAGTCAGTTCTGGATTTTATAATAAATGAACATTCATTTACTGTCAAGAACATTCCGGTCGTGCCCCGTTGATTAACTACAGATGCCTGGACACTGCAGTTAAGTTGCGCAAGGGATTACTTGACTATAAGTGAATGCTTATTTATTATAAAGTTGAGGTGATCCAATGAGAAGAAAAGATGAGGAAAAGCGAGAGAATATTAAGCAGGCAGTAATGAAGCTGATCTTGGAACAGGGCTTTCATGGAGCATCTATCTCCAAAATTGCACGGGAAGCTAATGTCTCGCCGGCCACCCTCTACATTTATTACCAGAGCAAAGAAGAAATGCTCAAGGATATCTATCAGGAATATGCAGATCAGATATATGCCCACCTGCTGGAAAATATCCATCAGGATATGAAGGGAGCACAGTTTATTGAGACTATCATCAGGAGATATTACTCCTACATCAATGAACAAGCAGAAGTGTTTTACTTTGTGGAGCAGTTCGCCGGCTGTCCTTCGCTGGCTGATAATTGCCGGGAAACTGACGGATGCGTTAAGATATTCGCCCGGTTTGATGATATGAAAGAGAAGGGAATACTCAGGGATATAGATAATGTTATCATTTATTCCCTGCTATTCTACCCGGTTAAATGCATCTCCACCCGTTATATGGACAATAAGAAAGATGCTGAAGCAGCCCTAAAACAACTGATTCACTTGCTGCAAGGCAGCTTGCTGGCCGGCTGAATATCAATCCAACTGGCAGCGGGCTATCTAAGTTTGCTCTATTGCTTCCTGAGGATTGGTATAATAATTAAGAGCAGGATTTTGTCTTTGCAGCAGGTCCAGGGTGGATTCATACTCACATAAAACCACCAGGCGGCCATCCTGGTCAGTTACCCCCAGGCTGCTGATGGTATTAAGCCTGGAGGGATCGGTGGGCGAAGAGAAATCTACCCAGCGGGCTAGCTGGTAAGGCAGAGGTTCCAACCTGACATCCGCTCCATACTCGCTTTTTAAGCGATAGCTGAATACCTCAAATTGAAGTTCGCCTACCACCCCCAGGATCAAGTCTTCAGTACGATTAGCGATGCGAAAGGTCTGCACGGTTCCTTCCTCCACCAGTTGGGCAACCCCTTTCTGGAATTGCTTGTATTTCATGGCATTCATATTCAGCACCCGGGCAAAGTGCTCGGGCGGAAATTGGGGCAGGGCTTGAAATTCAAAGCTGCTGCCCTCACACAAGGTGTCTCCTATACGGAATGTACCCGGGTCATGCAAACCGATGATATCTCCCGGATAGGCGATTTCAACTATATCCCGGTCTTGGGCCAGAAATTGCTGGGGCTGAGCCAGTTTGATCTTTTTGCCGCTGCGGACATGATTGACAATCATGCCTCGTTCAAATCTGCCCGAACAAACCCTCAAGAAAGCGATCCGGTCCCGATGAGCCGGATTCATATTAGCCTGAATCTTGAAGACAAACCCGGAAAAGCAGCTATTTATTGTGTCAACCGGCCCAGCGCTGGTGTTGTGGGCGTGAGGGGCGGGGGCCAGCTGCAAAAAATGATCCAGAAATGTCTGCACGCCAAATTTGCTAATGGCACTGCCGAAAAAGACCGGGGTTAGCTGACCCTGGCTGATTTTTTCCTGATCAAACTGATCTCCGGCAATATCCAGCAGATCAACATCCTCGCACAGTCTGGCATAAAGGTGCGGCCCAATGGAAGCCTGCAGATCAGAGTCTTCCAGGCCAGATTCGTTAAGGTTCAGGAATTTACTCTCCTCATCTTTGGAATACAACTCTATGCGCTGCTTGGATCGATCGTAGACTCCGCAGAATTCATCTCCCATACCTATTGGCCAATTCATGGGACAGGAACGAATTCCCAGAACCTGCTCCAACTCTTCCAGCAATTCCAGGGGATCTTTGCCGTAGCGATCCATCTTATTGATGAAAGTGAAGATGGGTATGCCCCGCTGCCGACAAACCTTGAATAATTTGATAGTTTGGGCCTCCACGCCTTTAGCGGCATCGATCAACATTACCGCGCTGTCTGCAGCAGTCAGGGTGCGGTAAGTATCTTCGCAGAAATCTTGATGTCCGGGGGTATCCAGGATGTTGATATGATGACCCTTATAGTTGAAATGCATGGCGCTGGAAGTAACGGATATGCCGCGCTCCTTTTCAATCTGCATCCAGTCTGAAGTTGCGAACTTCTTGGCTTTGCGGCCCTTTACTTCACCCGCCATACGAATAGCTCCGCCGAACAGCAGCAGTTTTTCCGTCAGGGTGGTTTTCCCGGCATCAGGGTGGGAAATGATGGCGAAAGTACGGCGCTTTTCCACCTGGGACCTTATATCTTCACATAACATATTCACATTAATATTCCCTCTCTGTTATTTATTGCATCAAGGTTGTATTTTATCATAAATATCTTCGCATTTAAACTAAAACCAGGCGGGATAAATTCAGACTTGAGGCGGATTCAGGACTGGGACAGCTGGAAACTTCAGCTCAGTTCAGGTTCGATGCTTGTTTCCTTGGTTGGAACGGATGAGAAGTTCATGACCCCAAGGGCGGGCATCTCAAAACATCAATAATCCGGTTGGCGGCTGACCGGAGTGATTTCTTTGATAGGATAATGGGAATAAGGTCAAAATGAATAAAAGCAGCCTATTCCTGGATAGCGTATAATATTTATTAGCCGTCTGGAATTACGCCAGGAACAAGTAAAGGGGGATAAGTAATGGAAAAACTGACCATCAGGGAGTTAATGCGGGAATTGACAAGATATGAAGACCAGGAGGTTATTATTAGCGGTTGGATCAGGAGCAACCGGGATCAGAAATCTTTTGGCTTTCTGACTGTAAATGACGGCACCCATTTCAGCTCGGTGCAGATCGTATATGAAAAAGAGGCCCTGGTGAATTTTCAGGAGGCGGTCCGATACCGGGCCGGGGCCGCGGTAAGGGTTCAGGGAATTGTCGTCCTAACTCCCCAGGGTAAGCAGGCATTTGAAATAAAAGCCAGGAAGCTGTGTTTGGAAGGGGATGCAGCAGAAGATTATCCCATACAGCCTAAAAGACATACCCGCGAATTCCTGCGGCAGAACGCCCATCTTCGATCCAGAACCAACCTGTTTTCAGCCGTTTTCCGGGTACGCTCCCTGCTGGCCTATGCGATCCATATGTTTTTTCAGGACCGGGGCTTTGTTTATGTTCATACTCCTATCATTACCGCCAGTGATGCCGAGGGGGCAGGGGATATGTTTAGGGTTACTGCCCTTGATCCCGGAAATCCTCCCCGGGACGAAATGGGAGAGATAGACTATGGTCAGGATTTCTTTGGCCGTCGCACTAACTTGACGGTTTCCGGTCAGTTGGAGGCAGAGGCCTTTGCCCTGGCTTTTCGAAATGTATATACTTTCGGCCCCACTTTTAGAGCCGAAAATTCCAACACCGCCCGGCATGCAGCCGAATTTTGGATGATAGAGCCGGAAATTGCTTTCGCCGATTTGCGGGATGATATGAACTTGGCCGAGGAAATGGTCAAGTTCGTGATAAGCTATGTACTGGACAAAGCTCCCGAAGAAATGGCCTTCTTCAATGACTTCGTGGACCCAGGATTAGGGGAAAGACTGCAGAATATTATCAACTCTGACTTTGCCTGTATCACTTACACCCGGGCTATAGAAATGCTGCAGGAGTCAGGGGAGAAATTCGAGTACCAAGTGGAATGGGGCTCTGATCTGCAGACTGAACATGAACGCTGCTTAACCGAGAAGATATTTAAGAAACCGGTGTTCGTAACCGACTATCCCCGGGAGATAAAAGCCTTCTATATGCGGCAGAACGACGATGGCAAAACCGTAGCGGCCGTGGATCTGCTGGTTCCCGGTATTGGAGAAATAATCGGCGGCAGCCAGAGGGAAGAGCGAGCTGAATTATTGGAAAAGAGAATGGAAGAGCTGCAGATGAGCAAGGAGGATCTGTGGTGGTACCTGGAATTGAGAAAATATGGTGGGGTGAAACACGCCGGTTTCGGATTAGGCTTTGAAAGGTTGATCATGTATATAACCGGAGTAAGCAATATACGCGATGTAATACCATTTCCCCGTACAGTTAAATCCTGTCAGTTCTAAAGAATGCTAAAATCATAAACTATCTGATTTCAGCGTCCGGGTCTTTACCACAGACGCCTGAAGCTGTTAATATATTAAAAACCTTAATGAAACAATTATTGCCCGGTAAATTACAGTGCCTGGGCCGTTAACAGCGGAGGTTAAGCTAGGTATGAATGGTCCTCTGTACAGGATTTCCAAGTCTATCCGCATAATCGAAGGCCCCATAAGGGACATGCTTAACCAGCATCTATGGACCAAGATGCTGGCTGCCATGGCATTTGGAGTTGCCGCCGGCTTAATCATCAGTCCTTCCACCGGCTGGTTTTCCTATCAAACCGGCAACAATATAGGCAACTGGCTGGCTCTGCCCGGACAATTGTTCTTAACCCTCATTCAGATGATGGTAGTTCCGCTGGTTTTCACCTCGATCATCCGGGGGATAGCCAGCAATGAAGATATAGAGTTTATCAAGAAAATGGGCTTGCGGCTGGTGCTTTATTTTGTGGCCACAACCAGCATGGCCATCTCTATAGGAATATCCCTGACCTTATTAATTAAACCGGGGCAATACCTGGACCAGAATATGTTTGACCTGGATTTGGCTTCCAGCCAGCAGTCGGCCGATCAGGCCCTTAGTGGCAACGGTTTTGATAATATACCGGAATACTTTATCAACCTGCTGCCGAATAATCCTCTGCAGGCCATGGTAGAGACTCAGATGCTGCAGGTAGTCATATTCGCGGTAATCCTTGGGATTGCGCTGGTGAGCACGGAGGCTAAAAACTCGCGTCCATTGCTGGACCTGATGGATTCGGTCCAGGAAGTATGTATGATTGTGGTCCGATGGGCCATGCTGATAGCCCCCCTGGCAGTGTTTGGATTGCTGGCTCAGATAACGATCAAAATGGGATTGGAAGCACTGCTGGGTATGGCTGCCTATGTGGCAACGGTTTTAATAGCCCTATTGGTGCTGCTATGTATGTACTGCAGCATAGTGTTTGCCGCAGCCAAGATGCCCCCCGGAACTTTTTTGAGAAAAATCCGCTCCGTCCAGCTCTTGGCCTTTTCTACCTCCAGCTCGGCCGCCGTTATGCCCCTTTCCATGAAGACCGCTGAAGAAGATCTGAATGTTGAGCCGGCTATCGTACAATTCTTGATTCCGCTGGGAACTACCATCAATATGGACGGAACTGCCCTATACCAGGGAGTAGCAGCAGTATTCCTGGCCCAGGCATTTGGGATTGACCTTAGCCCAACCGCCATGCTCCTTATTTTACTTACTTCAGTGGGTGCATCTATCGGTTCCCCGGCTACTCCGGGAGTAGGCATCGTAATTTTAGCCAGCATACTTAGCAGTGTGGGTATTCCGGCCAGTGGGATTGCCATTATATTGGGAGTTGATCGTATACTGGACATGAGCCGTACAGCTTTGAATGTGACCGGAGATTTGACTGCTTCCATAGTAATGAATCGCTGGCTGGGTAATAAGCACGAGTTGAGAGACTATGATAATACGCTATTGAAACCAGAAGAGTAATCCCGGCCCCGTAACTTCAGTCTGCACTTAACCCTCCATCGATGACAAAACTGCTGCCGGTAATAGGGGAAGAACGATCAGAGGCTGGAAACCTCATTAATTAGCCCACTTCCTAAGATTCTCCATAGCGCTTGAAGGGTATTATGTCTTGAAATCCCTCATATACTGACTAATTTGCTCCCCAAAATATACATCATATTCCAATCCTTAAGCAGGGTTTATAACATACCTCTTATAATCTGAGAAATTTTTAAGGAGCCTCTGCTAGCCAGGAGGGGATTTATAGATTTGACAAACATTGAGTATATTTATATGATAAGCATATACTTATATAGTAATGGCAGTAATTGAAAAAGGGGAGGATGAAGGTATGGAAATACTATTTCTTATGTTAAAAGGCGGCTTTAACGAGATTCTCAATTATCTGTCCGCCCATGTTATCACCTGCCTGGTACCTGCCTTTTTTATTGCCGGGGCTATGGCGGTTCTGGTTACAAAAGGAGCGGTTATCAAATATTTTGGGGCCCAGGCCAAAAGGTGGATTTCCTATGGAGTGGCCTCCATATCAGGGATGTTGCTGGCGGTCTGTTCATGTACCATACTGCCATTGTTTGCCGGCATCTATAATCTAGGAGCGGGAATTGGACCGGCGGTTACTTTTCTGTATTCAGGACCGGCTATCAATATCCTGGCTATCGCTCTAACCGGTGCGGCCATTGGATGGCATATGGGTATAGCCCGGGGTGTAGGGGCTATATTGTTCTCGATTGTTATCGGTATAATAATGTCCATTGTTTTTCTCCGGAGTGAGGCTTCACGTATGGCTGATTGTCAGGCCCTGACCGGGGAAAGCATGGAAAAGCCGCCGATATTCCTGGGGATCTTCTTCGGGGTAATGGCAGCCATTTTGATCGTTAGTACCAGTAAATTGGCGCCATGGTTAAAAATAGCCATTGACCTTGGATTGATAAGTTCTCTGGCCTTCATGGTTCATCATTACTTTGTCGAAGGGGAGTTCAGATCCTGGATGGAAGAAACCTGGAGTCTGGTTAAAATGGTGGTTCCCACTCTGTTGATCGGGGTATTTTTAGTTGGTGCAGTGACCACCATACTTCCGCCGGAATGGATAGCCCGTCTGGTTGGATCAAACACCATTACCGCCAACTTGGCAGCATCGCTGGTGGGAGCCCTGTTTTACTTTTCCACTCTTACTGAGGTTCCGATTGTAAAGGGTTTGATGGATCTGGGCATGAACCCGGGGCCAGCCCTGTCACTGTTGCTGGCCGGGCCGGCAGTAAGTATCCCTAACCTGCTGGTCATAAACCGGATCATGGGTTTCAAACGCACCTCGGTTTACTTTATTCTGGTAGTTATAATGGCTACCTTTACTGGATGGCTCTATGGTATGTTCTGGGCTTAAATAAAAGATAATTAGCATTGGGGAGGAAATTAAAATGAAAATTGAAGTGTTAGGTACCGGGTGTGCCAAATGTAATCGATTGGAGAAGGATGTTTGCAATACCCTGGCGGAAATGAATGTAGCGGCTGAAGTATCCAAGGTCCAGGATATCAAAAGAATAATGGATTACAAGGTGATGCTGACCCCAGCCCTGGTTATTAACGGCAAAGTAAAATCCAGCGGTGGATTGCCCAAGGCTCAAGATCTCAAGAAATTCATCCAGGAAGAACTGGGAGAGTAACCAGTTAGATTTATTTGCCTGATATACGCTGAAGCAAGCTTTTCCAGGCAGGAACCTTTGCGGCACCAGTTTTAGTCTCTGCAGCCTCCGCTGCAGCCCTGATGGCAACTTCCTGCATCTCCTGCGGACTTGCGGGCCTTATTATAATGCGGACGGTTTTAACCTCTTCCACCGGTCCTGGGGGAGATGCCGGCCGGGTAACTATATGCTCAGGCTTAGGAGCAGATGGCCTTTCCTTGGTCTTTTTACGAGTCTGTATCGGTCTGTCATTAGAGCGCAGCTTGGATGACTTTTCGGGTTTGGGCAATGCAGAAGATACAGGTGGAGGAGACTGAGTGTTGGCCTGTATCCATTTATCGATGGATTTATGGTGTTCCTGCAAAAGTTTATCCGATGGCAATTCCTCTTCGGGAATCATAACCCCAATGTGTTCTTCTATTTCATACAGGCTCATAATATCGTCGCCGGTAACCAGAGAGACGGCCTGACCACCGTGACCGGCTCTGCCTGTTCGACCAATCCTGTGTACGTAACTATCCTTTTCCAGGGGGACATCATAGTTAATGACCAGGGACAATTCATCGATATGAATACCCCGGGCTGCAACGTCTGTTGCAACCAGCAGGTGAAAGTGGCCTTGTTTGAACTGTTGCAAGGTTTTCAGCCGCCGCGTCTGGGGTATATCCCCATGCAGAGCCCGGGTGGCATAGCCCTTGCGGGATAAAAACCCCTGAACCTTGTCTACCGTGTGTCGGGTGTTGCAAAAGATTACACAGCTTTCCGGCTGCTTGGCCAGCAGTATGCGGTTTAACTGGATGCTTTTTTCTTTATAATTCACCCGGTAATATGCCTGCTGAGTGGTATCTACGGTCATGGTATCGGATTCAATCTCAATGGTGGCGGGATTTTTCATATATACACTGCAGATCTTTTGGATCTCCGCCGGTATAGTGGCGGAGAACAGCAGAGTAACCCGATCCCGGGGAATAGTCTTAATTATCCTTTCAACCTGGTCCAAAAAGCCCATATCCAGCATTCGATCGGCTTCATCCAACACCAAAAAACGAATATGTTTGGTTTTCAGATTACCCTGCCGGATATGGTCAAAAACCCGGCCCGGAGTACCGGCAATTATGGATGGTCTTTGGTTCAGAGCCTGTACTTCTGTTTCCATGTTATGCTGTCCGTATACCGCTGTGGTCTTATGCCGGAGATGCTTGGACATCTGTCTTATGTCACTGTCCACCTGAACAGCCAGTTCCCGGGTGGGGGTAAGGATTAACCCCTGGGGACCTTCTGCTTTCGGATCGATAAGCTGGAGCATGGATACGCCGAAAACAGCAGTTTTTCCACTGCCTGTTTTGGATTTGACCATTAAGTCTTCCTGGTTCAGAACATGGGGGATAGCTCTTTTCTGAACTTCCGTAGGTGTTTCGAAGCCCATTTCTTCCAGGGCTTTTAAAATAGGCGGTATAATGCCGATGTCTCTAAAACTGCTGTTCATTATAATCTTCTTTCACAATTACTAAATTTAATAATATCACGTGATTTCAGTATTTGCCAGAGCTGGTCCCGCTTTGTTATCAGGTCCGCTACAATTATATCAGAATTCCCCCCCGATTGGGAAGAGCACCCCCGGAAGTGTTATTTTGACAGCCAATAGCAATATAAATAAAATTCGGAAAGAGTCTTCCGTCTGTGGTCATATCATGTCTTGGCGGAGAGAAACACCTTGTGCTTTATTAAATATTGATATAAAGTAAGGCTAGGCTTATGAATCAAATATTTATCGTTGGTAGCAAAGAGCACTATCAGATTTGGGATAAAGGGATCCCCCGCTTTAACAGCGGGGGGTTTTTATTTAGGATAAAGAAGTCCTGTCTATACTGACGGGATATTTTTATATCTAACCAAATAGTATACGGAGGATTCATGCAAGCTAATCATGTATTAGGAGGATGTTAATATGTTAAACGCAATTTCCAAACAGGTTAGCATTTTTTTGTTAATTCTGGCTTTATTAACCGGAGTTGCTTTAAGCGGCTGCCCCCAAAGCACATCTGTAAAAGAAGATATTTCAACCCAAAACGAAACCCTTGAGAAAGACATTAACCTTAATGTTGCGGTTGAGTATACTGACCATGCAGCAGCTTTCTATTATGCTCAGGGAAAAAATATATTTTCTGAGGCTGGTATTACAATCAATAATGTCAAAGTATACGCCAGTGGCGTGGGTGTGGCTGCAGCCTTCACCAAAGGGGGATTCGATGTCAGTTATATGTGTTTGGTTCCTGCAATTTTGACTTATGCCAATGGGGGCGTGCCTATCAAAATTGTAGCCGGTACCCATAAGAACGGCTACGGGCTGGTGGTAAACAGCACCAAAATCAAAGGACTAAGGGACCTGGAGAAGAGTGGAATTAAAATAGCCAACGGCCCCCAGGGAACCTCGACGGATTTTTTGCAAAAGCTTTTGATAGAAAAAGAAAATCTGGATTCCGAAAAAATTATGGCCAATACTGTGAGGATGAATGCGGCTAAACAGCTTATGGCCTTGCACAACGGCAAGGTCGATGCCGTCTTCGTTCCCGAACATTTCGCAACCCTAGCCGCTTCATTCCCCGGCATGAAAATGCTGCTGAAAAGCGCCGATATATGGCCGGATATGCAGGGAAGCGTACTAGTGGTGACTGAGGAATTAATAATAAACCAGCCCGAGACGGTAGAAATATTGCAGGAAATTAATAAGAAGAGTATTCAGCTTATGAATGGAAATCCGCAGGACGCCGCTGCTATCGTTGCTCAAAGCCTGAATATCAACCAAGCTATGGTAAAAGAAGAGACCCAAAGCCCGGAAGCAAACCTGGAAGTTACCACAGAAATTGCTGCCGCTTCAATAAAGAATTTGAAAATGACACCGGATATCAGCATCAGAGAGGTGCAGGACATTATCGATAAAATGTACGCTTGGGGATATCTAACGAAACATTTTGATGCCCGGGAAATTATAGCAGCTAATTGAGCATAAAGGTGATGATCTGAAGATGGAGCAAAATTTTATTAGAAACAAATTGTTATGTCTTGTACCTATTGCTTTGTTACTTATTATGTGGGAAATGGCAGGCCAGATAGCTCAAACACCGTTATTGCCGTCCTTGAGCACAGTGATTTGGGAATTTGGCTCTTTGTTAAGCAACGGGATACTCCTAAAAAGTCTGGGAGCAAGTTTCGGAAGAGTCCTTATCGGCTATATTCTTGGAAGCTTGGTCGGCTTATTGGTGGGAACCTTAATGGGTGTTAATAAAGTGGCTGAATACAGTCTAAGCCCATTGATTAGTGTTTTGTTTCCCATCCCGACCTTAGGATGGCTTCCGCTGCTAATGCTATGGATTGGCATCAATGAGGCATTGCCTGTTATCCTCATCTTTATCTGCGCTTTCTTTCCGGTTGCCTATAATACCCTGACCGGAATAAAAGGGGTAAAAGCTGAATATATTAGAGCGGCCCGTGCCCTTGGAGCATCTTCGTGGTATGTACTATGGCACGTCATACTCCCAATGGCTTCCCCCAATATTATTACCGGCCTGCGACTGGAGGCGGGAATGGTCTGGCGGACGGTCATTGCAGCAGAAATGTTTGCTATCCCTACAGGGATTGGGGCCCTGCTGATGAATGCGGAAAACTTGATCAGGGTAGATGTTATTATGGTCTGTTTAGTTGTGTTATCTGTGATGTGTTCTGCTTTTGAACGTTTATTCCTGTGGCTGGAAAGCAGAACAACTGGAGCCTGGAGGTAAACATGTCAAATATTAGTCTGAAAAACATTACTACCCCATACTGTTTAAAAAATGTGAATCTGGATATTGAGGCCGGCGAACTCATGGCGGTGCTGGGCTTTACCGGAGCGGGCAAGAGCACGCTGCTGAATGTGATTGCGGGATTGACAGAATACCAGGGAGATGTGTGTTTCAATCAGCATAATATGAACAATATCCGGACAGAAAGGCGAAATGTCGGTTATCTGCTGCAGGACATTTATCTGTTTCCCCATTTAAATACCTTCGAAAATGTTGCCTTTGGTTTGCGCGCCGGTGGACACCCGACTGATAGAATAAAAGATAAAGTTGAAGAAACCCTGGATCTTATGAATATAAGTCATTTGAAAAGCCGTTATCCTAAGTATCTAAGTGGCGGGGAAAAACAACGGGTTGGCCTGGCGCGCTCCATCGTCATGGAACCTAAGATTTTGCTTCTGGATGAACCCTTGTCCAGTCTCGACCCCTCTACTGCTAACAACATTCGTAAAGAATTAAAGAGTCTTCATAAGCGCTTGAACTTAACCATGCTCTATGTTACTCATGATTTAGCAGAAGCCAAGGAGCTTGCAGACAGAATAGTAGTGATAGCAGAAGGAGAAATAAAGCAGTTGGGTTCTGCTCAGAATATATTTTATCGGCCAGTTGAAGAAATACGGGAGTTTATAGCCGCTGCTATTCCTATTAGATGATAATTGGGATTTATTTATAACTTCATGGTAAATTAATTTCTCTAGACTTAATGCGTTAGGGGATTAGTTAGTATTCATAATGATTCTGGAAAAGGAGCGGAGATATCAAGTTAGTATTTTTAATCGAACCTATCCTGGACTCCATAATGGATTATTATTAACGGGCTGGGGATGCTTACATACCCATGCTCTAAGCTGTAATAACCAGTATACAGAGCAAGCAGAATAGGCTATTCTTGTGTTGACAGGAAAACATGATATTAATATCATTAGCATATCTTACATACCAGGCCCGAACCGGCGGTGGGTTAAAACTGCTCTGCAGTTCCATCCGATGTGAAAAGGAAGGGGAAAGAAAAAACCCCCGCTTTTTAAGGAGTTAAAGACCGTGAGCCAAGTCTGGTATCAGATAAGGGAAACTTTCAAGAGGAGGAACCATGAACAGAAACCTTCAATTAATAATAATAGCTCTAATATTGGTAATGATTGGCGGAATGGTTTATAAACACTATCATATAACTCCGGTGCGGCAGGATGAGGAAAGTTCCATGGTGCTGGCACCAACTGAGCAGGAAATAGAAACGGCTCTGGAAAATGGCGAAAGCATATGGCTGCTATTCCGTTCAGCCACCTGTGCTCCCTGCGTAGAGATGCAGCAAATATTTGATGAGCTAAAACCAGGATATGAGGGAAAAGTTAGATTTATTGATGTTGATGTAAATGACAGGGCCAACGTTAATCTGCTGCGGCAATACAAGCTCCAGTATGTCCCCGCTTCCTATATCATGGACGGGCAGGGGAATATAACTTACCATAACGTCGGGTTGATTTCACAGGATAAGCTTACTGCAGAGCTGGACCGGGTGGTGAAGCAGTAATGGAAGCCTGGGTCAACGAGATCGCCCCCCGATTCCTCAGCAATTTTTCGCTGTACGGTTATGGACTGGTTCTGCTGGCCGGGGTTATCACCAGCATAGGCCCATGCAATATGAGCATGGTTCCAATCATAGTAGCCCACGTAGCCGGGAAGGAAGCTTCCCGCAGGAAAAGCTTTGCCATATCCATGGCCTTTATGCTGGGCACAGCCACCACCTTCATGCTCCTGGGTATATTCATTGCCATGGTCGGCGGCATTTTTGGCACCAGTAAAAGCATCATATACTATATGGTTGCTGCCGTCTGCGTAATCATAGGTTTAAACCTGCTGGGAATACTCAGGCTGAATATTAACTTTGGCGGCAACCTGCTGAACCGTACCGGAAAACTAAGGGGTTTGGGGGGCAGTTACCTGCTGGGTATGACAATGGGTCTGGTGGGATCACAGTGCGGCACCCCAATACTACTGGTTATTTTATCCCTGGCCTTTGCCAGCGGCAAATGGCTTTATGGAGCAACATTACTGTTTGTTTATGCATTGGGAAGAGGAGTGCCAATAGTATTGGCAGGCACCTTCACAGGCATGCTTACCCGCATGCAGGCCTTCGCGGCCATGAACCAGGTGCTGGAAAAAGCGGCCGGTTTCATAATCATCCTGGTAGGAGGGTACTTAGCCTGGATGGCATAATTGGTGCCGACCCAGTTCACAAATATGATTTAACATGTAGCAGTTAACCACATGAACCATTTGCCAACCACTGCAACGATAAGCATAATTAGAAACCATCGCCGGCCCAGTGTTGGCGGCAAAATAAAAAGGAGGTGGTCTGCCTGAAACTAAAGGAAATCATGACCGCTAATCCCCCGGTACTAAAACCCCATGAAACAGTTAAAAAAGCAGCAATAATGTTTGTGGAAAAGAAGATAGACGGCGCCCCCGTAGTGGATGAAAACAATAAACTCATAGGACTTGTAACCAAGAATAAATCCCTTCGAATGATAACCCAGGGCATAGGCATGGAAACCAAACTGGAAGAAATAATGACCAGAAATATTATTGCCGCTCATCCTAATGATGAATTTGAGGATGTTCCATATACCAAAGTAAGTATTCTTCCGATTATTGATGAAAATGGTCTTGTTGAAGGAATGATTTCTCAAACAGATATAGCCAGGGCTTTTTTTGATTCGTACCATAATATTTCCAGTGAACTTGCTACCATTATCGATTCAACCCACAACCTGATTGTCTCGGTTGATGAACAGGGAAAAATCAAGGTCTTTAACAAGTCTGCCGAGAAATTACTGGGTAAGCTGGCTGACGAGGTAATGGGAAGAAATGTAGTGGATATATTTCCTTCCAGTGGTCTTATTGATACTATCCTCACAGCTAACGAGCAGCCTTTGCAGGATGTAATACTAAATAATCGCCTGTTTCTATCCAATCGTACCCCTATTAAAAAAGATGGTAAGGTTATTGGTGCAGTAGCTGTTCTTCAGGATATGTCTGAGCTTAACAAAATATCGCAAGAGTTGGATTATGTTAAGGAACTAAATAAGGAAATGGACGCTATCATTGAGTCTTTTTTCGATGGGGTCTATATAACCGATGGGAATGGAATTACCTTACGACTTAATAAGGCATTTGAAAAACTGACCGGTGTACAAGCAGGTGAATGCATTGGCAGAGACGTATATGAATTGACCGGGGAAGGAGTCGTTTCTGAATCGGTTTCGGCTATGGTACTGAGAACAAAGAAAATAGAAACCCTGGTACAGGAAACTAGGAACAATCATATTACTCTGTCAACTGGAGTCCCGGTATTCGACGATAAAGGAGATATATTCAGGGTAGTATCTAATGTTCGTGATATTACCGAACTTAGCATACTGAAACAGCAGCTGGATCAGGCCCAGGGATTGAGTCAGCACTATGAAAGCCAACTGCGTTCCCTCCGTTCACAGTACTCAGGCATGAATAAACTGGTACTTAAGTCAAAGAAGATGAGAAATCTATTGGATATGGTTATCAGGCTGGCACAGGTAGACTCAACTGTATTGATAACCGGTGAGACAGGCACCGGCAAGGAACTAATTGCCGAGGCTATTCATAAAAATAGTCTTCGTAAAGACCTGCCGTTTATCAGGATAAATTGCGGGGCAATTCCGGATAATCTTTTGGAATCAGAGTTATTCGGATATGAATCGGGGGCATTCACAGGTGCCAAAAAGCAAGGTAAAGCAGGTTATTTTGAACTGGCAAACGGAGGAACCTTGTTCCTGGATGAAATTGGAGATCTTCCTTATAACCTGCAGGTTAAACTCCTTCGGGTATTGCAAAATAAGGAAGTCTTTCGGATAGGGGGCGAAAAACCTTTTAAAGTAAACAATCGGATTATAACTGCTACCAATAGGAATCTTGAGGAAATGATCGAGTTGAAGGAATTTCGTGAGGATCTTTATTATCGGGTGAATGTAGTATCGGTTAATGTTCCTCCCCTGCGGGACAGAAAGGAGGACATCACACCACTTGCAATGCACTTCACACAGCAGTTTAACCGCCAATATAATTTAAATAAAAGAATCTCTCCCAAATTGCTTGACGTTTTTATGAAATACAACTGGCCTGGCAATGTTAGAGAACTGGAGAATACCATTGAAAGATTGGTAGTCGTCAGTCTCAATGATATCCCGACTATTGATGATCTACCGTCCTGTTTAATAGAGGCACTTCAAGATAATAGATCCAAGGTAGCGGTTTCTGGCATAATTCCATTAAGAGATGCAGTGGAAAGTGTGGAAAAACAAATTCTGCAAAAAGCTTATTCCCAATACCGAACTACCCGCCAAATAGCAAAGGAATTGAAGGTAGATGCTGCTACCATTGTCAGAAAAGCGGCCAAATATGGTATTTCTCAAAGCAAGTAAAACGGGTTTCCCAAGCCAGATTCTGTTGCATTATTTCATCAATAGCCTGTACATTAAGACTGTATTATTACAACATGTAAAATTTTGACAAAAGCACTCCTGTGTTGCGTAAATATTGAGCTAATCGCGATTAATGATGTTATGGTCAAACAGGCTTTTAGCCCAATATATCAAACATGATACGTGATGTATTCGTGCAACAATATCCGCCCATACCATCTTATCTGCCTTAACCCGCACCCACACCGTACATGGAGCTTCTGTAACGTACTTTGTTTGCTGCAATATCTCAACGATTGCCACAAGAAACACAACCTTATACATATCCTGGATAAAATTAAGCCATAAAATATCATATCTAAACCCATACCAAAGTGGTCTACAGTCAATGTATCTGGAGACCACTTTTATTTTCCTCTGCTGGTATTTATCATCTATAGGCTGTCGCCCTATATTTATATTGCCTCAGGCAACATTTTAAAAAATGCACGATCACTTTGGCATTAAAATTGCAATTATAAGAATTGTAGCAGGCCAGGCCGTCGTGCCAAATCAGCTTAAAAGAGCATGTATTATGAAACCTATATAACCCTTGATCATATCCGGCAGTCAAGTTTTATCCATACTATCCTCAATTCCAAGAGAGCCGTAGAGCCCCGTTAGATGTTTATTCTATCGGGGCTTTTTTTACCAAGGCGGCGATGCCGGATCTTATGAGTCATAACCAGATAATTTCCCAGCTGGCTTAATTAATTGCCAGCTGTGTTGAAAGGGGTGATTGCAAAATATTTCAGGAGTAAGTTTTGCGATTAATGACAATTTACCATCTGAATCCAGGGGGGTGAAACACAATGCGTGATTTCAGATGTCAAAAGTGTAATAGAATCCTGGGAAAATATCGGGAATGCCAGGAGTTGGAGATCAAGTGTCCCCGGTGTGGTTTAATAAATTCCCTTGTCCAGCAGAAACCACCAATATCTCTTGTAAAAAGTACGCTGTCTCGATAGAAATGTCCTAAATAGAATACCATGCCGAATTCCAAGAGAGCCATAGAGCCCCGTTTTACGGGGCTTATATTTTTCGACAGCCGGCTTGTTTGAGTACCAGCCTTTTGAAAGGAGTGATTTTAAGAAAAACAGGGTAACATCTGTGATCAACGACAATTATGCTCTGTTATTCAGCTTTTGCGGTAGTAAATGAGCGTAGAAGAAAGGAGGTTTATCTTTCCATGAGTTACCAAAATATTCTCCTGAGCAAGGAAGAGGGAATTGCATTTATTACCATGAATCGCCCCAAGTTTCTTAATGCTTTGGATAGAACTACGGTCGAAGAACTATCCCAGGTCATTGATACAGTAGCAGCCGACGATGAAGTTAAAGTTGTAATTCTGACCGGAGCAGGCGAAAAAGCCTTTGTAGCCGGCGGAGATATCGGTTTTATGGAGAATATGACTGCTTTGGAAGCCAGGGAGTTTGCTGTTTTCGGTACCGGCGTTCTAAGAAAGATAGAGTATCTGCCAAAACCAGTGATTGCGGCTATCAATGGTTTTTGCCTGGGAGGCGGCTGCGAACTAGCTATGGCCTGTGATTTCCGCATCGCTTCATTAAATGCCAAATTCGGGCAGCCTGAAGTAGGCTTGGGAGTAACTGCGGGATTTGGCGGTACCCAGCGTTTACCCAGATTAATAGGACTGGGCATGGCCAAACAGCTGCATTATACCGGCGCCATTATTGATGCAGAAGAAGCACTGCGGATAGGACTGGTTAATGCGGTAGTATCCGCAGGCGACCTCATAAATTACGTCAAGGGAATAGCCCGGCAGATTATTCCCAAAGGGCAGCTGGCAGTACGTTTTTGTAAGACGGCTATAAATGAAGGAATGCAAACTGACATAGACCGGGCTTTGAGTATAGAAACAGATATCTTCAGTCTCTGCTTTAGTACGAAAGACCAGAAGGAAGGCATGAAAGCCTTCGTTGAGAAGAGAAAGCCCCAGTTTCAAGAAAAATAAGCGCTGATCCATTAAAACAATAAAAGGAGGAGAGTTGATGGACCGGATTCTGCCATTTACTGATGAACACAAAATGTTTCAGGAAGCTTTTTCCAAATTCGTAGCCAGTGAAATGGTGCCCTATTACAATCAGTGGGAAGAAGATTGTATAGTTTCCCGTGAAATCTTTAAAAAAATGGGAGATTACGGATTTCTTTGCCCCTGGGTAGATGAGGCATACGGAGGGGCGGGAGCAGATTTTCTCTATTCGGTTATAGTCGCAGAAGAAATTGCCCGGCAGGGGTGCAGAAGCGTTTTTGCCTGGCTGCACAGTGATCTGGTAGCACCCTATATAGGTACGTATGGCACCGATGAACAAAAAGCCAGGTGGCTGCCCGGTGTTACCAGTGGAGAGAAAATCCTGGCGGTGGCCATGACCGAACCAGGAGCCGGTTCTGACCTGTCTGCCATGCGAACCAGAGCTGTCAAGGACGGCAATGACTATATAATAAATGGTTCCAAAACCTTTATCTCCAATGGGGTTCTGGCCGACCTGGTAGTACTGGCAGTCAAGACTGACCCCGGCGCCGGTGCTAAAGGAATAACCCTGTTTGTAGTCGAAGATGGTACGCCCGGCTTTGAGAAAGGCAAACAAATCCCTAAAGTAGGCTTGCATGCCCAGGATACTGCGGAACTGTTCTTTGAAGATTGCCGTGTACCTGCGGCGAATATGCTGGGTGGAGAAGGAAACGGATTTAAATGTCTCATGGAAAAACTGCAGCAGGAAAGGATTATGGTTTCCCTGGTGGCACAGGTATCGGCTGAACGCTGTCTGCAGTTAACCCTGGATTATGTCAAAGAAAGAAACCTCTTTGGGAAGTCTCTAAGTAAATTCCAGAATACCCAGTTTACCCTGGCTGAAATAGCCAGCGAGATTCAGGTGGGCCGCAGCTTTGTTGACCAACTGGTGCTGCAACATATGCAAGGCAAAAATGTTGTCCAGGAAGTTAGTATGGCCAAGTATTGGATTTGCGAGATGGAAAACCGGGTAGCATCACGCTGTCTGCAACTGTTTGGCGGTTACGGTTACTGTAAAGAATATGAGATTTCCAGGATGTGGACTGACGCGAGAGTTCAGACCATTTACGCGGGTACCTCCGAAGTAATGAAACTGGTTATCAGCAGAGGTCTGGGACTCTAGTTTATGATAAGTCACCTTATCTTAATACAATATCAGGAAGGAGCAATGGAGCATGAAGATAGAGGGAAAAACTGCTATTATCACGGGTGGCGCTTCAGGACTGGGAGAAGCTGCTGCCAGGATGCTGGTTGAGAAAGGTGCCCAGGTAGTTTTGCTCGACCTGAATGAAGAAAGAGGAACTTCACTGGCCAAAGAATTAGGCAAGGGTGCAGCATTTCTCAAGACAGATATTACCGCTTCCCAGGAGGTTGAGGCAGCCGTCAACTATGCATTGGAACAATTCCAGCGGATAGATATCGTTATAAATTGCGCCGGCATAGCTCCAGGTATGAAAATCGCGGGTAAGAAAGGACCTCATAATCTGGACAGGTTTAGAAAAACCATAGAAGTTAACTTGATTGGGCCTTTTGATGTAATGCGGTTGGCTGCAGATAAAATGCTCCAGAATGAACTGAATGATGAAGACGGAAGAGGGGTAATCATCAATACCGCTTCTATTGCAGCATTTGACGGGCAAACCGGTCAAGCTGCATATGCGGCCAGCAAAGCTGCTATGGTAGGCCTGACCCTGCCCGTAGCCCGGGATCTTGCCGGGGATGGAATACGGATCTGTACCATTGCGCCGGGAATCTTCAAAACCCCAATGATGGCCGGACTTCCTGAAAATGTTCAGGAGTCTTTGGGTAAAATGGTACCTTTCCCCTCCAGGTTAGGAAAACCCCAGGAATTTGCCATGTTCGTACAACAGATTATTGAAAATCCCATGTTAAATGGAGAAACAATACGCCTGGATGGGGCCATCCGTCTGGCTGCCAAATAGATTAGGTATGCCTGCCATCCGATTAAGAAAAACCATCACTGAAGAACCGACATTTTAAAGGAGGAGAAAATATGAGGAAAGTTGCTGTGCTAGGTGGAGGGCATAATAAATTTTGTTTTAATTCGCCCAAAACCTCGGTAGAAATGCTGTCTGAGGTAGCCATGGATGCAATTATTGAATCAAACTTAAAACCCAAGGATATTCAAGCTATAAATGTAGGAAATGTCCTGGGAGACTTTGCGGAAGGACAGGGAATGGTGCAGTCATTCTTTGCCAACGATATAGGTTGTTTTAATGTTCCCGCCACCAGGTTTGAAGGGGCCTGTGCTTCAGGAAGTATAGCTTTAAGAGATGCCGTTATGTGGGTAGCCTCAGGCTATTATGACATCGTACTGGCAGGTGGTGTGGAACGAGCCACTGCTATGGGTACTGCATTGGCGACCCGAACATTTGCCATGTTTGGCGATAGTCGTTACGAGTTCCCGGCCGGCTTTACATTTCCAGCAGCCTTTGCTTTACTGGCCCACCTTTATTCAGATAGATATGGAATACCTCTGGAGAGGCTTAAAGAACAGATGGCCGCGGTATCCGTTCAGTCTCATGAATATGGCATGAAAAATCCCAATGCCCAGATTCATAAGGAAATAAGCAAAGAGGATGTTCTTAATAGTTTTATGGTTACCACACCAATTCAACTACATGATGCCTGTCCCTTCTCGGACGGAGCAGCTGCAGTTATCCTGGCTTCCGAAGAGCTAGCTAAGAAACTTACCGATAAGCCGGTGTATGTTACTGGAATCGGGCAGACCTCCTCTGGTAAGCTTAGCTCCCAGTACAAGTACCTTCCCCGGCTCAGAGCCCGAGAACTGGCGTCACAACAGGCTTACAAGATGGCCGGGTTGACTCCCAAGGATATAGACGTATGTGAACTTCATGACTGCTTTAGTATTGCGTCCATAATTGCGGCTGAAGGACTGGGATTCTTTGAATTCGGTACTGCCGGAGAAGCCTGGGAAAAAGGCCAAACCAGATTGGGAGGCAAAATACCCATTAATATGTCAGGAGGACTGAAGTCCAAGGGGCATCCTATCGGAGCCACCGGAATATCTCAGGCATATGAATTAACCCGCCAGTTAAGAGGTCAAATGGCAGATCAGGGAAGACAGGTAGATGGAGCCAAGCACGCGCTTATGGATACTTTGGGTGGAGACGGAGTGCTGGTTAGCGTCATCTTCTCAGCAGAATAAAGGGGGGCTTAAGGTGGAATATAAGATTATTTTTAAAGACTATAGCAAGGCACTCAAGAAGGACAAATTACTGGGATTGAAGTGCAATGATTGTGGGGCGGTCACATGTCCACCCATGATGGTTTGCCAAAACTGTGCCAGTACCAATCAAGAAATTGTTGAGCTCAAGGGAGATGGGAAGGTTGTTACCTTCACTACATCCTTTATTAATTCTGAAGGCCGCGAGAATGAACTGCCTATAACCATAGTAATGGTTGAACTCGATGAAGGACCATGGATCATGGGCAATCTGTTTGATCTTGATCCAAGAACAATAAACATGGAACTGATGGGGAAAAGAGTCAGACTAGGACATAAAGTATACCCAGGAGACAAGTATTCTGCTGGTGATGCCGCCAGGCCGGTATTTAGTATAGACAATTAGGAACCCTACATCACAGCCTCAAAACCATTCGTCTTGAGGCTGTGATTGATAGAATACCACGCATTGACAAGGGGAAAGGAGTGGCTGGTTTCACCGGATTCAACCAAAATAGGCTAACCCAAATTACCATGAAACAAAGGAGGAGATATTTATGTCATCTTGGGAGCAGGAATACCAAAACAAAGTGATTTCTTTTAATGAAGCTGCTGCTACTATAAAATCTGGCGATTTTGTAGGCACTGGTCTAGCCGTGGGAGCATGTTCACCCGATATGTATAATGCTATATTTGAACGGCGGGAAGAGTTACAGGATGTATGGATCAGTGATACGGTGCAGATACGCCCTTCCAAACTTTATGATCCCGAATACATGGCGGGAATGGACGGACATATCAACTATGCCCCGGGTTTTGGTACGGCAGCAGTCAGAAAAATGGGCAGTACCAGACAGGCTGATTTCTTGCCCTGTACTACTCTTGATCTAGCTACCAAGTACTCAAACAGGTCGGACGTATTTATAGCTATGGTTACGCCGCCCAATACCCAGGGTTATGTTAATCTAGGACTAACTAATTTTTACACTATGGAAACTATTAGACAGGGCAGAGCGTCCGGTAGGCAGCGAGTTACCATTGGGGAGGTAAACGACCAAATGCCAACTATTTTCGGAAATAACTGGATGCACATTTCAGAGTTTGACTATTTTGTGGAGAATTCTAATCCCATGCCAAATTTTGGCCGGGGCCAACCATCAGAATTGGAAAAAACCATTGCCAAGTATGTACTGGAGTTAATTGAAGATGGAGATACCATACAAATGGGCATTGGTGGCATTCCAGAAGCAGTAGTCAGCGGCCTGGAAGGGAAAAAGGATCTTGGCGTTATTACTGAGATGTTTCCCATCGGGCTGCAAAATCTCGTGGAGAAAGGTATTATTACTAATAACAGAAAACCTATTCATAAAGGGGTAACCGTAGCAACCTTCTGCATGGGAGACCAGGATATGTATGATTATGTTAACTGTAATCCATCCTGCGAGTTTTACCCTGCGTCCTATACCAACAGCCCTGTTCTGGTTGCTCAACACCCGAATATGGTGGCCATGAACATGGCACTCATGGTAGACTTGAGCGGTCAAATCAACTCGGAAGGTCTGGGACATCAGCAGATAAGCGGCACCGGGGGCCAACTGGACTTCATGATTGGTTCCTACTGGTCACCGGGGGGCAAAGGCATTACCTTGCTAAGCTCGGCCAGAAAAATGAAAGATGGCAGCCTGGTTTCCGGCATAGTCCCGGAACTACCGGTCGGAAGCCCGGTTACTGTTCCCCGAACCTTTGCCCAGTACGTAATTACCGAATATGGAATTGCCAACTTGAGGAACAAGACCAGGCGGGAACGGGCTAAAGCGTTAATTGCCATCGCTCATCCTGATCTGCGCGGGGAATTAATTGCCAGTATGAAAAAGAATTTCTACCCATTTGCCAGCTTAAAGGCTGACCATCCAGTTTCCTAATTCCTTTAGGTGATGCAAAATAATGGAGTGAGGCTGCTCCTAATCTGCTGTGCCGGGTAGATGAGCAGCCTCTTTTTAAACCTCACCGCATTTTTATGCTTTAATACTATTTATTAGCTCTGACAACTTTGCTGTATAATAATCCAGGGTAGAGGCAATATCTGGATCTACGGCGCCATAGGCCTTCAAGCGTTTAGGTTCAATATCACATATATTAACCCAGCATGACGAGATTGTTCCTCTGATAAAACCAGTAAGACTGGTTGGTTCTGGTTGCAAGTGCAGTATATCAGCAAGTTCACATATACATTCCTTTAACATCTTGATTCTCTCCAATAATATTTCTCTGGTATTCTGGCTTAAATCATCGATTATGATATACATCCTACCTCTTGCGCCCCTATTTATATACGACTCAATCTGGTCCAGTTCTTTTTCCATTAGACGCAAAGTAATAGCAATTACTCGGGCATGGTTTTCACTTAAAGCATTCGCCCTTCCCTCGCGCTGGTTCATATAAATCAAGTCCTTTCCCATTAACATCTGTCATTTGTCAAAAGATTTTAAGCTTACGGTAATAATCCGAAAACTAGCGGTAAAAATATAATAACATAGTCTTTACGTTAATGCTTCGAACTCCCAACCAGGGGTTGCCGTCACAGCAGGATCTGTAATTTCCCTGCATAATTAAATTGTAGCGGCTGCAACTGGATGATTTACAGGCTTTAGATGACAATATTATTCATATAATTCTGTTACGGTGGTATAATACTATAAGCAGGTGATGGGGCTCACCACGCGATATAAGCGAAACTGCCTATGCTGATAGCTCCTATCTTAAGGATGGGGGCTATTTTATTTTGCCAGTATAAAATAATAAACAGATGGGAGACATGTATTATGATGACTTTGATCAGCAGGGTTATGGCCAGGGAGATTCTGGATTCGCGCGGAAATCCTACCGTGGAGGTAGAAGTATATGTAAACGGTTGTTGCGGAAGAGCCGCCATACCTTCAGGAGCATCTACCGGAATTTATGAAGCAGTTGAGCTGAGAGATAATGATAAATCCCGATATATGGGAAAGGGTACCCTTACCGCAGTGAACAATGTGAATAAAATTATCGCCCCTGAAATTGTAGGGCTGGATTGTATGGACCAGGTTTTTATCGATGAACTGATGCTAAAACTCGATGGCACTGAAAACAAGAGTAATCTAGGGGCAAATGCGATGCTAGGGGTTTCCCTGGCAGTGGCCAGAGCGGCTGCCAACACTCTGAACCTTCCACTTTATAGATACCTGGGCGGTATAAATGCTCGGATTCTGCCGATACCCATGATGAATATCCTTAATGGCGGTGCACATGCAGACAACAATCTGGACATCCAGGAATTTATGATTGCTCCGGCAGGAGCTATCAGTTTTGCTGAAGCACTGCGGATGGGCGCGGAGGTTTATCACACCCTTAAAAAGGTGTTGAAAAAATCTGGACTAAATACTGCCGTCGGTGATGAGGGCGGTTTTGCCCCCAGCTTAAACACCAACGAAGAAGCCCTGGAATTAATTGTGAAAGCTATTTATGAAGCTGGATATCAACCCGGTAAAGACATATTCCTGGCCATGGACCCTGCTGCTTCGGGATTTTATGACAGCGGCAATAATTGTTATACCCTGGCTGCTGAAGGCCTTTCCTTATCCCCGGAAGAAATGTCTGCCTACTATGAACGCTTGGTTGATAAATATCCGATTGTTCTAATTGAGGATGGGCTGGCAGAAGATGATTGGGAGGGTTGGGTGCACATGACGAAACTGCTGCGGGACCGAATTTTGTTAGTAGGGGATGATATTTTCGTCACCAATCCGGAACGATTGAAAAAGGGCATTGAGCTTGGGGTAGCCAATAGCATTTTAATCAAACTTAATCAAATTGGGACATTGACTGAAACCCTTGGTACTATATCAATGGCGGAACAGGCTTGTTACCGATGCATGGTCTCTCACAGATCAGGCGAAACTGAGGATCCAATTATTGCAGATTTTACTGTAGCAGTAAATGCCGGCCTGATAAAAACTGGCGCTCCGACCCGTTCTGATCGGGTCGCCAAATACAACCAGCTGCTTCGAATTGAAGAGGAACTTGGCCAGGCAGCCTTGTTCGCAGGAGTGCATTCTTTTAAGTTTGGTAATTAGACAGATAATTATAAAAAAGCGTACTGGTAAACTGGCCAGTACGCTTTAATTTATTAATATACTTTGGTTAAACAATGAGATAAAGTAACGATTCCTGCTGTATGATCCCCAAAATGAACAAGACTGCAGCCAAAAACCTAATAACTTCAATAATCCAGGTAAACCATACAAGAGACAATGGAAGCAGGATAATGCTCACGCCGAAACCTGCAACAGCAGCTATCAGCGCTGCATGAAAACTAAGCTGAGTAATTGTATCCAATTACTTACTGAATAAACTCCATTAACCCAATTCCCGTTTATCTAATTGCCAGAGACCTCTTTGGCAGCAACTGGTTTAAAGTCGCTAAATCCTTTTCAATCTCCGCTACTTGATTATCAATTTCCTCCTGGTCCTTTTCGCGTCGGATTATAGCTTCCTGCAATTGCCCATTAATTTCACTTACCGCTTCTTCCACCATAATGCTCATAAGGGATTTGAGCTCGCTGACTCCGTCTTTTAAACACTCCAGATAATGATGGCGCAGTATGCCGCAATTCCTGTCTACATCTATAGCTATCCGGCTGACAACCTCACGGTAGATCATGGGGTTGAGCAATGCTCCCGGCAGCTTGCCGGCCAGGGCTGAGGCATTAATCTCATAAAACAGGGGTTCCCGGCCTATCTTGTAATATACTGTGCGGTTGGTCTCCAAGGGAGGGATATCCACCTGTTGTTCCCATTTCAATCCAAATAATGCTGCCGCTTCCTGATAGATATCCTCGATCAATCCTTCCAGACGGCTAATAAAACGGGTGCTGACTTCATTAAAGCTATATTCAATTCTTTCAGCTACATTATCCCGGAAAGGAATCACCTGATCAAGTATAGTCTTCTCAAAGGCTTCGTTTATCAGATCCTTAAACTTATGACTTCCTTGCTGACGATTTGTTTTAAAAAAGTCTTCCAATCTTTGATTTGCCAGGGGTACGGTCTCCTTTTGAAAGGCTGATGAAAGGTCGTCATAATCTCGCAGAATAGATTTAATACTGCTATCCAGCAGGCTTTCCAGTTCCTTTTTGGTCAAGGCAACGTTTTCTATAAAGCGCTGAAAGGCACCTATATTTGCCGTCAGTATTTCCAGGGGTGTTAGCAAAGCCTGTCTTTGCAGTTCCAGCATTTGTATTAGTTGAAGGACAGTCTTGTTTGCCCGTTTTTCCAGTGATGTATTGAGCAATTCGCTCTTTCTAAGGGCCAAGCGCTGATATAGATAATGCTCCAATTCTTCTATCCCACTGCTTTTCATTAAATCAGGATTATTATTTAGTTTGCCATCCAGTCCTTGCAATGCTGAAACAGCTATAATGGATACACCATCAATTGCCAGGTGTGACTCAATAGCCCTTTGGGAAAACTGCAGGAGTTGTTCCAGTTCCTCCTCATTTACCATGTCCAGCTTATTGAGTATAAACAATATACTTATCCCACGTGAGTTCATGTCATTCAAGAAATTGAGTTCAGTTTCATTCAACGGTGTATCTACTGAAAAGATAAATATTGCCACATCGATAGCATCCAAAAAATCGGTGGCGGTTTGGGTGTTATGGGCATAAATAGAACCTACTCCAGGGGTATCAAATA